>Ga0187846_10000141_pt1 | contig 43256 bp, 47 predicted proteins | sample TC_taG_FD_161473 | JGI IMG/M metagenome (GOLD analysis project Ga0187846, IMG submission 161473) | Biofilm microbial communities from the roof of an iron ore cave, State of Minas Gerais, Brazil - TC_06 Biofilm (v2) | ecosystem: Environmental > Terrestrial > Deep subsurface > Cave > Wall biofilm... | reverse complement strand
GGTTTGGAGCCTGCTCCTGACAGCCGGCTCCGAGGGACCTCCCCTCATCTCTTGCACAGCATCGCACCTCCTTTCGTCAGTGCGTTCGTGGCACACTGTCGTCTGCATATTGGAGAAGGCGGCGGTGCCGAGCCCGCCTACCAGCAACAACACAAAGGCAAGCGCGTACCACGGGGATAGCGCCATCGCCGCAAGGCCCATCAGAAACAGCAGCGATCCGCGAAGCAGAGCGCGACGCCCATTCAGGCGCAACCACCCCGTCGATAGGGGGATACCGACCGCGATGGCGCCGAGCGGCTCCGCTGCGGCAAGCGCGCCGACCAGGATCGGCGACACGCGATACACATCGAGCCCGATCGGCGCGATCAGCGCCGAATAGGAAAAGGCAAACATGTTCATGATGATCGATACCATTACCACGGTAAGTATCGCGGGGTTGGCTCGGGCCACCGCGACCGCCTCGGCTATGTCGATTGCAATTCGGCCAAACCGCAGCCTGCGCGGCTCCTGGCGGAAATCGAGGCCGCTGACGGTAACGCCGGCCGCAAGATAGAGCGCTGCAGCCAGGAAATAAGCGCCGCCCAAACCCAATGTCTGATAAGCAGCTCCTCCGGCCAGCGGCCCCAATACCCGGGCGAAGCTGTTGGTCAGCGAATCGAATGCGACGGCCGGAGCGACCTGATCCGGCGTGACAACCTCCCCGATCATGCGTCGCCGCACGGCGAGCTCCATCGCCCACACGATACCCGCGACGATGCCGCCAACAGCGATGTGCCAGACCCGTATCTCGGCGGAGAACGCGAGTGCGCACAGTGTCGCCGAGGTCAGGGCCATGACGAAGAGCTGCGTCAGCAGCAATCGCTTGCGATTGAGCGCCTCGCCGACCACACCGGCGATCGTGCCGATGAACAGCATCGGCAGGCTGCGAGCAACCGTCACCAGAGCGACCAAAACGGTCGATTGGGTGACCTCGTAAGTGAAGATGCCGGCAACCAGCAGCTCGAGCCAGCGCATCGCGTTGCCGATCCCGCCGGCAAACCAAAGGCGTAAGTAGCTCGGCGTCGCGAGGAAGCCCCGCCGCTTGGCGGCTGACGTGACTAACTCGTAAGCCATTCTTTACTAGCCTGCCGCGCTGTGGCGCACGACGAAACCGCTCCTTACCAATCGACCGCTCTCTTCACGGATGCTGCTTTAGCGGCACCGGGTTTCTTTGTCGACATTATGCGCGGCGCACCTTTTCCGCCTAACGAGCAGACAAATGCCGGCATTTCGTAGCGGTCCTCGAGGCCCTCGATACGCCTCGACCGTGCGGTGGTTCGCTATTGGTCACCAGTGCCGGAGAAGCGGCAGCCTTGGCGTCTGTGAAGCGGCAGTTTGTCGAGCTTCGTAGCGCTGTTCATACAAGTGCCAGATCCCAGCGTTGGAGCTGGGGCCACTACTGGCCTGGTTAAGCCAATCGAGCATCTGTGCGGTCTCCCCGGAACAAAGGGTTCGGGGGGACCTGGTCGTCGTGCTTGCGCTTAGGAAAAACCGTCAGCTCGCTAGCGCGCTCGGGAGGCCATGCCCCTTCTTTCGGCAGATGCACGAGCCTCTTCTCCATCATTCCTTGCCAGAAAAATGTCGCGTTGATCCAAATCAAAGCCGCTGTCAGCGGCGCGGGTAGCTTTACCTCAGTCACGGGAGCAAGACAGATGAGAGCGAGAGATGTGATGGTCCGGGCCGTCGCGACCACGACGCCGGAAACGACAGTCGAAAAGGTCGCGAGGCTTATGATCAATCTTCGCATCAGCGGGGTTCCCGTCGTCGACAGGAACGGGCAGCTCGCCGGGATCGTTACGGAAGGCGATCTGCTGCGCCGGGCGGAGACGGGGACCGAGCGCCGACGCTCGCGCTGGAGCGAGTGTTTTTCGGCAAACTCGCGGTTGGCTGCGGAATACATCAAGTCGCACGCGCGGCGGGTGGAGGACGTCATGACCCACGAGGTCGTCAGCGTCGGGGAGTTGGCCACCCTCGGTGAGATCGCCGAGCTGATGGAAACAAAGCGGATCAAACGGGTCCCGGTCGTGCATGACGGCAAGATCGTCGGCATCGTCAGCCGCGCCGACCTGCTGCAGGTGATGGCCAGCGGCGGAGCCGCGAGCGCCAACGAAGAAAGCGACCGCCTGATCCGCGAGCGACTGCTCGCCGAGCTGCGTACGCAGGAATGGGCAAACCCGGCCGAATCGAATGTCGTCGTCTCGGACGGTGTGGTGCATTTTTGGGGGACCGTCGGATCGGAACAGGAAAGAAGAGCGCTCCGCGTCGTCGCCGAAAACATCCCGGGCGTCCGCGGCATCGAGGATCATACGATCTCTGGACCGCGCTACTTGACGCCGCTCTTCCCGGCAAGTTGAGGCAGCGGGGTGAGACCCTAGGAAGCAGGAAGCAACCCGACGTCGGGGCATGTTGGAGCGATCACGTGGAGGGCAAGAGACCAGCGGATGTTGTCGCAATCGGGCGGAACGCGGCTTTCTTCCTGCCGCGTGCCGCCCATCAATCGCGTCGATGCCAGGCAAGCCCAATCGGATATCCCGTATGAATTCGGTTCGGAGGTGAGCAATTGGACCCCGCCTTGAGAGAGGAGATCCTCTCGGTTCTCAAAGGTGCAAGCGATATGACCATCGCGACGATCCGCCCGGATGGCTATCCGCAGGCGACGACGGTGAGCTACGTCAGCGACGGCCTAGCTGTGTATTTCGGGTGCGCGGCTGAATCCCAGAAGGCGCGGAACATAGCGTACAATAACAAGGTCTCGCTCACGGTTACTCTGCCGTATTTCAACTGGGAGGAAATCCGTGGCCTGTCGATAGGCGGCACGGCGAAGCCAGTGACTGACCCGAATGAGATCAATCGCGTGAGCGAGCTCATGCTCCACAAGTTTCCCCAAATCCTGCGATACGCATTGGCCGGGAAAAGAGGTCTCTTCCTGGTCCGAATCACCCCCGAGGTCGTTTCCGTTCTCGATTATCGCAAAGGGTTTGGGCACACCGACCTCGTCACGCTCTGACGGCGCCTCGCAAATAGGGAGTGTCCGAGATTTGCCGGTGAGGCGCCGCGTCTTGGACCGCGATCGAAAACCAGCGACAATCCCTGCCCGCCGCTGACCTTGGCTCAACCGCGGCCAACAGGAGGCAGCTCCGTGGTATGTCGAAGCGGCGGAACAGGAATGGTGCACACGCATTGCCGCGACGACAACAGCGGTCAAAAGCCTCGCCAAAGGAAGCACCGTGAGGCCACCTGCCCTCGACCGCGAAGTCATCAGAGCCGCAAAAAAACCTCAGTCAGCAGGAAATCGCGCTGATCAGTCTACCAGCGCCAAAGCGCCCGGAGAGATGAGGCAACACCCTCAGGCGAACAACCGCTCGGTCCGCAAGACGGATGGCATTTTTTCGTCCCAGCCCCTTCAGAAACTCGGCTACGTCGCCGTAGCCCTCCTGCTACAGAGCAAAACGCCGAATTCGGTTCGAACGCAATCCTACGAAGACGCTGCAGACCGAGCCGTTTGAGGCCGATACAGTAACGACCACATCGCCACAATGGCGACTGCGATGCCGACGAGCAGGATTACCCAAAACGAAACGAGCGGCGCCACGCCGATCAACCAGCGCAACACCGCCAGCACGAGAAGCATCGCCGCCAGCACAATATTCGTACCGCTTTGCCACCCCAAGGAGTCGGTCTGCCGTGCCCAAACCGCAAACACGATGATGGCGACCGCACCTGCGGCCAGCCCTACATTGTTCATCGCGCCCGCTGGATTTGCAAAGATCGCGCTATAAGCGAGCCACAAGCCGACGAGAATGTTGAGAAGGTTCCCGATCATGCTCCGACCTCTCCTTGTCATGGGTGCGCTGCAGCAGGCGCCAGGTGATCGGCGGTATAACCAGAAATACGAGGCTGCTGCCGACGATCAGGCACTTCCAGCCGAACCCGAGCGGCGTCCACGAGACGATGGTGAGCGCCGCTAGCACGTGCAGCCCGTAAGCGGCGAAGGCCGAGCGCGCGAAGATCCGCATCGGGCGAAGCTGCGCAAGCGCCCAAAGGACTCCCCAGATGCCTGCAAGGAGAGCGTAAAGCCCGAGGAGCAGACCCGTTTCGAGGGTCGCCAGAGCGCTCATTGCGCTGGCGAAACGGCCGCGATCGCCGGAGCGCGCCGGCCCAAGGTCACGACATCCCAGACCAGAACCGCGTAACCAGCGGTAAAGACGATGGCCAACAGGAACCGTGCTACCATCCCGTCGACAAACCATGCGTTCTCTTGGCCCGAAATAAACGCTTCCAATGTCGAGCCGCCGATCGCGCGCTCGACGAAGGCTTGGACAAAGCCTGACACCAGCAACGCGCCGGTCATCCCGACGAGGCCCAAATTGAGCGCGGCAAACGACCACTTCCAGAGATGGCTTTCGACGACAGCGAGATTTCGTGTCCTCTGGAGAACCAGATAAAGAACCGAGATAATGCCGCAAGCATAGGCTCCCCAAAACGCAAAATGCCCGTGTGACACGGTCCACTGCGTGCCGTGCGCATAGAGGTTGACTTGCGGCAAGGTGATCATGAACCCCCAGACGCCGGCGCCAATGAAGTTGCCGAACGCCTCGGCCATCATCCAATAGAGCGCGGGGCGGTTGGTCGTCTTCATATGCTGCGCACCGGCGTCATACACCGCGTGCACGACCATCCCCAGCAACGGCAAGGGTTCGAGCGCCGAAAAAAAGCCGCCGATTGTCAGCCAATAACCTGGCGTCCCGATCCAGAAATAGTGATGCCCGAGGCCGAGGATTCCGGTGCCGAGGACGAGCGCTACCTCGATATAGAGCCATGCCTCGACGATCCTGCGTGAAGTGCCGAGCAGCTGCATCAGCGCCAAGGCCATGATGCAGCCGATCAGAACCTCCCAGGTCGCCTCGACCCAGAGATGGACGAGCCACCACCACCAGAACAAATCCGCCGACATGTTGGTGATGGCCGGAAACGCGATCAGGTAGAGCAGGATGAGTGGTATCAGATCGATCATCAATACGGTGATGATCCCGGTGGTCCTGCGTGCGGCGAGCGCGGTTCCGATCACGTTATAGGCGAATACCACCATGATCACGACGATGCCGACCGCTGCCCAGCGCGGCGCCTCGACATATTTTCGGCCCTGATTGATGAACCATAGCGCCGCCTCGTTGCTGCCGCCGTATTGGACGAAGATGAACACCACCGCGACCACCGCAACCGCTGCGCAAAACACGTAGAACAACGCCTCAGCTGCCCAAATACCCGCGGTCTCTCGACCCAATTCTCCCGGCAAAAACCAGTAGATCGACCCCATGAACCCCATCAGGAGCCAGATCACCAATGTATTGATGTGCAGGATCTTCATTATATTGAACGGGATGACGCCCAACAAAAAGTCAGGATTTATGTAATAATAGGCTGAAAGCAACCCGGTTATGGTCATCACACCAAAGAAGGTTATCGCTGCGGCAAAATATTTTAGCGCGAGCGTCTGCGAGCGATACATGACCCTCCCCTACCGTTGTTTCTCGATTTGATTGAAGTTCGGGGGGAACCCGTTGGTGTCGACTGCCGCCATCCACTTCAAATATGCGACGACGGATTGAGCCTCCGCCTCGGTGATGCCGAGGTTCGGCATCGTGCGGGTCCAGGTGCGATATTGCTCGGGGTCCATCAGGAATTTGACCATCGCCCCCTCGCGCGTGTCCGCGCCGGTGACCGCCTGCCAGCCTTCCCAATCGGGATCGAGCCAGGCCTTGGTCAGGTCCGGGGCGTAATAGGCGCCGTTGCCGAAAAAGGTGTGGCAATCGATGCAGGCGCGGCTCTGGATCACCATCTTGCCCTGGTCGATCAGCACGGCGGCGGCGGGTTCATCCAGCGGTTTGCCGAACAGCGGTTCGGCTGCGCCGATGACCGGCACATCGAAGCCGCGATTGCCGTCGAATTTGTAGTCGATGTGCCGGTTGATGACGGTATAGGGCGGCACGTGCGAGCCGCCCGGGCTGATCGCCGCGAGGCTGTCGATCGTCAACATGATCAACACGATCGACATAACGGTGATCGTGCTGATCGCGCCGGCTCGCCAGAATGCCGGATCGTCGAAAACCATATCTCGCTACCCCCGTTCTGGCAGCCCAGTAGCCAACCTACATTGCCGCTAAGCGATGGCTGGCAGGATCATGTGCACGCATTTAAAGACGCTGACCGCAGCCTGGATCGGTTAGCGCCGGCCTGTTTGGCGGCGCAATGCAGCAGCCACGGCCGATCGGACAATGCATGTTGGGCTTCCTGCGCGCGAAATCGGCTACAGAGACGCGGTCTAGGCAGCGGGGACGATGTGCGCCTCAACGCGCCGAACCCCTGCGATGTTCTCCGCCGCTACACGTAACGCCAGCCGCTCCTCTTCGGATTGGTCGTTGCAGAGCCAGAAGTGCACGACACCGTCCTTGACGATGACGTCAGCTGCCCAGATCTTGAACCAACGCTGAGCCTTGAACCATTCTTGTCCCATCAGCTCGGAGAGCAGCTCGTTACGAATGGTGCGGTCGTCGTTATCGACCTCGCTGGCTGGGTCGCTCCGTGTCGCCGCCAAAGCGCGCACGAGGTTCGCCCTGCTGATGATGCCGATGATCTTGCCGTCACGAACGACCGGGACGCGCTTGATCCTTTTCGTCTCGAGCAGCGTTGCCACATCGGCGAGCTCCATCGTGTCGGTGACGGAGACGACGTTCACCGTCATGACGTCCTTCACCTTGCGCCCATGCGCCTTGATGTACTCTCGGGCAAGGTCCTCATCCGACGCGATTTTTTCGAGCCACCAGGACCGCCGATGTTCAATCCGACGCTCGGTCCCGGTCTCAGCGCGACGCAAGAGATCGCCTTCACTTACGATCCCGACCAAGTGCTCGTCGTGATCGACGACGGGAACCCCGCTGATTCCCCGCTCGGAAAGCAGCCGCGCCAAAGCCTGCACCGTTGCCTCCGGATCGACGGTAATCACATCCGGTGTCATAACATCCATGGCGTGCATCCGGCACCTCCAGCGAGCTCCTTCAAAAATAAGCGACAACCGACCGCCGACTGCTCAGAACCCCTCGGCGATTTCTTGCAATGCGGACAGCCTGGAAAGTCGAATCTGCTTGTCGTCGAGCAGCTCGATCAGTCCTTGCTTTTTGAGTGACGTAAAGGTTCGACTCACGGTCTCTGTGGTCAGACCGAGATAATCCGCGATGTCGCTGCGGCTCATTGGCAGGAACACTGGGTCGCCCGGCCGTCCGTGCCGGGTCGCCGAATTGGACAACATCAAGATAAAAGAGACGACCCGTTCGCGCGCAGACTTGCGACCGAGTAGCACCATCTGGTCCTGCGCCGCCGCCAGCTCATGCGACGCCATTGCAAGAAGCCGTTGTTCGAGGTGGGGTATTTCGACGAGGAGAGCCTCGAGCCTCCGGCGGGGGAACCGGCAGAGCCTGGCGGGCACCAATGCTTCGGCGCTATACGCATAAACCTCGTTATGGGTCAGTCCCAGGAAATCCCCGGCGAAAAGAAATCCCGTGATCTGCCGCCTACCATCCCCGAGGAGCTTATAGACCTTCACTGTGCCCGCAGTGATCGTATAAACGCATTCCGCTGGGTCAGCCTCATCGAATATCGGGCAATGCGGCTCGATATTGATGGTGCGCATGATTGCTGTGAGGCGCTTTTGTTCCTCAGCAGTCAGTGAGGCACACGCCGAAAACTCCCGTGCTTGGCACGTGTCGCAAGGAGAAGCAAGATGCAGAGGATGGGCAGCGGCTTGAGCAACCAGGCTGAATCTCGACATGGCGTCTTGCGCGTCATCTCGGCAGGCAGAGTTATGCATCGTATAACCCCCGTGCTGAGGGCGGCGTTACCTCGTCGCCGCCATCGCCGGCGCGGCCGGATTTCGCCTCCAGCCGTTTGAACGCCCGAATACCCGATAGAGAATACCCCATACTCTCGAGCGCCGTCAGAATGTCCTCCTCCGATTGTTCTGAACTGTCTCCGAGCTCGGCGCGAATCGCGCGGCAGCCGTTCATCTCCGCCAGCCGCTCGGCAGCGCCGATCGTCGATGCCCAAAGCGTCCCGCGGCCCGGCAAATTTGGGACCATGATGTGATCCATATGGAAGATGCGGCTCTCGTGGAGGTCGGCTCGAACCTCGAACGCGAATAACGAGAGTATACACCCGCCTTCATTTTGGACGGTCATCACGCCACGCGGCCAATCCGGCGAGCGGGGCACAAGGCGAGGACGAACAAACCGCGCCCAACGAGCGGCCGTCATGCCGGGCACGATGTTGCGGACGAGAGGAAAGGCTTGATCGATCGTCCTCCGGTCCAGAAAGCGGGGTGTCAGCGCGTCGACCATGGCAGAAAGCTCTTGATGTTTGCCGGATTGAACTTTGCCCTGAGCTCATCACGGCCGCGTTGATCCAGATCAACGGGAACCCTCGCTTATTCGATGATCAGCATCCCGTGGCTGCCGAGAACCGCGCCGATCAAGGTGATCAGGCTCAGGACCAACAAGATCCAATGCAGCCGCTCGACAAGCGCGAAAGTCGACTCCGGTCGGGTCTTGGCGTGGGCGAGCAGCCATCGATCGAGGAACAGCGGCTCGGCGACAAATAGCATCAGGGTAAACAGCAGCCACACTGCCACCATCGCGTGCATCCACCAGTATTCCAGCGACAGAAAACGGTCCCACAAATCCATTCGGACGACCATGTAGAAGCCGGAGAGCCCGGCAAGCGCCGTCGTGATGCGTGCCTGATTGCCAAAACGCCGCTCGACGGTCTCGAAGAAGACGACCCTTTCCGCCGCGGCATGGAGATCACGCACCGCCGGCAGTAACACCGTCGTCACGAAGACTACACCGCCGATCCACAGGACGACGGCGAGGACGTGGAGAGCTCGGGCGAGCGTTACGTCATCCACCGGGCTCGATCGCCCTCGATTGGGCACAACGCACAGCCGAGAAGATTGGTCACCTGGTTATCGCTCATCTGGTGGAAATCGCGATAGCAAAGGCCGATTGCCCCGAGACTGATCGGCATCTCGGGGCAGATAGCCTCGGCCGTTTTCTTGTGCAAAACCGTGCGTTGATTTCGAGCGTCAGATCCTCGCCCACAGACCCGTCTCTTCATCCAGGCGATCCAGTTCGACGCCGCTGAAATCGAAGCGGGAAACAATGCCCACGACCCTGCCCCCGTCGACAACCGGGACGTGGCGGTAGCGTCCATCCTCCATTAGCCGCAACCCTTCGATCGCTGTTTTGCCGGGCGGCATTGTGTCGGGTTCGCGTGTCATGACCTCGGCTAGCTTCGTTCTTGCCGCGCTTTTGCCGTCTGCCAGCACGCGGTGAACGGCGTCACGTCCCGTGAAAATGCCCAACAGGCGCTGATCACCCTCGGTCACGAGGATCGCGCCGACGCGTCGATCGCGCATATGTCGGCAGGCCTCTCTTACCGTGGCACTCGGGGGAAGCGTGACCGGTTTCTGGTTCCTGACGATGTCCGACATGTTTCTCATTACTAGCCCCTATGCTGGGGGAGCGCGTTTTCGCGCATAGCATCTCGGCGTACCCGTATGCGACGGAGTCTCGGGTTTTTGCCTTGAGATCACAAATTCTATCTCGACCAGGACTGCATGAATTGATCTGGGTCAATGCGGGAAGAAGGCAGCCCAATATTCTGCTGCTTACCCAAGTGGCGCGAGGCGATCCGATGCACGCGATCGACGTCATGACGAGCGAAGTAATCTCGGTCGACGAGGATGCGACTGTACCGGCAGTCGCGAGACTACTGGCAGAGCGCGGGATCAGCGCGGTCCCGGTCGTCGACAAGGACAACGAAGTAATCGGCATGATCAGCGAGGGTGATCTGTTGCATCGCGCCGAAACCGGAACCGAGCGCCGCCGAGCATGGTGGCTCGACATGATGGCATCGACGAACAAGCTCGCCGGTGACTACATCAAGTCGCATAGCGGCAAGGTGAAGGACGTCATGACGCGCAATGTCCTCTCCGTCTCCGAGACGACCTCCGTCGCTGACATCGCCCTTCTGCTGGAGACGAACCAAATCAAGCGCGTTCCGGTTGTCCGGGACGCCAAACTCGTCGGCATCGTTAGCCGAGCGAATCTCGTGCGGGCGCTCGCCATGACGATCGATGAACCCCTGAGCGGCGCCGCCACCGATGACCACAGGATCCGAGAAAAGCTGCTGAGCGAACTGAAGGTGCAGAGATGGGCCGAGGTCGCTCCTGCCAATGTAACCGTCAAGGACGGCGTCGTGCATTTGTGGTCCTCCTATCTGTCCGAACAGGAAAAGCGGGCGCTCGTTGTCGCCGCCGAGAGCATTCCGGGTGTTCGGCGGGTCGAAGACCACATGCGGCGCGTCGGGGCTACCCTGTTGGGTTAGCCCGGCGAATTGATCAAGGGAGGTTGTTGCATGTCATTGCATCCGATCAGCGACAAGGCCGAGGTGTCCGTCGATTTTCCCGACAAGGCCTACATCGGCAGCTTCGGCAGGCATTCGCAGTTCGATGCTTACGCCGATGTCGACAGCATCGCCGTCAGGCTCGTACGGCCGGGCGATGATCGGCGCGAGGCAGTGATGCACCTGCACTACGGGCTCTTGGCGGATATCCTTGTCGAGCTGGCTAAATCGCTGGCCTCTCGAGATCAGCTCGACGAGCAGCATCGAACCGAGCTCAACGAGGCCGCAAAACAGCTCTGCGCGTCACTGGCGCCGCGCTCCAAAATCTGACGCCGGCACCCGCTTCCACATGAACATTCGATGCGGGGAGCGACGACCATGCATTACAAGCTTCCCGCCGCTGTGCTGGTATCCCTGCTACTCACATCCGTTGCCGCGCATTCCGCCGGTCCGGACACCTCTAAAGGTAGCCAACTCGCCGGGCAGTGGTGCGCTAGTTGCCACATTACCGGAGGCAGTCCCGCCGGCAATGTTCAGCAAGGGCCTCCGAGTTTTCGCACGATTGCGCGCGCCAGAACCGCCGACCAGCTGCGCGTCTTCCTATCGCGTCCGCACGGTGCGATGCCGGATCTGTCGCTGACACGAGCAGAGATCGATGATTTGGTCGGTTACATCGAGACGCTCCGCTGACCCGATTTCTGCTGTCAGGCTCGACATCTTCGGGTGCGGTGTCTGCAGAAAGGAGCGACGCCCGGTCGCCGTCACGATACGCATCATTTTTCTTCCCGTCGCCGGAGTGATTGAGCTGGATCAATGTTTCATCGGGGGCGCGCGCGCACTTTGCTCGAACGGGCAAAAACCCGCTTCCTTTCCAACGAACGATGGAGACAGCGATGGCAGACGTACCTGTTGAAGTAAAGAAGGCGCCGCCGGCTCAGACGAATGTACCGGATGTGTGGCATTCCTTCCGCAGCGAAATGGACCGGCTGTTCGACCGGTTTGGCAGTGGTTTCGGTTTCCCTTCGCTGCGCCGCATGTTCGACATCGAACCGGCATGGCGCAGTTCGTTCAGCTTCTCCATGCCGGCAATCGACATGAGCGAAGATGAAAAGGCCTACAAGATCTCGGCCGAGTTGCCGGGTATCGATGCCAAAGACATCGATGTGTCGCTATCCGGTGACATGCTCGTCCTCAAAGGCGAAAAGCGTCAAGAAAAGGAAGAGAAGGAGAAGAACTACCACTTCTCCGAGCGCGCCTACGGCTCGTTTCAGCGCGCGTTCGACTTGCCCGCGAGCGTCGATCGTAACAAGGTCGCCGCCGATTTCTCCAAGGGGGTGCTGACGATCACCTTGCCGAAGACGGCGGAGGCCCAAAAACCGCAGAAGAAAATCGACGTCAAATCAGTCTGAGACGTTGCGCAGAGACGGCGGGAGCCTCCCGCCGCCCCTGCAGCAGGTACAGGTCCTGCCCCCGACTACGCTCGCGACGGACCATCGCCGTTAAAGCCCGGGATTCCTGGGCTGCGAGGATGTCGATGGAAGCCGCCGGTGCCGACGTGCTGACTGCCTACCTTGTTCAAGCGATTTAATTCCGTGATCGCTGGTTTTAGCTCCCTGTTCGCCCGATTTATTTCTCTGTTCGCTCGCTTAGGGAATTTGCGCTCTGCCGTGATTAAATATCAATCACTTAGAAGTCGACACTCGGTCTCTAGAGGGCCTGAATCGGCTTTTTCGCAGTATCTTCCCGTCTACCAGGGAAGCCCGGGCGGGGCTTATCGGGTCGCCTCGCCTTTTCGGTTGCGGCGCTTTTCGCGCCGGCGCATGCTTTGTGCCGCATATCGAAGCCTGCACGAGGGATCTTTGAAGTGACCACCGCCGCGATCCGGCGCTTTGCTGTTCCAAGCCCGGAGGAGCTGATCGACCGGGCGCGCAGCATGGTGCCCGAGATCCGCTCCCTCGCCGAAGAAACCGAGCGCAATCGCAACGTGCTTCCCCGCATCATCGACAAGATCCGCGATGCGGAGCTGTTGCGCACCTGCCGGCCCAAGGAATTCGGCGGCTTCGAGTATGACGGCGGGACCGCGTTAAGGATCGCAATGACGATCTCGGCGGCGTGCGCCTCGACCGGCTGGGCGGTGAACGGGGCGGTCTCCAACGGCCGATCGATCGCTCACTTCCCGATCGAGGCGCAACGCGAGGTTTGGGGCGGCGACGCGGACCCGTTCACCTGCGCCTGCTTTGCGCCCACCGGCACCGCCGCTCCGGTCGACGGCGGCTATGTGCTGAGCGGCACCTGGTCGTTCGCCAGCGGCTGCGACGCTTCGAGCTGGATCAAGCTCGGCGCCTTCATCACGCCGTCCGATGCGAAGCCTCCGTTTGAGGGCGCGTTCTTCCTGCTGCCGATCGGCGACTGCGAGATCGTCGACAACTGGTTCGTCTGCGGTCTTGCCGGGACCGGCAGCAAGGACATCGTCGTCCGCGAGGTGTTCGTGCCGGCGCACCGGGTGCTGCTGTTCTCTGACGCGCGGTCGGGTACCGCGCCCGGCGCCAAATATCACCAGAATCCGCTCTATCGCATGCCGCTGTTGATCCACGGCGCCTCGATGCTGGCATCGACCGCGGTGGGTGCCGCGCGCGGCGCGCTCGACGCCTATCTGGAGATGACCATGGAGCGCGAGACCCGCGGCGCGCTCGCCGGCGGTCAGCTGCCGATGGCCGAATTCGCGACGATCCAGCTGCGCTACGCCGAAGCGGCGGCTGCGGTCGAGAGCGCCGAGCTGATATTGCTGACCGACATGCGCAACATGACGCAGAAGCTCTATGCCGGCGAGGAGATCACGGTCGCAGACCGCATCCGCTGCCGCCGTAACCAGGCCTGGGTCACCAAGCTCGCGGTGCAGGCGGTCGACGCGCTCAACGCCTCGACCGGCGGCTATGGCCTGCATCTCAGCAATCCGGTGCAGCGCGCCTGGCGCGACGCCAACGCCGTGGCGCGCCATGTCAGCCTCAATTGGGATGCGGTCGGGACGATGTATGGCCAGCACGCTTTCGGTCTCGAGCCGCGCGGCCAATATTAGCTTCTATCGGTCGGGAACCACTCCAACAGAAGGAACAGGAAGATGGCGGAAATACTCGGTCTCGGCGTTACCCATTGGCCGACCTTATGCATGCCGAACGAGGGGCTGACCGGGGTTTTCAAGACGACCCTGCGCGCTCCCAATGTCGAGGCCGCGCGCAAGGACCCGGCCAATTGGCCGCGCGAGCTGATCGCCGAGCTCGGCAATGACGACGGGCTCTCAGCGGCCAATCGCTGCGGCGAGCGCTTCGGCAACGATTTCCGCGCGATCCGCAAGATCCTCGACGACTTCAATCCGGATGTGGTGGTGGTCTGGGGCGACGACCAATACGAGAATTTCCGCGAGGATATCGTGCCGGCCTTCTGCCTCTTGGGCTACGACGACCAGTTCGAGATCAAGCCTTGGCACACCAATGGCGACGGGGGCAACGGCGGCAAGCCCAATCGTTGGGGCGAGCCGGGCGATTGGGCGTTAAAGCTGAGGGGCCATCGCGAGGCGGCGAAGTTCCTCGCGACCGGTCTCATCGAGCGCGGCATCGACATGGCCTATGCGTACAAGCCGCTGCACCATCCGATGGCTCATGCCTTTACCAACACATTTCTCTATCTCGATTGGGACCGGGCCGGCTTCCCCTATCCGGTGATCCCGTTCGCGGTCAACTGCTACGGGCGCACCCTGCTGCACGCCAAAGGTGGCCTCGCGCACCTGTTCCAGCCGCCGCGACCGGCCGGCGAGTCCGAGGACCCGCCCGCACCCGCGCCCTGGCGCTGTATGCAGGTCGGCGCGGCCGTGGCCGAGGTCCTAGCGGCCTCGCCGTACCGGGCCGCGCTGATCGCGTCGTCGAGCTGGTCGCATGCATTCCTGTCGCCAAAGAACGGCTATTTGTGGCCGGATCACGAAGGCGACCGCCTGCTGTTCGACGCGGTCAGCCGCGCAGATTACGATGTGTGGCGCAAGCGCTCATTGGCCGAGATGGAATTCGCCGGGCAGCATGAAATGCTGAACTGGATGGCGCTGATCGGTGCAATGGAGGCGCTCGACCGCCGTCCGGTGATCCAGGACTACATGGAGACCTACATCCTGGCATCCGATAAGTGCTTCCTGTCCTTCCCACCCTGATCGTCGGGCGCCGGCGAAACGCAAAGAACCCGAGGCGCTCCGCTTGCTGAGCGGAGCGCCCGAGCGCCGTCCCGAGTTAACCAAAAATATGGCGAAGTCGGATTTTGGCCTCGCCGATTCAAGTGCATCCCTGGTATATGCCAGTAACTCGCATAAATATCTAATTCGACAGAATCTTGTAAAAGTCAGATTCGCGTAAAATACGAACAAATGATAACCATCCATGACAGATTTTGGACGTCTTGTTGGACATTTAAGGGACGAAAGCATAATTAAGATAAGTTTTGGGCGCTAAACATTTCGCCCGACATTCTCTTTGAGATGACGGGAGGGGCACATGGACCGCAAATTCGCGTCAACGCGCCTGTACTCTGCCGCACCGCAAAATCTTCAGCACGGGTCCTCGCCGACCATTCGGTGCGCATACGGGTCCGCCTATGGACAGACCGGCGGAGCATCGTCGGTCGGGGTGCTACTCCAATCGCTGGGGGTTTGGGCGGCGGTCTGGGCCGCTCTCGCCTCATTGTCTTCATGGTTGCGGTGATTTCACAGTTCGCATTCGATCGCGGTCGGAGGAACCTGATGCTCAGGCAGGTATTTGAGCGGACCGTTCGAGGCGATTACGAAGCGGTGATCGCCGAATTCATCCGCACGAAGGGAATTACGCGCTGCCCAACCGCCTGTGTATTGCCTACGCAGGGTTCGATTGATCCAGCTGATCAAGCCGCGCTCGAGAAGCACGCTGTTGCACAGGAGCGATTGCGTCAGGCGAAGGCCGCCGCACGCGCCCGACTGTTCTGGAACGCCTCGTCCCCGTCGCGGGCGGAAAAATAGGCGGTGGCCGCCGCAGGGCGCCGGGGGTCACCCGGTCATTCGGGCGAACTCGGGCGATACGTTTAGCGGCTGGTAGGTGTCGACACCGATGCCGGTACGGGTCCGCCGCATCCCCTGACTGCGCCGCGCCTGAAACTCGGCGCGGAACGCCTCGTTGGCACCATGCAAAACGCCCTGCGGTGTGAACGCAAAGCCGCCCGGACGGCGACCCTGCGGATCATCGTCGGCATGGGTCATCATGACCTCGTCCATATCGATGTTGCGGTGATAAGAGGGCAGCTCCTCGGCGTTTAGATCGGCGACCGTGATCTGGGGCAGAAAGCTCAGCACAACAAAACCCGTCCCCTCGAACGTTACCCATGAGGACGGGGCGAGGTGGATGCGGTCCGACATGATCGGACGGACGTCGCGGACATTGAGCTTGTACGGAAAGAGGTCGCCTTTCCAGCCGACGACATTCATCGGGTTATTGCGATAGAAGATGGAGGTGTGGGCACCCTTGTGCTTGATCCTGATCTCCCACTCGTCCTGCTTGGGCCATCCGTAATCCGCGACATCCGGCACCTGCAGCACGGTCGGATCGACTGGAGTATGCCTGCCAACCTGCTCGTGCTCGCACAGGCGGATCGGCTGCCGCGCCTCGACAACCAACAGCAGACTGTCCTGATCATCCGGCATCAAGCGAAAGGTCGTCCCCTTGGGGAGCAGGACATAATCGCCCGGTTCGTAGTGCAGCGGGCCGAACTCGGTCGCGAAGACACCCGAGCCGCGGTGCACAAAGTAGAGCAGGTCTCCGTCGATGTTGCGGTAGCAGTATGGCATCGCCTGCCGGCGGCGGCTGATCGCGATCGCGACATCCTCGTTGGATAACAGGGTCAGCGGTCCGCCGCGCGGGTCGCATGCACCGGCCGCAACGACATCGGCACTGTCGATCTGGCGTGGCCGGTAATCGACTTCAATCCGGACGACTTCGTTGGGTCCGTCGGTGCGGTAGAGCATGGCCACCGGACCGGCAAATCCGTGCCGGCTGAGATGTTCTTCCGTGAGGTCGCCGAGTCCGACCCGTGCTTGGCGCGCAAAGCGCCCGCGGGTAAAGTGAATCCATGAGCGCATCATTCGCGGTCTCCCGACGGAGGGGCTATGGGCGATCGTAGCACGGCAGATACCCGCACGGATCAAGGAGCGATGTGATGGCAAAACGGCAAAGCGTGAATTTCCCCGGTTTCGCCCACCAGAACCCGATCCCCAACGCCAGCCGGATCGGCAATGTGATGATGTCGAGCGTGATCAGCGGGGTCGACCCGGAAACCCGCAACATGCCGCCGGAGCTGGCAAAGCAGGTGACCAACTTGTTCGCTCATGTGCGAACGGCGATCGCATCGGCCGGCGGAACCCCCGACGACGTCATCAAGATGACTTTCTGGATGAAGGACCCGGGGACCGGGCGTGCTGCGCTCAACGAAGAATGGCTCAAGATGTTCCCCGACGCGGAGTCTCGGCCGGCCCGCCATACGATGGCGCTGGGCGCCGAAAGCAACGCGCTGGTGACCTGCGAATTCGTCGCCGTTTTTGGCTAGACGCTATCGCAGGTTGGAGACACGCGGATGACCGACCCAGATACTCAGCCGATCAAGATCGACGGCTATCACGCTCACGTCTATTACGACACCGAGACCCGCCGGCGCGCCCAACGGCTGCGGGAAACGATCGCCGGCACCTTAGGTGTCGAGGTCAGGGAATTGAGCGACGAGCCGAGGGGTCCCCACCCGGTTCCGCAATTCCGGTTCACGTTTACGGCGGCGCAGTTTGAGAAAGTCGTGCCGTGGCTGATGCTGAATCGCGAGGGTCTCGACGTTCTCGTCCACCCGCTGACCGACAACTCTTACGACGACCACTCCCGCTATGCGGTCTGGCTCGGCTCGCCAGTCGCGCTAAAGCTCAACACGATGCGCCGGACCTACCGAGCTGAGCAATATCCGACGGCGCGCTAACCGCCACCGGAGCGCGTCTTCTTCCACGCTTCGAAGTCGCGCTTGGCCTCCTCCCCCGCTCCGGGAAAGAGGCCGACCAGTGAGCGGCCACGTACAACTTCCGCTTCGGCGAACTCGTCGTAAAGCGTAGTCGTGACAGCCTCTTCGGCGACGGCGTCGACGATGTCCGGTGGGACCACGACGACCCCGTCGCAGTCGCCGACGATGATGTCCCCCGGATAGATGGCGACACCTCCGCAAGCGATCGGCAGATTGAGATCGGCCGGTTGATGGACGATCCCGCTCGGCGGCGATGACGGGCGGCGATGATAGGCCGGCAAGCCGGTCTTGAAGACCCCTTCCGTGTCGCGCAACCCGCCGTCGGTCACGATGCCAGCGCAACCGCGCGCCTTCAAGCGCCCGCAATAGATGTCACCGGCCGATGCCGCCCGCGGATCGCCCCGCGCGTCGACGACAAGCACATAACCTGGTGGGCATTCTTCCATCGCTCGCTGCTGCACCGGCCCGCGCCCCGTCGCAGTTTTGTCCTCGCGCGCCGGAATGAAGCGCATCGTGAACGCTGGGCCGACCATGCGCGGCCCATCCGGCCGGATCGGCCACACGTCCTGCAGAAACATGTTGCGCAGACCGCGCCGTGACAGAATACCGGTCAAGGTCGATGTTCCGACGCGCAGCAAGGCGTCGCGGGTCGCCTGGGACAATTCCGTCATGCGAACCTCCTCTCACCGCTGCGGTATCATGCCCCGCACATGGTCAACGGCGGCCAGGTAAATAGGCGACGGGTCCATCCTGTTCCGGTGCAGGCATGCCTCAGTGAACTTGATCACGTGCTCGTCGCCATGCGCAATGGCCCGCTCGACGAGCCCGTCTGCATCCTCTTTGCACGGCTCAATGTCTTGCGCCGTCGCGGTTTCCCCACCGAAGCAGGCATAAAGCGCACACCCGGAATGCCAGGCATAGCGAACCGCAGCGCGCGCTGTCCGATCGCTGACCTGGGGCGCGATATTGCCGAGGGCGGCCGGGCTCGTGACCCCATGGATGAAGGCGATCGTCGACCGGATGTCGTGCGCGTTCGCAAGGTAGACCCGAGCGAACACCTCGGTGAGTGCCGCGACGAGCGGAGTGAGCTCACCGCTCGTGTCGATCAACCCGATCGTCGGCGCAAACTCGGGAAGCCCGGTGAGCATGCGCAGCGATGCGGTGATGTTTCCGCCTCTTCCTCGACGATCGGGCGGCAAGATCGGCACTTGGGTGATCGCCTCACGTGGCGTCAGCCTACCGCTTGGGGCATGACCATTCGTCGGCAGCTCTTGATAGGTGGCCGCCCAGCTGGCGAGCGCATCGGCGAGCTCCTGCAGGCGCGGCGACGTCTCGCTATCTGCCAGCGCTCGGGTGGCGTGACCGACGCGAATCACCCCATGCGTCGCAGCGGCGCAAAAGCCCCGCGCCAGACGCTCTACCCACCGGTCGAGCACTTGGCGCCACGGCGCCTCGCGCAATTCTTCGCCGAAGAACGTGCCCCAGTCGGAAAACCGGGTGCGCTCGCCGAGCGCGGCGCGCCAGTCTCCGCTGTCAATGCGAGCGGCGGCCGCGGGCCGCGGCAACATTCGCTCTCGGTAACGTGCGATCCACGGCATCACCGCGTCAGGCCGCCCCAGCGCGCACAGCGCCTCGGCCACCATCGGCGCGTGATTACTGTTGCCGTTCCTCAGCTCGATCCCGTAAGGCACAACGGTCTCGAGGGCGTCATCCAGCGAGGCATAGGAGGAAGCGCGCATTACACATCCTCACTCGGTGGTCAAAGCGCGGGCCGCGCCCGGATATCGGCGTCGATTTTGCGCGGTAGGAACTGACCGTCGTTGAGGTTCGCTAGGAACCTTCCGTTATCGACGACCACTTTGCCGCGCAAAATCGTCATGCTCGGCCAAGCCGTGACTTCGTGGCCTTCCCAGGGACTGTAGTCGGTCTCGTGCAGATCCTCTTTGCGCAACATCCGGCGGGCGCGCGGGTCAAGCAAGACGATGTCGGCGTCCGAGCCGATCGCCAGCGCTCCCTTCCTGGGATAAAGTCCCATGATACGCGCCGCATTTGACGAGACGAGTCCGACGAACTCGGCGAGGCTATAGCCACGCTTCTCGACCATATGCGTGTACATCAGTGAGAGCCGCGGCTCGACCCCGGAATTGCCGCCGGTCGTGTCATCGATGCGCCGGCCTTGCAGCTTTACCTGAAGTGGGCAGCACACCTCGTCGGTGGCGATCGCTTGGATCGCCCCATGGCCCGTCGCGGCCCATAGCGCCTCTTGGTCTTTGGCGAATTTGAGCGAGGGGTAGGTGTGAAACATCTGGCCGCCCGGCCGTTTATAGTCCTCGGCGGTGTAGAGCAGGTACTGGTGTAGGGTCTCGCCATAGATCGGGAAGCCTTGCGCCCGCGACCGCGCGATCGCCGCGACCCCGGTCGCGGCAGATACATGCACCATATAGAGCGCCACACCCTCAACACTCTCGGCCAGACGGATCACCCGGTTGAACGAGAGGTCCTCCGAGAGGGTGTTGTGTACCTCCGCCATGTTCTCGAACCCCACGCGGTCCTCTCGGATCAGCTTCTCGTACATATGCATGACGATGTCGTTGTCCTCGGCGTGAATGGCGGCGATCCCCCTGTTGGCGGCGAGGATTTTCAACACCTCCCAGATATCGCCGAACTGCACCATCCGGCCCTGCCGATTAGGTCGGATATCGGTGGTAAACATTTTGACCGAGGCGTGACCTTCTTCGATCGCCTCGGGCAGCGCGCCGAGCACGCCTTGTGACAGCTTCCCGTGCAGCAGCAGATGAAACCCGTAGTCGCAGTAGCAAGCACCTCTCCATTCCCGCTGGCGCAATTCAATCGACTGCTGCAGCGGCTGGTCCGACAGGCATTGCGCAAAATCAAGCAACGTCGTCGTGCCGCCGTACAAGGCAGCGCGGCTGACTTGCTCGGGCGGTGCGCTCAGCAGATCTTCGTTGCGACCAGGAAACGGGATCGACATGCTGCAATGGATATGCGGATCGATCCCGCCAGGAATGACGATCTGATCGCTGGCGTCGACGATCCGGACGGCGCCAAGCGACTGCAGGCTGCCCGGCGCGCCGATGACGGCGATCTTGCTGTCTGCAACGCCGATATCCGCGGCCTGCGCGCCGGTGGGCATGACCGCAATGCCGCCGGTGACCGCTAGATCGAGCATCGCGCCCTCCCTAACGGGTGCGGTTATACGGATAGTCTTCCCGCTCGCCGCTCCCGACACGCAGCTCCGGGCGCAAAGCCGGGCGCGTGCTGTTCAATTTCGCATGCGTGTCCAGTGCCGCCTGGTCGCTCCAGCGTTCCAGCAATGCCAGCTTGTCAGGATTGAGCACGCTTTGGAAAACCTCGAATTGCTCGCAGCCGGGCTCTTTCATACATTCCGCGCACCGCGCCTTGTAGGTTTCGGCAAGTTCGTCGCCTTTCCCGGGTGCGGCGGTGATCGTCACGACCAATCGTACGGCCATCGTCCCCTCTCTGCGCTGGTTGTCGCGAATGGAGGAGTAGCCCTCCGCGGAGACCTGCGTCAAGCATCGCCCCCGCGAGGAAGCTTGTCTCGCCGCAAGCCCTCAGGCTTAATTCCGGATCGCAGCTCGGGATGATGCGGTGGCGTCTTATGGAAACCCGCGAACCCTTTGATCTGTCTGACAAGAGGCAAAAGCTTCTCGCGATCATTCGCCGTGCATCGCTGTTGCAGGGGCGAGACTTTCGCCTCACATCGGGTGGATCGAGCAATTTTTTTATCGATTTGAAGAAGACAATGCTCGATCCCGAAGGGGCGTCATTGCTCGCCGACCTGCTGTTCGACAAGATCAAAACCGAGGAGGTCGACTGTATCGGGGGAATGGAGACGGGGGCGATCCCGATCGTCGCTGTTCTCTGCATGCGGAGCTGGCCCGAGAAGCCGATAAAGGGGTTCTTTATCCGTAAAGAAGCTAAGGGCCACGGCACCGATCAGCGAGTTGATGGACTGCTCGACCGAGGATCACGAGTCATTCTGTTCGAAGACGTCACCACCACCGGCGGGTCGGCGATGCGAGCCGTCGATGAGACCCGGCAATTTCAGTGTAAGGTGGCAAAGGTGATCACTGTTGTTGATCGCCTCGAAGGCGCCGAAGAAAATTTCCGTAAGGCAGGCATCGAGTTCGAGGCCCTATTTACGAGGCGTGACTTCAGTTGACCAGATCGGTCATCGATCTGGCGGCGGCGCATCTGCGGCGCCAATTCCTCTACCAGACGCAACGCGGTCGTTTCGGCAGCCTAGACGCATTGCGGGAACTGGCGATATCCGCCAGAGGGTGTGTGGCGTCCTCCATGTCCTCGGGCCGGGTCACAGTGGCGTTTGTTTTGGAAAGAATGCTCGATCAATGTGTGGCGGATCTTCAAGGGCGCACAGCGCGTATTTCGGAAGTCGCCGATTTGAGCACCCGCCTGCATGAACCTGTACTGCGCGCTGTCGAGTTTCTTGCAGGTGCCGACGACGATCCGGTCGAAATCTCAGTGTCGTTGATCGGAGCGCGCGCACAGCGATAACCCGCGACCCAACATATCCATGGCCCCAATCATCAACCGCCGTCCTAGGCTTATTGCAGATTCTCGCGCAACAGAAAGGCGAGACGAACCCCGGCTTTTGCCAGCTGCTCTTTGACCGCAGCGAGCGCGCGGTCACGATAGGAGGCGTCGACTCTGTATACCGGGACCGGGCCGCACGGATCATTTTCGCCCTTTCGTACGGGGAAGGAATACTTGCCGGCGATCGCATCCTTTGCAAAATCTCTAGAAAAGCTGTAGGTGATCTCTTTCGCCATCTTGTAAGATTCCTGCGCCCAGTCCGCCGGCGTGCCGCTCGACCATTTCCGAACGTCGGCCGGCGTAAGGCTCGCGACGATCTCGGCGGCGGCCTTGGCCGGGTCCTTGCCCTCAGCCTCGACGACCAATGTGTCGTCCCAATAGTCACTGAGGCGGACTGGAGTTTTTGCTCCCGGAGGCACGAGCGCGACGCAACGGCCCTCATTATCATTGTGCTCGATCGTATTGAGCGGATCATGGATGTCGCCGACAAAATTGAGGAGAAACTGCAGCGCCATTACCCGCTCTCCCGGGAGAGTGGCGGGATCGCGGAGCTCTTTGGAAAACTGATCGATTTTGTCGACGATGCAGTCATCTTGCGGCCCATGGCTCGCCGGTGCCATCGACGGAAGGGCAGGTTTCCCGAAGCACGCCTTCGTGAGGTCAGGATTTTCAAAATCCAGTTTTACGTAATGCCATTTTGTGGTGGCAAATCGGCCTTCCTGACTTTTCTCCCTCAGAGCGTCGGCCCAGGTGCTCTCGCCGGCGATGTCGGTTTTGGTCCAACTGTTGGACTTGTCGCTCGCCAGCAGCTCTGCGAGTCTTGTTTGCGTCGGACTTTCCTGGGTTTGCAGCAGCCGATCGGCAACAAGCGCCACAATCATGTGTCCTTCGGCACTCCAGGCCCGACTCTCGGCGGGTGTAAACAAAAGGACCATGGCCAGGAGGCAGAGGCTGGCAAAACAACGATGCGACCGGTACATCGCGAGCTCCACGGCTGCGAATGCGTGCTCCAAGGTTGGAACCCTATGCTACCATCGTCGCCGACGCGATGTCCGCCCAATCGTTGCTGAGTCGAAACTTTACGGGAGCTGAGCGTGGGAGATCGTGTGAAGGAGCCGCAAGACACTGAAGACCACCGCATTCAATTCCGGTCCGATGGGGTGGCACTGTCGCCTGCCGAATATGCACGCTTGCTGGCGCGCCTCTCAGAGAGTGACGGGATTGCCGCGGACGAGTTCTCGCGGGATGGCGTCGTCAAGCGGCTCGAAGAGCGGATGGCGGCGATGCTCGGTAAAGAGACCGCAGTCTTTCTGCCTAGCGGGACGCTCGCCAACCATCTGGCGCTCCGCCTCCTCGCACGGCGCGGCCGCCGAGTACTGGTGCAGCGGGAGAGCCACATCTACAACGATGCGGGCGATTGCGTGCAGGAGCTGAGCGGGTTGATCTTGATCCCTCTCGCGCCCGGGCGTGCGACCTTCGAGCTGGCCGAGGCGGCGGCTGAGGTCGCGCGCGCCGAGGACGGTCGCGTCGTGACGCCGGTTGGAGTGATTTCGATCGAATCCCCGGTGCGCCGGGTTGTCGGCGAAGTCTTCGATTTCACCGAGATGCAACGTATTGCGGCGTTTGCTTGCGAGCACGGGATTGGGCTCCATTTGGACGGGGCCCGGCTATTTCTGGCTTCGGCCTACACCGGAATAGCGCCGCAGACCTATGCAGCGCTGTTCGATACGGTGTACGTGTCGCTATACAAATACTTCAATGCCGCGAGCGGCGCCGTGCTCGCGGGGCCGCGCCATCTGCTCGAAAACCTTTATCATCAGCGGCGAATGTTCGGCGGCGGGTTAAGGCAAGCCTGGCCTTATGCAGCGGTTGCGCTACACTATCTCGATGGCTTCGGCGAGCGTTTCCGGCGCGCTGTAGGGGCCGCCGACAATTTGTTCGGCGCTTTGCGAGAGCACGGCCGCTGCGAAATTGTACGGTCGGCGGTGGCCACCAACGTAACGAGATTGCGCATTCGGGGCAGAGATGCTGCAGGCTTGCCTGAGCGACTGCTCCAACACGGCGTCGCTATCCGCCCGGCACTGCACGCTTCGGCCGAGGGGGCCGAGTTCGAGCTGTTCACTAACGAGACGATCCTGCGGCGCCCCGCCGCCGAGACGATCGAGATTTTTGTCGAGGCGCTCGAAGCCGCGTGATCGAACGGGCGGCAGGTGCCCGCTCGTCAGTTCGTCGCGACGCGGTAAAGATTTGCCGCGGAACTTAGATTCTGGACTTCGATTCGGAATGGCCCGGTCCACCTCGGCCACCAGCGACAATATTCCCGGTCGCTGCTCCCGGTGCTACGACAGACGAGGTGATCGTTCTCGTCATAGACGAGCAGATCGAGATCGCCGCTGCCGTCCCCGGCGATACCCGCTTCGGCCAACTGCCCGCCGTTGAAAACGATGCTATAGACGTCGGTGGCACCGGCTTGGACCGTGTCTTGATGGGTCTTCGGTTGCCCGGCTCCAGCGGCGGTTCCCATCGCGACGGTCTCGTCGATCAGCAGGTTGGTGATCTTCTCACCTTTGGCAAGATCGCGGGCCTCGACCAAGATCGAGTCAACCGACACCGGCTGGCCTAATTTTTGTGCGCTCTCCGTCGCGGCCCTCCCCCCCGGTTTCAGGTCAACCTCGTTACCGCCCAGTGCTTTCATGATCCGAGCGGCAACGATCAGCACCAGCGGGTCTTTGGTGTCACGCCCGAAGGCGAGAAGGTCCGACGCCATTTGCAGCCGGGCGATCGGTTCGTCGGTCGCCGGCGCCTTTGGCCCGCCTGCGATGTTGACGCCTTTTTGCGGTGGTGTCGCAGTTCCATCGAATACCGAGCCCGCCCGCGACGGAGAGCTGATGATTAATGCGACCGCGAGGCTCGCCACCGCGGAAAGCCTGCACAGAGGGAGTTCGGCCAGCGAAGCCATTAATCGATATCCAACCCAAGATTCGACTTGCGTAAGCATTAGTTATTTCGCCAAAGGGTTAATATTTGATCGATGCCGATGCGCGGGTCGGGATCCTGCTCATTGACGGCAAGCCGACTGCGCCCCACCTAGAGCCGGCTCCCATGGCTCAGCTCTCGATCATCACGGCACCCGACCCGCGGCTCAAAATCAAGGCGCGGCCTGTCGCTGCGGTCGATGCCACGGTCCGACGGCTGATGGACGACATGCTCGAAACGATGTATCAGGCGATCGGCATCGGGCTTGCTGCACCGCAGGTCGGCCAGTCGAGCCGCGTCATCGTTCTCGATGTCGCGCGCGAGGGCGAAAAGCCGCAGCCCATCAAGCTCGCCAACCCCGAGATCCTTTGGCGCTCATCCGAGCTGGCGACCTTCAGCGAGGGATGTCTGTCGTTGCCGGAGCATTATGCCGACGTCACCCGACCGGCCGAGGTCCGACTGCGCTACTTGGACGAGGAGAACGAAATCCGCGAGATGCAGGCCAAAGGGCTTCTCGCCACTTGCCTTCAACATGAGATCGAACACCTCGACGGCATTCTGTTCGTTGACCACCTGTCCCTCGTCAAGCGTGGGATGATCCTGCGCAAGCTCGCCAAGGCAAAGCGCAGCCGAGCTCTCGCGACCGCCTAGCTCGGGCGCTCGAGGTAATCGAGCGATGACCGTCAGGTCCCCGAGCAGTGTATTCAATCTCGTCTACATGGGCACGCCGGCCTTTGCCGCGACGATACTTGCCGCGCTGATCGAGGCCGGGCACCGCGTCCTCGCCGTCTACACCCAACCGCCTCGCCCCGCCGGCCGCGGTCGCCGGCCGCAACCCTCGCCGGTGCAATTGCTGGCCACGCAACACAAACTCGCCCTTCGCAACCCGGTCAGCCTGCGGACGCCGGAGGCAATGGCGGCATTCGCCGACCTCGGCGCCGATGCTGCGGTGGTCGCCGCCTACGGTTTGATCTTACCCGGTTCGATTTTGCGCGCCCCCCGGCTCGGCTGTCTCAACGTGCACGCCTCTCTGTTGCCACGCTGGCGGGGAGCGGCGCCGATCCAGCGCGCGCTGCTCGCCGGCGATACCGAGACGGGGATCACGATCATGCAAATGGAGGAAGGCCTCGACACCGGCCCGATCCTGCTGCAGCAAAGGGTGTCGATCTTGCCCGGCGCGACGGCTGCCAGCCTATCGGCCGATCTCGCTGTGCTCGGCGCCGGGCTGATCCTCGAGGCGCTCGACGGTATTGCCGAAGGCACTCTGGTACCCCGGCCGCAGCCGCAAGATGGCGTCACCTATGCGCGCAAGATCAGCCGCGAAGACGGCAGGCTTGACTGGCGGCAGACTGCATCCTGTCTCGAGCGCCAGGTGAGGGCGCTCGACCCTTGGCCGGGGGTCTATTTCGAGAGCCCAGGCCGTCGCGGCACAGGCGAGCGGATCCGGGTGCTCGCCGCCATCGCCTTGCCGGGCGGGTCCGGGAGCGCACCCGGGACCGTGCTCGACGACAACCTTTTGATCGCCTGCGCCGAGGGTGCGTTTCGACCGTTGCGGCTGCAGCGGCCGGGTCGGGCGGCGCTCGACGCTTCCGCCTTTCTGCGCGGCTTCCCGATCGCCGCCGGGATAGTGCTGCCGTGCCCCGCTACAAGCTGACGATCGAATATGACGGCACCGAGTTTGTCGGCTGGCAACGGCAGGCGAATGGCCTATCGGTGCAGGAGGCGCTCGAAACGGCGGTCACTCGGTTCTGCGGCGAGCAAGTCCAGGTGCACGGTGCCGGACGCACCGATGCGGGTGTGCATGCGCTCGGCCAGACCGCGCATCTTGACCTCGCAAGGACGGTGCCGGCCGAGGTGCTGCGCAGCGCGGTCAACCATCATCTGCGGCCGGCGGCGATCAGTGTGCTGGATGCCGAACCTGCTGCCGAGGATTTCGACGCACGGTTGTCCGCGACCGGCCGTGTCTATCTCTACCGCATCCTGAACCGGCGGGCGCCGCCGGCGCTCGAGCGCGGGCGGGTGTGGCACGTCGCTCCGCCGCTCGATGCCGAAGCGATGCGCGAAGGCGCCCGGCATCTGATCGGACACCACGATTTCTCGACCTTTCGCGACTCGCTGTGCCAGGCAAGGTCGCCGCTGAAGACGCTCGATGCGCTCGAGCTGCGGCGCATCGGCGACGAAATCCACATCGAGGCACAGGCGCGCTCCTTTCTGCATCGCCAGGTGCGGAACATGGCGGGCACCTTGAAACTGGTCGGGCTCGGCCGCTGGCATCCCGATGACGTCGGCCGCGCTCTCGCGGCGCGCGACCGCCGCGCCGGCGGGCCGACCGCTCCACCCGAGGGCTTGTATCTGGTCGAGGTCCGCTACCCGCCCGACGGGTCGGGCCAAATTCCCGGTGACCGGGAATACAGCGAAATCAGCAAATCGCCTGCCCGGACCGCTGAATAGCCCACAAGCTGTTCGGCGAGATCAAAGACTTACACCTAGAATTCCCTAGTTTAGCGAACAGGGACATTTTGCGTGCCGAACAGGGAAGTTTGCTCGTCTGAACAGCGAGCGCATCTCGCGATTTGCCGTCTAGCGGGGAACCACCACGGAATCGCCAGAAACGCCGATCGTCTTCCGCTCGCGACCGGCATTCTATATCGTCAAGCGAACGTTGGCTGGTCGTCGAGAAAGCGTTCAAGGCGCTGAGCGCTTACGGCGCTAAGGGAGGGGGAAAGATGCACCGATCAATCTTGCTTGTGCGCGCGTTCGGGCACCGCAGTCTCCCGCTTGTCACAGCCTTCGCCTTTGGCTTGCTCCTGGCGCTTCAGGTGACCACCGCTAAGGCAGACGAATGTAATGGCGGCAATCTTCCGTCGCAGGCGATAATGCTACCTCTCCCATCCCAACAACCCAACCTCTTGGTGACCGGGCCGTGCACCGTCATGCCCGGCCTGAAATATTTTTATGGCAATATTAATATTACCAACAACGGAAAATTGAACTTCGCGGAAACGACCAATTCGCAGACCGACCTGTGGGTCAGTTCGATCATCATCGAGAACGGCGGCGCGATGACCGCCGGTAGCACCACGCATCCTTTCGGCGAGCAGGGCGGGGTATTGACGATCCATATTTACGGGAAAGACGACAGTAACGGAAATCCGGTCACAACGCCGGGGCAGGGTGTCCCGTGTCAGAGCGGTACGGTTACAATACCCTGCGGCATCCCGCAGGCGGTCTGGGAGGACAACGGGACCAATCTGATCAGCGGATGCGGCTCGGCCGGCGCGCGGCGGCATGTTCCGCTGCGGCGCCCGGGGCTGCCTGCCGTCGCGGAGCCCTGCATCCCTGGGCTGCCGACGACCGCGTCGGATTACTTTTACCAATACGGACCTTTGTACGGCGACGGCAAGGTAGTCGAGAGCGGCCCCGACAAGGGAAAGGTCGGATATTTCGGCTACAAGACGCTCGCGGTGTCGTTCGGCGGCACATTAGCGCTCTACGGCTATAAGGGGGCGAGTTACGACGACGCCACCAATGACGAACCTACTAGTTCCGGTGTGAGCTGGATCCGTCTTGCGAAGGACTTAGCCAAGGGTGCTCCCTCCCTCACGCTGGCAACGGATCCAATGGGCAAGTGGAAGGCGGGCGATGAGATCGTCGTCACGACTACCGACTATCTGCCCGGTCATTCGGAGCAACTCAAGATTGCATCGACCTACAACGGCGGCACGACAGTCCCCTTGGACCAGACCTCTCCGGTGCAGTGGGCGCACAACGGGACGCGCTATGGCGGCCCCGGCGGCGCCAACCCGTTTACATCCAGGCTGCCGGCCCGGCTTCAGACGAGCATCGATTCCGGTTTAGTGAACAACGGCGCCGAGACGCGCGCCGCCGTGGCGCTGCTGACCCGCAGCATCCGTATCGTTTCGGGTGGGGACGTGGCATGTGACAAGAGCGTGACTCCGACCTGCGACGAAGTCCTCCCACCCACCTCGTATTTCGGCGCGCACATGGTTGTGCGCCAGGGTTTCCTGCGATTCCATGTGCAAGGAGTCGAGTTCGCCCAGATGGGGCAGGGCGGGCGGCTGGCGCATTATCCGGTCCACTTCCACATGGCGCGCCAGACGCCCCCGGATACTTCTATTAAGGATTCGTCGGTCAACGAATCGATGACCCGCTGGTATGTGATCCACTCGACCCAGGGCGTCACCGTGGCACGCAACGTCGGCTGGAAATCGATCGGCCACGGCTACTACCTCGAAGACGCGACCGAGACCGACAACAATTTCTATTCGAATCTTGGGATATTCGCCCGCGCCGCGGTCGCCAACGTTCAGAACGACCGCAATGTCCCGGGCATCCTCGACTATAATTCTCCTCCCCCTCCAGCAACACAATTTGCGGGGTTCCCCTTTCGTACCGACAGCGAAAACCCCTCGGTGTTCTGGATCACCAACGGTTGGAACGATTTTATCGGCAATATGGCGGCGGGGGCCGGGACCTGCGGCGCCTGCTATTGGTTCGTCCCGGCCTCAAACAGCGACATGCCCGACGTCATGAACGGCAGCATGCACATGAAGTGGTCCGGCTATGCTGCCTTGCAGAGCACACCCGCGTTCCAGGGGACGACGCCGCTCAAATCCTTCTACGGGAACTATTGCACCTCGGCGATGCATTCGTTCCAGACCACTGGCGACGCGCCGGCGTGCGCCGGCATCGTCGCCGCCGACGCACCGGCACCACCAAACAGCTTCCCCTTCCTTAGAGCAGTCCCCGGCATCGCCCTCACGCCCAACTCAGATAACACAGAGGACTCGTATTACCCGCACGCCCTTGGGGGGAACCGAACCGCGACGCGGTGCAAGCCCACCGGCCAGCCCGGGGAATATAACTGCGACGGTGTCCTCAAATGTGCCAACGGAAATGCGAACTCAATGCCGCCATACCAGGATCAACAGCAGTGCGCCGTGACCCTTCTCGACCATTATACCTCGGCGTTCAACTGGGCCAACGGCAACATTTCGGCGGTATGGCTGCGTCCGCAATGGGCTCTGCTGGACAACAGCGTGCTCTCCGACGTCCAGAATGGCGCCCTGACCTTTATCACGGGTGGGGACTACACTCATTCCTCGATCATCGAAGGGTATTGGGGATTGGCCAGAAACAGCATATTCATCGGCACCACCCAACCGGGCAACTCATACGCCACCAATGCCGGTCCGTTCAACAACAAACCCCTCAGCTGCGACAATGCGGCCAAGACGCCTCTCGCGGATTACTGCATCAACGCCAAAGAGGGCATCAGCATGCCGCTCGCCGGTTTCTTTGTTAACCAGCGATTTTTCAACATTTACGACGGTCCAGCCTACGAAGACTCCAACGCCTTTCTCGACATCAAGAAGACCGATTGTCCAAGCCCCACCAACAGCGGCCGAGGGGATTGCATGTACGGATCCGGGGTCGTCCTGGGGGTGCGGAAGGATCCAGCCGACGCATCGTGTTATCTGCCAAATGCCGCGATCGCCTGGAAACAGCCGAACGGTTTCCTCTATCCGCCGGCGTTCCACTCGACGAACATGTTTTTCGACAATGTCGACATTCGCCACTATGTGATCGAACCGCTGTTTCAGGCCCTTGCGAACCTCTCGCCGCCGCAGAACTTTGGACAGGGGGGCACCTACCTGACCGATGTGTCAGCAGCAACCGACGGGCCGAACGCGGCCTATTGCTCCAACAAAGGAAACACCGGGTTCTTCAACGCATTTACCGGCATTGACCAGCAGACGGAGCTCAACGATGACGACGGCTCGCTGACCGGGCTCAGCAATTCGCTGCTTCAACCGCTTCGGCCCTTGCCGCCCAACCCGCTCAAGCAGACGATCTCGGTCAACGAAGATACGTTCTTCAGTGCCCCGGTCGAAACGGCGGAGTGCGCATCGAATCTGCGCGTCGACCCATCGAATGCGTGCTCCCCGCCAAAGACCTCGGCCGCGCCGGTAACGGCCAAGACCAGCCCATACGACTATGTCCTGACGGTTGTCGCTCCCGGCTGCTCGCAGAACCCGCCGCCGAATAAGCCTGACGGCACGCCCTATCCTTTCGGCCGCTGCGGCGATGGACCGGACGACCCAGTCGCAGGTCAAGGCGGCATCCACTGGTCGAGCGATTGCACTAACGGAGCCTGCTACGGTGTTCCGCTCTACCGGCAGTTTCTGACCGGTGACAACACCAACGCGGATCCAAACAAATGGACCAGAGAGTGGGGACACTGGCACGCCAACGGGTGCGATACGAATGCGGCGACGCCGCAGTGCCGGTGGCCGTTTATTCGCATGGCCGGCGCTAACATCTATCAGCGCAACACGCTGACCATCAATCATGGCACCTATTATCTCGAAACCACCGTTCCGTTAGTGGCCCAGCAACCCGGCGGGGAAGCATTCACGCTCCAAACTAATGACCCCGGTACTGCGGGTAAACACAACATCAATGTGTTCGAGGGGCCTGGAACAGGCAGCGACGGAACAAAAATTGACGGGAAGTACTATGTTTTCTTCCTCTATGTGAAACCGAGCACGACCCAGACCTACCAGATTTGGGTCGGCACCAGCGAGAAGTGCAACGACGTGATGAACGGCTTGCAGGCGGTGCGAGGGAACCTCGATACGGGCCCGATCAAGTTCGGCGCCGACCCCAACGGATCGAAGTGGTTCACGCCGAAATGCAACCAAGACGGTCAGGGCATCCTGACGGTCACCACCGACTTTCAACATGTGACCGATCTCGATCCCACCCCGGCAAACGGTTTGTGCAAACCCCAGCAATACTGTTGCCCTGCCGGGAATCCCGGCTGCCAGGTCGATACTGGCAAGACTTGCGGGTGCCTGTTGACCGAAAACGATCCGCTGGTGCTGGCCAACCCGAACAAGGGGCAAGTCATCAACGAGTGTAAGACGGTCTGCGGCCAATGGGCGGTCAAGGACCTGGATTGCCCCGAGAGCGGCTGCTACGGATTCGCCTTAACCTTGCCCCAGGATTTCAAAAGGGAAGGTGCGCAAACCCACCGGCCGCTGCCGAGCGCCTTCCCAACGGCCGCCGATCCCAAACACCTTCCGGATTGGACCACGCAGTTTTTGAGGACGTCAACGGCACCCGACGACAGCACAGGCGGGCAATGCTTCTATAAGGACCCGTTGCCGGGGACTCCGGGCTGCCCGATCCTTCAGTAAGTGAACGGTACCAAACCGCGCTAGGGATTGCCGACCATGCCGGATGGACCGCAGCCGACCCTTTCGTCGAGCATCGAGTGGGTACTCGCCGAACGCGGGCTCCTTTCCGGCGCAGCGCTCGAACGCGCGCGGCGGCTGGAAGCCGAAAGCGGCGAGCGAATCGACCGTATCGCCGCAAAGCTCGGCCTGGTGTCCGAGCGCGATCTCGCCGCTGCCTATGCCGAGCTGATCGGGTCGCCAGTGGTCGCAGCGGCGGATTTCCCGGCCGAGCCCGTCGCTCCCGAGCGCATCAAGCGAGTGTTCCTCAAGGAGGCACGGGTTGTTCCGCTCGCCGAAACCGAGACCGCGATCGTCGTGGCGATGGCCGACCCGCTCGACGATGCGGCGGTACGGGCGCTGGAATTCGCTCTCGACAAAGAAATCCAACGGCGCGCTGGCGTGCCGGCCGATATCGAGGCGGCTTATGAGCGTCTTTACAGTGAAGGCCGCTCAGCACTCGATCGGATCTCCGACGCCGCCGGCGAACGCGAGGACGGAGATCGTGATTCCGATCTCGAGCGCCTGAAGGATCTGGCGAGCGAAGCGCCGGTCATCCGTCTCGTCAACGCGCTGATCACCCGCGCAGTCGAGATGGGCGCCTCGGACATCCACCTCGAATCCGGCGAAGGCCGGTTGCGGCTGCGCTATCGCATCGACGGCGTCCTGCGCGAGATCGAGCCGCCGCCTGCGCGGCTCAAAAGCGCCATCATCTCCCGGCTCAAGATCATGGCAAGGCTCAACATCGCCGAGCGGCGGCTGGCACAGGACGGGCGCATTCGCCTCGCGGTCCGCGGCAAGGAGATCGACTTCCGGGTCTCGACGACGCCCGCGATCCATGGCGAGAGCGTCGTGTTGCGCATCCTCGACCGTGGTGCGCTCGCGCTCGATTTTGCCGAGCTCGGATTCGAGGACACTCTGCTGCGGCCGTTCCTCGAAATCCTCGATCGGCCCTATGGGATCGTCCTCGTCACTGGGCCCACTGGCAGCGGCAAGACCACGACGCTCTACACCGCGCTGACGCGGCTCAATTCGCCGGACTGCAAGATCCTGACCGTCGAGGATCCGATCGAATACCTGCTCGACGGCATCAACCAAGTGCAGGTGAGGCCGCAGATTGGCCTGACCTTTGCCAATGCGCTGCGCAGCTTTCTTCGCCAGGATCCCGACATCATGATGGTCGGCGAGATCAGGGACCTTGAAACGGCCCAGATCGCCGTGCAGGCGGCGCTGACCGGCCATCTGGTGCTGTCGACGGTGCACACCAACGATGCGCCGAGTGCCATGACGCGGCTGCTCGACATGGGGATCGAGGATTATCTGTTGACCTCGACGATCAACGGCGTGCTGGCCCAGCGGCTGGTCCGCAAACTGTGCCCGAGCTGCCGTCAGCCTTATGCTGCAAGCCCCGATCTGTGTGCGCGTGTCGGCGTCGACGACAGCAGAGATACGACATTGCACCGGCCGATCGGCTGCACGGCGTGCAATGGGACCGGTTACCGCGGTCGTACGACGATATCAGAGCTGATGGTCATGACGGATGCGATCCGCCCACTGGTATTGCGCCACGTCGAGGCGCGCGAGCTGCAGGCGGAGGCGATCCGCGGCGGGATGCAGACGATGTATGCACACGGCATAAAGAAAGTGCTCGACGGCATCACGACCATCGAGGAGGTGATCCGCGTCACCCGCGATGTGTGAATGCAATGGCTCGGTTCGAATACAGCGCCTTGTCGGCGGCGGGAGATATCGTCTCGGGCGAGCTTGACGGCCCAGATGCCGCCACGGTCATCGAGCGGTTGCATGAGCAGTCGCTATTCCCGATTCATGCCATCGAGAAGCGCGCCGAGAAGGGGACCGGCTTCGGCCTTCGCTGGCGTGCCTCGAAGGGACTTCCGGTACGCGATCTTGCCCTGTTCAGCCAGCAGCTCGCCCGCCTCCTCAAAGCCAATCTGCCGTTGGACCGGGCGCTCGAAATCCTCGTAAGCCTGGCCGGCGAAACGCGCTCCGGCGACGTCATACGGCGTACTTTGGAGCGGGTTCGCGACGGGGCTGGCCTTGCCGAGGCGATGGCGGCGCAGGAAAAGGCCTTTCCGCACGCCTATGTCAGCATGATCCGGGCCGGCGAGATCGGCGGCGCACTGCAGGCCGTGCTGACGCGGGTCGCCGATTTTCTCGTGCGAACCGAGACCATTCGCCAGACTATCATGTCGGCACTGATCTATCCGGCACTGCTCGTCGTCGTCGCCGCCATGTCGGTCACTCTGGTCCTGACCGTCGTGCTGCCGCAATTCGAGCCGGTATTTCGCGAGGCGGGCGCCAGTCTGCCGGTCAGCACGCGCATCGTGATGTCCGTCGGTGACGGTCTGCGCGACTATTGGTGGGTTCTGCTGCTCGCACTGGCGGTGATGGCGATCGGCTGGCGGCTGCTGAAAGAGCGGCCGGCAATGGCGCTCCGCCGTGACAGGTTCGTGCTTGCATTGCCGATCATCGGCGATCTCGTCGGCAAATTCGAGATCGGCCGCTTTAGCCGCACCTTGGGGGTGCTCCTCGCCAATGGGGTCGCAGCGCCGCAGGCGCTCGCCCTTTGCGGCGGGGTTGTCGGTAACCGCACCATCGCCGCTGTCATCGAGACCGCTGCCGCACGTTTCAGGGAAGGCGAAGGCCTCTCCACTCCTCTGGCCAGGACCGGGCGTTTTCCGAGCCTCTCGGTGCAGCTGATCCGGATCGGCGAAGAGACCGGACGCCTCGAGGAAATGCTGCAGGAGGTCGCCGAGATCTACGAGCAGGAGGTGCAGAGGGCGTTGGAGCGTCTGCTCGCGTTGCTTGTCCCGGCCATCACGATCATGATGGGTGCCGCGATCGCATTGATCATCGTGGCGGTGATGACGGCAATGATCAGCATCAACGATCTGGCGGTTTAGGGCTCGCGCGCATGACGGAACGCGAACAGCCGGGCTTCACCCTGGTCGAGCTGCTGGTGGTCCTCACAATCATCGCATTGGCGATGGCGGCGGTGCCGGCGATCGTCGCCGGCTTGCCCAGCATTCGGCTGCGTACCGCGGCGGACGACATGGTCGCCACTCTGCGGGAATTGCACCAGCAGGCGATCCGTCGCGGCCAGACGACGGAGCTGATCCTCGATCCGTCGGCACGCGCCTATCGGATGTCGACGGACGCCACCCCACACCGTCTTCCGGAAATCGTCGCCGAGCTTGGGTTCGCGACCACTGCGATGATGCCCTCCGGAGGCAATACGAGCATCCGCTTTTTCGCCGACGGGAGCGCCACCGGCGGCACGGTCCTCCTCAAAAACGGCAAGCGTCAGGCGGCCATCAAAGTCGATTGGCTGACTGGGCGGGTCCGGCGCGATGAGTGCTTCGAGACGCGCCCTTCGGGCGCTCCTCAGCATGAGGTGTGTCATCAATAACAATGAGAAGATCCTCGTCCTGAGGAGCCGCCGCAGGCGGCGTCTCGAAGGACGCACGGCCGGGTTCACCTTGATCGAGCTGCTGGTGGCGCTCGCCATTCTTGCAATCGCCTTTGGTTTTGCGTTTCGCGCGCTCTCCGGCGGCTTCGATCGGCTGGACCGCGACCAAAAAAGCGCCGACGCTTTGCTGCTCGCCCAATCGACATTGGCACGCGTCGGGCACGACATCGCGCTGCAAGACGTCGTCGTCGATGGCCGCACTGAGGATGGGTTCGCGTGGCGGATTGAGGCGGCCCCTTATGACGACACGCAGGATCTGCCGCCTGGCCGCTTGATTGGACACCGCATTGGGGTGACAATTGCTTGGAGCGAACGGCATCAAAGGCGCGAGGTGCGGCTGACGAGCCTGATCCTCGGGCCAAAGGGACAGGGACCATGACCCCGCAGCGGCGCGCCGGCGAAGCAGGCTTCACCCTGGTTGAGCTGCTGATTGGCGTCACCTTATTGGCGCTGCTGACGACATTGGTTTTCGGAGCTTTGAAATACGCCGGCCGAGCCTGGGCCGAGACCGATCATCGGGCCGTCGCGGCAGCGGATCTATCGGCAGTACAGGCCGTGCTCCGTCACGCGATCACCGGGGCCTATCCGGCCTTCGCATCGGCCGACCCGACCGATCGCGAGATCGCCTTTAACGGTGCGGGCGAATGGCTGGTGCTGGTGGCGCCGCTCCCGGCGGCGATTGCCTCTGGCGTCGAAGCGCGGCAGCGCTTTTTTGTCGAAGGCGAGGGCCGCTCGCGGGCATTGGTCATGGCTTGGCGGTTCGACCTGCCCTCCTCGGATGAGGCCACACCGTTGCCGGAAAATCGCGTGCGGCTGCTCGATCATGTACGGGCGCTCCGCTTTGCGTATTACGGGGCGCTGGACCCGACCCAGGCGCCGGGCTGGTGGGAGCGCTGGTCCGGCAACACGACGCTGCCGGACCTCGTTCGCGTGCACATCGAGCGCGACAACCCCGCATTGCCGCAATGGCCCGATCTGGTGGTCGAAACGCGGGCGACCGCAAACACCGCGTGTCTCTATGACGCGGCCGCTGGCGCGTGCCGCAGGTTCCGATGAATTCGGCAAGCCTGTCGCGGCCGACAATCGCCGCCGGCCAGCTGATCCGCCGCGGGGTCTCGTGGTGGCTCGCCGAGCTGGCCGAACTGGTGCCGCATCAGCTGCTGCGACTCTTTGGCCAGTCGGGAGAGACGACTTCGGTCTTGCAGCTCGGCGCGGGCGAGCCGGTCCTTTTGGTGTCGGATCGGCGCCAGGCGAACCCGATCGTGCTGCCGTTGGCGGGCTTTGGCGAGCACGAGCGGCGCATGCGCGTCCAGTCTGTGTTGCGTAGCCACCGGGCAGACGACACGGTCGCGGTCAGCCTCGACCGGTCGCTGGTCTTCGAGACGAGCATCGATTTGCCGTCGGCGGCGGAAGGATCGCTCGACGCAATCCTGCGGCATCAGATCGAACGGCTCGTTCCACTGAGCGTGGCCGAGACTTGTTTTGCGTATCGAATTATCGCCCGCATGCCGGCCGCCGGAACCCTGAAGGTCGGGCTGACCATCGCAAAGAATGCGACGATCGAGGCCGGACTCGCCGCGGCCAAGGCCGCCGGTCTCAACCCCAGGCTGGTCATCGTCTCGCGGCCAGAGGGTGCGCCCAGTGATCGTGTCGTGCTGTGGCGCGCCGGTAACGGCATGGCGGAGGCCACCGGCCGTCGGCGGCTGCGGCACGCGCTCGAAATCGCCGCAATCGTATTCGCGTTCCTGGCCTATGGCCTCTACGTGCACCGCCTCGATCGCATCCGCGACGATCTCAAGACCCGGATCGATCATGCCAAGCCGGTCGCCGCGGCGGTGCAGAGCCTCGCGCAGCAGGTCGGCGAGACCAACGAGGCGCTGACTTTTTTTCAGCGCCGGCGAAATGAGGTGTCGCCGCTCGCGATCCTCGACGAGCTGACGCGACTGGTCCCGACCGACAGCTGGGTCAAGCAGCTCGTCGCACGCGGTCGCACGGTCGAGATCGACGGCAGCTCGCCGCGCGCGAGCGATCTCGTCTCCCGGGTCGAAAGCTCGGCGATGTTCGAGAACCCTCGGTTCCGCTCGCCGATCACCTTGTCGCCCGACGGTAAGAGCGAACGTTTCGATCTGTCGCTCGACATCAAGGCGGAGCCGGCACCATGACCTGGACCCTATCCCGGCCGGTCCGGCGTGCGTTGGCGCTGGCGATCCTTGCGCTGATCGGTCTCTTCGCCTGGTCGCTGGTGATCGGACCGCTGATCGACCTGTCCCGCGACCGGCAGAGCGATATTCTCGCGCTGACCGAGCAGCTCGACCGCCTCGAAGCGGTGATCACAAGCAAGCCGGAGCTCGAACGGCAAGCCGGGTCTCTGCAGGCGCAGCTCGGCACGGCGGGCGGGTTCTGGGACGGCGCCAGTCCGGCGGCGATTGCCGCCGGCATCCAGGACCGTCTACGCGCAGCGGTCGTCGGCGGCGGCGGCCGCGTCAAGAGCACCTCGGAGGGCAATGAGGCCGCCGAGCACGGCTTCCGCAAGGTTACAGTGCGGTTCGGCATCGAGGGCACGATCGAAACGATGCAGCAGACATTGGCCGCGGTCGCGACGACGAGCCCGGCGCTGTTTGTCGACGGCTTCACGGTCGCGGGCGCGGCAAACGAGAGCGCGCGCGACCGCCCGCCGGTGCTCAATCTCGATCTCAATATCGCCGGCTACATGCGGGCGCCGCGGTCATGAACGTGCAGCGCACCCTCGCCTTTCTGACCGAGCCGCTCGGCTGGCGCAGCGCCGTTGTGCTGCTGGCAGGAGTGGCCGCCGCCTGGCAATTGGCCGCTCCGACCGAGCTGCCAGTGTCTGCACCGCCGACGGACGTGCCTGCCGCAGTGCCGCCAATAGCAGGCTCCGCTGCCCCAGCTTCCCCCGCCTACCCGGCCATTGCCGAGCATCCGCTGTTCTACCCGACGCGGCAGCCTTGGGTTCCTCCGCCACCAAAGGCGACACCCCCTGCCCCACAGGCGCCCGCACCAACCGCGGTTCATCCGCTGCAAAAATATCAGCTGGTCGGGGTCGTCATCAGCCAAGGCGCGCGTACGGCTCTGCTCAAGTCATCCGACGGCGGCAAGACAGTTGCGATTTCCGAAGGGCAGCAGCTCAACGGCTGGACCCTGCGCGAGATCACTCGCGAGACGGCACATTTCGAATCCAGCGGCGACACCTATGACCTCAAATTCCCGACCCCCCGCTGGCCTCGCAGCTGATGGCATCAAGAAATGTCCTGATCCTGAGGAGCCGCCGCAGGCGTCTCGAAGGACGCACAGAGCCGCTCCAGCCAGTCACCTCGCCCCGCCTGCGGGGAGAGGTCGGGATCCGCGCCAATGCGCGGATCCCGGGTGAGGGGCGACAACTGGGCTTCGCTTTGATCACAGTCCTCTGGGCGGCGATGATCCTCGCGCTGATCGTGCAGAGCGTATTAGTAACGAGCCGCACCGAAGCCCGGCTCGCGAGCAACCGCGAGGCACTGGCGCAACTGGGCGCCATCACCGATGCCGGGCTCAACATCGCGCTGCTGCGATTGCTCGATCCGAGGCTGAATGGTCAGCCGCCAATCGATGGCTCGCCCTTCACGGTATCCTTCGCCGGGTACCAGCTGCGCCTTGCCATTCAAGACGAAGCCGGCAAGATCGACCTCAACAACGCCCAGGACGAGCTGTTGCTGCGGCTCTTTCGCTCGTTCGGCGCCGATCCTGAAACCGCAAGTATGCTGAAAGACCGAATCCTCGACTGGCGCGAGCCCGGCATCGGCAAGCGCCTGAACGGCGCCAAAGCACCGGAATACCGCACCGCCGGCCTCGCCTATGGGCCGCGCAACGGCCCCTTCGCAACGGTCGAAGAGGTGCAGCTGGTGTTGGGCATGACCCCGGAGCTGTTTGCGGCGATCGCCCCGGCGCTGACTGTCTATTCGCAGACCCCCTGGATCGATCCGAGCTTCGCCCCGCCCGAGGTATTGCGCGCGCTGCCCGGCATGGACGAGGCGGCCGTAGCCAACCTGCTCCAGGCCCGAGCCTCGTCAACCGCGCGGCCGGCCGTCATGCTCGGCCACGCCTTTACGATCACCGCCGAGGCCAATGGGCCTGGCGAACTGCACGTCAAGCGCAGCGCGGTCATCCGGCTCACCGGCCGCCCCAACGTCCCGTACTGGATCTACCGCTAGGGTTGACCAGGGCCCACCGAAAGCACGGCTGAACGCTTGACGTTCTGAACGAGTCGCGTATATAAGAGACGTGTATGATCCGCTCGTTCGCCGATCGCGAGACTGAAACGTTATTCCACGGTCGATTTGCGAGGCGGCTGGCACGGGACATTCAGCGGACCGCGCAGCGCAAGCTGCGTCAGCTCCACAGTGCAAAGGAATTGCGTGACTTGGCGGCTTCGCCCGGCAGTCGACTGGAGCAATTGCGCGGCGACCGGGCGGGTCAGCACAGCATCCGAATCAATGACCAGTGGCGCATCTGCTTCATCTGGAACGACGGAGATGCCGATCAGGTCGAGATTGACGACTATCACTAAGGTGATCAGCATGCGCGACCTACCACCAATCCATCCCGGCGAACAACTCCGGGAAGAATTCATGAAGCCGCTCGAGATCACGGCCTACCGGCTGGCCAAGGACATCGGCGTGCCGGTCACGCGCGTGCAGGCGATCATCGCAGAGCGGCGCGGCATCACCGGGGATACCGCGCTGCGCCTGGGGCGGTATTTCGGCACCTCGCCCGAGTTCTGGCTCAATATGCAAAGGGATTACGAGCTGGAGACGGCCGCCGAGGCATTGGGGGCAAGGCTAGACATCGAGGTCAAGCCCCGGGCCGCGTGAGGGGCCCGCGACCTCAATGTGGGTGCATGGTGTAATTGAACACGAAGCGACGCTATCGAAGCTCAATGTCCTCGTCCTGAGAGGCCGCGCAGCGGCCGTCTCGATGGACGCACGCCGCCGCTCTAGCCAAACGGTTAATTTGCGGCCGGCGCGCGCGGAACGTCGACATGTTCGAGGAGCATGGCCTAAAGATGGAATCGCCGCCGATGACTGCCAGATATAGCATCAACCTATTTTGGTCGGAACCAGACGGCGCCTGGGTCGCAGACGTGCCCGACCCCCAATCCTGCTCGGCCTTTGGTGACAGCCCGGCCGAGGTGCTGGCCAAGGTCGAAAAGGCGATGGAGGCCTGGCTCACGGTAGCACGCAAGGATGTGCTGCCGATCCCCGAACCCCGCGATCACGGCAAAAGCGCGGAAACTCGGGTTGACCACTGATTCCGCGGCCGGCCTCGCCTACGGGAGCCATTCACGACGATGGAAGAGGTGCAGCTGGTGATGGGGATGACGGAGCGGCTGTTCGCGGCCATCGTCCCGGCGTTGACCGTTTATTCGGTGAACCATGGGTCGACCCGAGCTTCGGCCCGCTGAGGTTCTCCGCGGCGCCGGACGCGGACGGGCACGGACGAAGACGCCATCGCCAGCCTGCTCCAAACGCGGGCTTCAGCAAGTGCGCAGCCCGCCATTATGCTCGGCCGCGCCTTCACGATCACCGCCGCAGCCAACGGGCCCGGCGAGCTGCACGCCAAGCGCAGCGCCGTAATCCGGCTGACCGGCCGCCCCAATGCGCCGTTCTGGATCTACCGATGGGGTTGACTGGCTATTTTTGCACGTCGGCGTCAGACGCAGGGAATCCACTCTGACCCCAATTCTTACTCCACAATTTCCACATAAAGTTCACACTAGGGCGGCAGGGGATTCAATCGAACATTTGCGCAGTCCAAGTTGCGCCTAGAGAACGGGATCACTTGGCCGGTTTCCGTTCCAGAATCAGCACGTTTTCGACCTGATCTACCCGATACGTGTTTTCCGAAATTGGCGTTAGCCTCCCATGCTGCCTAACACCGCGCCATAGATCGATGAAGGCAACGACTTCCTTGGTGTCTCTTCGTCTCAAGCCGAGATATGTATGTTGGTTTAGCTCGTCAGGCGCGTGAATGATGTTAACGAACTCGTAATAATCTAGACTAGCCCCTTCTTTGGCTACGATATCGGCAATCGCACCTCTCAGTGCTTCCCTGCTGTCGAAACAATTGGGATACAGGATGTTCCCAAGAAACCCCTGCGAAATCCTGCCGCCCAAGTCTCGCACAGCTTGGGGCCCCGCCCGCGCCACAATATTGTCCAGGGTGGCCAACTCGTGTTCTCGCGTACCCTTTTTGAAATAGAGCTGTCCCTCGATCAACTGAGGCGTCATCGCCCCGATGTTCGGATCGAGCCGCTGAATACGAGCGGGGTCCGCCAGAATGTAAGAGTCGCTCTGCAGAGGCTTTTGGCCGAGTTCTTCGTGTGTGAGGCGCTTCTCTATAACCATTGCCGGCCGGACCGGGGGAGGAGGTGTGGGTGGTGTAGTAGCAGTATCTAATTCGCTGGCGAGAATAAGACCCAAGACTGCCACTAGCCCAAGACCGAGGATCAGAGCTAGAGGGTGGCCGTTGGGATCCGAAAGATAAGTCGGCCGAGAATCAACATATTCATACAAATTGTTACCGGCGAAGCGCTCCGACGGGGCCCGCTGGAGAAAGCGCCCCTTCAATGGGTCATGGTATCGGGCCCGGTAGAAATAGATGCCGGTCTCCGTATCGAGTTGACGACCGGTGAACAGGTACGGGTTGCCTATGCCCTCGGGAAGCGTGGTCGGCGCGCCATAGGCGTCATAGGCATCGCGTTCCACGACCGTGGCAGTGCTGTCCGTGATCGCCTCGACCGACCACAGTGCGTTCTCGTGGTAATAGTAGGTCTGTCCGGCTCGGTCCATGGTCAGGACTTCGTCGACATAGTTGCCGTAGACATAAGTCGCTTGGGTCGTTCCGCTGGTGTCCTGTTCCTCGATGATCCGGGCATCGTCGTAGAAATAGCGCGTCGTCGCCGGTGTGCCGGCCGAATTGGCGATCTTCTGCACCCGGCGCGAAAGCGCATCGTATTGGTATTGCCCGACCACCACAGAATCGGAGTTGCGCGTCGCGGCGATGAGCCTGTTCTCCTCATCATAGGCGTAAGTGTAGACACTATCCGCCGTCAGGTTGCCGTTGTTGTCGTAGTTGAGCGAGCTGGGCGGGTTACCGTCGATCGTGATCGTGGTTATCTCATTAACGGCGTCGTGCGTGCGGGTCTCGGGGATCCCGTTGGTCACCTTTTCGGCCAGTTGCCAACCGGATCGAGGGTGTATTGCGTTTGAGTCGTCGGTAGTGGGATGGTCGACCCCGCTAGGCGGAGCTTCCTGCTTTCCGTGAAGCGAAGCGATTGATATCGCCCAATTCTTCGGTTTGGCAAACCCGGATTGTAGCCATGTAAAGCG
>Ga0187846_10000140_pt1 | contig 43360 bp, 42 predicted proteins | sample TC_taG_FD_161473 | JGI IMG/M metagenome (GOLD analysis project Ga0187846, IMG submission 161473) | Biofilm microbial communities from the roof of an iron ore cave, State of Minas Gerais, Brazil - TC_06 Biofilm (v2) | ecosystem: Environmental > Terrestrial > Deep subsurface > Cave > Wall biofilm... | reverse complement strand
CCCGCTCGCGCAGCCTTTCGCTTCCTTCGAGGCCGTCCCAGAAGGTCTCGGACGACATCCCCATGATCAGATGGTCGGGCTCGCAGGTCATGACCCGGTCGATAGCCGCCATCAGCTCGCTGCGAACGGTTTCGATCAGCTTGGTGAAATCTTCGTCGCTGCGCAGCGGGTCATTGGGAATGTGGATGCGCGCGAAGTGATTGGTGACTCCGCGCGGGCGCATCGCGTCGAACTCGGGCTGCACCGCCGTGTTGGTGCTCGGCGCGATGACGCCGAATTTCATGCGCCAGCCGAGCGCGTCGACCATCGCCGAGGCTCCTAGTCAGATAATTCGCGCGCGGCACTCGCCAAAGCCGATTGGCGCGCAGCCGGCCTTTCGGCAATGGGCGCGGAAGATCACCTCGTCGCCGTCCTCAACAAAGGTGCGAGTTTCTCCCGATGCGAGGGTAATCGTGCGGGCGCCGTCGTTGCTCAGCTCCATCAGGCTGCCATACCCCGCCGTGGTCGGACCCGAGATCGTGCCGCTGCCGAAGAGATCACCGGCCGCGAGGTTGCAGCCGTTGCAGCTGTGGTGCGCGATCATCTGCGCTACGGTCCAATAAAGGTCGGTCGTGCTGCTGGCCGACATGCGGTGCGGCAGCAGCCCTTTTGCTCCGAGTCCTTCGGTCATCAGCAGGGCTTCGAGCGCGACGTCGAAGGCGCCCTCGCGCTGATCCGGCTCGTCCCAGAGATGGGGCAACGGGCGCGGATCGCCGGCCGGCCGCGCGGGCTGGGCGACGCGGAACGGCGCCAAAGCTTCCGTAGTGATGATCCACGGCGAGACCGTGCTGCCAAAGCTCTTGCCGAGAAAGGGCCCCAACGGCTGCGACTCCCATTGCTGGATGTCGCGCGCCGACCAGTCGTTGAATAACCCGAGACCAAACAGGTGGTCCCCGGCTTGGGCGATCGGGATCGGCTCGCCGAGCGCGTTGCCGGGCCCGACCCAGACAGCGAGCTCGAGTTCGTAATCGAGCTTGCGGCACGGGCCGTAGCTTGGCGCATCCTCGCTCGGCAGCTTGCGCTGGCCGTTCGGCCGACGAATCGGCACGCCCGACGGCCGCACCGACGACGCGCGGCTGTGATAGGCGACCGGTACGTATTTGTAATTCGGGCTGAGAGGATTGTTGGGATCGCGCCGCATGCCGCCATTTCGCGCATGGTGGATACCGGCGAAGAAATCGGTGTAGCTGCCAATCGCCGCCGGGAGGTGCATCGTGCAATCGGATGCGTTGTGGAGCAGCCGGGCCGACAGTGCTTCGATCTTCGCCCGCTCGGGACTGTCGGCCGATAACAACGCTGAGAGCCGCTTGCGCAACACCAGACGCGGCGCAGACCCTAGCGCCATCAATGGGTTGAGGGTTGCGCCGGAGGCTGCTTCCGCCGCTCGGGCGGCCTCGCCGGTAAACAGCCCGGCTTCGAGGCCCGCTTTTAGATCGAAGATCATATCGCCGATCGCGATACCGCCGCGCGGCGCGCCCCCGGAGGGGCTGAAGACCCCGAACGGCAAATTCTGGATCGGAAACTCGGCATGGCCGCGCGCCGAGGCCACCCAACTCTCGCGCCTCGGATCATGGGTCTCGTCGATCACGCTCATCGCTCGTCACCCCTTTTGGTGAACCGAATCCACCAATCATCCCCCATTCTCGCTCAGGTGTCAGGGTCGCTGTATTCTGGGCGTTAGGGAGGCGAGAAATACGGGTAACCTTTGACGAACTGCTGGCAAGGCGAAGGAATACGCTGGGATCAGCGATAAGCCGGCGCTGCTCCATGCTGCGCAGCGCGACGGCTTGTCATCATTGCGCCAAGATCAACAGATACCATCCGGGCCGAGTTTGGGAGCCTCATCCGGAAGACCAGCGCCGTTTCCCGGCTATTTCCCGGTTACCGAAATTTTTCCCGGTTTGGGCGGCCTAAAATTCCAGGTTACGGGCCCGACGATGAGCGGCGTCTGTTGTGCTAAACGTTTGATTACACTAATGTTTCTGATGGTGATGCGGACCCGAATGCGGTTTTTTGCGGGAATTTACCCGGTTGAACCGGGAATTTGGCGGTCTCCGCAACCGGCAAGAAGGGCGGTCGCAGCGTGAGGAGCCCGCAGAGGAAGGCGAGCGCCAACGAAGTCCCGACGACCGCCACCATCGAAACTACGTTGCCTCGCGGCAGCAAGCCGAGCAGCAAGGTGCCGAGCGCCGCGACGCTCATTTGCATAAAGCCGAGCAAGCCCGAGGCGGCTCCCGCGATCCGCGGATAGACGCTGAGCCCGGCGGCGACACCCGGCGGTTGGCTCATGCCATTGCCGACCGAGCTCAACGCCATCGGCACAAAGAGTGCCCACGGCGTCACGTCGCCGAGACACCAGATCGCCAGCATGACCCCCGAGACGAGCGACAGCGCGAGGCCCAGGACAAGCAGGCGCGTGCTGCCGAGGAGCACCGACAACCGGACGACCCCGGCATTGCCGAGGATGTATCCGGCCATCGGCAGCAGGATCATCAGACCGTAGGTGCTCGGTGGCTCGTGCAGCAGCTCGACCAGCAGGTAGGGTGCCGCCGCCAGGAAGGTAAACCAGGAGGCGCTCGTAAATGCCGTGGCAAAGGCGACACCGAGAAAGGCCGGAGAACGCAGCAGCAGGATGAAGGACCTAATCATGCCGACGAAGTTCACCGGTGCCGGCGCGTGGGTTTCTTCGAGCTTGGCCGCGGTCAGCATCAGGACCCCTGCGCCGACTATGCCCAGCAGGACGAAATCGGCGCGCCACCCGCTCCATTCGGCGAGATAGGCGCCGATCGCCGGCGACAGAGACGGCGCCAGACTCATCACCATCATGATCGTCGCCAAGGCGCTCGCCGAACGCTCGCGGTCGTAGACGTCGCGCACGATCGCCCGGCCCAGCACCATCCCCGCGCAGCCCCCCAGCGCCTGAAGCGTGCGGCCGATGATCAGCGCCGGCAGCGACCAGGCAACTCCGCATAGCACCGTGCCGACGAGGAACAGCGCAAGCCCCGCGATCAGCACCGGGCGCCGTCCAAAGCGATCGGAGAGCGGGCCGTAGATCAGCTGTCCGGTCGCGATCCCGGCGAGAAACAAGGTCAGCACCAGCTGAACGGCGCCGGGTCCGGCGTCGAACACTGCCGCGAGCAGCGGCAACGCCGGCACCAGCATGTGCAGCGCGGCGGGCGCGATCGCGGTAACCAAGGCCAGCAGAGCGATCGGCGGTGCGCGCCGGATCGACCCTCTGCCGGCGAGCGCTACCGGCATTGCGGGGAGCGGGCAATCAGAACGGCACCGTGCCTCTGACCACGCTGCGGTGCATGACGCGCCGGTAGTTTCCCATGTCGTAATTGGCAACGGCGCGATGGAGCAGGCATCGGTTGTCCCACATTACGAGGTCACCCTTCCGCCAGCGGTGCGCGTAGACGAATTGCCGTTGCGTCGTGTGCTCGAGCAGCTCGCCGAGGATGGCGACCCCCTCGGCCTCGGGCATCCCTTGGATGTGCGAGGCATGGTTGCCGAGATAGAGCGCCTTGACGCCGGTGTCCGGATGGGTGCGCACGAGCGGGTGATCGACCGGCGGCTCATCGCGCGGCGCCACAATCGCGTTGCCCCCGCTCACCCCCCAACGAAAGACCACGCGCAGACCGGCGATGCGCCGCTTGGTTTTTTCCGATAACGCGGCGTAGCCCATCAAGGTGTTGGCGAACTCGGTATCCCCGCCCGTCGGCGGAAGCTCGATCGCATGGAGCATCGTCAGCAACGGCGGTACGGCATGCCACGACTTGTCGGTGTGCCAGCGGTAATTGCCGACGGGAGAAGAGGACCGATCGACGGGGTTGCCGTCCTTGTCGAGATTAGAGATCACATGGGCGACCGCATGGCGCTTGGCGCCTGGTTGGCCCGCCGGCTCGATCTCGCCAAAATTGCGGGCGAAGTCGTATTGCTGTTCGCGGGTCAGCGCCTGACCGGAGAACACGACGACATGGTGATCGCGAAAAGCCTCGAGAATCCGCGCTTTCGGCGCGGCATGCAGCGGTTCGGCGAGATCGATGCCCGTGATCGCGACACCGCCAGCTGCCGACAGGCGCGGCCCTACGACTAGACCCATCAGCATTCCCTCGCCGATCGGCACTCCCCTACGGCGGCAGCTCAAAAGTCCGTGCAGCGACCGTTATATTCCCAGTCCCCGTAGCGGGTTGGCTCCGGGCCTTCCGGGCCGCCGATCTCACGCGGCTGTGCGGCGGCCGCCGACGCCTTCCGGGCTGGCACGGCGGACTGCGACTCTCCCGTATCTGGCACTCGGTCGTCCATAACAGGAATATGCGCACGGAGCCCTCTCACGCTCAACCGTTTCGGTGCTGCTCGGGGAGATTATTGAGAACGGCTGAATAAAATCTCGGAACGAAACTTGGTGCTGAGCGTTGGACCGGACAATTTTGCCCTATCAGCTTTCGGCGCTCCTACTTTGGATGTAAGAACCTTGATGCCCCAAGCGCCAACCGCGCGGAACGTTGCACTCGACCTGATCAGTGCGGTGCTCCGCCGGAAGCGGCCGCTAGACGACGCGATCGAAGACAATCCGGCAATGCACGAACTGCCGGGCCGCGACCGTGCATTCGCACGCCTGCTGGTGGCGACGGTGCTGCGGCGCCTCGGTCAGATCGACGCGCTGATAGCCGGTTGTCTCAATATGCCATTGGCGCCGCGGGCGGCCACTGTGCACGATATATTGCGCCTCGGTGTCGCCCAGCTTTTGTTTTTACGTACGCCACCGCATGCGGCGGTGGCGACCAGCGTCGACATCGCCCATAACCGGGGTTACTTGTCGCACAAGGGGCTCGTCAACGCGGTGCTCCGGCGCTTGAGTATCGAGGGCGCCGCACGCATCGATCAACAGGATGGCCCGCGGCTGAACACGCCGGATTGGCTGTGGCAATCGTGGAGCCGGGCCTATGGCGAGCCCATAGCGCGAGCCATCGCCGCTTCGCACCTGAAGGAGGCGCCGCTCGACCTGACGCTGCGCAACGATGCCGAAGCGTGGAGCGCCAAGCTGCAAGGAATATTGTTGCCGACCGGGACCCTGCGCCGGGCGGCGGGCGGTTCTCTGATCACGCTGCCGGGCTATACCGAGGGCGCTTGGTGGGTTCAGGACGCGGGCGCGGCGCTGCCGGCGCGCCTGTTCGGTTGTCTCGGCGGGCGCGAGGTCGTTGATCTCTGCGCGGCGCCTGGGGGTAAGACCGCCCAGCTCGCCGCGGCCGGGGCCCGGGTGACGGCGATCGATCGCTCGACCCGTCGCCTAGAGCGGCTCGTTGCCAACCTCCAGCGGCTCGCTCTGCCGATCGAGGCGGTCGCGGCGGACGCCCTGACCTGGCGCCCAGCACGGCCTGTCGACGCCGTGCTGCTCGACGCCCCATGCAGTACGACCGGCGCGATTCGCCGCCACCCGGACGTGCCGCATCTCAAGGCGCCAGATGATGTTGCCCGCCTTGCAGTGGTGCAGGACAATCTGCTGCGCGCGGCGATCGACATGCTGCGGCCGGGGGGCACCTTGATTTATTGCACTTGCTCGCTCGAACGCGAGGAGGGGCCGGAGCGGATCGCGGGACTGCTGGGTGCCGGCGCGCCGGTCGCTCGCCGGGCGATCGATCCCGATGAGATCGGCGTCCGGCCGGAATGGATCACCCCCGAGGGCGATCTTCGTACGTTGCCCTGCCATTTCGACGAATACGACGGCATTGACGGCTTCTTTTGCGCGCGGCTCGTCAAGAACGGCTCGTCAGTTTAGAACAGATGACTGCTGCGGCGCCGTTGGTGGGTGCCGCTTGCCGGCGCTGACCAGCCCGCTCGGCGGCTTGCGGCATTAGTGTTTCCTTGTTACGAAAAGGCATGGGTTCCCCGGTGCGGTATGCCATTAGTGACCTGCGGGTCACCGGGGTTGCGCAGTCTAGCAGACCGGACCGGCAACAATGACGCGGGCTTCGACCGACGAGACAGTCGGATCCATCCGCCGGTACCTGGCCGGCGATGCTTCGGGGCTCCTGACGCGGTTGCGCCGCGATGCACTTCAAGCGCTCGCTGCCGGCCCGCTTTATCGCCACACTCTGATCGGCCGAGTTCCTGAGGACCTGAGGCTGCGTATCGGTCTGCGCTGGCCGGGTGACCCCAAACGTGGCGCGGCGATCGCGGGCGGCGAGATCGAGCTTGGCGGAGAGTTGATCCGCAATCCCTCGCCACGCTGGCGTCCGCCTTCGGCCGGGCCGGAATGGATCGCCGCCTGGCACGGCTTTAGCTGGATCACCGACCTCACCGCGGGAGGAGCTGGGCGCGATGTGGCCGGCGAGCTCGTGCAGAGCTGGCTTCGCGAGAATAGTGGTTGGCATGGCATCGCGTGGCGGTCTGATGTTCTGGCGACGCGGGTCTTTGCTTGGGTCGCGCAATTCGACGAGATCGTCAGGCGCGATCAAGACCGGACACTGCGCCACGCGATGCTGGCAAGCATCGCCGCTCAATTGCGGCATCTGGCCCGAACGGCAAGCTGGGAAGTCTCTGGCGCCGCGCGGCTGCGCGCGCTGAAGGGCCTGATCGCGGGCCGGGCCGCGCTCGGGGATTCCGCGGCGCGGCTCGCCAAGGTGGTGAGAATGCTGGAGCGCGAGTTACAGGTTCAGATCCTTCCGGATGGCGGCCACGTGTCACGCAATCCTTCGTTGCAGCTTCAGGTCCTGCAGGACCTGATCGATACCCGGGCTGTATTGCGGGCGGCGCAGATCGAGACACCCGGCGTGCTGCAGCACTCGATCGAGCGAATGGCGCCGATGCTGCGTTTTTTCCGGCACGGAGATCGCCGCCTCTCGCTGTTCAACGACTCGCTTGAAGAGGACGGGGTTCTCATCGATTTAGTTCTGACGCGGTCCGAGACCAAGGGAGGCGCACCAATACAGGCACCTCAGACCGGTTTCGATCGGTTGCAGGCCGGCAGAAGCCTCGCGATCATGGATACCGGGAGACCGCCACCGCGCGGTTTCGATGAGAGCGCCCATGCCGGCACGCTGTCTTTTGAGATGAGCCATGAACGGGAGCGCATCATCGTGAATTGTGGCGCCTATCGCGGACCAAAATCGAGCTGGTCGCGCGTCGCCCGGGCGAGTGCGGCGCACTCGGTGCTCGTAGTGGCCGATACCAACTCGGTCGAAATCCGGGACGATGGCGCTCTCGGCCGCTGCCCGCCGTCGATCGTTCGTGAACGCGCCGAGCACGAAGGCCAACAATGGGTCTCCGCAAGACATGACGGCTATCGCGAGCGGTTCGGCCTGACCTATGCGCGACAGCTCTTTCTCGCCGCTGACGGCGAGGATCTACGGGGCGAGGAGAGGCTGACAGGGCGGCCTGGCGCAGCCTTTGCTGTGCGCTTTCATCTGCATCCCTCGGTGCAAGCTTCCCTGGCCCAGGACGGCGTCGCGGTGTTGTTCCGATTGCCGAGCGGAATGTGCTGGCGGCTGCGCGCCGCCGGCGCCGAAATAAGTCTCGGCGAGAGCGTCTATCTTGGCTCTGGTGAGGCGCGAAAGACCCAGCAGGTGGTGTTGAGCGGAACGGTCGGGGCGGAGGGCGCAGCGGTCCGCTGGGCGCTGCGCCGCGAGTCCAAAGAGAGTGTCCAGGGTGCGCTTGCCGGGGGTCGGCCAGTAGGGAATGGCTGACCCGCTCTTGCCGGCTGCAGTGGCCGTTGCGACTGGCTTGTTCTGCTGGCTCGCTACTGGGGCCCTGATCCCTATCCTGCGTCGGCGAGACATGCTCGATTACCCAAACGAGAGATCGTCACATTCCGCTCCGACGCCACGGGGCGGCGGGATCGCCGTGACGGGTTCAGTGCTGCTCGCGTGGATCGCCCTCTACACGGCAGGCTTGATCGCCTCGAGCGTGATCAGCATTACGCTCGGCACCGGCCTGTTGGCGATCGTCTCCTGGGTCGACGATGTGCGTGGCCTTTCCGCGGGAGTGCGCCTGGTGGCGCAAGGCATCGCGGTGACGGTCGGTATCCTAATATTGCCTGAAACGCGTAACGGGCTCGAAGCCTGGTTGGGTCCCACGCTCTGGTTCGCCGCGGTAGGCCTCGTATGGGTCTGGTGGATCAATCTGTTCAATTTCATGGATGGGATTGATGGGCTCGCCGTAAGCGAAGTGTCGGTGATCTGCGGCGGATTGATGCTCTTCGCCATCGTCGGCGATGGCGCCGATTCCACAGCGGCTCTGCTCACCGCCGGCATCATGGGCGCCGCGGTCGGGTTTCTTGTGTGGAACTGGTCACCCGCGCGGATCTTTCTCGGCGATGTCGGCAGCGTCCCGCTCGGCTATCTGTCGGGGTTTCTACTGCTCGATTTGGCCATCCGCGGTCGCTGGAAGATAGCCCTCATTCTGCCGCTCTACTTCCTCGCGGACGCGACCATTACTCTCTTCCGCCGGTTGCTAAACGGTGAGCGCGTCTGGAAACCGCATCGCCAACATTTTTACCAGCAGGCCGTGCGCAGCGGGCTCGGCCACGCCGCGGTGGTCAAGCGGGTGATTGCCGCTAACCTCTTGCTGATTGGTTGCGGGTGGGTGGCGGAAAACGGTCCGGCTATGCTTTCGCTCGCTGCGGCGATTGTGATTGTCGCTGCGCTTTTGGTCGCACTCGCGGCTGGCCGCTGATTCGGCGTCCTTTGACCCGAGCGTTAGAATCCCAGCTTCGCGCCGATAGTCTCGGAAAGCTTTTGGCAAATGGTTGCACCGGTGACCTTCGCCCGGCACACTCCGCGATGTCAATCAGTTGCGGATTTCGGCATGAGCCATCGATGCGTCCTCGGGCTTCTATCGGTTCTTCTCGCAAATCTCGCCGGGGGTTGCACCCCTTATATTCCGGTCGAGGACGCCTTCACGACCAGCGCACTCAAGCCGACCGGCAACATTCCGCCCGAATTCGCTGAGTTCAACAACTACGACCCTGAAGTCAACGCCGTGCTGGCCGACCAAGTCTGCGCCACGCCCTATATCCCGCTCCAAGAGAAATCACTCCGAGGCGCGCCCGGAGAGCTAATCGCCGAGACCGGACGCTGCCGACCCTACGTGGCCCCGATCCGCAAGTTAGCGGAGGGCTTTCTGCCATAAGCCCGGATCCTCAAACTTCAATGGGCACGACGAGTTCAGTGTGTTCTTGCCGTTCGGAGAGGAGCTTATCGAAATAGGTGATGGTTCGGGCGAGGCCGTCGGCGAGCGGGGTGGCGGGCTGCCAGGCGAGCAGCGTGGTGGCGAGCGTGATGTCGGGGCAGCGCTGGACCGGGTCGTCGACCGGCAGCGGGCGGCGAACGATGGCCGAGTGCGAGCCGGTCAGCGCGATGATCATCTCGGCCAGTTCGGCGACCGAGGTCTCCTGCGGGTTGCCGAGGTTGACGGGGCCCGTGATGTGGTCGGGAGCGGCCATCAACCGCAAGAACCCATCGATCAGGTCGTCGACAAAGCAGAAGGCGCGGGTCTGCGAGCCGTCGCCATAGAGGGTGAGCGGCGCACCCCGCAAGGCCTGGACGATGAAGTTGGAAACGACGCGGCCGTCATGGGGGTGCATGCGCGGCCCATAGGTGTTGAAAATGCGGGCGACGCGGATCTTGAGCTGGTGCTGGCGGAAATAATCGAAGAACAGGGTCTCCGCACAGCGCTTGCCCTCGTCGTAGCAGGCGCGCGGGCCGATCGGGTTGACGTTGCCGCGATAGGCCTCGGCTTGCGGATGCTCCCCCGGGTCGCCATAGACCTCCGAGGTCGAGGCCTGGAAGATCTTGGCCTTGAGCCGTTTGGCCAGACCCAACATGTTGATCGCACCGATGACGCTGGTCTTGGTGGTCTGCACCGGGTCGAACTGGTAGTGGATTGGCGAAGCCGGGCAGGCGAGGTTGTAGATCTCATCGACCTCGACAAACAGCGGGTGGGTGATGTCGTGGCGCAGCGCCTCAAAATGCGGGTCGCCCAGCAGGCGCGCGATGTTGTCTTTGCGGCCGGTGAAGTAATTGTCGACGCACAAGACGTCGTCGCCCTGGGCGAGGAGGCGTTCGCATAAATGCGAGCCCAAGAACCCGGCACCGCCGGTGACGAGAACTCGTTTGGCCACAACGCTCATCGCATCACCCCGTCACGCCAGCGCCGGCAATTCGCCCCCGCGCCGGCTGCGTCGGACGGCCGATGCTGAGATAAGACAGATTTGCGGCAGCCATCTCCTGAGGCTGGTAGATGTTGCGCAGGTCGATCACCAGCGGACTCGCCAACAGGCGCTTCACGCGACCGAGATCGAGCCCGCGGAACTCGTTCCACTCGGTCAGCAGGATCAGCGCATCGGCTCCTTCCATCGTCTGATAGGCATCCTGGCAGTAGACGAGCTCGGGCATCAGCCTTTTCGCCTCGGCCATGCCTTCGGGGTCGAAGGCCCGGACGCGTGCCCCCGCCGCGATCAGCCGCGGCAGGATTTCGAGGCTCGGGGCATCGCGCATGTCGTCGGTGTTGGGTTTGAAGGTGAGCCCTAAGACCGCCAGGCTCTTGCCGGCAACGCTGCCGCCGCAAGCGGCGGCGATCTTATCGGCCATTCGGCGCTTGCGCGCTTCGTTGACCCGTAGCACCGTCTCGACGATCGCGAGACCGGCGTCGGCCTCGCCTGCCGTGCGCACCAAAGCGCGGCAGTCCTTGGGGAAGCACGAGCCGCCAAAACCCGGCCCGGCATGCAGAAACTTGCGACCGATGCGGCCGTCGAGCCCGATGCCGCGGGCGACGTCCTGAACGTCGGCGCCCAAGGCCTCGCACAGATCGGCGATCTCGTTGATGAAGGTGATTTTGGTGGCGAGAAAGGCGTTGGCCGCGTATTTGATCAGCTCAGCGGTGGCGACGTCGGTAAACAGCATCGGCGTCTCGATCAGATAGAGCGGCCGGTAGAGTTGGCGTAGCACCGTGCGCGCCCGATCGCTGTCGGCGCCGATCACTACCCGGTCGGGGCGCATGAAATCGGCAATCGCCGAGCCCTCACGCAAAAACTCCGGGTTGGCGGCGACCTCGAACCCGCTCGTGGGCCGGGTGTCGCGTAGGATCGCCGCGACCTGGTATCCAGTGCCGACCGGGACGGTCGACTTGGTCACCACCACTGCCGGGCCGCTTAGCGCCCGGCCGATTGCCTCGGCCGCGGCAAACACATAGGACAGATCGGCATGCCCGTCGCCACGTCGCGACGGGGTGCCGACCGCGATGAACACCGCATCGACCCCGGCCACCGCCGCCTCCAAGTCGGTCGTGAACGATAGCCGCCTCGCGGCCACATTGGCCGCCACTAGCGCCGCAAGCCCGGGTTCGTAAATCGGCATCTCGCCGCGCTGCAAACCCGCGATCTTCGCCGCATCCTGATCGACGCAGCTCACCGACACGCCAAACTCTGAAAAACACGCCCCCGAAACCAACCCCACATAGCCGGTGCCAATTATCGCGATCCGCATCCGATCGATTCCCTCGGAAGAGCTGCAAGTCAGACGTCAAGCGGCTGTAAGCTCGACAATTTGGCATGCAGTACGAGCAACGGCCTCTATCCTAGTTCATTAGCGCATAAGGCATCGTGATACAAGGTATGCCATTAGCTGAGCATGCCTTTCGCCTGAGCTTGCATTCTCGGGCTTTTGTAGTTTTCTTTACCTTTTTCAGCCGATATGTCATTTGCCAGTTCGCTGGGCTGAGGCCTCGTTGAGGAGCTGTGCTTGATGGCGCAACTGCATACGACGATCCGAGCTCGGGCCCCATTACGGCTCGGGCTCGCCGGAGGGGGGACGGATCTTTCCCCATATTGCGACCAATTCGGCGGTGCAGTTCTGAATACAACGATCGATCGTTTCGCCTATGCGTTTATCAGCCCACGTGACGACGGCAAGGTGGTGTTCCGCGCCAAGGATCTAGCTCGAGAAGAGGTACTTGAGGCTGCGCCGGAGCTGCCACAGGCAAGCTTAATGCTGCATCGAGGGGTTTACGAGAGAATGGTGCGGGATCATAACGCGGGAAGAGCGATTTCCGCGACGATCACCACCACCGTTGACGCACCCATGGGGTCGGGTCTTGGCTCGTCTTCGGCACTGGTTGTCGCGTTGGTCGACGCGTTTCGCGTGCTCTTTGGCGCACCTCTTGGCCAATACGATGTTGCCCACCTCGCCTTCGAGATCGAACGCCTCGATCTCGGACTGGCCGGCGGCAAGCAGGACCAGTATGCCGCAGCCTTCGGCGGCACCAATTTCATCGAATTTCTTGCCAAGGATCGAGTGATCGTCAATCCGTTGCGGGTTTCCGACAGCGCGAGCAATGAGTTCGAATCATCGCTCGTGATCTGCTTTTCCGGGCGCTCACGCGATGCGACAGTGATTATCGAGCAGCAGACGGCGGGCATTGTCGATCACAGCGCAAATGCAATCGCGGCGATGGATCGACTGAAGGCTGATGCCATCGAAATGAAAAACGCGCTGCTTGCCGGCGATATTCCGGCGATGGCGAAAATACTCGATGATTCCTGGAAGGCGAAGAAAATGACTGCGCCAGGGATTTCCACCGACCGGATCGACCAACTCTACGACGTTGCGGTCGCCAACGGCGCGCTCGCGGGAAAGGTCTCCGGCGCCGGCGGCGGAGGTTTTGTGATGTTTCTCGTGCATCCCGAGGATCGCCGAGGGCTGCTGGAGGCGCTTAATGCCAGCGGCGGCATCGCAGGACCGGTCAAATTCGCGGAACGTGGGTGTGAAACATGGCAGGTGATGCGGTGAAGGCGATCCTGGATTACCTGGTCCGATCTCGCGATATGGTCCAGGCGGCAATCGGCGACCCGGCGTTCGTGGCCGTGGTCCGCGACATTGCCGAGGCTACCGCCAATGCGATCGGGAACGGACGCAAGCTGCTTCTCGCTGGCAATGGCGGCAGTGCGGCAGACGCCCAGCATCTCGCCGGTGAGATGCTGTCGCGGCTCAATTATGACCGTGCTCCCGCGGCCGCGCTTGCGCTGACCACCGACACCTCGGTTCTCACGGCCATCGGCAATGACTATGGCTACGACCGCCTGTTCGAACGTCAGATCCTTGGTCTCGGCTCCCCTGGTGATGTCTTCATCGCGATTTCGACATCAGGCCGCTCACCGAACATCCTGCGGGCGCTCGATGCCGCACGGGAACGACGGATTTTCACCGTCGGCTTCACCGGTCGAACCGGTGGGGAGATGCCATCAAGGTGCGATTTGTGCCTACGGGCGCCCTCGGATTCGACGCCACTAATCCAGCAGATGCACATAACAGCAGGGCACATCATCTGCGGCCTCGTCGAGGAGCGCCTGTTTCCCCGCGCGTAGCTTGAGCAAAGCGAGTGAGATCGCGGATGATTCGACAGGCAGTGATTTTGTGCGGCGGTCTCGGGAGCCGGCTCGGTGCTTTGGCGGCAGATATGCCAAAGCCATTGTTGCCGGTCGATGGGATGCCCTTTCTCGACGTGCTGCTGTTCGAGCTTGCTCGCCATGGGGTGACGCGGATCTTGCTGCTTGCCGGGTTTTCAGCACAGCATATTGTCGATTACGCGGCTTCAACCCCACTGAGAACCCGGTTCGGCCTGAAGATCGAGGCGTCGATCGAGCCGGCGCGCGCCGGTACCGGCGGCGCGGTGTGGCATGCCCGCTACCGTCTCGATGACAGCTTCTTTCTGCTCAACGGCGATTCCTGGTTTGACATCAACCTGCTCAAACTTGCCAGCCGCGTGATAGATGAGCCGTCGGCAACAGGCGTGATTGCCGTCAGGCCACTACCTGATGCTTCCCGTTATGGGGTGGTGGAGACCGATAAGGGTCGAGTCACCCGATTTCGCGACCGTCCGGAGCGCGCCGGAAGTGGGATTGTCAGCGGAGGCGTCTACGTCTTTCGCGGTTCTTTGACCGACTGGCTCGATCGCTGCTGCTCGCTCGAGGAAGACGTCTTCCCGTTGCTTGCCCGTGCGGAAAAGCTGCTGGCGATGCCGTTTGAGCGGTATTTCATCGATATCGGGGTTCCCGACGCGTTTGCCCGCGCCCAGCACGAGGTTCCACGCCGGCGTCGACGTCCGGCCGTCTTTCTCGACCGTGACGGCGTGCTCAATCATGACGATGGCTATATCGGCTCATATGCCCGTTTTCGCTGGATCGACGGCGCGAAGGCGGCGGTCAAATTGCTCAACGACGCGGGCCTCTTCGTGTTCGTCGTCACCAACCAGGCTGGGGTGGCGCGCGGATTCTACGGAGAGGACGATGTGCGTGCGCTCCACGCCCAGCTGGCGGCGGAGCTCGCACCGTCTGGAGCTCATTTCGACGACATTCGTTATTGCCCGTTTCACCCCGATTCCGCGCTTCCTGAGTATCGCCGCACCAGCGACTGGCGCAAACCCGCATCGGGCATGGTTCTAGATCTTCTCGACTGCTGGCCCATCGATGCTGGGGCGAGTTTTCTGATCGGTGATCGAGAAACGGACTGCGCCGCCGCCGCCGGCGCCGGGATCGAGAGCCACCTGTTCCCCGGCGGTGACCTTTTTCGGTTCGTCTCCGAGCTATTAGAGACCCGGGAGCGCTCACGCGCGACGTGAGGCTGCTGCGTCTCCGTCCTGGCGTTGCGGCGCGCAAAGGGCTAGACTCAACCACTGCTTGTGAAGTGGTTAATCGATGGTCGCGCGGGTTCGGACGGTGGCGTTTCACGGGGTCGAGGTCATCGACGTCGAAACCCAGGTGACGATCGTCTCCGGGCTGCCCGCCTTCACCGTGGTCGGGTTGCCCGACAAAGCGGTCGCCGAATCGCGCGAACGGGTGCGTGCCGCGCTCGCTGCCCTCGGCTTGGCGCTTCCGCCGAACCGGATCACCGTTAACCTCGCACCGGCCGATGTTGCTAAGGAAGGCAGCCACTTCGACCTGCCGATCGCTTTGGGCCTGTTGGCAGCGATGGACGTGTTGCCGGCCGACGAGCTCGCCTCTTACACGGTGCTCGGGGAATTGGCCCTCGACGGGTCGCTGACGAACGTTGCAGGGGTGCTCCTCGCCGCACTGGCGGCGGCTACCCGCGGCGGCGGCATCATCTGCCCCGCCGCGTGCGGTAGCGAGGCGGCCTGGGCGGGCGAGGTCGAAATCATTGCCGCGCCGAACCTGTTGGCCATCGTTAACCACGTCAAGGGAACCCAGCTCCTTCCTCCGCCGGAGGCGCGTATAGCCGCCTCCAGGTTGGCTGGGTTTGACCTTCGGGACGTAAAGGGACAGGAAAGCGCCAAGCGAGCGCTGGAGATCGCCGCCGCCGGAGGCCATAACATGTTGATGATCGGACCTCCGGGAGCAGGAAAGTCGATGTTGGCAGCGCGGCTTCCGGGAATCCTGCCGCCACTCGAACCAGGCGAGGCGCTCGAACTCGGAATGATCCAGTCGGTCGCGGGCGGGCTGCGAGGCGGCGAGTTGACCCGCGAGCGACCGTTCCGCGACCCGCATCATTCTGCCTCGCTCCCGGCTCTAGTCGGCGGCGGGCCGCGCGCGCGTCCGGGAGAAATTTCGCTTGCCCATCAGGGTGTCCTGTTTCTCGACGAAATTCCGGAGTTCAATCGCGCGGCGCTCGAAGCGCTTCGCCAGCCGCTGGAGACCGGTCGCGTCAGCGTTGCCCGCGCCCAGGGACACGTCACCTACCCTGCGCGGTTTCAGTTGATCGCCGCGATGAACCCGTGCCGTTGTGGTCATTTCGCAGAATCGGCCTGCGGCCGGTCACCGCGCTGCGCAGAAGATTATCAAGCGCGACTCTCGGGTCCGTTGCTGGACCGCATTGATCTCCATATCGACGTCCCCGCTGTACCCACCGGGGATCTCGCTTTGCCTCCCCCCACCGAGGGGAGTGCGGCGGTCGCTCGTCGCGTTGCCGCGGCCCGTGCCCGACAGGCGGCGCGCTATGCGGCACTTCCCGACCAGCGGCGCATTCGCACCAACGCCGAGGCGGACGGAGCATTGCTCGACGAGGTTGCGCGCCCCGAGGCGAGCGGTCGCGCACTGTTGCTGCGCGCGGCAGAGCGACTGCGTCTCTCCGCGCGTGGGTACCACCGGGTTTTGCGCGTTGCCCGCACCCTGGCCGACCTCGACGGCTCGCCGAGCGTTGCACGGCCGCACGTGGCCGAGGCTTTAAGCTATCGCCGACTGGCAGTCCCGCTCGAGAGTGCCCCGCGCTCCTAGAGTGCAGCAAGGCACTCAATCGTTCCATGCGTTGAACGCATAGAGCATTTGCGTATCCGATGGATCATTTGCTGTTACAAACTGTTAGCGTTCTGAGATGACGGAGATCGAATGTGACGCTGTGTAACACCATGAGTTCCGAAGCCAAGCAGCAGCCCACGACTGGGCATTGCAGCGTTCCGCAACCGTCTCTCGTACCGCTCTCCATGGCGGACCGGATCGCCGCCTTTCTCGAAGGCAGAACTCATGGAGAGGATCTGCTGCACGAACTGTATGACTATGTGCTAGAAGAACCCATCCCGCAGAGCATGCGGGAGCTGCTAAAGTAAAGTCAGGAAACTGATCTTCTAGCCTAAGGTTGGTCGGGAACCAGCGGCGGTGCGCCGCCGCCGACTTCGTCCCAGATCCTGATCCTGTGTGTCGGCTCGCGGATAAAGGCGAGGCTGACGACGACCCCGATGGCGGCAATCGCCATTGGGTACAGCAGCCCGCTCAGGGCGATGCCGGTGATCGCGGCAATCGAGGCCCCTGCGGCCGGAACTAGCCCACCAAAGACGCCGTTGCCGACGTGATAAGGCAGTGACATCGAGGTGTAGCGGATACGCGCTGGAAACAGCTCGACCAGAAACGCCGCAATCGGGCCGTACACCATCGTCACCAAAATCACCAGGTAGAAAACCAGGATCGTCAGAATCACCGGGTCGTTCTTGAAGGTGCCGAGCCAGGTAAACACCGGCCAAAAGGTGATCACGGCCAGCACGAATCCCGAGGTCATGATGTTGCGGCGGCCGATCCTGTCCGATAATGCGCCGAAGGCGACAAAGAACGGGGCGCCCAAGGTCAGCGCGATCATCATGATGATGTAAACGGTGACGTAGTTGACCTTCAGCACCGCGGTCAAATAGAACAGCGCATAGAATTGACTCGTGTACCAGACAACGCCCTCCGGCGCCGTGGCGCCGAACAAGGCGACCAGCATCAGGCCCCAATTCTTGCCGCCGCGCAGAAAGCTATCGGCCGCCGGGTTGCTTGATGCCTTGCCCTGCTCCTTGAGGCGGGCGAACAGCGGGGATTCCTCGAGCTTGAGCCGGATATACCCCGACAGCACAACGAGAATCGCAGAGAGTAGGAACGGGACGCGCCAGCCCCAGTCGGCGAATGCCTGGCCGCCGAACGACAGCTGACAGATCAGGATCACTAAGAGCGCGAGGACGATCCCCATCGTCGCCGTGGTCTGGATCCAGCTCGTGTAAAAGCCGCGTTTGCCGTCGGGTGAGTGCTCGGCGATGTAGGTCGCCGCACCGCCGTATTCGCCGCCCAGGGCTAGGCCCTGCAAGACGCGCATCGCGACCAGCAGGATCGGCGCGAGGGCCCCGATTACGGCATAGCCCGGTAACAGGCCGACGACAAAGGTCGCGGCGCCCATCAATCCCAAGGTTAGCATGAAGGTGAATTTGCGGCCGATCAGGTCGCCCAGATAGCCGAAGAGAATCGCGCCCAAGGGGCGCACGAGGAAACCCGTCCAGAACACGAAAAGACTCGCGATGAACGCGACCGTCGGATTCAGGTCCGGCGAGAAGAAATGCCTGCTGAAGAAAAGCGCGAGCACGCCGTAGAGATAGAAGTCGTACCACTCGATCAGCGTGCCGACCGAGGAGGCACCGATGATCCAAGGCAGGCTCAGGGTCCTCGTAGGGGCACCTCCGCCGATCGTTTGTACGGATACCGTCATCACCCGCCTCCCGACGTTTACTCCCGCGGCTTGACTACACGCGAACGATGTAACTTTCAAGCGGGTCTGAATTAACGAACCGGGCCATATCTTGCCGTTATCAGCGGCGCGGCAGCATGGCGCCGAGGTCGCGGCCGCCGACAATGTGCATATGGAAATGCGGTACTTCCTGATGGCCGTCGCGGCCGACATTGGCGAGGATGCGATATCCCGTATCGGCCACCCCTCGTTCCCGTGCGATATGTCCAAGAGCACGGATCAACGCAGCCATCTCTGTCGCCGAGGCCTTTTCGGAAAAATCGGCGAGCGAGACGTATTCCCCTTTGGGGATTACCAGCACGTGCGTCGGGGCGCGCGCCGAGATGTCGTCAAAGGCGAGGACGTGCTCATCCTCGTAGACTTTCTTGCAAGGGATTTCGCCGCGCAGAATGCGGGCGAACACATTGTTGCGGTCGTAGGCCATCACCCCTCCGGTCAGAGATTTGCCCGCGAACGTTTTTCCTCGATCCCGGACGTGCCCTCGCGGCGCGCCAGCTCGGCGGCGACCTGCGCGGGGGAGATCCCGGCGGCAGCCCACAGCACCAACAGGTGATAGAGCAGATCGGCGCTCTCTCCGACGAGCGCAGTCGGGTTTTCCCCGACGCCCTCGATGACAGCCTCGACCGCCTCCTCGCCCAGCTTTTGGGCAATCTTCGTCCGGCCTCGGGCGAAAAGCCGCGCGGTGTAGGAGGTTTGCGGATCGGCGTTACGGCGCGATTGGATCACCTGCCATAGGCGGTCGAGAACGGAACCCAGCTCCGCAGCCATCGCTCAGCGCCGCACTGGGATGCCGCAAACGGTGAGGCGTGCTTTGGCTTCGCCGATCCGGTGGGTGCCGAAGTGGAAGATCGAGGCCGCGAGCACGGCGGTGGCATGCCCATCGCGAATCCCCTCAACCAGGTGATCGAGCGTGCCCACGCCACCCGAGGCGATCACCGGCACGCGCACCGCGTCGGCGACGGCGCGCGTCAGAGCGATGTCGAAGCCGGCTTTGGTTCCGTCGCGATCCATCGACGTCAAGAGGATCTCGCCGGCACCGAAATCGGCGAGCCGGCAGGCCCAGTCGATCGCGTCGATGCCCGTCGCGCGGCGGCCGCCATGGGTGAACACCTCCCACCTCTCGTCGCCCGCGCGTTTAGCGTCGATCGCGGTGACGATGCACTGACTGCCAAATTTTTGCGCCGCTTCGCGCACGAATTCGGGCCGCGCGACGGCGGCGGTGTTGATCGACACCTTGTCAGCCCCGGCCAGCAGCAGGCGGCGAACATCCTCGACCGTGCGGACGCCGCCGCCGACGGTGAGCGGCATGAAGCATTGCTCGGCGGTGCGGCGGACCACGTCGTGGAGCGTGCTGCGGTCTTCGGCGCTCGCCGTGATGTCGAGAAAGCACAGCTCGTCCGCACCCTCGCGATCGTAGAACCGCGCCTGCGCCACCGGGTCGCCGGCATCGACGAGGTCGACGAAGTTTACGCCCTTGACGACGCGTCCGTCCTTGACATCGAGACACGGGATGATCCGCATCTTCAGCACGGTGCGGGCTCGGCCAACAGGCGCAGCGCCGCGGCGGGATAGATCCGCCCATCATAGAGCGCGCGCCCGCAAATGATCCCGACAATGCCATCGGCCTCCCGTGCCTTGAGGGCCGCGATGTCGTCGAGTGAGGAAACCCCGCCCGACACAATGAGCGGAATCCGGATTTGTTGTGCAACCGCGGCAACAGCGTTCGCATCGACGCCGACGAGCGCCCCGTCGCGCGCGATGTCGGTATAGACGATTGCCGCCACGCCGCAGTCCTCGTAACGGCGGCCCAGCTCGACCAGGTCAAGCGCGGTCGTCTCGGTCCAACCCTCGACCGCGACATGTCCGTCCCGCGCGTCGATGCCGACAGCAATTCTGCCCGGGTAATCGGCAGCGGCGTCCCGCACGAGGCCCGGGTCGCGCAACGCCGCGGTGCCGAGCACAACGCGGTCGATGCCGAGCGCCAGCCAGCGCTCGATCGCGGCGCGGTCGCGAATCCCGCCACCGAGCTGGATTGGCAGATTGACGACATTGCGGATCGCCGCCACGGCCGCTCCGTTAACCGAGCGGCCGGCGATGGCGCCGTCGAGGTCGACGACGTGCAGCCAGCGGAAGCCGGCCTCCGCGAAGTGGCGGGCTTGCGCTGCGGGATCTCGGCTGAACACGGTGGCGCTCGCCATATCGCCGCGGACGAGGCGCACGCAAACGCCGTCCTTGAGGTCGATCGCCGGTAACAGGATCACAGCGCCTTCGGCTCGTCTTCGAGCAGCTTGTAATAGTAGTGTCCCGGCACGATCCGCCCTTCGACCCGCGCATATACCGGATGGGTGCCCCAGCGGATGTAGCCCAGGCTCTCGTAGAGTCGGATCGCGGCGCGTTGGGTGTCGCGGAGATCGAGGTTGAGAACCGCCAACCCGAGTTCTCGGGCGAGGCTCTCGATCTCGAGCACGATGTCGCGACCGATACCGCGACGACGCGCCCAGGGCGCGACAAACGCGCTAGTCAAGGTTCCGGCAAAGGCCTGCGCCTCGTTGTTTCGCGGCGCCCGGCTGAGCTGTGCCGAGCCGGCAATAATGCCGTCGAGCCGACCGGCAACGAGCCGGCGGTCGGGGATGAGCAGCACGCCCTTCCAATAATTCTCCAACACCTGCCGCGGCGGCGGCGTGAGCCAGCCGAACCCGCCGCCCTCGGTGATTGCGCTCTCGGTCGCCTCACACAAATCGTCGAGATCGGTGCCGGAATACCGGGTTACCCGCTCGACCGAGATCGTCGCGGCGGGGCTTTGCCCATCGGTCATGGACACCATCGCAAGAAGTTTCCGATTAGCCGCAACCCGGCTTCCTGGCTTTTTTCGGGGTGAAACTGCGTCCCCACGAGATTGCCGTGCCCGACCACCGCGGTCAGCGGACCGCCGTAATCGGTGACGGCAACGAGGTCGGCCGGGTCGGCAAGCCGGAAATGGTAGCTGTGAACAAAATACCCATGGGCGCCCGCTCCGAGACCCTCGAGCAACGGATGGGACGCTCGCGGCTCAATCTGGTTCCACCCCATATGTGGGATCTTGAGCGCGTGATCGCGCGGTTCGATCGCCACCACCTCTCCGCCAATCCAGCCGAGGCCCTCGACGGTCTCGAATTCGCAGCCGCGATCCGCCATCAGCTGCATGCCGACACAGATGCCGAGAAACGGTCGGGCGCGGGTGATTGCTGCCTCGCGCAACGCTGCCTCGAGACCCGCTACGGCTGCGAGCCCGCGCCGGCAATCGGCGAAGGCGCCGACGCCAGGCAGGACGACCCGGTCGGCGCGCGCAACCGTCTCCGGCTCGGCGGTCACCTCGATCCGGGCCGCGATCCCGTCCTCAGCCGCCATGCGCTCGAATGCCTTGGCCGCCGAGCGCAGGTTACCCGAGCCATAATCGACGATCGCGACCTTCATGGCAGGCTGCCGCCGAGGACGCCCTTGGTCGAAGGGATGGCGCCTGCTCGCCGCGGATCGATCTCGACCGCCTGACGCAGCGCTCGGGCGAGACCCTTGAAGCAGGATTCGACGATGTGGTGGTTGTTTTCGCCGTACAGATTCTCGACGTGCAAGGTTATCCCGGCCGACTGGGCGAAGGCCTGGAACCATTCCTTGAACAGCTCGGTGTCCATCTCGCCGAGCTTTGGCCGCGTGAAGACGACCTTCCAGACCAGATAGGGTCGGTTCGAGGCGTCGAGGCTGACCCGGGTCAGGGTCTCGTCCATCGGGATCATCGCGTTCCCGTAGCGCGCGATGCCCGCCCGGTTGCCGAGCGCGCGGGAGACCGCTTCCCCGACGACATAGCCGGTGTCCTCGGTGGTGTGGTGAAAGTCGATGTGCAGGTCGCCCACCGCATGCAGCGAGAGGTCGATCAGGCTGTGCTTGGCGAGCTGCTCCAGCATGTGATCGAGAAATCCGATGCCGGTCGACACCTCGGCTGTGCCGGTGCCGTCGAGATCGATCCGGCCGGTGATCTGGGTCTCTTTGGTGTTGCGTTCGACGGTGGCCACCCGCACGGTGCATCTCCTTGAGTGCCGCGCCCACGACGGCATCCTTGTATCAATTTCGCCGGCTGGTTGCCACAGTCCGAGCTGCGGCTCACACCGCACTCCGCTTGCCGCCCCGAACCTTGTCGCTTACATGTCGGTTTCCCTAGCGCTCTCAAAGCAGGGCATGAAAGAGTCCGACAAGACCGTTTGGCACGGCACAACGATCCTCTGCGTCCGCAAGGGCGGCCAGGTCGTGGTCGCCGGCGACGGCCAAGTCTCGATGGGCCAGACGGTGGTCAAGTCGAATGCCCGCAAATTGCGCCGGCTGGCCGGCGGCTCGGTGATCGCGGGCTTCGCCGGCGCCACCGCCGACGCGATAACCCTGTTCGAGCGGCTCGAGGGAAAGCTCGAGCAATATGCCGCCCAGCTGCCGCGCGCCTGCGTCGAGCTCGCCAAGGATTGGCGGACCGACCGCTATCTGCGCCGGCTCGAGGCGATGATGGCGGTCGCCGACAAGAACGTGTCGCTGATCCTGTCGGGCACCGGCGATGTGCTCGAGCCCGACGACGGGATCATCGGTCTCGGCTCGGGTGGGGGCTACGCGCTTGCCGCAGCGCGCGCGCTAATCGGCATCGACGGCATCGACGCCGAGCAGGTGGCACGCCGGGCGATGGCCATCGCCGCCGGAATCTGCATTTATACCAACGACAAGATTACTCTAGAAAAACTCGAATATTGACCCTCTGATGACCTCCTTCAGTCCGCGCGAGATCGTCTCCGAGCTCGACCGTTTTATCGTCGGCCAGCACGAGGCCAAGCGTGCCGTCGCGATTGCCTTGAGGAACCGCTGGCGCCGCCAGCAGCTCGCCCCTGAGCTGCGCGAGGAGGTGCTACCCAAGAACATCCTGATGATCGGCCCCACCGGATGCGGCAAGACCGAGATTTCGCGCCGCCTCGCACGGCTCGCTCAGGCACCTTTCGTCAAAGTCGAGGCGACCAAGTTCACCGAGGTCGGCTATGTTGGCCGCGACGTCGAGCAGATCGTGCGCGATCTCGTCGAAATCGCGATCGGCATGACCCGCGAGCGGCTGCGCAGGGAGGTCGAGGCCAAGGCCGAGCTCGCCGCCGAGGAGCGCGTGCTCGACGTGCTGGTCGGCTCCGGCGCCAGCGCCGATACCCGCCAGAAATTCCGCCAGCGGCTGCGCGAGGGGGCGCTCGACGACCGCGAGATCGAGATCGCGGTGCAGGAAAGTGCGGCGGCCAACCTGCCGACCTTCGAGATCCCCGGCATGCCCGGCGCGCAGATGGGAATGCTCAATCTCGGCGACATCTTCGGCAAGGCGTTCGGCACCCGCGCAAAACCCAGGCGCATGACCGTCTCCGACAGCCACCGAGTGCTGATCGCCGAGGAGAGCGACAAGCTCCTGGACCAGGAAATGATCGTGCGCGAATCGATCACCGCGGTCGAGCAGAACGGCATCGTCTTCATCGACGAGATCGACAAGATCTGCGGGCGCGGCGAGCGGCTCGGCGGCGGTGGGCCCGATGTCAGCCGCGAAGGCGTGCAGCGCGACCTGTTGCCGCTGATCGAGGGTACGACGGTTGCGACCAAGCATGGTTCGGTCAAGACCGACCACATCCTGTTTATCGCCTCGGGCGCCTTCCACCAGGCCAAGCCTTCCGACCTCTTGCCCGAACTGCAAGGCCGGCTGCCGATCCGGGTCGAATTGAAGGCACTCGACCGCAACGACTTCCGGCGCATCCTGACGGAGCCCGAGGCGAGCCTGATCAAGCAATACAAGGCATTGCTCGCGACCGAGGGGGTGACCCTCGATTTTGACGAAGCGGCGATCGACGAGCTCGCACTCCTGGCCGAGGAGATCAACACCGCGGTCGAGAATATCGGGGCGCGGCGGCTCCACACGATCCTCGAGCGGCTCCTCGAGGAGATCAGCTTCACCGCCTCCGATCGCCCTGAGGGGGCCCAGATCGATATCGACCGGGCCTACGTCCGCGACAAAGTCGGCACGCTGGCACAGAACGCCGACCTTTCCAGGTTCATCCTCTAACAGGCCAAAAGGTGCATCGCAGCGGCGACGCAGATACCCCCGCTTCTTGCCGGAAATTCCCGCGAAAAACTGATTTCGCGGGACAAATCGGCGATAACTTAATTATATTTCAAAGCCTTATGGCTCACGAAGCAGCACGGGAAACCGGGAATTTTCATGCTGCGTATCCGGGAAAAAAATCGATATCCGGGAAATAACCGGGAACCAACATTTGCGCCTCGCCACTCTCCCGCGACCACTGGCGTTATTATAATACATAATTGCCACGTCGACAATACAGCAACCCGACGCCTCTCAGCCGAGCGCATCGAGCAGCGTCTTCGCGGCCTTTAGATCCGGGGTCTCGAAGCCTTCGATGAACCAGCTGTAAACCGGTGCGAGGAGGTCGCGGGCTCGCGCCCGCTTGCCTTGATCGGACCAAAGCCGGGCGAGGCTCGTGGAGGCGCGAAGCTCCCACATGCGGGCCTGCTGGCTGCGGGCGACCGTTAAGGCCCGTTCCAGCGCCGTCGCGGCTTCATCTTTGTTGCTCAGCTGAAGAAGCAACTCGCCGCGCAGCCGGTGCAGCTCGGCCTCGAACACTCGCTCCTGCGTCTTATCCGCCGTCAGGATCGCCTCATCCAACAAACCGACGCCTATCTCCGCTCGGCCCAGGCCCGCGTGCGCGACCGCGAGATAACCGAGCCGAAGCGGATGGCCCCGGCCTGCATCGAACTCGTTGGCTGCCGCCATGGCGTCCTGCATGATCTCCATTCCGCGCGGAATATCGCCGCGCCGAACCAACAGGATGCCCTGATTGAAGCGCACCCAAGGCTCATAGGTCTTCAGGTGCTCGGCACAATGACCAATCGCTTCATCGACGTGGATTGCCTCCGATGGCAGACAGGCGCCAAAGCCCGCCTCGAATAATGAGGCAACCCATAAAGTAATCCCCAGCGCCACCGCGTGCCCGCTGCCGCGCGCATCGGCAACAGCTTGTGCCAGCGCGCTGACCGCCTGGTCCGGGTAGCCGAGCGGCCAGAGCGTGACCGCGAGCGTCGACAGCGCGTTGCCTGCGCGAAACAGCGAGTCGATCGGGGTCTGCTCCTGCCCAAGCGCGTATAATTCGAGGGCTCGTTCCAGGTGGCTTCGCGCTTCGACGAACATGCCCGTCCAGAACAGCGTTGTGCCGAGGGCTCTGTTGGCTTGGCCCGAAATCTCGGCATGGTCATGCCGCGAGGCGAGCGTAAGCGATTGCTGGGCGAGCTCCCGCGCCGCGACGAGGTCGCCGCGATGATGCTGAACGCGCCACAGGCCGTGGAGAACGGATATCTGCTCCTCTGCCGTGGCGCTCTCGTCTAACAGATCGCGCGCGTGGGCAAACATCTGCAAGGTTTCCGCCCCATGACCCCGGGTGGCCCAAGTCGCCTGAGCGAGCGCCAGGGAAAGGCCCAATTCCTTGCGGTCGCGCTCGGCCTGGGCCGGCAATAGCGGGATCAGTTCTTTGCCGCGCGTCAAATGCCTCGCCGCCTCGACCATGGCCGAGCGCCGGAGAGCCCGCTCGCCGGCCTTGCGCCAATATTCAATTGCCGGATCGACGAGCCCTGCCTGCGTGTAGTGGTGCGCCAAAACTTCCGGCTGCGTCGCGGCCATTTCGGGAAACCGCTTCTCCAGCACCTCGCCGATGCGAGCGTGCAGCTCCCGGCGTTGACTGCGCAGCAGCGTGGCGTAGGCGGCATCCTGGACCAGGGCATGCTTGAAGATGTATGCCGCCCGCGGCGAACTACCGCTGCGGAAGATCAGGCCGGCGCCAGCGAGCTGGTCGAGTGCGTCCCGAAGCTGATCGTCCCGCCGGCCGGCCACGGCCGCCAGCACCTCGTAGGAAAACTCTCGGCCGAGCGAGGCGCCGATTTGCGCCACTTCCCTGACCGGCGAAAGGCGGTCGAGACGCGCCATCAACGAAGCATGCAGGCTCGAAGGTATCGCCAGCGGCGGCACCGGGCGATCGAGGACGTAGTGACTGCCTCGCTCTTGCAGCAGATCCCCCTCGAGCAGCGTCTTTGTCAGCTCCTCGATGAACAACGGTATGCCGTCCGCACGTTCGACTATCTGGTCGAGTATCTCGACTGGTAATGCCTTGCCGCCCGCAACCTGTTCGGCCAGTGTCGCGGTCTCGCGCTGGTCGAGCCGGCCGAGCTCCAGCAGCGTAACGCCGGCTTGCTCCGTCCATGGTGATTGGAACTCCGGGCGGAAGGTCAGCAGCATCAGCACCGGCAGGCGCGGCAGCCGCGCGACCGCCATTTCCAGCAATTCCAGCGAGGTCGAATCGATCCAGTGCGTGTCCTCGAAGATTACGAGAACCGGCCGATCGCGAGCGAGGCCTTCAACCTGCCGCAAGAAAGCCGCGAGTGTCAGTTCTCGCCGGCGCTGCGGATCTGCGGGTAGTGGCAGATAGCGACCGTTGATTGGCACCGCCAGAAGATCGGCAAACAACGCTGCCGCGGCGGTCGGGTCTTCTCCGGATTGCGACAACAGTGCTTCCAATTTGTCGAGCTTGGCTTGCGGCGTATCCTCGCCCGCAAATCCGGCCGCTCGTTCGAGCTGCGCGATAAAGGGATGAAGCGGGCTGTCGCGATGATGTGGCGAGCAGAAGTAACGCAGCCTCGTGTAAGGCTCGCCGTAAAGTCGTTCCTGCAGCGCCACGGTGATCCGCGACTTGCCGATACCGGGTTCGCCGGAAAGCAGCACGAGTTGACCGTCACCCGCCCGGGCGCGCGCCCAACGCCCTAGCAGCAGTTCCGTCTCCCCATCGCGCCCGACCAGCGGGGTAAGCGACGAAGCGTGCAGCGCCTCGAACCGGCTTTCGACCTCGCTTGGGCGCAAAACCTGCCAGATCGGCACGCCGCCGGAGAACCCCTTCACTTCGACTTCGCCGAGGAAGCGCAGCTCAAACAGATGACCGACGAGCCGGCGCGTGCTGTCCGCGATCAGCACCGTGTTCGGCTCGGCCAGAGACTGCAGGCGCGCAGCTAGGTTGGGGGTCTCACCGACGACATCGCGCTCGCGCGATTGCCCGCCTCCGATCAGCTCGCCGACGACCACCAGCCCGGTGGCAATCCCGACCCGGCTCTCGAGCTTGCCAAAGCCAAGCTCAAGGCGGCCAATTCGATCGGTGAGCGCCAAGCCGGCCCGCAACGCACGCTCGGCATCATCTTCCTGCGCGCCGGGATAGCCGAAGTAGATCAACGCGCCGTCGCCCATATATCTCGCGACGAAACCGCCAAAGCTTTCGATCACCTCGGCGACGCAGGTGTGGTAGGCGCCGATCACCTCACGCAGGTCCTCCGGGTCGAGCCGCGCGGAGAGCGCGGTCGAGCCCACAAGATCGCAGAACATCACCGTCAGCTGACGGCGTTCGGCTGTATCCGTGCGAGGCGGAGGCGACGGTGCTGGCGAAGGCTGAGCAACTGTTTGCTCGACGGGCGTACCACAGCCGCCGCAAAACCTCGCGGAGGGCTCGTTCTCGAAGCCGCAAGTCGGGCAGGCGACCGGCAGAGCCGAGCCGCATTGGGCGCAAAAGCGCCTCGTCGCCGCGTTTTCGACCATGCAGCTTGGGCAACGCATTTGGTGCCCCCTGGCGCGCCAACCGCTCCACTTCGAGAATAACCGAAAGGCTACGGCGGTAGTACCTTAAGGTTAAAGGCGCCGCGCGCTTTCATTCGCGAGCGGCCCTCGGAGGAGATCAGCTTCACCTGCAGCAAGGGTCGGCGAGGCCTATACGGAACGCGAGGCTGCTCGCCCGATCTGAGTAGCTAGGTTGACATGTGACACACATGCTTTTAGGTTTTCCACATGTCCGTGATGATCCAAATCCGCAATGTGCCCGATGCGTTGCATCGCCAACTAAAATCGCGGGCGGCGCTGGCGGGTATGTCGCTATCCGACTACCTGCTCCACGAGATCCGCCAAGTGGCCGAGCGACCGACGTTCGAAGAGTTGCGTGCCCGTCTGGAACGCCGGACGCGAATTACACCCTCAATCGCGCCGGCCGAGGCGGTCCGCGCGGAACGCGAAGGGCGGTGATCGTCGTCGACGCTTCGGCGCTGCTCGAAGTGCTCCTGCGCACGTCCGCAGCGGCGGCTGTGGAGAGGCGGCTGTTCGACTCCGGGCAGACCCTGTATGCGCCCCACTTGATCGACCTCGAAGTCGCGCAAGTCGTCCGCCGGTATGCCGCAACCGGCGAACTCGATGTGGACCGCGGCCGCGAGGCTCTGGCCGACCTGGCCGAATTTCCGCTGCTGCGGTATCCGCATGATTTCCTGTTGCCGCGCATCTGGGAATTGCGGAGCAATCTGACAGCCTATGACGCCGTTTACGTTGCTCTCGCCGAGGTGCTCGGCGCGCCGCTGCTGACGCGCGACCGGCGCCTGGCCGCCGCCTCCGACCATCACGCGCGAGTCGAACTCGTTTAAAGCCGCGCGCGATGCTCAAACTCCGCCTCGTTTTTGTCTACGAGTTCTTCCGGGGCATCGAGGAGCGATTGCGGCAGTTCGCGCTCAGCGGAAGGCCGGGATGATGTACTCGGCGAACAGCTCCATCTGACGCATCTCCTCCTCCCAGGGCATCGCACCCTGGTCGAAGAACCAGGCGAACCATTCGAGGTCGCCCTCGCCGCGATCCGCTTCAGTGCGTCAAACTCGGCTTTGACCTGGTCGACCGTTCCGGCAAGCGCGTATTTGGCTTGCGCATTCGATCGACAGTCCACTCCGAAGTCGGCAGCATCACACCGGCCGGGTATTTGGCGGCATCCTCGGGCGTGCGGAACGCTTCGCAGAACCCAAAACCGCCGAAGTAGTTGTAGAAGCCGGCGTAATTGGTCTCGCGCAGCAGCGCGACTGCCTCCTCTTCAGTGCGGTCGAAATGGAGGGCACGGACAACCCCGACGCTTTCCCCGAGACGTACGTGCGTCCCGCTTCCGTAGCCACCTCCTGGTACATCCTGCACAAGCGTTGGAAGTCGGGCGGGTAGGCCGTCAGGATAGCCGGGACGATTCCGGATTGCGCCGTGTAGCGGATCGTCGCCTCGCTGACCGAGAACGGCTGGAACATCGGCGAATGAGGCTGCTGATAGGGCTTGGGCACGACGCAGATCTTGCGGATCACACCTTCCTCGTCGACCTCGCCCGGGGTGCCGTAGGTGCGGGTCCAATCGGCGACCGGCCAGCGTCGGATCCCCTCCTCGTACGGATAGGGGACCTTGTAGTACTCGCCGTTGCATTCCCAGGCGTCCTCGGTCCAGGCTTTCTTGATGACCTTGAGCGTCTCCTCGTAGACGCGTCGGTTGTGGTTGTCGATCGCCGAGCCCTCCATCGGCGCGCCGGTGACGTGGTATTGCTGCCCGAGCACGTTGACCCAGCGGTCCTGGTAGCCGCGTGCGAAGCCCGCATAAACTCGCCCCTTGGTCAGGTGGTCAAGCAGGCCAGCTCCCTTGCCGCGCGGATCGGATCCCACGCCGGCAATACCAACCCCAGCGGCGAAAACTTGATGCGCTTGGTGCGGACGGCGAGGTCGGTATAAAGGAGAAGCGGGGCGACCGCGTCTCGTAACCTTCCGAATGGAAGTGGCGCTCGGTCGTGGCAAAGGCGTGGAAGCCGACCTCGTCGGCAAAGATCACGAGTCGGCGCAACTCTTCCAGTATCTGCTGGTAGCGTTCGTTGTTCCGCCCGATCGGCCGCAACCTTCTGCGATCCTCGATCGTCCTCGGCACGGTCAGCAGCACCAAAAGCATGAATTTCCTCGGCCGCCTCCTCCTGCGGTGTGTGTCGTCTTAAGGAAGTGCGTTTGAGTGGGTGAGCGCTGGCGTTGCGGATCGAACTTGAATTGCACGGAACACAGAACCCGCCGCACGCCGGCTGATTAGATTGAGGTGGTCCGCCGCCGTCAAGGCGGCGCCGAGGTGAAGCCGACGGGAGCTGGGTTTGGTTCTCCCCGCCTCGCCATAATACCGGTGCGTGCGGTATAGTGCGTTACAGTCCCGTCCAATCACCGCGGAACGAACCATGAGCCTCTCCAGTGACGTGGTCGAGCGTCTCCCGCACGTCGAGGGCGTCGATGGCCGACAAGCCGATGAACCTCGCCTACGACCCGCCACCGGGCGTGCCGCGCTCAACCGGCGTCCCCGAGCCGCATCGAATGACAATCTACGATGCCCACCCGGTCGCCGAGCACCTGTCACTCGACGACGAAGGTCTGGCCGTTGTCGAGCACCGCAGCGCGGTCAAGGATTTCTACGACGACGACGAATTGCGCCGCGTCTACTATCCCGAAGCGGAGCATCTCGTCGCACAGGTTACCGGTGCCAAACGGGTGCTGGTGTTCGACCACACGGTCCGCCGCCGCGTCTGGGGTGGTATCGACCGGGCGCCGGGTACCCCACGTCAGCCTGTGACCAGCGTCCACAACGACTACACGGTGAAATCGGGTCCCCAAAGGGTCCGCGATCTGATGGGTGAGGAGGCCGAGGAGCTGCTTCGCCACCGCTTCGAAATTGTCAATGTCTGGCGGCCAATCCGCGGGCCGCTGCGCGATGCGCCGCTCACCGTATGTGACGCGACCAGCGTCGCCTTTGCTGACTTTGTTCCCTCAGACATGATCTATCGCGATCGGACCGGCGAGACCTACCGGGTAAAATACAACCCTGCCCACCGCTGGTTCTATGTGCCGGATATGCGGGTGGATGAGGCGATCCTGATCAAGTGCTACGATTCGGCCCCCGATAAGGCTCGGTTTACCGCTCATTCGGCCTTCGAGGCCCCCACCGCTCCAGCCGATGTGCTGCCGCGCGAAAGCATCGAGTTGCGGACATTGGTCTTCCACGCGGACTGACGATCCTTGACCTCGCTCAGCCCTCGACACGGCCAGGGCAGCGCCGCCTCGCGTCAATCGCGGCGATAGGGGTAGCAGCGGCCCCTCTCGAGGGTGAGGCCGAAATGTTGGCCGAGCGCTTTGATCGCATCGGCTTGGTCGACATAAGGGTCAGCGTTCGCCATGCCTACGATGATCGGGCGGAAACTCCGGTCGTCCTGTCCGCCTGGTGGCAGCATGGCGGTGACCAGCGGATTGCCTTCGTCGTCACGCAAGGTCAGGAACAGCGGCATCTCGCGCTGAATATGCGCTTTGAGCCCGATCTCCTGCTCAAAGAATACCTTGGACAATGACTGAAAGGTCTGGGTCGCCTTCTCCTGCTCCTTGCGAAAGAACTTTTCGACGGCATGGCGCATGCCGTCGGACTCGCTGGCCGCCTCAGCCTCGGTCTCGATCCGGAACCAGGTGTTCCCGCCTGGAGCATCACAAACGTATTTCATGCATCCTCCACCATTCCAGACGACGAAGGGAGCCGCGAACCGTCAGGGGCAGGTGCTACATTATTAGCGGAGGACGACCTGCCGGCAAGGCTATGTCCGCGACCTTGTGCATCATTATAGCAGCATTTTTTGCTGCGTTGAGCGACCGTAACGGTTTTCGTGTTCGCGCCCTGGGGAATGACGTGCCGAGTTAGACGATGTGCGGCGGGGCGGCGTCGGTCCATTCCCGCCACAGCGAGATCAGCGCGGCCATGATCGCCGGGCCGAGAAACAGCCCCAAGATGCCGAAGGTCTCCAATCCGCCGAGGATGCCTAGCAGCACCCAAAGGAACGGCAAGCGGACTGCTCCGCCGATCAGCACAGGTCGGATGAAGTGATCGGCGACAAAAACGACCGCGACCCCGAAGCCGAATACGGCGGCCGCGGCGGCCGCACTGCCGGCCGCTGCCAAGTACAAGGAGGCGGCGCCGAAGATGACTGGCGCACCGAACGGGATCACTGCGAGGATCCCGGTCAATACTGCGAACGAGACGGGATGCGGCAATCCTGCGAGGATATACGCGATGCCCAGCAGGACGCCCTCACCCAACCCCACTAGCACCAAGCCGTTCACGGTTCCGAGCACCGCCTGCATCATGTGCCGCCCGATCCGCTCGCCCTGAGCCCCGACCAGACGATCGCTCAGTCCAATCAGTCGCCGGCTCAACGCCGTGCCGTCGCGGAACAGAAAGAACAGCGTGAGCAAGGTGAATCCAAAGAGGATCAGCCGGTGGATGATCTCCCCGCCGACTTCTCGAGCCGATTCAGCCGGGACCCGCGCATAGATTCGTCCCAATAGCTCTCCCGCCGCGTTCGGGTCGCTCAAATTGTTGCGCCACCACTCCTCAAGCGGGTAGCCAACCCCGGGCAGCTGCGGCACCCACTCTGGCACCGGGATCCCGTTGTGTCGCGCATCGACGAGATATTGAACAAACACGTGCGTCTCGCGCGCCACCTCGACCCCGGCATAGATGAACGGCACGATGAAGACGAGCCCGATCGACAGGGTGAGGATGAGGGGTGCAAGGATCCGCTGCCCGTGCCCGGCGAGTGCGCCAACCAAGCGCCGATAGAGTGGCCACAGGGCGATCGCCAATACCGCAGCCCAAGCGAGCGCGGCGAGGTAGCGGTGCAAGATCCACAACCCGAGCAGGACCAGTGCGGCAGCCAGCACGATCCGCGCGATACGCTGCGAGGCGCGCTCGATCCCTTTTTCTTCGGGTGGCGCAGGCGCATCGGCATTGTGGTCCATCGAGCCGTTCCCCTCCCCATGATCGCGCCGGGAATCCGGCAAAGTGTCATTCACTGCTGGCCGCGCGCGGTTTGTCCCGGACCTTGTGAAAACCCGGCAGCAAAGATAGGCTCCGCGCCGGCCGCGTAAAGCCGCGACGTTGGCAAGGAGGAGGAGGTTGATGGGCTATACTCTCGAGCAGTTCTCGGACGCATGTCATCGCATCCTCGCGGACGATCCCGGTGTCGCAGGCCGCAAGAAAGTCTGCGCGCTCGTCGAGGAGGTCCTGAAGGACGACGAGTTCGTCGCTATTCATCTCGGTGACGACGTTCCGGAGCGGAAGATCCTCTACGAGGATCCGGAGCTCGGGTTCTGCATTCTTGGTCATGTCAACCACGGCGCCAGAGAGAGCAAGCCGCACGATCATGGTCCAAGCTGGGCGATTTATGGTCAGGCGCGCGGCGAGACGGTAATGAGCGATTGGGCATTGGTCGAGCCGGCAGCGGAGGACAAACCCGGCAAGGTCCGGCTCGTAATAAAGTACACCCTCACGCCGGGTGTGGCCCACGTCTACAACGAGGGTGATCTCCACTCGCCCAGTCGCAGCAGTTCGACCCGTTTGATCCGCATCGAAGGCCGCAATCTGGAGAAAATCCGCCGCCTTGCATACGAGGAGGTCGAGGCGGCGGATTTTTTCGTCCGGGCGTAGCTACTTCATCGACATCGGCGGCGGACCACCACCCTCGACGATCTCGACGCGGCGGTTTTGCGGCTCACGGACGCCATCAGGTGTGGGTACGCGAAGGTCGTTTTCGCCCCGCCCAGTGACCACGAGATTGGTCTGTGGCACCCCATCCTGCACCAGCACGGCGGCTACGGCATTGGCCCGCCGCTCGGACAGCCGTTGGTTGTAGTCGGCCGAGCCTGAGGTATCAGTGAAACCGGTGACTTGCACGGTCACCGGCGATCCCGATTTGAACGCCTGCGCGGCTAGCCCGATGACTTCCCGTCCGCTCGGACCCACGACCGCGCTGTTCCAGTCAAAGAAGACCAGGTAAGGCGGCGGCGGCGATGGCGGAGCCGGTGGTGGTGGCGGCGGCGGAGGTGGGGGCGGCGGCGTGGCGCAAGCCGCAACCGTCAGCATTAAACAGAGCAAAAGCAGGCGTTTCATCCGTTCCTCCACTGGTTGAACAGCGGAGCTTAGGAGAAATTTGCCGAGCGCGCCAGAGCCACGGGTTCAGCCGCCTGCTGCACCCTGGGTGTTCACATAGATAGAATAGATCGATCGACTGGCGGCCATCATCAGGCGGTTTCGCTTGCGCCCTCCGAAACACAGATTGGCGCAACGTTCGGGGAGATTGATGCGGCCGATCATCGTCCCGTCCGGCGCGAAAACGACGACTCCGTTCAGCGCCTCGCTCCCACCCCACCCGCACCACAGATTACCCTCGACATCACAGCGGAACCCGTCCGGGCTTCCGTCTCCGGCATTGACGAAGACGCGGCCGTTGCTGAGCTTGGTGCCTTCCTCGACCACGTCATAGACGTGGATCAGGCGCGTCGGCCTGGCTCGCGATTCGACGATGTAGAGCTTGGATTCGTCCGGGGAGAAGCACAGCCCGTTCGGGAAATTGAGATCGCCGGCGACCACCGTCGCCTGGCCCGTTCTGCCGTCGACTCGATAGACGTTGGTCGGCAATTCGGGCGTAGCTTTGTCACCCTCGTAATTGCCCAGAATTCCAAAGGCGGGATCGCTGAACCAGATCGAACCGTCGGACTTGACGATGACGTCGTTCGGCGAGTTGAGCGGCTTGCCGTCAAACCGATCGAGGATGACGGTGATCGACCCGTCATATTCGGTGCGGGTGACCCGCCGTCCCTCGTGCTCGCAGGTGACTAGTCGCCCACGGCGGTCGCGGGTATTGCCGTTGGCATGGTTTGACGGCTTGCGGAATACGCTGGCGATGCCGGTCTCTTCCTCCCACTTCATGATGCGGTCGTTGGGGATGTCGCTCCATAACAGGTAGCGGCCGTCGCCAAACCACGCCGGGCCTTCGGCCCAACGAAAGCCGGTCGCGAGACGCTCGAGTCCCGCGTTCATCGGCGGCTTGATTTCGTCGAAGCCTGGATCGAGCGTCTGGATCGCCGGATCCGGATAGATCCGAGCGAGTTCCCACCGATCATGCACGGGAGCAAACTCTATCCGTCCCCCGCCAGTCGTGTTCATCGAGTCCGGCCCCCGAGATTCCCCCTCCCATTTCCCTCCCAGCAAGCGAGGTAGAGATATGGGAGGGGTGTTGGCTTAGATGGCTTTTTCCTCGCGAAGAGCCGCGATCTCGTCCTTGCTCAGCCCGAGCAGGCTGCCATAGACAGCTTCGGTGTCTGAGCCAAGCAGAGGTGCAGCGGTGACCGGCACGTTAGAAGCGCTCATCTTGACGGGCCAGCCCGGCATCTTAAAGTCGCCGCGCACCGGATGCTTTACGGTGACAAAGATTTCGCGCCGATTGAGGTCGGGATCGTTCGACAGCTCCATCGTATCCATCACCGCGCCGGCGGGAATGCCCTGCTCGCCGAGGCGCCTCATGACCTCCATCTTGTCGTGCTGCTTGGTCCACCCGGCGAGCATCTCGTCGACCACGTGGCGGTTTTTGAACCGCTCCTCCGGGCTGTCGAAGCGCGGATCGCCGATCAGATCCTCGCGCTCCATCATCTTTAAGATCCGTTCCCAATGCTGTTGGTTGGCACGCGAGGTATAGATATAGCAATAGTCGTTCGGGCCATCGCCCTTGCACGGATAGGTCTCGCTTGGTGAATTGGTGCCCATGATGCTCTGGTTCCCCATGCGCGGTGCGGCATGACCCCACAGATATTGGGCGGCGTAGGAAATGCGGCCGTAATTGATCACGCATTCCTGCATCGCACAGCGGATCAGCTGACCCTCGCCGGTGAACTGGCGCTGATAGAGCGCCGCTAAGACACCGATGGCGGCGTGCAGCCCGGTACCGGTGTCGCCGATCGTCGGACCGGGCTTGATCGGGCGGCCGTCGGGCTCGCCGGTGATCGACATGGCACCCCCGGTTGCCTGCGCGATCATGTCGAAAGCGAGGTAATTCTTGTATGGGCTGTCGTCTCCGAAGCCCTTGACCGAGACGTAGATGACGCGCGGGTTGATCTCGCGCACCACGTCATAGCCAAAGCCCAGCCGTTCGATTACGCCGGGCGCGAAATTCTCGGCAAAGACATCGGCCTTTTCGATCAGCCCGCGCAGAATGGCGCGCCCTTTGTCGGTCTTCAGATTGGCGGTGACGCTTTTCTTGTTGGCGTTGAGTAACATGAAGTATTGGGAATCGATGCCCTTCTTGTCGGTGGAGGCGCCGCGGCCTTGCTCGCCCCGGGTCGGCTCCTCGACCTTGATCACTTCGGCGCCAAGCCATGCCAGGGTCAGGGTGCAGGACGTCCCAGCCTCGAACTGGGTCAGGTCCACAACCCGCACGCCGTGCAGGGCGCCACGGTGCGCTGCGGTCGTCCGGCCGATGGCATCGGGCGTAAGGTCGTCAGGCATAAGCTTCCTCCTGGTCGTGATCGATTACCGCGATGCGCGGCCTAAGTAGCATCGGCCAACTCTCAGCCTTCTTCCGGGCGCCGTCAACGCTTTCACACTATTCATCCTCGATTGCGCCAGACGGCGCCGGACGGTGCGCTAGTCGACGGTCGATCCACGCGACAACCAATGTCACATAGAGCGGCAAGGCAAGGACGAGGAAGGCGATCGAGTAGAAGAGCGTCTGGTTGCGCAATTCGATAACGGGCTGCTCGATTTCGTCGAGGGGTACGGCGATCCCCAGCAGCTGGTCGCGGCCGTAGCGGGCTGGAATCTCGACGACGCGGCCGATATAGCTGCGGCCGGCTACATCGTAGACAAAATTCCCTGGAGCGCCGCTCTTCCGAAATACCGCAAACAACCCGTCGGCTACGGGATCCTTCAACTCGGATAGTTGCGGGAGCGCCACCATGGTCTGACTGGCCCGAGGCAGGATCGCCGCGACACGGGCTTGGTCCGGATACGCGACAATCTGGCCGGATCGTGTGAGGATAAAACTTAGGCTTCCTGGGGTGATGCGCTGTTGGTTCAAAAAATCCGAAAGGTCCATCGCCGCGAGATCTGCCCCGAAGACACCAGCTGTGGCCGCGTGGAAGGCGCGGCTCAAAGTGAAGCCCGGTTCATTATTCAAGACGAAAATGTAGAGATCACTCAACTCGACATGATCACTGTGCAACGCCGGCCCGTACCAAGGCCGCAGCCGCGGATCGAAAGTCGGAGGCACAGGGTCAGTGCGTCCAATCTCGACACCATCATCCCCGAAGAACACCCAATGCTCATCCCGTCCACCGTCATTGCGGGCTGTGATGATTCTGCTTGCGAAGGCAGCGTTCTCCGGCGCCCTGAGGAAACCGCGAAAGCGCGCACGGGATTCACCGGCGATGTGATACACCGAGAAAAAATCACCGTCGTCGAAGCCGACATACAGTGCCAGGATTTGCGAATAAAAGCGCAGTATTCTCAAAAGCGTCGGCATGCCGATGTGACCATTGTCGGTGGCCAATGCCTTCATGTCCGGCGCCTGAGAAGAAATGCCGACGATTGCGTACATTGGATCGTAGAGCAGCCTGATCCGATCCGAGATTTTCGCCGCGGTCTCTTCCATCTGACGCTCCGCGGCCGCAACCATCAGTTCGGTCGATTTGTGCTGGTTGTACCAGATGATCCCGCCAGCGAGCGAGACGACGATAAGAACCAAGAGCGCGATGATGCCGAAATAGGCCGGCCAGACGGATCTCGAGGCGACCGGTACGGTACTCGACTGCGTGGCCCGGGCGCGCGGTTGCCAACTGACCATGCTTGATCCTCACCTCACCGCGATGATCTACCGGCAGCGGCGCTCGCGCAGAGAACTCTCCGGAGACCTGTCGACCGAGGACGCCGGCTCGGCCGGTTAATCGACGGCCGAGCCTAATATTGCGAATCTTATGCGGCGGCTAATTCGGGGTCCAGGTCAGGGCACGGGTCTCGGCGAATTCGCGGCGCAATTTGACCCAGGAATCCCCGGCATCATGACTGGCGAACAATTCGCCGTAGTGGCTGCAGGCGAGAATGCGGGCGGGTTGCGCCCCATGCGTAGCAAAGGACCAGATCGGCGAATTGGGCTCGACCGGTAGCGGTAGCGCCTGCCAGCTTCGTCCGCCGTCCTTGGAACGCTGTATGGCTCCGGTGCTGCCGATCGCTCCGTCCCCAGTGGCGACGAAAAGGACCTTGGGATCGTCGGCCTTCAGTGCGAGGCTGCGGCAGTAGGGCAGACGGAAATGCTTACCGACCCCCAACCCTTGCCAGCTCTCGCCGCCGTCGGTGCTCGCAAAGATCTCCCGCGGAGTGCTGGTCAGCACGGTCTTGGCGCCGTTGACGCTGACCGCCGTGTCGTGGATGTCGGGATCGTCGAGCCCACCGGCGATCCGCGTCCAGCTTTCTCCGCCATCGCGGCTGCGCCGCACGCCATCAACCTCGACACCGGCCCACACGATGTGGTGATCTGACGGGTCGACGCTCAGCGCCGTCACCCGGGGGACGCGAACGTTCGGGCATTCTTCGGCCATTTCGGCGCGAAGCTTCTCCCAATGTCGTCCGCCATCGGTCGACCGGTATAGCGCCGCCGGCCGGGTGCCGGCGAAGATAGTATTCGGGTCGGTCGGATCGTAGGCGACCTTCCAGACATGCAGCGCGTTCATCGGCGATTCGAGCCGCTCGAAGTGCTCACCGCTGTCCTCGCTCTGGTAGACACCGTCATCGGCGCCGGCAAGGATAGTCCGCGGTTGTTTCGGATGGACTGCGAAGCCGAAGACGCGGCTTTCCGACCACAGACCCGCCCGCACCTGCCGCCAGCTCTCGCCGCCGTCTGGGCTGACCCACGCGCCGGTCCCGACAGTACCGACGCATATCGTAAAATTGCCGGCCATCTGTTTCCTCCCCGACTTCGTTATTTCGGTTGCGTTTCCCATCCGGTGTGGGAGATGTCGATAACCACGCCATCGGGGCCGGCCCATTTCATCTCGAAATTGCGATGGCCGCCAGCAGCCATTTCCATATCGAGCCCGGGTTTCTCCTCGAGCCGTTCGCCTCGCGCGTGCTCCAGCCTGGTCGCGGCCTGATCAAGGTTCTCGACCTCGAACCCAAAGTGATGGATGCCGCTGTAGTTGGGTCCGTTGGCGCCGACATCGGCAGATTTTTCGGTCTTCCAATTCAAGACCGCCAGGTTGATGTAGCCATCGGTCAGGAATACCGCACCGTTCGGAGCGCGCCGGATTTCCTGCATGCCGAAGGCCTCTTTGTAGAAGGCGGCGGTCTTTCCGGGATCCTTTGTCGTCAGGGCGATGTGCTTGATTCTGGGCATGGGTTTCTCCCTCTGGGTAGCAAAACCTGCCCGTAAGCATGCGCCCGTTTCGTTAATCCGGCAAGACAACCTTGTGCGCCGGAGCCGCTCCGGATCTGCACCATGGCTATCGGCGAGAAGCCGATCCGGCTTTCGCCTTTCCGGCCAGTCAGTTTGGTTAACCCTCTTTTCCGGCGCCGATGAGCCGCATAATCTCGTTCTGACCCACAAGCCGGGGGAAAAGCGCCGGCAAGGAAGGGGCGTTCCCGATGGCGGTTCGCGGCACAGACAGGATCTCAAGACATCGCAAGAGGGCGCGCAAAAGAATCGTCGCCGCTGTGTTAGTCCTCATTGGCATCCTGCTCTGGGGCGTGGCTGCGGCTCTACACCTCGAGCCCGTGTCGCTGACTTACGCGGGGATCACACTCGGCGGGGCTGCCGTCGTCGCCGGCATAATCCTGTTCGCGACTACGCTGTAAGGCCAGGGGTCGCGACGCCAAACCTCTGTCAGGTGAATCTGTTCGACCGCGGGAAACCGGTCGGGACGAGCCGGCCCGTGCCGGCGCGCGAGCCGAGCCACGGGGCGAGATCGGTCTCGGTGCGGGTGCGGTTCTCGCCCTGACGCCACGAGAGGCCGTCGGCGAAGCGAAACACTCTGCAGTCAGCTAGTCCGCCCGCTCTGTAGCGCTGGAGAATGACGCCGCGGCCGCGCGTCATCAGCGGGATGTCGTCTAGCTTGATGATCAGCATCTTGCGGTTGTCGCCAACCAGCGCGATGGCGTCGCCACCCTCCGCTTGCACGCACACGCGGGCAGCAGCACCCTCGGCCGGGGCCAGCACCTGCTTGCCGGCGCGAGTCTGCGCCACCGCTTCCTCGCCGTCGACGACAAAACCGCGCCCGTCGCTCGCCGCCACCAGCAGCTCCATGCCGGGCCGATAGGGGAACATCGCTACCACATCATGCTCGTTCGGCAGATCGATCATCAGTCGAAGCGGCTCGCCGTGGCCGCGCCCGCCCGGGAGCCGATCGACCCCGATCGTGTAAAACCGCCCATTGGTGCCAAAGACGATCAGCCGGTCGGTGGTCTCGGCGGCGATTGCAAAGCGCGGTCCGTCGCCCTCCTTGTATTTCTGCTCAGTGGCCGAGACATTGTGTCCCTTGACGGCGCGGATCCAGCCTTTCTCTGAGCACAACACTGTCACCGTCTCGCGTTCGACCAGGGCTTCGGCGGGAAGTTCGACCGGCTCAGGAGCCGCGCCGAGTTCGGTGCGCCGCCGGCCGAGCGGCGTGTCGCCGCCGAACTCGGCCGCGGTCTCGCTGACCTCCTTGGCCACCGCGCGCCACTGTCTCTTCTCGCTCGACAACAGTCTTGTGAGCTTTTCCTCCTCGGCCGCGAGAGTATCCAGCTCCTTGCGGATCGCGATCTCCTCGAGGCGGCGCAAGGCGCGCAGCCGCATGTTGAGGATCGCCTCCGCTTGGACCTCCGTCAGCTCCCAGCGGGCCATCATCTCGGCTTTCGGCTCGTCGCCGTCGCGGATGATGCGGATCACCTCGTCGAGGTTGACGTAAACGATGATCTGACCGCGCAGGATCTCGATGCGTCGGGCGACCGCGGCGAGGCGGTGGCGACTCCGGCGCTGCAGCACGACGCGGCGATGGTCGAGAAAGGCCTGCAGCGCCTCCTTCAGGTTCATCACCCGCGGCACGCCGAGCGGGTCCAGCACATTGAGGTTGAGTGGTACGCGCACTTCGAGCTCGGTCAGGCGAAAGAGCTGCTCCATCAGCAGGTCGGCGTCGACATTGCGGGTCTTCGGCTCGAGAACAAGACGGACGTCCTCAGCCGACTCGTCCCGGACATCGGCGAGCAGCGGCAGCTTCCTCTCCTCGAGCAAGGAAGCGATTTTCTCCACTAACCGCCCCTTCTGCACCTGGAACGGCATCTCGGTGACAACGATCTGGTAGAGGCCGTGGCCGAGCGCCTCGGTCGTCCAGCGCGCCCGCAGCCGGAAGCTGCCGCGCCCGGTCGCGTAGGCTTGGCAAATGCTGTCCGGCGGCTCTACCAGCGCCCCGCCGGTCGGGAAGTCCGGTCCGAGCACAAGGCCGGTAAGTTCGCCCGGTGCGCAAGCCGGGTTCTCGATCAAGTGTAATAATGCCGCGCACAGCTCGCCTACATTGTGCGGCGGGATGCTGGTCGCCATGCCGACCGCAATGCCAGCGGCGCCGTTGGCGAGCAGGTTGGGAAAGCGGGCCGGCAGTACGACCGGCTCGCGGTCTTCGCCGTCATAGGTCTGTCGGAAATCGACGGCGTCCTCGTCGATGCCGTCGAGCATTGCCTGCGCCACTGCCGACAGCCGGCTCTCGGTGTAGCGCATGGCCGCGGCATTGTCGCCGTCTAGGTTGCCGAAATTCCCCTGGCCGTCGACCAGCGGGTAGCGCTGCGAGAAATCCTGCGCGAGCCGCACCAGCGCATCGTAGACCGCCAGCTCGCCATGCGGGTGGAACTTGCCGATCACGTCGCCGACCACCCGGGCGCATTTCTTGTACCCCGATGCCGGATCGAGGCGGAGCTGCCGCATCGCGTGCAGGATCCGGCGATGCACCGGCTTCAGCCCGTCGCGCACATCGGGCAGCGACCGCGACATAATCGTCGAGAGCGCATAGGAGAGATAGCGCTCGCCGAGTGCGTCGGCGAAGTCGACATTGCGGATCTCGCCGGAAAGGGCCGTCGCAGGCATGCGTCGATCACCTCAAGTAGAAGGAGGAACGCAGCATTCTCAGTCGCCGATTCTAGCAACCGCCGCAGCTTCCCGCATGCGCTCGGCCAGCCGGACCCGCGCCGGCGGGAGGGTGCGGCCTTGCGGCGCGAACACGTGATGCGCCAAGAAATGTCCGGTCAAGCTCATGCCCAGGACGAGTTGGGCCTCATCGGCGGGCGAATCGCGCCAGAGAAACTCAGGCAACGGCAACAGCTTATCGTGATAGGGCAGGCCAGACGTCCGCGACACCGCCCGCCCCGTGTGGGGTGACACGTAAGCGAGGTCAGCCGTCGATCCCGATACGGCGCAACGGGTGAGATCGAGGCCAAACCCCAACGCGACCAGCAGATCCTCTTCCCACTTCACATATTGCACCGGCCAGTCGATGTCCGAATCGAGGGCTTCGATCAGGCGCGCGAACAAGACAAACACGTGCACCTGCGGTTCGCGCTCCGGCAACGCGGCTGCAACCACTGCCGCCGCCGAGGTCAGACCGGCAAGTCGGCTTGGATCGTTGAGAAAGCGTGCCGCATGAGCCCGCACCAACTCACAGCTGATGGTGCCGAGATGCTCGACGAGGCGTCCGCGCCACACCGCGGCGACTTCGTTGCCCGGCTGCAACGTTGCGCGGGCTTTGGGCGACTGCCCGCCACGAACCAAGCCGGCGTGTCGTCCATGCTCGCGGGTCAAGAGCTCTACGATAAGGGCGCTCTCACCGTGGCGGCGAGCCGAGAGCACGAACCCCTCGTCCCGCCACTCCATCAGACGTCGTACTCGAGACCGAGGGCTGCAAACCGCTCGCGGTCTTCGACCCAGTTCTCCCTCACCTTGACGAACAGAAACAAGTGGACACGCCGCTCGAGCGTTTGCTCGAGCTCGGCGCGGGCTCGCACGCCGATCGCCTTGATCCGCTCACCGCCTTGGCCGAGCGCGATCGCCCGCTGGCTCGGACGCTGGACAAAGATCACTTGCTCGATCCGAACGCTGCCGTCGGGCCTGTCCTCCCATCGCTCGGTCTCGACCGTCGAGCCATACGGAAGCTCCTCGCGCAGCTGTAAGAAGACCTGCTCGCGCGTCACCTCGGCCGCGATCACCCGCTCGGGCAGGTCGGAAAGCTGGTCCTCGGGGAACAACCAGGGACCTTGCGGCAGGATAGCGGCAAGATGGCGGTTCAGATCGCCGACCCCGTCACCCGTGCGACCGGAGATCATGAAGACCCGATCGAAGCGCCCCTGTCGCGACAGCGCGGCGACGAGGCCCAGCAAGTCTTTACGGCGGACTAGGTCGATCTTGTTCAGCGCGAGGACTGAGGTCCGGCCCCGCTGGGCGAGGCGGTCGAGGATGCTGCGCGTATCGGCGTCGACGCCGCGCGCGGCATCGACCAGTAGCACCGTTTCGTCGGCGTCCTCGGCACCTGACCAAGCCGCTGCGACCATTGCTCGGTCA
>Ga0187846_10000139_pt1 | contig 43432 bp, 37 predicted proteins | sample TC_taG_FD_161473 | JGI IMG/M metagenome (GOLD analysis project Ga0187846, IMG submission 161473) | Biofilm microbial communities from the roof of an iron ore cave, State of Minas Gerais, Brazil - TC_06 Biofilm (v2) | ecosystem: Environmental > Terrestrial > Deep subsurface > Cave > Wall biofilm... | reverse complement strand
TCGAAGGGGTGCAGCGGCTGGTCGCGTACATGAGAGAGTTCGAGGCCCAGCATGGCTGAACGCTACGAGATCCTGGCACTGAACCAGATCTCACTGGTCGGGCTGAAGCGCCTGCCAGCGGAGAGCTACGCGGTCTCGAAGGACGCCGCACGACCCGACGCGATCCTGGTGCGGTCCGCCGACATGCATTCGATCGCGATCCCCGACTCGGTCAAGGCGGTCGGGCGCGCCGGCGCCGGCACGAACAACATCCCGGTCGCCGCGCTGACGCAGCGGGGCGTGCCGGTGTTCAACGCGCCCGGGGCGAACGCGAACGCGGTAAAGGAGCTCGTACTCGCCGGCATGCTGATCGCGGCGCGCAATCTCGCGCCGGCGATCCAGTTCGTCGCCGCCCTGCGCGGCGACGACGCCACCGTCTCGAAGCGGATCGAGGAGGAGAAGAAGCGCTACGCCGGGATCGAGCTCTCCGGCCATACGCTCGGCGTCATCGGCCTCGGCCGGACCGGCAGCCTGGTCGCCGATGCCGCGATCCGCCTCGGCATGCACGTCCTCGGCTATGACCCGGAGATCACGGTCGACGCCGCCTGGAGCCTGCCATCGCAGGTGAAAAAGGCGCACTCGATCGACGAGGTGCTCCACGGCAGCCACTTCGTCACGGTGCACGTCCCGCTTACCGCCGGGACGCGCCAGCTGATCAACGCCCACAACCTCGCCCATGTCCGTGCCGGGGCGATCCTGCTCAACTTCGCGCGCGATGGCATCGTGGAGGACGAGGCGGTGCTGGAGGGACTCAACAGCCACCGGCTCAAGGGCTACGTGACCGACTTCCCAGCGGCGCTCCTCGCCGCTCACCCGGCGGTGGTCGCGCTGCCCCACCTCGGCGCCTCGACCCGAGAGGCCGAAGACAATTGCGCGGTGATGGTGGTCGACCAGGTCCGGGACTGTCTCGAGCACGGCAACCTGCAGAACGCGGTCAACTTTCCGGACGTGGTCATGCGCCGCGAAGCGCCGTTTCGCGTGGCGATCGCCAACGCGAACGTGCCCAACATGCTGGGACAGATCTCGACCGCCATGGCGCACGCCGGTCTCAACATCCATAACATGATGAATAAGTCGCGGGGCGAGACGGCCTACACGCTGGTCGATGTCGACAGCGCCGTGCCGCCGGCCACGATCGAGGCGATCCGGGCGATCGACGGCGTCCTCGCCATTCGCTACTTGCCGCTGCCGGGGTAGCCGGGGGGGTCCTGTGGACGACGAGATCAGCCGGCGCCGCGCCGACATCGACCGGATCGACGCCGAAATCGTGCAACTCGTGTCGCAGCGCGGCGAGCACGCGCTCGCGATCGGCCGGCTGAAGGGCGCGGGCCCGATCTACCGGCCGGACCGCGAAGCGGAGGTCCAGCGGCGCGCCGCGGCGGCGAATCCCGGGCCGCTGCCGAGCGGCGCGCTCGCGCGGATCTTCGCCGAGCTCATCTCGGCGTGCCGCGCGCTGGAGCAGCAGCTGCGGGTCGGGTACCTCGGTCCGGCCGGCACCTTCAGCGAGATGGCGGTCGCGAAGCACTTTGGCCAGTCGGTCGAGGCGGTGCCGCTCGCCTCGGTCGATGAGGTGTTTCGCCAGGCCGAGACCGGCGCCGTCGAGCTCGCGGTGGTCCCGGTCGAGAACTCCACCGAAGGCACCGTGGCGCGCACCTTGGATCTGCTGCTGCACACGCCGCTACGCATCTGCGCTGAGGTGGCGTTGCGGGTGCACCAGAACCTGATGCTGCAGGGGGAGTCGGTCGCGGGCGTAACGCGCGTGTATTCGCACGCCCAGTCGCTCGCGCAGTGCCACCAGTGGCTCGCACGCAACCTGCCGCATGCAGAACGCGTGCAAGTGTCGAGTAACGCCGAGGCGGCGCGCCTCGCCGCGGCGGAGCGCTCGGCGTGCGCGGTCGGTCCGGCCCTGGCGGCCGAACGCTATGGCCTGCGGATCCACGCGCAGAACATCGAAGACGAGCCGAACAACCTCACGCGCTTCCTGGTGCTCGGCGATCAGGATCCGGGACCGACCGGGCGCGACATCACCTCGCTCGTCATGTCCGCGCCCAATCGCCCGGGCGCGGTGCACGCCCTGATCGCGCCGTTCGCGGTGCACGACGTGAGCATGTGCCGGATCGAATCGCGGCCGTCGCGCCTCGCGCTGTGGGAATACATGTTCTACATCGACGTCGAGGGCCACCGCCGCGACGCGCGGGTGGCGGCCGCGCTCGGCGAGCTGCAGGGGCTCGCGCCGTTCCTCAAGCTCCTCGGCTCCTATCCGGCGGCGATCCCATGAGCGCCGCGCCGACCCCGCCCCTTCCGGCCGACCCGTGCGAGGCTGCGCCCGCGCACATCGGCGCGATTGCGCCGTATCAGCCCGGCAAGCCGATTTCGGAGCTCGCCCGCGAGCTCGGCTTCGCCGAGCGCGACATCGTCAAGCTCGCCTCGAATGAGAACCCGCTCGGCATGAGCCCCAAAGCGCGCGCGGCGATCGAAGCGGCGCTGCCGGAGCTCGCGCGCTACCCCGACGGCAACGGCTTTGAGCTGAAGAGCGCGCTCGCCGCGCGCCACGGCGTGCCGATGGAGCGCATCGTGCTCGGCAACGGATCGAACGACGTGCTGGAGATGGTGGCGGCGGCGTTCCTCGGGCCCGGCCGCGCCGCGGTGTTTTCCGCGCACGCGTTCGCCGTGTACCCGCTCGCCACCCAGGCCCGCGGCGCGCGGGGGATCGTGGTGCGCGCCCGCGACTACGGCCACGATCTCGCGGCGATGCGCGGCGCGCTCGACGCCGATGCGTGCGTGATCTTCATCGCCAATCCGAACAACCCGACCGGGACGCTCGTCCCCGGCGCCGAGCTGGAGGCGTTTCTGCGCGCGGTGCCGCCGCACGTGATCGTGGTGCTGGACGAGGCCTACCATGAGTACCTGCCCGACCACGCGCGCTACGACAGCGTGCCGTGGCTCGCGCGCCATCGCAATCTGGTGATCACCCGCACGTTCTCCAAAGCCTATGGGCTCGCGGGGCTGCGCGTGGGCTTCGCGCTCTGCGACCCGCAGGTGGCCGATCTCCTCAACCGCGTGCGCCAGCCCTTCAACGTCAACAGCCTCGCACTCACCGCCGCCGCGGCCGCGCTCGGCGACGCGGAGTTCGTGCGCCGCAGCCACGAGCGCAACCTGGCCGGCATGCGCGAGCTCACGGCGGGCTTCCAGCGTCTCGGCCTCGCGTGGATCCCGTCGTACGGCAATTTCGTGAGCGTGGAAGTGCCGCGCCAGGGCGGGACGAGCCGCGCCGAGGCGCTGTACCAGGAGCTCTTGCGCCGCGGCGTGATCGTACGGCCGGTGGCCGGCTACGCCATGCCCGACCACCTGCGGGTCACGGTCGGTCTCGCCGCCGAGAACGAGCGCTGTCTCGCCGCGCTCGCGGCCGCGCTCAGGAGCCGCCCGGCGTGAGGCCGATCGAACGGCTGGTCGTGATCGGGGTCGGTTTGATCGGCGGTTCCTTCGCGCTCGCGCTGAAGGCGGCGGGCGGCGTCGGTCACGTGGTCGGGGTCGGGCGCAGCCGGGCGAATCTCGACCGGGCGCTCGCGCTCGGCGCGATCGACGAGGCGGCCGCCGATGCCGGCGCCGCCGCCGAAGGCGCCGATCTGGTCCTGGTCGCGACGCCGATCGGCGCGATGGCGGAGGTATTCGCGAGCATCGCGCTCCACCTGCCGGCGAACGCGGTCGTTACCGACGGCGGCAGCACCAAGCAGAGCGTGATTGCGGCCGCGCGCGCCGGGCTGGGCAGCCGGATCAAGGCATTCGTCCCGGCGCACCCGGTCGCCGGCTCCGACGCGAGCGGGGCGCGCGCCGCGACGGCGGAGCTGTACCGTGGCCGCGAGGTCATCGTGACGCCGCTGCCCGAGAACCCGCCCGAAGCGGTGGCGCGGGTCCGATGGGCGTGGCAGCAGTGCGGGGCGCGCGTGACCGAAATGCAGCCGGTCGACCACGATGCCGTGCTCGCCGCGGTGAGCCATCTGCCGCACCTGCTCGCCTACGCGTTCATGCAGGAGCTCGCCGCGCGTGCCGACGCCGCGGGGGTGCTCGCTCACGCCGGCACGGGCTTGCGCGACTTCACCCGGCTCGCCGCCGGCAAGCCCGAGATCTGGCGCGACATCTGCCTCGCCAACCGCACCGCGCTGCTCGGGGAGCTGCGGCGATTCCAGGACACGCTCGCCGGCGTCGGCGCGTTGCTCGAAGACGGCGACGGGGTGGCGCTGGAACGCGGCTTCGACGCCGCGCGCGCGGCGCGCCTGGCCTGGCTCGTGGGGCAGGAGCGCTAGAGCGCGATGAGTGCGGCGCGCGCGCGCGGCGACTATCTTGACCTCGCGCCGGTCGCGCGCGCCGCGGGCACGGTCCGGCTCCCGGGATCGAAGAGCATCTCCAACCGGACGCTGCTGCTCGCCGCGCTCGCCGCCGGCGCGACCGACGTGATCGATCTCCTCGAATCCGATGACACGGCGCGCATGCTCGACGCGCTCGATGCGCTCGGCGTGCGATGGGAGCGGCGCGCCGCGGGCAACTACCGCGTCCACGGCACGGGCGGCGCGCTGCCGGTCAAGTCCGCGGCGCTATTTCTCGGCAACGCCGGCACCGCGCTGCGGCCGCTCACCGCGGCGCTCGCGCTCCGCGGCGGGCACTATCGACTGTCCGGGGTGCCGCGGATGCACCAGCGTCCGATCGGCGACCTGGTCGACGCCCTGCGCGCCCTCGGCGCCGAGGTCCGCTACCTCGGCGACGAGCGCTATCCGCCGCTCGAGATCGGGCCCGGCAGCCGACCGCTCGGCGACCGAGTCGGCGTGCGCGGCGATGTCTCGAGCCAGTTCCTGAGCGCGCTGCTGATGGCGTTGCCGCTCACCGGGAAGGCGGTCGCGGTCGATGTCATCGGTGAGCTGGTCTCGAAGCCCTACGTCCAGATCACCCTCGAGCTGATGCGCCGCTTCGGGGTCGACGTGGCAGGCGAAGGTTGGCGCCGGTTTGTGGTCCCGGGCGCCGGCTATACGAGCCCGGGCCGGCTGCAGGTGGAGGGCGATGCGTCCTCCGCGTCGTACTTCCTCGCCGCGGGCGCGATCGGCGGCGGACCGGTGCGGGTCGAGGGGGTCGGGAAGGCGAGCATCCAGGGCGACGTGCACTTTGTCGAGGTGCTGGAGCGGATGGGCGCCCAGGTGACGCTCGCGGACGGGTGGATCGAGGTCTGCGGCCGCCGGCCGCTGCGCGCGATCGATGCCGACCTCAATCACATTCCCGACGCTGCGATGACGGCCGCCGTGCTCGCGCTGTTTGCGGACGGCCCCTCGGCGATCCGGAACGTCGGCACCTGGCGGGTCAAGGAGACCGATCGATTGGCGGCGATGGCGACCGAGCTGCGGAAGGTCGGCGCGACGGTAGAGGAGGGCGCCGACGCCATGCGGATCGTCCCGCCGGCAAGCTTTCGGCCGGCGACCATCGATACCTACGACGATCACCGGATCGCCATGTGCTTTTCGCTGGTCGCGCTCGGCGGCGTCGCGGTCCGCATCAACGATCCGGGGTGCGTGAACAAGACTTTTCCGGACTACTTTCAGGCGTTCGCGCGGCTCTTGGGCGGCGGCGCGGTCGCGCCCCCGCGTCGCGCATGATGCGGTCCGGCGCTCCTCCGGTGATCGCGATCGACGGTCCGTCGGCCTCCGGCAAGGGCACCGTTGCCCAGGCCGTCGCCCGCGCCCTGGGATGCCACTATCTGGACAGCGGCGCGCTGTATCGGCTGGTGGCGCTGGAGGCGCTCGGCCGCGGCGTCGACCTGGCCGATGAGCCGACGCTCGCGCAGCTCGCCGCCGCACTGGACGCTCGGTTCGACGGCGGCGAGGTGTTCCTGGGGGGCCGGCCGGTGACCGGAGCAATCCGGAGCGAAGCTTGCAGCCTGGCGGCGTCCCGGGTGGCGGCCATCGCGGGGGTGCGGGCGGCGCTCCTCGACCGCCAGCGGGCGTTTCGACGGGCGCCCGGGCTGGTCGCGGACGGCCGGGACATGGGCTCGGTGGTCTTTCCGGATGCGGTGCTCAAAGTATTCCTTACGGCGAGTCTGGAGACGCGTGCCGAGCGCCGGCATAAACAGTTGATAGACAAAGGAATCGCTGCTAGCATCCACACTCTTTTGCTCGACCTAGCGGAACGCGACGCACGTGATGCCGCCCGGGCCGTGGCGCCGCTCCAGCCCGCGCCGGATGCCCGGATTTTGGACACCACGGGGCTCACCGTCGCGGAAGCGGCGGAGGCGGTGCTCGCCTGGTACCGGGGTGTGAGCTGAAAGGACGGGTGGCGAAGGGCGTCGAGCCCGCTTGCCGTGTCGCAAACCAACCCCGCGGGCCACAAACTGCCTGGCCGCGGGCAAATTCGGGTCAACTTCTTATGTCCAACGTGTCCGCTGCCGTCGCCCCGCAGGAGAGCTTCGCGGCGCTGTTCGAGGAAAGCCTGTCGCGCAAGGAGATGCGCGTCGGCGAGGTCATCACCGCCGAAGTGGTCCGCGTCGACCAGAATATCGTCGTCGTGAACGCGGGCCTCAAGTCCGAGTCGGTGATCCCGATCGACGAGTTCCGCAACGACCGCGGCGAGGCCGAGGTCAAGATCGGCGACTTCGTGTCGGTTGCGATCGAGGCGCTCGAAGACGGTTACGGCGAGACGCGGCTGTCGCGCGACAAGGCGAAGCGCCTTGCGGCCTGGCTCGATCTCGAGAAGTCGCTCGAATCCGGCGCCACCGTCGAGGGCGTCATCAGCGGCAAGGTGAAAGGCGGCCTCACCGTCATGATCAACGGCATCCGGGCGTTCCTGCCCGGCTCCCTCGTGGATATGCGTCCGGTCAAAGACACCACGCCCTACGAGGGCAAGACCATGGAGTTCAAGGTCATCAAGCTCGACCGCAAGCGCAACAACGTCGTCGTGTCGCGCCGGGCGGTGCTCGAGCAGAACGCAGGTGCGGAGCGCGAAGCGCTGCTCGCCACCTTGCAAGAAGGCGCGACGGTGAAGGGGATCGTCAAGAACATCACCGACTACGGGGCGTTCGTCGACCTCGGCGGCATCGACGGTCTGCTGCACATCACCGACCTCGCGTGGCGCCGCGTCAAGCACCCGTCGGAAGTGGTGAATGTCGGCGACGAAGTGACGGCCAAGGTGCTGCGGTTCGACACCGAGAAGAACCGCGTCTCGCTCGGCCTGAAGCAGCTCGGCGAAGACCCGTGGGTCGGCATTTCGCGCCGCTACCCGCCCGGCACGCGCCTGTTCGGCAAGGTAACCAACCTCACTGACTACGGCGCGTTCGTCGAGATCGAGAGCGGCATCGAGGGCCTGGTGCACGTCTCCGAGATGGACTGGACCAACAAGAACGTGCACCCGTCGAAGGTGGTGCAGCTCGGCGACGAGGTCGAGGTGATGATCCTCGAGATCGACGAGGACCGCCGCCGCATCTCGCTCGGCATGAAGCAGTGCCTGCCGAATCCGTGGGACGAGTTCGCGCAGAATCACCGCAAGGGCGACCGCGTCCGGGGCGTGATCAAGTCGATCACCGACTTCGGCATCTTCATCGGACTGCCCGGCGGCATCGACGGCCTGGTGCATCTGTCGGATCTGTCGTGGAACAAGCCGGGCGAGGAGGCGGTCCGCGACTACAAGAAGGGCGACGAGATCGAGGCGATGGTGCTGTCGATCGACGTCGAGCGCGAGCGCATCTCGCTCGGGACCAAGCAGCTCGAAGGCGATCCGTTTACGAGCTACGTCGCGACCCACGACAAGGGGGCGGTCGTGACCGGCCAGGTGAAGAGCATCGATGCGAAGGGCGCGGTGGTCGCGCTCACGCCCGATGTCGAGGGCTACCTGCGCGCCTCCGAGGTGGCGCGCGATCGCGTCGAGGACGCCCGTACCCACCTGAAGGAAGGCGACGCCGTCGCCACCATGATCATCAACATCGACCGCAAGAACCGGACGATCAACCTGTCGATCAAGGCGAAGGAGGTCGCGGAGGAGAACGAGGCGATGGCGAAGCTGCAAAGCGCCTCGTCCGCGAGCGCCGGCAGCACCAACCTCGGCGCCCTTCTCAAGGCGAAGCTCGACAACAAGAACGCGCAGCGCGAGTGACCCGCTCGCATACCGTCTAGTGTTAGGGGGGGCGAATGACCAAGTCGGAGCTGATTGCGCGGCTCGCGAGCCGCTATCCACAGCTCGTGGCGAAGGATGCCGAGTACGCGGTAAAGATGGTGCTGGACGCGATGACCCAGTCGCTGGTGAGCGGCCAGCGGATCGAGATCCGGGGGTTCGGCAGCTTCGGTCTCAACCACCGCCCGGCGCGGGTCGGGCGCAATCCGAAGTCGGGCGAGAAGGTGCACGTGCCGGAGAAGTACGTGCCGCACTTCAAGGCCGGCAAGGAGTTGCGCGAGCGCGTCGACTCGAGCGACGAGCAGGCGCAGCCGCAACAGGCGACGGGCTGAGCAAGGCCGCGCGAGGCTCGACCGCCGGTGCGCGCCGGAGAAGCCCCATAGACGATGGCCGTTGTCAGGTTCCTCTTGTACCTGTTCTGGACCGCGGTGTTTGTGGTCCTGCTGCTGTTCGCCATCAGGAACGCCGAACCGGTCACGTTGCATTTCTACTTCGACCGATCCTGGGACGCGCCGCTCGTGTTCGTCGTGCTCGCCGCCTTCGCCGCCGGCGCCGTATTCGGCGTGATGGCGTGCATCGCACCGCTGCTGCGCCAACGGCGCGAGATCCTCGCGGCGCGCCGGGAGTTGAGGCAGCGTGCGGCGCAGACGCCGCCCGCGCCGACGGTGCCGGACCTGCCGTCGTTCCAGTAGTGCCGGCCGCCGACGACGCATGGATTTCGAGTTTTGGTGGCTGATCGGCTTCCCGGTCTTCTTCGGCCTGGGTTGGCTGGCCGCCCGCATCGACATCAAGCAGCTTCTCACCGAGTCGCGCAGCGTCCCGCGCACGTACTTCAAAGGCCTCAATTTCCTGCTGAACGAGCAGCCCGACAAGGCGATCGAGGCGTTCATCGAAGTGGTCAAGGTGGATCCGGAGACGGTCGACCTGCACTTCGCGCTCGGCAGCCTGTTCCGGCGGCGCGGCGAGACCGAGCGCGCGATCCGCATGCACAAGAATCTGTACGAGCGCTCGGATCTCGGCGCCGAGCAGCGGGTGCAAGCGATGTTCGAGCTCGGCCAGGACTACCTCAAGGCGGGATTGCTGGACCGCGCCGAGGAGGTGTTCGTGAAGCTCGAGAAGGGCCCGCAGCGCATCGAGGCCGCGCGCTTCTTACTCGAGATCTACCAGCAGGAGAAAGAGTGGCAGGCGGCGATCGGCGTCGCGCGCGCGCTGGAACGCGACACCGGCCAGTCGTGGCAGAAGGAAATCGCCGAGTTCCACTGCGAGATGGCGGCGGTCGAGGCGACTCACTCGCGACCCGACGCGGCGCGCGGTCTGCTCGAGGAGGCGCTCCGGGCGAACCGCAAGTGCGTACGCGCGAGCATCCTGCTCGGCGATCTGGACGCCGCCGCCGGCCGCCACCGCGAGGCGATCGACCACTGGAAGCGCGTGGAGACCCAAAATCCGGTGTTCCTCGCGCTGGTCGCGCACCGGCTCCTGAAGAGCTTCCAGGCGCTCGGGGACACCGCGACCGGCCTCACGCTGCTGCGGGGCTACCTCACCGCCCACCCGTCGCTCGATCTGCTCGACGTCGCGTTTCAGTCGACGCTCGACGCCGAAGGGGCGGACGCCGCCTACCGCCTGGTGCGGGACGAATTGCGCCGCACCCCGACGCTGCTCGGGCTGGACAAGCTCTTGGAGGCGCAGGTCCTCGCCGCGCCGGCCGAGCGGCGCCACGATCTGGAGCTGGTGCGTAACCTCGTGCAGGGTCAGACGCGACGCCTCGCGCGCTACCGCTGCGAGAACTGCGGCTTTCGCGCCCGCCAGTTCTACTGGCAGTGTCCGGCGTGCATGGCCTGGGAAACCTACCCGCCGCGGCGCACGGAGGAGTTTGACCTCACGCCATGAGGTCGGGCGGCGCCGGGCCGCCGAACGGTCCACGGTCGCCGTGAACGCGGCGCGGGTCGCGGCGCCGCAGAGGGTTCGACTTTGGTGAGTGGCGAATGAAGATCACGATGATAGGCACCGGCTACGTCGGCCTGGTTTCCGGCGCGTGCCTCGCCGAGGTCGGCAACGACGTGCTGTGCTACGACGTGGACGCGCGCAAGATCGCGGTGCTCAACCTCGGCGACGTGCCGATTCACGAGCCGGGGCTGCCGGAACTCGTGCAGCGGGGCCGGGCCGCCGGCCGGCTGCGGTTCACCACCGACCCGGCGGAGAGCGTGGCGCATGGCCGCATCCAGTTCATCGCCGTCGGGACGCCGCCCGACGAGGATGGCGCGGCCGATCTGCGGCACGTGGTCGCCGCCGCGCGCACCATCGGCCGGCACATGACCGACTACCGCCTGGTGGTGGACAAATCGACCGTCCCGGTCGGCACCGCCGACGCGGTGGCCGAGGCGATCGCGGGGGGGCTCGCCGCGCGCGGCGTCGCGATCCCGTTCAGCGTCGTCTCGAACCCGGAATTTCTCAAGGAGGGCGCGGCGGTCGAGGATTTCATGCGTCCCGACCGGATCGTGATCGGGAGCGACGATGCCGAGGCGACGCGCGTGATGCGCGCGATCTACGCGCCTTTTCAACGCAGTCATGAGCGGTTCATCGCGATGGACGTGCGCTCGGCCGAGCTCACGAAGTACGCGGCGAACGCCATGCTCGCGACGCGCATCTCGTTCATGAACGAGCTAGCAAACCTCGCCGAGCGCCTCGGCGCCGACATCGAGCAGGTGCGCCGCGGCATCGGCGCCGACCCGCGCATCGGATTCCACTTCCTGTACCCCGGCGCCGGCTACGGCGGGTCGTGCTTCCCGAAGGACGTGCGGGCGCTGATCCGTACCGCGAACGACGCCGGGACCGAGCTGCAAGTGCTCGCGGCCGTGGAGCGCGTGAACGATGCCCAGCGGCGCGTGCTGGTGCGCAAGATCGTCGGCCGCTTCGGCACCGATCTCGCGGGGCGACGGTTCGCGGTGTGGGGGCTCGCGTTCAAGCCCAACACCGACGACCTGCGCGAGGCCCCGAGCCGGGTCATCATCGGCGATCTGATGGCGCGCGGCGCCATGGTCGCGGCGTACGATCCAGCGGCGATGGCCGAAGCGCAACGCGTGTTCGGCGGGAAGGCGGGGATCTGGTACGCCGAATCGCCGCTCGCGGCCGCGCGCGGCGCCGACGCGCTGGTCATCGTCACCGAGTGGAAGGAATTCCGCAGTCCGGATTTCGAGACCTTGCGCTCCCACCTCAAGCAGCCGGTGATCTTCGACGGCCGAAACCTGTACGATCCGGCGGAAATGCGCCGTGCCGGATTCGAGTACTTCCCGATCGGCCGAAAGTAAAGCGATGCGCGGGCTGCCCGATTTCACCACCGCTCGGATTCTGGTAGTGGGCGATGTCATGCTCGACCGCTACTGGTTCGGCGAGGTGAGCCGGATCTCGCCCGAGGCGCCGGTGCCGGTGGTGCGGGTCGAGCGCACCGAGGAGCGGCTCGGCGGCGCGGCCAACGTGGTGCGCAACTGCGCCGCGCTGGGAGCGCGGACCGGGTTGCTGTCGGTCGTGGGCGAGGACGAGGCGGGCGACGCGCTCGCTCGCCTCCTCGTCGCCGACGGCGTGCGCGCGAGCCTGCACCGCGATCGCACCCTCGCGACCACGGTCAAGCTGCGCGTGATCGGTCGCCAGCAGCAGCTGCTGCGGATCGACTTCGAGACCGCGCCGAGCCACGAAGTACTGGCCGACAAGCTGGCTGATTTCGAGGCGAATCTCGGCGGCTACGAGGTGGTGGTGCTGTCCGACTACGGCAAGGGCGGACTCACGCACATCGAGCGAATGATTGCGCTCGTGCGCGCCGCCGGCAAGCTCGTGCTGGTCGATCCGAAGGGCGATGACTACTCGCGCTACCGCGGCGCGAGCGCGATGACGCCGAACCGCGCCGAGCTGCGCGAGGTGGTCGGACGGTGGCGCGACGAGGCCGATCTCACCGTACGGGCGGAGCGGCTGCGGGCCGAGCTCGGGCTCGACGCCCTGCTACTCACGCGGAGCGAAGAGGGCATGACGCTGTACCGCGCGGGCCTCCGGCAGCACGAGCCGGCCAAGGCGCGCGAGGTCTACGATGTGAGCGGCGCGGGCGATACGGTGATCGCAACGCTCGCCGTGATGCTCGGCAGCGGCGCGCCCTGGGAGGAAGCGGTGCCGGTCGCGAACCACGCCGCGGGCATCGTGGTGGGCAAGCTCGGTACCGCCGTGGTGCACCCGGACGAGCTTGTGGCCGATCTCGCATCATCGACATCTCGCTCATGAGTCACTACTACGTCGTCACTGGCGCCGCGGGGTTCATCGGCTCGAACCTGGTGCGGGCGCTGAACCAGCGCGGCGCCACGAACATTCTGGCGGTCGACAACCTGGCGCACGCCGACAAGTTCAAGAACCTGATCGGCTGCGAGATCGCCGACTATCTCGACAAGCGCGAGTTCCTCGACCGGCTCGAGAACGGTGAGTTCGCGTCCAGCCTGGACGCGGTGCTGCACCAGGGCGCCTGCTCGGACACGATGGCGACCGACGGCCGCTACGTGATGGACAACAACTACCGCTACTCGCGGACGCTGCTCGAGTTCTGTCTGGACGAGGAGGTGCCGTTCGTGTACGCCTCATCGGCTGCGGTGTACGGCGCGGGCCGGGCGTTCCGCGAGTCGCCGGAGTGCGAAGCGCCGCTGAATGTGTACGGCTACTCGAAGTACCTGTTCGACCAGGTCGTCCGGCGGCGCCTGCCCGATGCCTCGGCGCCGGTCGTCGGCCTGCGCTATTTCAACGTCTACGGAGCGAACGAAGCGCACAAGGGACGCATGGCTTCGGTCGCGTGGCACCTCTTCAACCAATACCGCGCCGCAGGCAAGGTGCAGCTCTTCACCGGCTCAGGGGGCTACGCGGACGGCGAGCAACGGCGCGATTTCATCTCGGTCGAGGACGTGGTCGACGTGAACCTCCATTTCCTGGAGCGTCCGCGCCGGTCGGGGATCTTCAACGTCGGCACCGGGCGGGCGCAGTCGTTCAACGACGTGGCGGAGGCGATGATCAACGCCTGCCGGAGCGCGGCCGGGCAGAGGGCGCTCACGCGCGCCGAACTCAAGGCGCAGGGTGCGGTCGAATACATTCCATTCCCGGCGGCGCTGCAGGGCAAATACCAAAGCTTCACCGAGGCCGACGTGACGGCGCTGCGCGGCGCCGGCTACGACGCGCCGTTTCTCGCCGTCGCCGAGGGCATCGGCCGTTACGCCGGCGTACTGCTCGGGCGGGCGGGCGAAGCGGGGCGCTAGCGATGCCGCCGGTGCGTGGTGCGCCGGCGCCGACCCGTCATTCATCCACTCGCATTCGCCACCATTCCCAAATGACTAACTCCTCAAGTCAGCGGCGTCGCATCCAAGGCTGAAACATGTGGCAAACGATCGAAGATACCGTCGGCAACACGCCGCTCGTGCGGCTGAAGCGCCTGCCCGGTGAGACCACCAACGTGGTTCTCGCCAAATTGGAGGGCGACAACCCGGCCGGCTCGGTGAAGGACCGGCCGGCGCTCGCCATGATCCGGGGCGCCGAGGAGCGCGGGCGGATCGCACCCGGCGACACGTTGATCGAGCCGACCAGCGGCAACACCGGGATCGCGCTCGCGATGGCGGCGGCGATGCGCGGCTACCGGATGGTCCTCATCATGCCGGAGCACCTGTCCTTCGAGCGCCGGCAGACGATGCGCGCCTACGGCGCGGACATCATCCTCACCCCGAAAGAAGGCGGCATGGAAGCGGCGCGCGACCTCGCCGAGCGCATGATCGCCGAGGGCAAGGGCGTGATGCTCGATCAATTCGCCAATCCCGACAACCCGCGCTCGCACTACGAGGGCACCGGCCCCGAGATCTGGCGCGACACCGGCGGGCGAATCACGCATTTCGTCTCGAGCATGGGAACCACCGGCACCATCATGGGCGCGGGCCGGTTCCTCAAGGAGCAGAATCCGAACATTCAGATCATCGGCTGCCAGCCGACCGAAGGCTCGCAGATCCCCGGCATCCGCAAGTGGCCGGCGGCCTACCTGCCAAAAATCTATGACGCCGAACGCGTCGATCGCCTCGAGTACGTGAGCCAGGCCGACGCCGAAGACATGGCGCGGCGCCTCGCCCGCGAGGAAGGCATCTTCGCCGGCATCTCGTCGGGCGGCGCGGTGCAGGTCGCGCTGCGGATCTCGCGCGCGGCAGAAAACGCGGTGATCGTCGTGATCATCTGCGACCGCGGCGACCGGTACCTCTCGACCGGCGTGTTCCCCGGCTAACCGCGGACGACTGCGCGCGCCGCGATGCCGCCGACGCTCGTCTTCGACATCGAGACCGTCCCCGACGTCGCCGGTTACCGCGCGCTGCTCGACCTGGACGCGGGACTCGGGGACGCCGAAATCGCCGAGATCGCGTTTCATCGGCGTCGCGCGGCGACCGGCCAGGAGTTCCTGCCGCTTCATCTGCAGCGCGTGGTGGCGATCGCGTGCGCGTTGCGCGAGCGCGACAACCTGCGGGTGTGGGCGCTCGGTTCGAGCGCCGATGGCGAAGGCGAGTTGATCCAGCGCTTCTTCGACGGCATCGAGAAATACACCCCGCAGCTCGTCTCGTGGAACGGTGGCGGCTTCGACCTGCCGGTGCTCCACTACCGCGGACTGCTGCACGGGGTGACGGCGAGCCGCTACTGGGACCTCGGCGAGGGCGACTACGCCGACAGCCGTGACTTCCGGTTCAACAACTACATCAATCGCTACCACACGCGGCACCTCGACCTCATGGACGTGCTCGCGCTGCATCAGCCGCGCGCCGCCGCGCCGCTCGACCAGCTCGCGCGCCTGCTCGGCTTTCCGGGCAAGCTCGGCATGGACGGCTCTCAGGTATGGGGTGCGTTCCAGGCCGGCCGCATCGCGGAGGTGCGCAGCTACTGCGAAACCGACGCCCTCAACACCTGGCTCGTCTTCCTGCGCTTTCAAGCGCTGCGCGGCGCGCTCGATCGCGACGCATACGCGCGCGAGATCGCGCTCGCGCGCGCGACGATCGAGGCGCTCGACGAGCCGCATTGGCGGGAGTTTCTCGCCCGCTGGCGATAGCCCCCGGACGGGCGCCGGCGCGGCGACGTGCCCGATCGCGACATCAACGCGGGAGGTAGTTAGGCGATGCCGCTGTACGCCGCAACGATATTCCTGAGCGCGTTCCTGCTGTTCCTCGTCCAGCCGATCGTCGCCAAGCAGATCCTGCCGTGGTTCGGCGGCTCGGCGGCGGTGTGGACGACGTGCGTGTTCTTCTTCCAGTCCCTGCTGCTTGCGGGCTACGCCTACGCGCATGCGGTCGTGCGGTTCCTGCGCCCACGGCGGCAACTGGTCGTCCACCTGGTGCTGCTCGCGGCGAGCCTCGCCGTGCTGCCGATCCTCGCCGCTACGCGGTGGCGGCCGACCGGGGCCGAGGATCCGAGCTGGCGCATCCTGGGGCTGCTGGCCGTCACGGTCGGCCTGCCGTACTTTCTGCTCGCGACGACGAGCCCGCTCGCACAGGCCTGGTACGCGCGCCGATTCGCCGCGCCGTATCGCCTGTTCGCGCTGTCCAACCTCGCCTCGCTGGCCGCGCTGCTCTGCTATCCGGTGGTGGTCGAGCCCTTCGTCGCCACCCAGATTCAGGCGCTCGCGTGGTCGTGGAGCTACGGGTTGTTCGCGCTCCTCTGCGGCGCCACCGCGCTGTACACGATGCGCGCCGCCGCCGGCGCGGAGCGCGCGCCGGTGCCCGGCGCGCGCGGTCCGGCGCCGCGCCTCGCCGTACGGCTGCAATGGGTGCTGCTCCCGGCACTCGCGTCGTTGCTGTTGCTCGCGATCACCAACCACCTCACCGAGAACGTCGCCTCGATTCCGTTCCTCTGGATCCTCCCGCTCGCACTGTATCTCCTCACCTTCATCCTGTGCTTCGACGGGCGGGGCTGGTACCGGCGCATCCTGTTCGTCCCGGCCGCGGTCATCGCGCTCGCGGCGATGGGCTGGATGCTGCGCGACCTCCAGCTGACGCACGCGCTAAAGCTCGCACTGCCGATCCATGCCGCGGGGCTCTTCATCCTGTGCATGTTCTGCCACGGCGAGCTGGTGCGGTTGCAGCCGCAGCCCGAGCGGCTCACCGAGTTCTACCTGATGATTGCGCTCGGCGGCGCGCTCGGCTCGCTGTTTGTGTCGGTGATCGCGCCGCACCTGCTGCCCGGGGACTTCGAGCTCGCAATCGGCCTCGTGCTCGCCGCGGTCGCGCTCGCCGTCAGGCTCGTGCCGCTCGGGCGGCCGGCGCTCGCGGTGGGCGTCGCCACCGTCGCGTTCGTGAGCTGGGCGGCGGTCGACTACGTGCGCGCGACCATGGACGACACGCGCGTGCTGACGCGCAACTTCTATGCGTCGCTGCGCACGCGCGACGAACTGCGCCAGGAAGGCACCGTGCGCAAGCTCATCCACGGCACGATCAACCATGGCGAGCAGTTCGTCGACGTTGGCAAGCGCGGCCAGCCGATCGCCTACTTCGGGCCGAAGGCCGGCATCTCGCGCGCGCTGGAAGCGCTGCGCCACCCCGGCATGAAAGTGGGTGTGGTCGGCTTGGGCGCCGGCACGCTGGCGGCGTGGGGGAAGCCGGGCGATACCTATCGCTTCTACGAGATCAACCCGCAGGTGATCGAGCTCGCGCACCGCGAGTTCTCGTACCTCGCCGAAAGCGCCGCCCGGATCGAGCTGGTCCTGGGCGATGGGCGACTCGCGCTCGAGCGCGAGTCGGCGCAAGGGTTCGATCTCTTGGCGGCGGACGCCTTCTCGAGCGATTCGGTGCCGATGCACCTCATGACCCGCGAAGCGCTCGAGCTCTACATCCGGCACATCAGGCCCGGCGGGGTGGTGGTGTTCAACGTCACCAACCGCTATCTCGATCTCGCCCCGGTGGTGAAGCGACTGGCCGACTCACTCGGTCTCTATGCGCGGCTGGTGAGCCACAACCCCGGCGTGGAGTACCACATCTATTCCGCGACCGACTTCGTGCTGGTGACGGCGGACCCGCAGCTGTTCCAGCGTCCGCAGCTCGCGGACGTGGCGCAGGAGATCCAGGTGCCGGCGAATATCTCGGTCTGGACCGACGATTTCAACAATCTGCTGCAGGCGCTGCGCTAGCTGGCGGTCGCTGCGGCGAGTCCTCTCCCCGGTTGCCGCTCCCGAATCGGTCATCGCTAGTCCGGGAGCTGGTGAGGCGCGTGCCGTTCAGCGCGTCCGAGCGCCTTGGGCGGGCCGATCTCCGTCTAGCCCGGGTTGGCGTGCGCGCAGCCGAACAGGGTCTGCCAACTTGAACATCACCGGCATGGCGCCGCCTTCGACCTTCGGGTTGGGCGGTGCGTCCACCGTTCAGTGAGCCACCGTCGTGGTAGTAGTGGTGGTGGTGGCGGCGGTGGTGGCGGTGCCCGTGGTCGTGGCGCTAGGCGGCGGCGTGCCGACGTAGAACTGCAACGTGCCCTGCTGGCCGGTGGGCGCGGCATAGACCACCCACAGTTTGCTCCCGGCGGGAACTTTGACTGCGAGCGGCTGCTTCGGCGCGACCGCCTCCAGGGTGGAATGGAAGGTCGGCGCGTCCGCGGTCGAATGCACGACGAGCTGCATCACGGTCATATCGGCCTTGCCGAAGCCGGGAAACTGGGCCTGGATTTGGGGCTGCAACAGCGAGATCGGTGGCAGCGTTACCGTCTGGCTCGAGAGGACGCGCGGCACCGCCTGGTTGCTCGTGTACCCGTACAGACTGACCGAGAGCGTGAGGGTGGTGCCCGGCGTCAACATTTGCCAGAATGATTGGACCGGGATCGTTGCCACCTGCGCCGCGGCCGGGGCCGCGACCAGCAGTGCGGCAAGCAGTAAGACGAATCGTTTCATTTGCAGCATCCTCCTTGTTGATCGGTGGTCGGCCCCAATGCCCGCGTGCGCGCGCGCGGCGCTCGATGCGGCGCTGCTTGCGGCGGGGGCGTGCCAACGGCTGTGGCAAGGCTAAGTCCAGGGCCGGTGTGATGTCCATGCCAATGTCATTATGACATCGGCATTTAATCCCAAGTCGCGGCGCGCGTCAAGCGGCGCGAGCGGCGATGAGCAGCGCGCGCGCTTTGACGCCCGCGCGCGTCGTCCCGATCCGCGCACGGGTGGCGTCGTGCGCACCGCCTCCGGCCCCGCGCGCGGCAACCACGGGAATCAATCCGTACAATTGACCATACTGATCGGCACCCGCGCTGCCGGACGCATTCCATTCCGCTGTACGATCAACGGGCTACGCACTCATGCACCTCATCACCTGGAACATCCAATGGGGCCGCGGCGCCGACGGCAAAGTCGATCCGGCGCGGATCATCCGTGCGTGTCGGGACATGGCCGACTTCGACGTGTTGTGCCTGCAGGAGGTGGCGCGCCATTTCCCGGGGCTCGCGGGTAGTGGCGGTGCGGATGTATTCGGCCGCCTCGCCGCGGCGCTGCCCGGATTCACCGCGATCGAGGCGATTGCGGTCGACGTGCCGGTGCCGGCAGGCAAGCGCGCGCAGTTCGGGGAGCTGATCCTCTCGCGGCGCCCGGTGCTGCAGGTGCTGCGTCACCTCTTGCCTTGGCCGGGCGATCCGAATGTACCGACTATGCCGCGCGTTGCACTCGAGATCGTGATCGCCGGCGAGCGGGGGCCGTTACGGGTGACGACGACGCATCTCGAGTATTACTCGGTGGCGCAACGCACGGCGCAGGTGGAACGTCTGCGGGCGCTGCAGGCGGAAGCCGCGTCGCACGCCCCGGACGTTACCCGCCCGGACAAGGAGGGTGGGCCGTTTGCGGCAGTGCCGCGGCCGCGCTCGGGCGTACTAACGGGCGACTTCAACCTGCCGCCCGAGAGCGCGCTGTACGCTCGCTTGCAGGACCCAATCGGGGATGACGTGCCCGCCTATCGCGACGCTTGGCGCACGCGGCACCCGGGCGCGCCGCATGCGCCGACGATCGGGTTGTTCGACAAGCAGCAGTGGCCCGGCGAGCCTTACTGCTGCGACTTCATCTTCGTGACCGAGGATCTCACCGATCGGGTCGAGGACGTGGTCGTCAATCTCGACACCGATGCATCGGACCACCAGCCGGTGCTGCTCGTGCTCGCCGATTGACGCCGGCGCCGATCGATCGCCGGCGCCGAGCGTCTTAGGTCGTTTTGCCCGGGATAAACGCGATCAAGGCGTCCAGCACGGCGTCCGGGCGCTCCGCGAGCAGCGAGTGGCCCGCGCCGTCAAGCACCACCGTGTGCTCGCCGGAGATCGCGGCGCGCAGCGCCTGCGCACCGCGCGGCGGGGTCATCAGGTCGCGGCTGCCGAGCACGAACAGCGCCGGGCACTTCACCTTGGCCGCGGCCGCGAGCCCGTCTTGATAGCCGTGGCAGGCCCTCAAGTCCGCGTGCAGCACCGCCGCGGGCGCGCGCTCGAGCAGGCGCCGGTAGGTGCCCATCATCCACATGCCCGGCGCGGTGTTGCCGCCGAGCTGCGCCGCGGCGGAGTGACCCCAGAGGTTGAGCATATCGATCGCCGCATGGCTCGCCGCGCGGGCCGCGCCGAGCAGCGCTTCGCCCACCGGCATCGGCGCGGCCGTGCCGATCAGGGCGAGCGCGCGAGCACGTTCCGGATGGCGGGCCGCGCACGCCAGCGCGACGAGCGAGCCCATGCTGTGGCCCACGAGCACCGTGCGCTCGATGCCCGCCGCGGCGAGGAACGCCGCGACCCAGTCGGCCATGGCGTCGATCGTCGCGAGCGGCGGACCGGCGGTGCGGCCGTGGCCGGGCAGATCGAAGGCGAGCGCGTTGTGGCCGTGATGCGCGAAGTAGCGGCTCTGGAGCAGGAACGCGCTGTGATCGTTCGCGGCGCCGTGAACGAACGCGACGCTCGGCCGGCGCGGGTCGAGCGCGCGGCCGGCGGTGTAAGCGTACGCCTGCGTGCCGCCGACCAGCTGCTCCATCGTCAACTCTTTTGCGACGCGGCCAGCGCGCGGCCTAGATCCTCGATCAGATCCTCGGGGTCCTCGAGCCCGATCGAGAGGCGAATCGTGCCCGGCCCGATGCCGGCGGCGGCGAGCGCCGCGTCGTCCATGCGGAAGTGCGTGGTCGTCGCCGGATGGATGACGAGCGACTTCGCATCGCCGACGTTCGCGAGGTGCGAGAACACGCGCAGGCTTTCGATGAATTTGCGCCCCGCCGCGCGCGCGCCCTCGATCGAGAAGCTGAACACCGCCCCGCAGCCGTGCGGCAGCAGCTTGCCGGCGAGCGCGCGATCGGGATGGCCGTCGAGCTCCGGGTAGCCGATCCATTCGACCGACCGCTCGCGCGACAGGAACGCGACCACCCGGCGCGTGTTGTCGACGTGGCGCTGCATCCGCAGGCCGAGCGTCTCGATCCCCTGCAGAATGTGGAACGCCGTGGTCGGGCTCATGCACGCACCGAAGTCGCGCAGGCCCTCGCGCCGCGCGCGCAGGCCGAACGCCGCGACCGTCGACTCCTCGGTGAAGTCCATGCCGTGGAAGCCGGCGTAGGGCTCGGTCAGCGTCGGAAACCTGGCCGATGCGTCCCAATCGAATGCGCCGGCGTCCACCAGCAGGCCGCCGACGACGATGCCGTGGCCGCTGAGAAACTTGGTTGCCGAGTGGAGCACGAGATCGGCGCCGAGTTCGAACGGCCGCATCAGGTACGGCGTGGTGAACGTCGAGTCGACCAGCAGCGGCAGCTTGGCCGCGTGCGCGATCTCGGCCACCGCGGGGATGTTCAGCACGTCGAGCCCGGGGTTGCCGAGCGTCTCGCCGAATAGCAGCCGGGTAGCGGGGCGGATCGCGCCGCGCCAGGCGTCGAGATCGCGCGGGTTGACGAACGTCGTATCGATGCCGAACCGCGGCAGCGTGTAGGCGAGCAAATTGTGCGAGCCGCCATACAGCGACTGGCTCGCGACGATGTGCGAGCCGGCGCCCATCAGCGTCGCGATCGCGAGATGCAGCGCCGCCTGCCCGCTCGCCGTGGCGATCGCGCCGACGCCGCCCTCGAGCGCGGCGATGCGCTCCTCCAGCACCGCATTGGTCGGGTTGGAGATGCGCGAGTAGACATGCCCGGCACGCTCCATGTTGAAGAGCGACGCGGCGTGGTCGGTGTCCCTGAAGACGAACGAGGTCGTCTGGTAGATCGGCGTCGCGCGCGCGCCGAACTGCGGATCCGGCCGCTGGCCGGCGTGCAGGCTGAGCGTATCGAAGCGCAGGTACTTGGGCTGGGACATGCCGCGGCTCCTCGCGAGGGTGTCGCGATTGTAGCCCGCGATTCGAGCGCGCCCGCGCGCGCGGCGCGCGCGACAGGGAAACGGTCGGTTCGGCGCCGGTCCGCGAGGGCGCCCGCACCCGGCGCGCGCACTACGGCGCGACCAAAAAAGCGCCCGCGCGAGCGCGGGCGCCAAGGGACTCGGCCGGGAAGGGGAAGAACGGCCGAGTCGGGAGAACGTAGCCTTCAGCCGATCCTTACCGGCACATAGATCATCGCATCCTCGCGCCGCACCAGCACCGCGACGTTGCCCTTCGCTTTTTCGGCGAGACGCCGCAGCTGCTCGGCACTTTTGACCGGCTCGCTGCCGAACGCGACGATGATGTCGCCGGGCCGGATGCCGGCCTTCGCCGCCGGGCCCTCGGCCCGCTCGACAACCACGCCGCCGCTGAGACCGAGCCCTTGACGCTCCTCGGGCGACAGCGGCCGCACGGCGACGCCCAGCTTCGCCGGCATCGGTGCGTCGCCGGCCTCGGCCGCGGCGACCTTGTCGACCGGCATCTCGCCGACGGTCACGCGCACATCGCGCATCTCGCCCCGGCGCCAAATTCGCATCGACACGGCGGTGCCGGGCCGGGTCTCGCCGATGATCCGCGGCAGGTCGATCGACTCGTCGATCGCCTTGCCGTTCACGCTCAGGATAATGTCGCCTGACTTGAGGCCGGCCTTGTCGGCCGGGCTGCCGGGTTCGACACCGCTCACGAGCCCGCCCTTAGGCCGGTCGAGGCCGAACGAATCGGCGAGGTCCTTGTTCAGGCTCTGGATCGTCACCCCGATGCGGCCGCGGTTCGCCCTGCCGTACCGGACGAGATCGTCCTTCACCTTCATTGCGGCGTCGATCGGGATCGCGAACGAGAGCCCCATGTAGCCACCGGTGCGGCTGTAGATCTGCGAGTTGATGCCGACGACCTCACCGGCCATGTTGAACAGCGGACCGCCGGAGTTGCCGGGGTTGATCGCGGCGTCAGTCTGAATGAACGGGATGTAGTTCTCGCTCGGCAGGGCGCGCCCCTTTGCGCTCACGATGCCGGCGGTCACGGTATTCTCGAGGCCGAACGGCGATCCGATCGCCGCGACCCACTCGCCGACCTTGAGCTTCGCCGGATCGCCGATCTTCACCGTCGGCAGGTCCTTGGCGTCGATCTTGACGACCGCGACATCGGTGCTCCGGTCAGCGCCGATGACCTTCGCCCTGAACTCGCGCTTATCGGTGAGCCTGACCGTCACCTCCGAGGCATTGTCGACGACATGGGCATTGGTGAGGATATAGCCGTCGGGGGTGATCACGAAGCCCGAGCCCAATCCCTCGCGCGGCGTGGGCTGCTGGTCGGGGATCGGAATCTGGAAGCGGCGCAGGAATTCGTCCATCGGGCCGCCCGGTCCGAACGGGACTCCACCCGCTTCGGCCGGCACCTTCTCGGTCACGCTGACGTTCACGACGGCGGGCCCTTGCGACTCGACCAGCTCGGTGAAATCGGGCAGGCTGCGGGCGGATGGCGCGACCGCCGCGGCCGCGGGCGCCGCGGCCCGCGCGCCGGCGATCAGGGAGTGCTCGCTGCCGACAACCCCGAGCGTCGCGGCGACCGAGAGTGCGGCGGCAGCGGCGACGATCAAGACGTTCTTCTTGCCCATGGATTTGTTGCTCCGGAGGTTGCTTCGTGTCATTAGGCCCTCGATTGGCCGGGGGGTTCCGCGGACGAACATTTCCTTACCAAATAGGGGAAACGCCCAGCCTTCCAGGCGGCGCCCAGGGATGGCGGCCGGCGAGGGTGCCGGCCCAGGCAGTAACCCCACGTAAGTGTATGCGGAGCAAGGGGAAAAGACACGTGCGCCCGCAAGGCGTGGGCGCGCTCGCTCACCGTCGCCGCCCCGGCGCATGACCCCGCCCCCGCACCTGCCGCCGCGGCTGCTCGGCCGCATTTTTGTGCCGTTCGCGTGCGGCTACTATTTCTCCTACTTCTTCCGCACCGTGAACGCGGTCATCGCCCCCGAATTGGTGCGCGATCTCGGCGTCGATGCGAATCGCCTCGGGCTGCTCACCGGGGCGTATTTCCTCGCCTTTGCCCTGTTCCAGCTCCCGCTCGGGGTCCTGCTCGATCGGTTCGGACCGCGCCGGGTCAATGGCGGCCTGCTCGCGGTGGCGGCCTGCGGCGCGGCGCTGTTCGGGCTGAGCGAGAGCCTGGACGGGCTGATCGCGGGTCGCGCGCTGATCGGGCTCGGCGTCTCGGGGTGCCTCATGTCGAGCATGAAGGCGTTCACGCTGTGGTTTCCGATGTCGCGGTTTGCCACGCTGAACGGCTGGCTCATGGCGGCCGGCGGGGTGGGCGCGCCGTCGGCCTCGGTGCCGGTCGAGGCCTTGCTGCGGGTCACCGACTGGCGCGGCATCTTCGATGCCCTCGCCGCGCTCACTTTCGCCGCCGCGATGCTGGTCTTCCTGATCGTGCCGGAGCGCGCCGAAGGGTCGCCTCGCGCCGGCCTCGCAGCGTTCGCCCGGGGCTTCGCCGCCATCTACCGGGACGCGGTGTTCTGGCGCGTCGCCGGGGTCAGCATGACGGTGCACGCCACGTTTCTCGCGCTGCAGGGGCTGTGGGCCGCGCCCTGGCTGCACGATGTGGCGGGATTCGACCGCTCGGCGGTCGCGGTGATCCTGCTTGCCATGGCGGCCGCCACGACGGTCGGCTTTGCTGCCGTCGGGGCGGTGAGCGATCGCCTCGCGCAGCAGGGCATCGCGCCGCTCACGCTGTTCAAGTGGGGCGCCGCCATCAATGTCGTGCTCGTCCTGTCGTTCGCGCTCGGCATTACGGCGATCGCCGTGCCGCAGTGGATGCTGTTCGCGTTCGTCGCCCCCACGGCGACGCTATCGTACGCGATCCTCACCGCGCGCTACGACCGCGGGTTCGCCGGCCGGGTCAACACCGCGCTCAATATGCTCGTCTTTGCCTGCGCGTTCGCCGCGCAATGGGGGATCGGCGCGATCGTCGACCTCTGGCCGGCGGCGGCGGGCCGCTACCCGTTCGTTGCCTACGGCGCGGGATTCGGGACCTGTCTCGCCCTGCAGGCGCTCGCGCTTGCGCGGCTCCTCACATTGCGCACCGCCGCGGCCCGGTAGCCACCGCTTCGCGCTATCATTTATTTCGCGCGCGCGTCGGACCAGCAGGCGAACCGGCGGTGCGGCGCCATCATGAGCAAAGCGTTCACCAAAGAGCTCGATACGCCCGACGGCGAGGAGTTCGAGCCCGAGACGACCGCAGTCGCGCCGCAGGTCGCGAAGAACTACATCACCCCGTCCGGCTACCGGCGACTGAAGGATGAGCTCGCCCAGCTGTGGGAGGCCGAGCGCCCCAAGCTCGTCGAGACCATCGCCTGGGCCGCGTCGAACGGCGACCGCTCGGAGAACGCCGACTACATTTACGGCAAGCGTCGACTGCGCGAGCTCGACCGCCGCATTCGGTTCTTGTCGCAGCGGCTCGAGGCGGCCGAGGTGGTCGACAACGCGGGCCAAGATCACGACCGCGCCTACTTCGGCGCGACCGTGACCTACGCCGACGGCGCGGGCGTGCCGCGGACGGTGAGCATCGTCGGCATCGACGAGGTCGACGCGGCGCACGGCCGGGTATCCTGGATCTCCCCCATCGCCAAAGCCCTGCTCAAGGGGCGCGCGGGGGACGTCCTCACGCTGCGCACGCCCGCGGGGGTCGAGGAGATCGAGGTCGTCGAGATTCGCTACGATCCGCTCGACTAGCGACGCACCGATGCGACGCCGGATGCTGCTCGCGCTCGTGCTGGGGGCCTCGCTCGCGGCATGCGCCGGAATGGGCGCGCGCAGTCCCCTCAACGTTACCGTGGCCGGGCTGGAGCCGCTGCCGGGCGAAGGGCTCGAGGCGCGCTTCCTGGTGAAGCTCCGCGTGCAGAACGCCGGCGACGCCGCGATCGCGTTCGACGGCGTCGCGGTCGAGCTGGACCTCAACGGCCGCAGCTTCGCCCAGGGGGTGAGCGACCAGCAGGGCGTGGTGCCGAGGTTCGGCGAGACGCTGTTCGAGGTGCCGGTGACCGTGCCGGCGAGCGCGGTGGTGCGGCAGGTGCTCGGCCTCATGAGCGGCAGCGACTACGCGAAGGTCGCCTACCGGGTGCACGGACTCTTGAATAGCGGCGCGCTCGGCGCTGTGCGGTTTGATTCGAGCGGCGAGATCGCGCTGCCCGCCGGGCTCGCCGCGGGCGGCTGAGGCCCGCCGCTTCGCGCCGGGGCGGGGCGCGCCGCCTAGTTGGGCACGCTGTCCCGCGCCTTCCCGCCCGCGACCTTCATGAAGTCACCCGCCTTCACCACCGACAGCTTGTGGAGATCGAGATGGCGCCGCAGGGCGTCGCGCACTTCCTGCGGCGTGAGGGACGCGATCCGTTTCTCGAATGCGGCGTCCCAGGCGAACGTTCTCCCGACCACCGCGTAGCCCAACAGACGAGCGCACAGGGTGGCATCCGAGGTCCGCGCGACCTGGCGCGCGCGGAGCAACCCCTTGCGCGCGTCTTCGAACTCCTGCGGCGCGAAACCTTGGTCGAGCGCGCGTTGCAACTCCTCGGTCACGGCTGCGGCGACGCGCGCGCGGTTCTGCGGCGCGTAGATCGCATAGACCCCGAACTCGCCCGCCTCGTCCAGCGTGCTGGCGGTAAACCAGGAGCCGATGCCGTACGACAGCCCTTCCTTCTCGCGCACCCGGCGCACCAGCCGCGCGTCGGACGTTCCGCCAAGGAGGTAGTTGCCGAGCACGAGCGCCGCAAAATCTGGGTGGTCGTCGCGCAGCTTGAGATTCAGCGCGGCCCGGAACACGGCGTTCGCCTTGTCCGGCGTCTCGATCGACTGATCGATCGGCTGCACATCGAAGTAGCGTACCGGAATGCGAGTGTAGGGCGTTGGGTTCTGCCAGTCGCTGAAGAGCGTCGCGGCGAGCTTCGCTACCTCTTCCGGGTCGAAGTCACCGACGACCGCGAGTTCGCTGTGCGACGCGCCGACCAGCTCGCGATGGCAGGCGCGCACCTCCTCCAACGTCACCGCCTTGAGGCGCGCCGCGCGCTCGTCGAGCGTCGGCATATAGAACCAATGCTCCGGCGGATAGGGATTGAGATGGCGCCCGATCGACAGGCTCGCGAGCGACTGCGGATCGGTGCGCTGGGTATCGACGCTCGCGAGGAGCTGGCGCTTGACCTGGTCGAACTCCGATTCCGGGAAGGTGGGCTCGCGCAGCATCTCGGCGGCGAGGCGCAGGGTGTCGGCGAGGTGCGCCCGTACGGTCTGGATCGACGCGCCTTCGGTGCTGACGCTCACGTTCGCGTGCAGGCGGTCCAACGCGTCGCGCAGCTCCGCGCGCGTGTGGTGGCGCGTGCCGCGCGAGAGCAACGCGCTCGCGATCGAGCACGCCGCGCTGCGGTTCGACTTGCTCGCTTCGTCGCCCCAGCGCAGGCCGATCTGCGCGATGACCGTTTCGCCGCGCGTCTTCTTCGGCAAGAGCACGAGCTCCAGCCCCGAGGGGAGCGTCTTGCGCACGACGCGCGCTTCGATGTTCTGCGGCGTCGGATCGAACGCCTCCCCGGCGGTGACATCCGCCGCGCCGGTGAACCCCTCCAGCAGCTTGGCTACGTTGGGCGCCGGCGGCACGGCGACTTGCTCGGCCTGGGCGCTCAGGTAGAAGAGGCCGAGCGTGCGGTTAGCAGGCTTCAGGTACGCAGTGGCGACGCGCTGGACATCCTCCCGCGTCGCCTTGCTGAGCTGCTCGCGATACAGGAACAGCAGCCGCCAATCGCCCATCGCCGCGGTCTCGGACAGCGTGATCGCGAGCGAGCGTGAATCGGCGACGAGCTGCTCGAACTCGCTCTGCAGCGTGGTGCGTGCCCGCTCCACTTCCGCGTCGGTGACCGGGGCCGCGGCGAAACCCTCGACCACGGCGAGCAGCGCATCCCGCGCCGGCTCGAGCGGGAGGCCCCTGCCGACGCTCACGCCAAAGTACAGCGTGCCCGGCTCGCGTACTTGCCGCTCGGCGCCGAAGGAGGTGGTTGCCTTGCCGGTTTCGACCAGCGCCTTGTGCAGCCGGCCCGAGGGTTGCGCGGTCAGAATCTGGGTCAGCAGGTCGATCGCGACGAAGGCGGGGTCCGCCCCCGCCGGGATGTGATACATCGCGGCGGCGAGCTGCACGTCGCCGACGCGGCGCAGGATCACCGTCCGCTCGCCGTCCTGCGGCGGCTCGACGGTGTACGTCGCGCGTAGCACGCGGTCGGGCTTCGGGATGCGGCCGAAGCTCTGCGCCACCGTCTCGAGCACCGTGAGCGGCTCGAACCGGCCGGCGATGATCAGCACGGCGTTGTCCGGCTGGTAGTAGCGGCGGTAGAGCGTCTGCAGGCGGTCAATCGGCACGTTCTCGATGTCGGACCGCGTCCCAATCACGGCGCGGCCGTAGTTGTGCCACATGTACGCGGCGCCGCTCATGCGCTCGGTGAGCAGCCTGTAGGGACTGTTCTCGCCGGCTTCGAACTCGTTGCGCACGACCGTCATCTCGCTATCGAGATCGTGCTGGGAGACCGCGGCGTTCACCATGCGGTCGGCTTCGAGGTCGAGCACGCGCTCGAGCGCGGCCTGGCTTGCCGGAAAGGTCTCGAAGTAGTTGGTGCGGTCATACGAGGTCGACCCGTTGTAGCGGGCGCCGAGCCGTACCAGTTCGCTCTTCGGGTTCGCATAGCGCGGGGTCCCCTTGAACAGCATATGTTCGAGCAGATGCGCCATGCCGCGCTCGCCGTAGCCCTCGTGGCGCGAGCCGACCAGGTAGGTCACGTTGACCGTGATCGTTTCCTGCGCCGCGTCGGGGAGGAGCAGGACCTTGAGCCCGTTCGACAGGTCGTATTCGCTGATCCCGCCCATGGCCGGGCCGCGGGACACTCCCGCCGGGAGCCCCTCGGCGCGGGCGCCCAGGGCGAGGAGGGCGCTCGCGAGAGCGAGGAGCAGCGCGGCGCGAACGGGGAGACGCAATGTTTGCATCGAACACCTCAGGTGATGCGGCCGCCGGCGCGGCCGTCTAATATTCTAGCCGAGGCTACCCGGCGGGTGAGCGCTCGGCCAAGTGCAGAGTGCCGGTGCGCGACGGCGGCCAGGGCCCTCGGGCCGGGGGCAAGACAGCGTCCGGGCGCGATGGTTCCGGCGGCGAGCGCCTTGATCTTGCCTCGCGGCGGCCTTATTTCATCCATCGTCGACCAAATGGAGGAGAAGTAGGCATGACGGCAGCGATCGCCAAGGAGACGCTCGGCTTCCAGGCCGAGGTGAAGCAGCTCCTGCACCTGATGGTCCACTCTCTGTACAGCAACAAGGAGATCTTCCTGCGCGAGCTCGTTTCGAATGCTTCCGACGCCGCCGACAAGCTGCGCTTCGAAGCCCTCTCGAACGCCGCCCTGTTCGAGTCCGAACCGGACTTGAAGATCCGCGTCTCGGTCGACCAGGCGGCGCGCACGATCACCGTCTCGGACAACGGCATCGGCATGTCCCGGGACGAGGTGATCACGAACATCGGCACCATCGCGAAGTCCGGCACCCGCGAGTTCCTCGCCTCGCTCACCGGGGAACAGGCGAAGGACGCCCGCCTGATCGGCCAGTTCGGGGTGGGGTTCTACTCGTCCTTCATCGTCGCCGATCGGGTTACCTTGACCACGCGCCGCGCGGGCTTCGCTCCCGGTGAGGGGGTGCGGTGGGAGTCCGACGGGACCGGCGAGTACACCGTCGAGGCGGTCGAGAAGAAGACCCGCGGGACCGACGTCGTCCTGCACCTGCGCGAGGGCGAGGAGGACCTCGGCTCGGAGACGAGGCTGAAGTCGATCATCCGGAAATATTCCGACCACATCGCGATTCCGATCGTGATGCAGAAGCTCCAGTGGTCCGACGAGAAAAAGCAGCTCCTCGCCACCGGACTGGAGGAGACGGTCAACCAGGCGAGCGCGCTCTGGGCGCGGCCGAAGAGCGAGATCACCGAGGAGCAGTACCAGGAGCTCTACAAGCACGTCGCGCACGATTTCGATGCGCCGCTCGCCTGGACCCACAACCGGGTCGAGGGGCGGCAGGAGTACATCCAGCTCCTGTACCTGCCGTCGCGCGCGCCGTTCGACCTGTGGGACCGGCGCGAGCGCCGGGGCCTGAAGCTCTACGTGCGCCGCGTCTTCATTATGGACGACGCCGAGCACCTGCTGCCGGCGTATCTGCGGTTCGTGCGCGGCGTGGTCGACTCGAACGACCTGCCGCTCAACATCTCGCGCGAGCTGCTCCAGGAGAGCAAGGACGTGGACGGCATCCGCTCCGGCTGCACGCGTCGCGTGCTCACGCTCCTCGAGGAACTCGCCGCGAGTCAGAGCGAGAAATACGCGAGCTTCTGGAGCGAGTTCGGTCGCGTCTTCAAGGAAGGCGTCGGCGAGGATGCGCCGAACCGCGACCGGATTGCGAAGCTGCTGCGCTTTGCCTCGACCGATCAGGACACCGACCAACAGCGCGTCGCGCTCGCCGACTACGTCGCGCGGATGAAGGACGGCCAGGACAAGATCTACTACGTCACCGCCGACTCGTTCCTGGCGGCCAAAAACAGCCCCCATCTCGAGATCTTCCGCAAGAAAGGAATCGAGGTGCTGCTCTGGTTCGACCGCGTCGACGAGTGGGTGGCAGGGAATCTCGTCGAATTCGAGGGCCGGCCGCTCGCCTCGGTGGCGAAGGGCGATCTGGAACTCGGTGCGCTCGCGAGCGCGGCCGAGAAGGAAGCGGGCAAGGAGCTCGTCGCGGCCTACCAGGGACTCGCCGAGCGGATCAAGCAGGCGCTCGGCGAGCGCGTGAAGGACGTGCGCCCGAGCGCGCGCCTCACCGCCTCGCCCTCGTGCCTGGTCGCCGACAGCCACGATCCGGGCGCCAACCTGCAACGGATCCTGCGCGCGGCCGGCCAAGAGGTGCCGAAGTTCAAGCCGATCCTGGAAATCAATCCGGAGCACCCGATGGTGCAGCGGCTGAAAAACGAGGACCGGCGCTTCGCCGAGTGGGCGGCGCTCCTGTTCGACCAGGCCCTGCTCGCCGAAGGGGGGCAACTCGAGGACCCGGCCGGGTTCGTGCGGCGCATGAACGAGCTCATGCTCGAACTCGCGGGCGGCGGGCCGTCGCGGATCTGGACGCCGGGTTGAGGCCGGGCTGACCCGGGCGCGCCGCGCTCGCGCCGCCGAGCGCTGCTATCCTTCGTCCGCGCCCGCCACGAGCGCCGGCGCGCGCGCAAAGTGCGGATCTTCTACTCCGACCACTACGTCCTGCCGCTGCCGCGCGGCCATCGGTTCCCGATGGGCAAGTACGCCCGGCTGCGGGCGCGCATGCTCGAGGGCGAGCTCGGGACGCGCTGCCACGCGGCGCCGGCGGCGCACGACGGCGAGATCGAACTCGCGCACTGTGCGGCGTATCGCGAGCGGGTGGTCGGCGGCCGGCTGAGCGCGCTCGAGCAGCGCGCGATCGGGTTTCCGTGGACGCCGCATTTGGTCGAGCGGTCGCGGCGCACGAGCGGCGCGACAATTGCGGCGGCGCGTGCGGCGCTGCAGGACGGCACGGCGGCGAACCTCGCCGGCGGCACGCACCACGCGTTTCGCGACCGGGGCGAGGGGTTCTGCGTCTTCAACGACAGCGCCATTGCCGCCCGCACGCTGCAGGCGGAGGGCCTGGTCGACCGGGTCCTCGTCATCGACTGTGACGTGCATCAAGGCAACGGCACGGCGTCGATCTTTCGCCACGACCCGAGCGTCTTCACGTTCTCGATCCACGGCGCGAACAACTTTCCGTTCCGCAAGGAGGCGAGCGACCTCGACCTGGAGCTGCCCGACGCGACCGGCGATGGCGCCTATCTCGAGGCGCTCGCCGGCGGTCTCGCCACGGCGCTCGCGCGCGCCGGCGCCGACCTCGCGCTCTACCTTGCCGGGGCCGACCCGTACTACGACGATTACCTGGGTCGGCTCGCGCTCACGAAGCAGGGGTTGCTCAGCCGCGACCGGCTGGTGTTCGAAGCGTGCGCGAAGGTGAATCTACCGGTGGCGGTGACGATGGCGGGGGGGTACGCGCGCGACATCGACGACACGGTCGACATCCATTGCCACACGATCGAGACCGCAGCCTGGTTCTGCCAGACCTGACGCGGCACACGATCGCGCGCGCGCCGGCTGGGGCGACGGGGGGCGAGCCCCGGGGCTTCCCGGGGCCGTGCCGGTGGGCGCGAGTCGCGCTACAGTTGCGCGAGCAATGCCTCGGCGCTCGACACCTCGTACTTGCCCGGCTGCTCGAGGTTCAACTTCTTCACCACGCCGTCCTCGACCAGCATCGAATAGCGGGCCGAGCGCACACCCATGTTACGCGCGGTGAGATCGAGCGTGAGTCCGAGCTTCTGCGTGTAGTCGCCATTGCCGTCGGCCATCATGCGCACCTTGCCGGCGGCGTGCTGGTCCCGCATCCAGGCCGCCATCACGAACGCGTCGTTCACGGCAATGCACCAGATCTCGTTCACGCCCTTCGCCCGCAGGCGGTCGAAGTTCGCCACGTAGCTCGGGACGTGCTTCGCGGAACAGGTGGGGGTGAACGCACCGGGCAGGCCGAAGATCGCGATCTTCTTGCCTTTGACGAGATCCTGGACGGCGAAGTCCCGCGGGTTGACCGGGCAGCCCTGGGGGTCGAACTCGACGCACTCGGTGAGCCGGCCCTCCGGGAGCCGGGCGCCGACGCCGATGGTCATGATGAGCCTCCTACGGGGTTGTCTCGCGCGAGAATGCGAGGGGAGGCGCGAGCATGGCCGAAGTCCGCCGGCAAGTCAAAATCCGCACGCAGAATGAGACGAAAGCCATTGAGCGCAAAGGGTTTCGTGGCTATAGTCGCGGGTTCCAATGAGAGCCAGCCCGATGCCGGTTGCCGCCGTTGCAAACGAGGAGCGCCGCCTGACGCTCGCCGAGGTGGTCAACGACTTGATCGCCGATGGCCTGGTGCCGCGCGCGGAGGCCGAACGCCTGGCAGCCGACCGGCGCGCGCATCGCGCCGGCGCGGTGCACCCGCTCGCGGTGATCGCCGACCAGAAGTGGCGCTCGGCGCTCGCGCCGCACCGGCTCCTCACGCTCGAGGCGCTGACCGAGTGGTACGCGGCGAAGGTCGGACTGCCGTATTTCCACATCGACCCGCTGAAGATCAATTTCGCCGCCGTGACCGAGATCATGTCGAGCGCCTATGCCGAGCGCTTCAAGATCCTGCCGGTCGCGCTGAGCCAGAACGAGGCCGTGATCGCGACCGCCGAACCCCACGTCGGCGAGTGGGAGGGCGAGCTGCGGCGCATCCACCGCCTGGAGATCAAGCGGGTGTTCGCGAACCCGCAGGACATCCAGCGCTACATCGTCGAGTTCTACAATCTCGCAAAATCGGTCAAGAAGGCGGCCGGTACGGCCGAGGCGCGCTCGGGCCTGTCGAACTTCGAGCAGCTGGTCGAGCTCGGCAAGAGCAATCGCCAGCTCGACGCGAACGACCAGCATATCGTCAGCATCGTCGACTGGCTGTGGCAGTACGCGTTCGACCAGCGGGCGAGCGACATCCACATCGAGCCGCGGCGCGAGGTCGGCGCGGTGCGCTTCCGCATCGACGGCGTGCTGCACCATGTCTACGAGCTGCCATCGCCGGTGATCTCGGCGATGACCAGCCGCATCAAGATCTTGAGCCGCATGGACGTGGTCGAGAAGCGCCGGCCGCAGGACGGCCGCATCAAGACCCGCACCGCCGAGGGGCAGGAGGTAGAGCTCCGCCTGTCGACGCTCCCGACCGCATTCGGGGAAAAGCTGGTGATGCGGATCTTCGATCCGGAAGTGCTGGTCAAGGACTTGGGCGAGCTCGGATTCTCCCCGGAGGACCAGACGCGCTGGGCGGAGATGACGGGCAAGCCGCACGGGATCATCCTGGTGACGGGTCCGACCGGCTCGGGCAAGACCACCACGCTCTACTCCACGCTGAAGGCGCTCGCCACCCCCGAGGTGAACGTGTGCACGATCGAGGACCCGATCGAAATGATCGAGCCCGCGTTCAACCAGATGCAGGTGCAGAGCGCGATCGATCTGAACTTCGCCGAGGGCGTGCGGGCGCTGATGCGACAGGATCCGGATATCATCATGGTCGGCGAGATTCGCGACCTCGAGACCGCCGAGATGGCGATTCAGGCCGCGCTCACCGGCCACCTCGTGCTGTCCACACTGCATACCAACGACGCTGCGGCCGCGATCACCCGCCTGGTCGACCTCGGCGTGCCGGCCTACCTGCTGAACGCAACAATCCTCGGCGTGATGGCGCAGCGCCTGGTACGCATGCTGTGCCAGCACTGCCGGCACCGGGTGAATTTCGGCGACGACCGCGCCGATGACCTGTCGTGGGAAGAACTCGTTGTGCCGTGGACGGCGCGGCGGCCGCAGCGCGTCTACCGGCCGGTGGGCTGTCTCGAGTGTCGCATGACCGGCTATCGGGGCCGCACCGGGCTGTACGAGGTGATGCTCATCTCGCCCGCGATCAAGCGGCTCATCGCCGGCGGCGCCGATCTTGGCAAGCTGCGCGAGCAGGCCTACAAGGAGGGCATGAAAAGCCTGCGCATCAGCGGCGCGATGAAGGTCGCCGCTGGCGTCACGACCCTGGAGGAAGTGCTGAAGGTCGCGCCGCCGCATGTCCCCGAAGGCGCATGAAGCGGAATCCTGGAGGCTAAGAGCGAGGGGCGAAGGGCGATGCGCACCGGCCGGTTCCGACCCGTCCCTGTGCCCCCGCTCCCCCGGCACTCGCGCATGAAGTACGTCGACTATGCGCTGAAGCTCTGCGCCCTCGCGCTCGTCTATTTCGTGGCGGCGAAGCTCGGGCAAGCGTTCGCGGTCGCGCCGCCGGGCATCACGCTCGTGTGGCCGGCCTCCGGCATCGCGGCGGCGGCGCTCATGCTGATCGGCCGGCAGTATTTCCCGGGCATCGCGCTCGGCGCGCTCGCCGCCGCGCTCACCGCCGGGATGCCGGTGATCCCGGCGTTCGCCATTGCCGCCGGCGCGACGCTCGCCGCGCTCGCCGCGTGGTGGCTCCTCGCGCGGGTGCCCGACTTCGATCCCGCGCTGTCGCGGGTGCGAGACATCGTACGCGTGAGTTTTCCTGCGGCGCTCGGAACGCCGGTCATCTCCGCCGGCATCACCGCCCTCGCGCTCGATCTGAGCGGGCTCGTCGAGTCCGACCGGCTCGCGCGCTCGGCCGCTGCGTATTGGGCCGGCGAGGCGCTCGGTTTCCTGCTGTTTGTACCGCTCCTCTTTTCCTGGGCGCGTGATCGGCGCATCGATGCGCGGTTCGCGCAGGCGCTCGTCCACGCGGCGCTGATCGCGGGCGTCCTGTTCGGCGGCGCGCTGGTGCTCGAGGGGCACGTCGGCCGCGAGCGGATCGAGTTCCTGGCGTGGTTTGCGCTGTTCCCGCTCGCCGTCTGGCCGGCAGTGCGTTTCCCGATGCGCGAGGTGGCGACGTTCAACGTGGCGTTGTCGACGATGTGCATGGTCGGGGCGCGCTTCGGTCTGGCGCCGCTCGTCGGCGAGGGCGGCCTGGCCGGGATGGTCGCGGCATCGGGCCTGCTCGGCTCGGTGGCGCTCACGACGCTCCTGCTGTGCGCGCTCAGCACCGAGCGGCGCGACGCGGCCGAGCGGCTGCGTAGCAGCGAGGCGCGCTTTCGCAGCCTGACCAACCTGTCGGTCGACTGGTATTGGGAACAAGACGAGAACCTGCGCTTCACCCACGTGTCGGCCGATGCGCGGAGCGCCGCCTCGTTCGATCCGACCGAATACCTCGGCCGGCAGCGCTGGGAGCTGCCGTTCGAAGGCCGCGACTCGGCGCAGTGGGCGGCGCACCGCCGCGAAGTCGAGGCGCACCAGCCGTTCCGCGACTTCCTGCTCGTGCGGCGCGGCGAGGACGGACGGCTGCGCTATGCGCTCACCAGCGGCGAGCCGGTGTTCGATGACCAACGACGGTTCGTCGGATTTCGCGGCGTCGGGCGCGACATCACCGCCGCAAAGGAAGCCGACGCGCAGCTGCGCGAGTCGCGCGAGCTGTTCGCGCGCATCTTCAGCTCGAGCCCGATGCCGATGCTGATCAGCCGGTTCGCGGACGGGCGCGTGCTCGAAGTGAACGCGGCATGGCTGCAGTACTTCGGCCGCGAGCGGGCGGCGGTCGTGGGGCAGACGCTCGAAGCGCTCGACGTGCTGGTGAACCCGGTCGATCGCAGCCGCATCAACGCGCTCCTCGCGAGCCGCCGAACGGTGCGCAACCTCGAGCTCGCGGTCGGCGGACGCGCCGGCGAAACGCACGACGTGCTGTACTCGGGCGTGGTGTTCGACCTCGCCGGCGAGCGCTGCGTCATTTCCACGCTCACCGACGTCACCGACCGCAACCGCGCGCTCGCCGAGCTGCGCCGCTCCCGCGAGCGGCTCGAGCAGCTGTTTCGCGGTAGCCCGCTGCCGGTGGCGATCACCGGCATCGAGACCGGCACCGTGATCGACGTGAACGACGCGTGGACGCGCACCTTCGGTTTCGCGCGCGAAGAGATCCTGGGCAAGGCGACGACCGACCTCGGGTTGTGGGTCGAGCCCGGAACCCGGCGCCGGATGCGTGATCAGCTGGTCGCCGACGGCGTGGTGCGCGACTTCGAGTGCCGCTGGCGCAAGAAATCCGGCGAGATCGCCGATATCCTGCTGTCGGGCGACGTGATTGAGCTCGACGGCGAGCGGGTGTTGCTCTCGAGCAGCTTCGATGTCAGCGAGCGCAAGCGCGCCGAGCAGCGCCTGCGCGAGACCGAAGAGCGGTTCGTCAAGATCTTCCAGTCGAGCCCGGTTCCGGTGGTGATCAGCCGCCTGGACGACGGCTGCTACCTCGAGGTGAACGATGCGTGGGCGGCGTGGTGCGGCTACTCGCGCGAGGAGGCGATCGGGAAGAGCGCGATCGATCTACAGATCTGGGCCAACCCGAGCGACCGCAACGAGTTCGTGCAAATGCTCGACACCGGCATTCCGGTGCGCAACATGGAATGCCGGTTCCGCAAGCGTTCGGGCGAGCTTGCGGACGTGCTCGCGTCGGCGGAGGTGCTCGAATTGGGCGGCGTGCAATGCATCGTCGCCTCGCTGATGGATATCACCGAGCACAAGAACGCCGAGCGGCAGCTGCGGGAATCGGAACGGCGCTTTCGCGATTTCGCCGAGGCGGCGGGCGAGTACGTGTGGGAGATCGACGTCGACGCCCGCTTCGCGTACCTCTCGCGGCGCGTCGAGCAGGTGCTCGGTTATGTGCCGGAGGAGCTGTACGGGCGCCGGCCGTACGAGCTCATGCCGGCCGGCGAGCAGGAGCGCGTGCGCGAGTGGTACGCCGAGGCGATGCAGGCTCGGCAGCCGTTTCGGAACGTCGAGCAGCGCTCGCTCACGCGCACCGGCAGCCAGATCTGGCAGCTCGTGAGCGGCGTGCCGATCGTCGACGGCGACGGCCGGTTCGTCGGCTACCGCGGGACGGCGCTCGACATCACCGAGCGCAAGCAGGCCGAGGCGCAGATCGCCGAGCTCGCGACGCGCGATCCGCTGACCGGACTGCCGAATCGGCTGCTCCTTTCGGACCGTCTCGCGCGCGGGATCGCGAGCGGGCAGCGGGAAGGCACGCTGCTCGCGGTGATGTTCATCGACCTTGACCACTTCAAGCGCATCAACGACACGCTCGGGCACGAGGTGGGCGATGAGCTGCTGCGCGAGGTATCGAAGCGCATCGGCGGCGTGCTGCGCCGCGGCGACACGCTGTCGCGACTCGGCGGCGACGAGTTCGTGGTGGTGCTCGAGAGCCTGAAGGCGGCCGAGGACGCGGGCCAGGTCGCGCGCAAGGTGATCGAGGTGGTGTCGCAGCCGTACGACCTCGGCGGCCACACCCTCAATACCTCGGCGAGCGTGGGCATCGCTGTCTACCCCACCGACGGCGCCGACGCGACCACGCTGATGCGCCACGCCGACACCGCGATGTACGTCGCAAAATCAAGCGGGCGGAAGAACTACCAGTTCTTCTCGGCCGACATGAACGTTCGCGTCACCGAGCGGCTGCGGCTCGAGGCCGCGCTGCGCGGGGCGGTCGATCGCGGGGAGCTGCGCGTCTACTACCAGCCGCGCGTCGACCTCGCCACCGAGACGCTCACCGGCGCCGAGGCGCTGTTGCGCTGGGTGCATCCCGAGCATGGATTGCTCGCCGCCGGGCGGTTCTTGCCGCTGGTCGAGGAGACGGGCCTGATCCACTCGATCGGCGAATGGGTGCTCTCGACGGCGTGCGATCAAGCGCAGGCGTGGCACGCCTTGGAGGGGATCTCGTTCGCCATTTCGGTCAACGTCTCGCACAAGCAATTCAACCGCGCGCTGCTGAGCCGGGTCCGCAGCGCGCTGCACGCGAGCGGCCTCGACCCCAAGATGCTCGAGCTCGAGCTGACCGAGGCCGCCCTCGCCCGCAGCCCGGAGGAGGCGCGCTCGGTGCTCGCCGGGCTGCGCAACCTGGGCGTGCGGCTCGTCGTCGATGACTTCGGGACCGGCTACTCCTCGATGAGTCAGTTGCGGCGCTTTGCGATCGACGGCATCAAGATCGACCGTTCCTTTATCCGCGGGATGATGGTGAATTCCGACGACCGGGTGGTGGTGAAGGCAATGATCGACATGGCGCGGAGCCTGCGCATCAACACCATCGCCGAAGGCGTCGAGTCGGCGGCCGAGCTGGAGCTGTTGCGCTCGATGGGCTGCGAAGAGTACTCGGGGCACGTGCTCGCCGAGCCGGGCACCGCAGCGGAGTTCGAGCGGCGCTGGCTGCGGCCCGGGAAGGTGCTCACGCTTCGCACCCGGCGCTAGCGCTCGGACTCCAGCGCTGGCCCGTCACGGGCCGCCGCCGGCGTCCGCGGCGCTGGCAACGTCGGGGCGCGCGCAGTCACTTCGACAAGTACCGCATCGCCCGCTCGAGCCCCTCGATCGTCGTCGGATACATCCGGCCGCCGAAGATGTCGCGGATGATTCCGATCGACTGCCGGTAGGGCCAGAGCTGCTCGGGCTCGGGGTTGAGCCAGACCGCCTTCGGGTAGACATCGAGCATGCGGCGCAGCCACAGCGCGCCCGCCTCTTCGTTGTGGTATTCGATCGAGCCGCCGGCCTGCAAGATCTCGTACGGGCTCATCGTCGCGTCGCCGACGAACACCAGCTTGTAGTCGTGCCCGTACTTGTGCATGAGTTCGGCGGTGCGGGTGCGCTCGGCGTGGCGGCGCCGGTTGTCCTGCCACACGAAGTCGTAAAGGCAGTTGTGGAAGTAGAAGTACTCGAGATGCTTGAACTCGGTCTTGGCGGCGCTGAAGAGCTCCTGGCAGAGCTTGACGTGATCGTCCATGGAACCGCCGACGTCGAGAAAGAGCAGCACCTTCACCGCATTGTGGCGCTCGGGGCGCATCTGAATGTCGAGCAGTCCGGCGTTGCGTGCGGTGCGGTCGATCGTCGTATCGAGGTCGAGTTCCTCCGGCGCGCCCTCGCGCGCAAACCGGCGCAGGCGCCGCAGCGCGACCTTGATGTTGCGCGTGCCCAGTCCGACCTCGGAGTCGTAGTTCGCGTACTCGCGCTGGTCCCAGACCTTCACTGCGCTGCGGTGGCGCGAGCGGTCCTGGCCGATCCGGATGCCCTCGGGGTTGTAGCCGTAGGCGCCGAAGGGCGAGGTGCCGGCGGTGCCGATCATCTTGGCGCCGCCCTGATGGCGGCCCGCCTGCTCGGCCAGGCGTTCGCGCAGCGTCTGCATCAGCTTCTCCCAGCCGCCTAGGGATTCGATCAGCGCCTGCTCTTCTGGCGAGAGGTTTAGCTCGGCCTGCTTCAGCAGCCATTCCAGCGGGATGTCGAACTCGGCGCCGGCGATCGTCTCGACGCCCTTGAAGTACTCGCCGAAGGCGCGGTCGAACTTGTCGAAATGCGACTCGTCCTTCACCAGCGCCGTGCGGGCGAAGTGGTAGAAGTCGACGATCGAGGGGCCGATGACGCGCTGCTGCAGCCCGTCCATCAGCGTGAGCCACTCCTTGATGGAGACCGGCACCTTGGCGGTCTTGAGCTTGAGGAAGAAGCCGGTCAGCATGGCACGGCAGGAATGCAAGAAAAGGTCGGTCGCGCGCGGGGGTGCGCTCGCTAGCGATTCTGCCGCGCCATGAACACCAGCCGCTCGAAGAGATGCACGTCCTGCTCGTTCTTGAGCAGGGCGCCGTGCAGCGGCGGAATGATCTGCTTGCGGTCCCTGCTGCGCAGCGCCTCGGGCGGGATGTCCTCCGCGAGCAGGAGCTTCAGCCAGTCGAGCAGCTCCGAGGTGGAGGGCTTCTTCTTCAACCCCGGCACGTCTCGCAGCTCGAAGAACACCTCGAGCGCCTCGCGCAGCAGCATCTTCTTGATTCCAGGGTAGTGCACCGCGACGATTGCCTCCATCGTCGCCTGGTCCGGAAAGCGGATGTAGTGGAAGAAGCAGCGCCGCAGGAACGCATCCGGCAGCTCCTTCTCGTTGTTCGAGGTGATGAACACGATCGGCCGGTGCGTCGCGCGCACCAGCTCGCGCGTCTCGTAGACATAGAACTCCATGCGATCGAGCTCGCGCAGCAGATCGTTCGGAAACTCGATATCGGCCTTGTCGACTTCGTCGATCAGCAGCACCACCGGCGCCTCGGCGGCGAACGCCTGCCACAGCATCCCCCGCACGATGTAGTTGCGCACGTCGTGGACGCGCGGGTCGCCGAGCTGCGAGTCGCGGAGCCGACTGACCGCGTCGTACTCGTACAGACCCTGCTGCGCCTTGGTCGTCGACTTGATGTGCCACTCGAGGAGCGGCAGCCCGAGCGCTTCGGCGACTTCGATCGCGAGCCGCGTCTTGCCGGTGCCGGGCTCGCCCTTCACCAGCAGCGGGCGCTGGAGCGTGATCGCCGCGTTGACCGCGAGCTTGAGGTCGTCGGTCGCGACGTAAGTGGTCGAGCCGTTGAAGCGCATGAGAGTCCTTCGTTGGTACTTCGCTGTTGGCGCCAGCCGATTATAGCCGGCCTACCCGCGCGTTCATTGCAGCCAGCGCGGCGGACGGCGAGAATCGGGCCTCATGCGCGTCCCGGTCCTGCTCGCGGTGCTGGCGTGCGCGGCGGCGAGCGCGCGCGAGCCGCCGCTGGTCGCGGTCGATGTCGGCCATTTCCGCGCCGAACCGGGCGCGACGAGCGCCCGCGGACGAGCGGAGTTCGAGTTCAACCGCGAGCTCGCGCTCGCGATCCGCGGTGCGCTCGAGGCGCGCGGCCTGCGCGTCGTCCTGATCGGTGCCGACGGGGACATGAGCGTGCTCTCGCGCCGCACCGCCGCGGCGCGGGGCGCCGCCTTATTCCTGTCGGTGCACCACGACTCGGTGCAGCCGCAGTATCTCGAGCAGTGGGACCACGACGGCGAGAGCGGGCGCTACAGCGATCGATTCGCCGGGTTCTCGCTCTTTGTCTCGCGCCGCAATCGGCTGCGCGCGACCAGCCTCGCCTGCGCCTCGGCGATCGGCGCCGCGCTGCGCGCCGCCCGGTTCGCGCCGTCGCTCTATCATGCGGCGTCGATTCCCGGCGAGTTCAAGCCGTTCGCCGACCGGCCGAACGGCGTTCACTACTACGACAACCTGGTCGTGCTGCACACCGCGACGCAACCCGCGGTGCTGCTCGAGGCCGGGGTCATCGTGAATCGCGCCGAGGAGCTCGCGTTGCGCGAGCCGGCGACGCAAGCGCGCATCGCGGCGGCGACCGCCGCCGGCGTGGCGAGCTGCGTCGGGTCGCAAACGCCGCTTTGACCGCCGCGCGCGGCCTCGGGTAGAATCGCGCGGTCTTTCGCCGGCGCCGCGTTCCGATACCCGCGCGGCAACACCACTTCGAACGATGACGATCAGAACGATACTCGGGGCGGCGCTCCTCGCGCTGGCGGCTGCGGCGCAAGCGCAGCAGGCCGAGGTGAAGGGCGACGTCCAGCGGGCGAAGGAAAAGATATCGCTCTGCAGCGGCTGCCACGGCATCCCCGAGTATCGCACCGCATATCCCGAGGTCTACAGCGTGCCGCTCATCGCCGGGCAGAACCCGGCCTACATCGTCAAGGCGCTCACGGCGTACAAGTCGGGCGAGCGCGCTCACCCGAGCATGCGCGCGGTGGCCCGCAGCCTGTCCGACCAGGACATGGCCGATATCGCCGTCTACTACGGCACCGCGGCGAAGTGATGCGTACGGTCTGGATTCTTGCGCTCGGTGCCGCGCTCTCGAGCCCGGCGTTTGCTGGCGGCGACGCGGTGGCCGGGGCGGAGAAGGCGAAGACGGTGTGCGCCACCTGCCACGGCGCCGACGGCAACACGCCGCTCAGCCCGGACTTCCCCAAGCTCGGCGGGCAGCGCTACGACTACCTCGTGCACGCCCTCAAGGCCTATAAGGCGGGCTCGCGCAAGAACCCCATCATGGCCGGGATGGTGCAGACCCTGACGACCCAGGAGATGGAGAACCTGGCGGCGTACTACACCAGCCAGCACAGCACGCTGCACGTCATCCCGCTCCACCGCCTCGCGATCGACGCGCGGTAGCGCTGCGCGCCGTCCCCTCGCTCCCGGAGCGACGAGTCCCCGCCGGGCCGGCGCGCGCGCCAGCGCCGCGCCCCCGCAGCCGCTAATGACGCCGGAGGCACTCCAGGTAGGCGCGCTCATCGGGCGGCGCCCGGTCGCGCTGCGCCCGCCACACCGTCGCGGCGAGACACTCGAGCACGACGTGGAGCGCGTCGTGCCGATCGCCCCCGCGCGCGTGGAGGCGGTCAAACTGTGTGCGGATTCCGGACGGCTGATCGATCGCGAGCTGCTCTTCGATCGCGACATGCAGGCTCAGGTGCAGGAAGGGATTGGTCTCGCCGTCCTCCGGACCGTACTCGCGGTCGAGGAAGCGATCCGGATCCTCGAGCACGTGGTGGTACTCGGGATGGAGCAGGACGACCTCGATCGCGATCGTCTCCAGACCCTCGGGCGGCCCGCCCGCACGGTATTTGCGCCAGGTGTCGAAGAAGAACTGGCGGACCTGTTCGCGGCTGGGGTCGAACATCGGCGATCAGCGCGACGTGGCGTCCGGGCCGGAGCGAGATGCCGAATTCCGGGGCCGCGCATCCTTGGTCTTCCCTTTGTACTCGCACAGGTCGTTGATCAGGCAGCGCGGGCAGTCGGGTCGGCGGGCCTGGCAGACGTAGCGGCCGTGCAGGATGAGCCAGTGGTGGGCGTCTTGACGGTAGCCTTCGGGTACGAACTTGAGCAATCGGTGCTCCACCTCGAGCGGGTTCTCGCCGGGCGCGATCCCGGTGCGGTTCGCGACGCGGAAGATGTGCGTGTCCACCGCGATCGTGGGCTCACCGAACGCCGTATTGAGGATCACGTTCGCGGTCTTGCGGCCGACGCCGGGAAGCGCCTCCAGCGCCGCGCGCGATGCAGGCACCTCCCCGCCGTGGCGCTCGATCAGCAAGCGGCTCGCCTCGACGAGGTGCTTCGCCTTGGTGCGGTAGAGGCCGATCGTCCTGATGTAGGGGATCAAGCCGTCGCCGCCGAGCGCCACCATCTTCTGCGGGGAGTCGGCGACCTGGAACAGCGCGCGGGTGGCGAGGTTTACGCTCTTATCGGTCGCCTGCGCCGAGAGGATCACCGCGACCAGCAATTCGAAGGGCGAGCGATAGACGAGCTCGGTCGCGGGCTTCGGATTCGCCTGCGCAAAGCGCGCGAAGATCAGCGCACGCTTGGCGGGATTCATCGGTCGCCGCGCTCGCGCGGCCCCGCGCCGCCCGCCACGCCGGCGGCACGGCGCGCTCGCGCTCGCTCG
>Ga0187846_10000138_pt1 | contig 43463 bp, 32 predicted proteins | sample TC_taG_FD_161473 | JGI IMG/M metagenome (GOLD analysis project Ga0187846, IMG submission 161473) | Biofilm microbial communities from the roof of an iron ore cave, State of Minas Gerais, Brazil - TC_06 Biofilm (v2) | ecosystem: Environmental > Terrestrial > Deep subsurface > Cave > Wall biofilm... | reverse complement strand
CCAGTCGCCCCACTCGTCAGGTAATCTTGAAGGGACAACTGCTAGTACGTGGATCGAGCGCTGCCCGATTGGTAAGGCCGTAATGACAGCGACCATCAATAATGTACATTAACAAAATAACCAGGTCATCTGTAGGGGCCGATTTATCGCGCCCATCGCCGATTTATCGGCCCTCAGCGGATCTCCCAAGACTCCGATTATTGTGTTAAAAGCCATTATCGCGCCCACAGCCGATTCATCGGCCAGATGCACGCCCATGTATACCCGGATTATGTTGTTAAACCGCATTATCGGCCTAAGCGCTGGCCTGGTCTTCATACGATTTTGCCTGTCGGAGTAAGATGCGAACTGATTCTCCAGCATCATAAGGGAAGTTCCTGTCGGCTTCGGGATCATTCTCGATTTCAAACAAGCGCCAGGCTAAATCTCGAATAGTCTTTGGATCAGTAATGAGACCAGCGCGCACCTCATTGTATCTTTCGATCAATGCCTTATTTTTAGCTTCCTGGCGCCGGCGACGTCCTGGCATATCGGCCTGGGTGCCGATATCCTGGTCTTCATACAATTTTGCCTGTCGGAGTAAGATGCGAGCCGCTTCTCCAGCATCGTAAGGGATGTTATTGTCGGCTTCGGGATCATTCTCGATTTCAAACAAGCGCCGGGCTAACGCCCGAATAGTCTCTGGACGAGTGATGCGACCGGCGCGCACCGCATCATAGCTGTTGATCAATGCTTCATTTATAGCCTCCTGAGATGCTGGGACAGATGGGGCAGGCAGTGTGGGAAAAACAGCAAGGCGATTGACCACTGCTTGAAGGCCTGGATAATTGATACTTTGAAAATGAGGAAGGAGGACGACTGGCACAGACGTTCGAGAAAAGTGAAGTGCCTCCTCGTGTTCGCGAATCAGCAAATATTCAAGCATTGCCACTTGCAGATGAAGGCTCTTTAAATCTTTCTCATTCACATACAGTTGCAGGATACCACGTGAGTCATCTATCTGCTTACGCCGCGTTGTCTCATCCATCTGTGTCTGTACTATCCAAGACCTGGTATGCTGAAAGCCATTGTAGACGCGCTTTTGCTGTATTTGATTTAACGAGCCAGACATGGAGCACTCCTCTCCTTAGAACAGAACAAATCAAAAACGAAGGATGTCTCTATTGCACATTCATACCAAATCCGGTTAATCATTAGTAAAACGACGAGAGTCTGAATTTTTCGGGGACAGGATTCCAGATGGAATAATCAGAGGCAGATGTGTCGTTCTGATCTATCATCAGACCTTGCCCTGAAGCATATTTGAGTTTTAAAATGCTAGAGACACAAGGTAGTAAGACTATAGTCCTGGAAACAATGGAAAGGAGTTTCTCAAGATGGCTCGTCAAGCCAAAGATGAAGCACGTGACCAGCGCATCCACATGGAGATCATTGTAGATGCCTATGGCCCTGAAGAGCAAGCGATAAGCTGGTACAACTATCTTGCCGATACTTTGCAATTTCCGTTTACTGCCCGCTGTATCGCTCGCCGCGCGATCTCGCCGCTGGAAGTGGGAGATGAAACCGACGTCGTGGGAATGGCTCCCGAAGAGGAATGCCAGCATGACATGTTCGTGTTGATCCGCTGGAGACCCCATCCGCTAGCCGTTCCCTTGATGCAATTGGAGGGCATTCAAGTAGATGAGGAGACCCAACAGGCCATCGAGGATTGGCACTATTGGGTGAACCGTGGATACGAGTTGTAATCACTAACGGCTTCAAGAAATTCCTCTCGGCCTGCTTTGAGCGTCGTGAGCACAGCAGCAACTGTTTCCTGAGTGACACGACCTGTTTCTCCCATCCATTGGAAGAACTTCTTGAATGAGGCGAAATACAACCTTATACTGGTTACAGAAGCCCACAACGCTTTACGCGGAAACCAATCCGCTAAAAACATCCAGACATCACCGCTATCGGCCTCATCCAACTTTTTCAGCGGACTAGAGTACACGAGATATTTCGTAAAAAAGTCGATGTTATCAACATGGGTTTTGACCGTTTTCTCGCCGAGACCCGATTGCTCAAGCCAGGCCCGAAAATCTGCAAGAATAGGCTGGTTATAGGCTCGAATGGCTCGCACTCTCGCATCGTACGCCTCGACATCACTCATACAACCTCCCTCACTTCTGTACACGAAGACCAGCTTAAAGTTAACCCCATCTCTCTGCTAGCTTGAACGTGACAACTTCCTTGAAGTCAGACATCGCCTCAAACATCTCTTGAGGGTTTAACTGTTCTTGCGTTCCGCGTTTCCATGCTGGCTTATCCAGCGTTCCAATCACAAGGTAATCGTTCCCAACAACCTCCGGCTTTTGCTCGGTGAAGATGGATGCAAGCAAATGCTCCACATCGTCTTGATGTGCAATGAGCAGATCACAGCGGGGGCAATAGCGGCACGTCTTGTTCAGAGAGAGCAGTAGCATTGGGTCCACCTGGATCACCAGTGGCAGCTTCCGCTGCACCGTCTTGTTGCCACACTGCGGGCACCTCGTAAACCGCACATCCTGATATGGATTGAGAAAGAAGCGGTAACGCGGTGGTTGCTTGCCAAGTTGTGTCATGGTTTTCTTTTTCCGACCTGCCATAATTGTTTCCTCCTCTCCAATTCTCTGCCATCTTAGAAAAGCCATCGCACTTTCACCTGTCGTGTATCCTCGCCACTCTCAGGTATTTTTCGCCATGCACTTAATTTCATTCCATCGCGCATATACTCTACCCGGGCATTATAGCATGTACCAGGCTCGACCAGCCATACGATGAGGGAACGCCTTTCAATCCTCACCCGAAAGCAGCCATCCTGGAGGTGGTTAAGAACCAGCTTCGGGAGAATGATCCTCCCGAAACACGAGAGACGCTCGAGCAACTCCTGGCTGCAGGAAACTCGCGCAAGCAGGCGGAGGAGCTGATTGGATCTGCCGTCATCGAAGAAATCTGGGCTGTCATGCATGAACGGAAGCCATTTGATCGAGCACGATTCACCGCGTGCTCCAGCAGCTGGGTTAAAGCGACATTTTGTCACCACGACGAGAGGACGCTTCAAAGCGTTTCGTGGTCGACTCTATTTGGACCATCTGCTGTGCTGTTCAGATCTATCATTACTTGCAGTGAAGCATACTTGAGTTTTAGAATGCTACATACATCTAATAGCAAGAATTGTAGCGTGAATACCGTGAAGGAGTTAATGAAGATGGTTGATCACTCCGAAGATGAAGAACTTGAAGCTGAAGATGAAGAACGCGAAGAGCGCATCCAGAATGAGATCATCGTAGATTCTTATGGCCCCGAAGAGCAAGCCTTGGGCTGGCATGCCTACCTTTCCGGGAAGCTACACTTTCCATTCTCGGCCCGCTGTGTCGTGCGCCGCGAAATCTCCCCGTTAGAACCGGGCGAAGAAGTCGAGGTCGTGGGCATGGCTTCCGACGAGGAATGCATGCACGAGATGTTTGTGTTGATCCGCTGGAGACAGCGTCACCTTGCCGTTCCCTTGATGCAATTGGAAGGAGTCCTGATGGATGAAGAGACCCAGCAGGCCATCGAAGATTGGCACTACTGGATGAACCAGGGCTACGAATTGTAATCACCAACAGCTTCAAGAAATTGATCTCGGCCTTCTTTAAGCGTCGTGAGCACACCTGCAACGGTTTCAGGAGAGACACGACCTGTTGCCCCCATCCAAAGGAAGAACTTCTTGAATGAGGCCAGGTATGACTTTATACCGTTTACCGATGCCCACAACGCCTTGTAAGGAAACCAACTCAAGAAGAACATCCGGATATCACTACTATTGGCCTCGTCGAGTTTTTTCAGTGGCTCATAATACATGAGATATTCTGTAAAGAAACGAATCTTGTTTACCTGTTCCTTGGCTGTTTTCTCGCTGAGCCCCGATTGCTCAAGCCACGCCCGAAAATCGTCAAGGATAGGCTGGTTATAGACTCGAATGGCTCGCACTCTCGCATCATACGCCTCGACATCACTCATACAACCTACCTCACTTCTGTGCAGGAAAATCAGCTCCCTATCTACTCAAGCCCTATTCCAGCTTGAACGTGACGACTTCCTTTTTTGTAATTAAAGAGCTAATGAAAGCAATGCGAGAGACGCCTGGCATTTGTTTGGCTACCTGGACGATGCCAGTACTTCAGCGATCAGCCGTGCACGTTCAGCAGTAGTCCCCATCCTGGTCTCCTTCGCTATTTTCTGCTGATCATATTTTATACGATGGGGGATGTACTTGAGGAGTAGCAGTACGCTGCGTTCGCTTGGAGTTTAAAGTTCTTATGAGTTTTGATTGGTCAAACTATCTTATAGTAGCATGCGCAACAAAGCAGATTATGACGACACTGTACCCTATTTACCGGGACTGACTTTGACTGCTTTGCTGCAATCTGAGCAGGTGCTTGATTTACTGAAAACTTGTAATTATTCAGAATAGCATTGAAGGTGTTGACAAATGTAGAGCATACATCTAAGATACGATAAATCCGTTACAGTTGACTATCGTTACCGTGTTGATAGTACTGTCCTGGGTAAGAATGGTTGAATTACTCCCCCTAACTAGAGCGATGGACCACCCGTACTTTATGCTATTGTCTTACTCATTAGAGATTTTTCCTTTTGCAGAGGGAAGGATTTAACAAAGAACTAGGAACTTGAGTGATCTCGATAAATCTTTTTTACAAAAGCTCTACCAGTTGGACACTTCTACCGGCTTGGGCACGTTTCTTCATAGACGTAGGGATTGCCGTAGTCACCCACGAGAATATATCCAAGCGCGCTTTGGTAGGGCTTGCACTCCCGGCACGTGCCTATGCGGCCCCACTCGTAGCTTTTGGTGTGACGATGGGCAAATTTGCTTCGAGCAGTCGAGACATGGAAGCGGCCAGGCGTTTCCAGCAGCTTTGTGAGTTGAAAAGTAATACGCCCCTCCTTTATCGCAGAAATGGGAAACTTATAAAGGTCTTTTTTGACGGCCTCGAGGAGATGGATGGAGAGATGAAACTCTGCCTGAGCACAAAAGGGGAGCGTTACTGGATTACTTCCAGGCAGGCTCTGCAGGTAGAATTTCCTGCGAAAGAGTTCTCCATGTTGCCCACGAGACCTTCTCAGCGGGTGAGGGATCGCCCATCTCAATTTCTTGTGAGCCTATTTGGCATCCAAACTGCAAGGGCCATTGTGTCGCAGTCGTCCCTTGATTCCTTGACGATTGGGTCACTATACCAGCTCAAGGAAGAAATACAAGACTGGCCAATTGCGGTGCGAACTGAGACGGGATTCGCGTCAGGTTTTCTGCAAGAGGTTACACGCGTACGTAGATTTTCAAAAAGGACCCAGGCATATAGATCGGAAATCTACCATGTTTATAGCAAAGAATGCGAAAACACTGGTCAAGAAATACCGGCAGTTGTGATATTTGATGGCGGGGCCGGGTTCTCGAAGTGGAGGGATTCCTGGCGCCAGTCTGACTGGGTCATATTGTTCGATCAAACAGAAACAGAATTCGACGTGGCAGTTCAAGCTTTTAATGATGAGTATATAAAAAGTCCCGTTGGTGACAGGGAACTATCCTGGTTCCTTGCTCCCCCGGCATATATTCCCACTTCTATGTACCAGGAAGCGCGCCAATGAAAACTTTCTCGATTGATGAAATCAACAAGCTTTACCAATTTGCTAAGGACTGCCGAATATACAAGCACCTAGTACATCAAGCAGCATTTCGAGGTTTCTGCACAGCAATGCGGGACCTCGAAAACTCCCTGGGAGAGCAGGTTGAGGATCCTTACTGGCAAGGGCTTCTCCGGGAACTCAAGCACTTTCGGTTCATACACTATGCAGCCCCCGTTCCCATCAATTATCGTGCAGACGAGCTATTACGTTTTCTCGAGGACCAAAAAAAGGACTGTCAGCTTTTCTTCCCCAGTTTCTTTCCAAGACTACAAGGTGTAATCGACCACGTCTCCGATCTCGTGGCAGTTCCCGGTAATCCCCTGCTGGAAAAAATTTTAGAGTTAATGACGCCTGTAGATTTTCTAAAAACCGCAATACTCTTAAAAGAGGCCTACCTGATTCCTGTTGTGGATGAAGTCCTGGGAAGTCTCCTCACGCTAAAGCAGGTGGAGTTGGTCAACAGGCACCAGTTACGGGGTGTGCAGGGTTATCAAAAGCTCTTTGTTATCGGCCCCCATTATTGGTTCCCGGATTATAGCTTTCGCGCCCCGCGCGCGGAAGAGGTTCATTACATCCGCTATAGCTGGATAGCGGATACGTGGGAGGTGCAACCGGTATTTATCAGGCCCTCGCATTCGCGGAATACCAACGAAGGCATTCCTTCCCTTGCTCGCGTAGGTGACACGGCGCGCGAAGGGACAGGTGAAGATCAAGAACAAGCGGAGATTCCCGAAATAAATTGGCAAAGATTATCGACGAAAGTAATGAGGGCCACGCCAGATGATCGCGCGCAGGAAATCGTACCATCCAGGCTTTACCTACTCGCCAGTAATCACGCGGTGTTTCTGGAGGCCAGTGAACACGCGCGAGTCCTCGCTCTCGACTTGGAAACGGGGGGAGAGGACGACGACGAGGAGGAAACGCAGCAAATCAGGCGGATACCAGTGGCCAAGCTTCAACCCGGGATATTCCTGCTACTGAGGACCGAGGGTGGTGGGGATTACATCGTTCCGATTGCCGACAAAATACTGGGAGAGGACGCCGCCCAGCTCCGACAGGCGCAAGAGCAATGGAAGACGCGATTGAGGAGGGAAGTAGAGAAAAAGGAATTGCTGGATGTATGTATAGCCCTGCTAGACCTAGGGGGGTCCAAGCACGTAAGCGAAATCAACCTGCGCTACTGGATGTCGAGTAAGTGTATCCGGCCGCAAGACGATAGAGATTTCCGGGCGATCTTGAAGCTCGTTGGACTAGCGGACAAGGAAGCATTCTACTGCGATGTCACCGACAGGATCGAAAGTGCCCATAGGAGGGCAGGATTTTACATTCGCAAACTGTTGATAAGACAAGTGGCAACCGCGGACTTACATGAAATCCACAAAAAGGGGTACATGGAATTTGAATTACCCGGGTTAGACGGGGGAAGCCTCACCGCTTTTAGGATCGAGGGTATTTCGCCGACGATCACTTCATTATCTGCTTCCCGCATAGGGCGCCCAGTTCCGGCGAGGGAATACTGATGGCTAAAATGATTCCCCCGAATTACCATGCCGACACGAAGAGTAAAGGGGAGGTAGAGATTTTCCTCAGGCTGCGGGATGACCCGTTAACTAAGGAGTGGATCGTCCTTCATTCTTTGGACATAGCACAGCATCTGAAGCAATTGTCGGGCGAGATTGATTTCGTCGTTATCGTCCCGGGCAAGGGCGTGCTGTGCATCGAGGTCAAGGCCTGCCACCACTTGGAGCGGCGCGGTGGACAGTGGTGTTACGGAGCGAACACGACCCCTGACCCGAGAGGGCCGTTTAAACAAGCGTCGCAGGCCATGCATAGTATTCGGAAAAGGCTCATTGCCCGCGACCAGTCATTGTCGGGGGTCCTCTTCTGGACCGCGGTAATTTTTCCCTATGTTCCTTTCGCGGTCCAGTCCGAAGAGTGGCACCCCTGGCAAGTTATTGACTATGCTCGATTCACAGCGCGCCCAATCGGAGCCCTTCTAGAGCAAGTCTTAGACCATGCGCGCACTTTCATCAGCGAACACCCGGGCACTACCTGGACACCCAGGCGAGCCGAGCCAACAGAGGCGCAATGTCGATTGATTGCTGACTCACTCCGACCGGACTTCGAGTTTTTCGAGCGTCCTAAGTCCCGCAGGCTGCGGCAAAACGAGGAACTCAAGAATTATACAGCAGAACAATTTGGCGCCCTCGACGCCATGGGCATGAATGCGCGTGTTCTCTTTAGCGGACCGGCTGGCACGGGTAAGACGCTCCTAGCGATAGAGGCCGCGCGTAGGAGCTGCAAAGCGGGTCGAAGAGTTCTCTTCCTTTGCTATAACCGGTTACTTGGGAAATGGCTAGGTGAGCAGACGATAGAACTAGGGCCCCGTGTCACCTGCAGGACACTCCACGGCCATATGCTCAGTGTAGCCGAGCTCTCAAAGAGAGGAACCTCGAGTGATTTCTGGCTGCACGAACTTCCCGCTAAGGCCATTGACGCGCTCTTGGAGGAGGAAGGAGTCGAACACCAGTTCGATGAGCTCGTCATCGACGAAGCACAGGATATACTGCGCGACAGCTACCTGGACTTTCTCGACCTGAGCTTACGAGGAGGGCTCGCCTCCGGTCGCTGGATGTTCTTTGGCGATTTCGAGAAACAGGCCATTTACTCAGCCGCCAATCTCTCCTTAGAAGAGTTTCTGAGCGAGCGGGCTCATTACGTTCCTATCTACTCACTGCGGACAAACTGCAGAAATACGCCAAGGGTTGCAGAGCTCGTCCACCTACTAGGCGGCTTGCACCCTGGCTATACCAGGATTCTGCGCCCCGACGACAGGGTAGAGCCAGGGTTGCAGTACTACGCAGGCGACGCACAACAGCAGCAGATGCTGCTAGCGGCCCTGCAGCAATTGTACTCGGAGGGGTTCACCGGGGACGAGATTGTCATTCTCTCCCCGAAAGCTGGAGCCGCCTGCGCAGCAGGGAAAATAACCTCTCTCCCGTGGAGGGACAGGGTTAAACCCCTTGAACAGGCGGGGCGTGGGTATATCGGTTACAGCTCAATCCAGGCCTTCAAGGGGTTAGAGGCGCCTGTGATAATCGTGACAGATATTGACACGGTAGACAATGACAACGCGGTATCTCTTTTTTACATCTCCGTGACGCGGGCGCTACACAGGCTCCTGATTTTCATGCACGAAGATGTAAAAAACGACATTGCCGAGTTGCTACATATCCGGGTCTGAGGACTATGGTGGAGGAGCGCGTATGCCAAATTACATCGAAGGCAGAAATGCAGTCCTGCAAGGCTTGCAGGAGGAACTGGTTGGGCCATCCCCCCAGGGCAGCGAAATTGACTGCAGCCAAGTCATATCATTTGACGAGCCGGAACAATCATACGGCCCATGGCGTCAACTGTGGTCGGGAGAAGAGGTCCTCCAGCGGGACCCACCCTCTAAACGGTACGGGGTAGGGGTACTCTATCCTCTAGAAATGCCTGCGGACGACGAAACAGTCAAAGACCAGAACCTTGAAACATTTCTCACTCAGGTAGGGGATGAAGAAGCGAGCGAAATATTAACCCCTCTCGCACAGAGGGCAATAGAGCAGATAGAGCAGCGACCCGAGAGAGCCGTTGGCGAACCGGAGGGTACCGAGGTAGATATCCCGCTAGCAGGCAGTCCGCGGCCGAGTAGTATAGGTATCAGTTTTCTCGCCGATTTCCCCCCTGCATCGGTCTTAACGGTCGAGGCATCAGGAGGACGTTACCGCAGGCACGTGATCTATGTCCGAGGGCAAGAGCGTATATGGTGGTTGCGCACACCCGTCACAATCAATGCTACGTTCGATGCCGAAAATCTGTGCTCCCCTGGTGAATCCAAGGTTTCGGCGCGCGAGATAAGCGCGCAGAATACAGAGGGACTGGACATACGGGTGGAAGTGTTCTCCCGCCCCTATCAACTCACAGGGAAACGCCTCGTAACCGTGTGCATCGTGAATCGCAGCACGGCGCATGGCCAGTTTGACCAAAGCTGCCTGTTTCAATCTTTCTTCAAAGTGTCTTTTGCCTCCCCAACTGGGACCAGGCATATCTGCCCATATCCTGCCTCAGCCACAATTGGAGCAGGTGGCCTTTCGCAGCCTACGGACGAAGAGGAAGCATCACTTGCCCTTCTCTACCGCAAAGCGAGGACGTTCGCGGTTGGACACGGCTGCGCGGCAAACTGGGAATCTCTGGAAGGCACCTGGCAAAGCCAATTCACAGGGAGCGAAAACTCTAGCGGAGCGCCCTCGTTTGCTGGAGAAGAGGCAGTGGCGTGGGTTAGCGCGGAAAGCCTCCCAGTCATTGAAATCCCTAGTACCACGCCCAAGGTGACGAGGAGAGATGGAAGCGTGGTCGAAGTAGAAATGGCTCCACTTGCTGGGTTGGTGCAGCGAGACGACGGCTTCGCCTCCCTAGAAGAAGTCATAACGCTTTACGAAGAATGGGTAGAGCAAAAAAACCGGGAGATAGCTTTCCTTGAACCCAGTTATCGCCAGGCCGCGCAGAGGCACATGGTTGAATGCAAGAAGTGCGTGGATCGAATGAAGCAGGGGCTGCGCTACCTGGAAACAACGCCCATGGCGAAGCGGGCCTTTCAACTTGCCAACCACGCGATGCTCCTCCAACAGGTACACTCAGGGAGGGAGCCACGGAGATATCAATTCGATCCTCAAACGGCTTCGGTAGTTTTCTCCCCGGCCTACTCTGTACCAGACCCGGCAAAACCGGGAGCCGGCCAGGGAAAGTGGCGGGCGTTTCAAATAGCGTTCCTGTTGATGACTATCCATTCTACGGCTGATGCCCAGTCCGAGGACCGGGACCTGGTTGAGCTGATCTGGTTCCCAACGGGGGGTGGAAAAACGGAAGCTTATCTCGGGCTGGCAGCATTCGCCATGTTTATGCGCCGCTTAGAAAACAAGGATGATGTAGGTGTCCAAGTCCTCATGCGCTACACCTTGCGCCTGCTCACAGCGCAACAGTTCCAAAGAGCCTCGAGTTTGATCTGCGCGATGGAATACCTCAGGCGCAAAAACAGCGGCGAACTCGGGGAAAGCGAATTTTCGATCGGCATATGGCTCGGGAATGCAACAACGCCAAATAGGCGGGACGAGGCCATCAAGATCCTGAATAGCCTGGTACGCAATGAAAAGTTTGTAGAGAACAAGTTTCTTGTGAATAAGTGTCCCTGGTGCAGGGCGCAAATGGGACCAGTGAAAGTTTCACTGCCTGGGCGAGGGAAGCCAGCATCTCCAGTGCCCGGGTACACGAGGCGCGGGAATACAGTCGCATTTCAGTGCCCCGAGAGCAAGTGTGAGTTTAGCAGAGGTCTTCCTATCTACGTGATCGATGAAGATATTTACGAGAAGCGCCCAACGATGCTCATTGGGACGGTTGATAAATTTGCCCTGGTCGCCTGGAATGAGAACGTGCGCAGAATCTTCGGGATCAACGCAGAGGGGATGAGGAAATACACACCTCCTGGCCTCATTATTCAAGACGAACTTCACTTGATCTCGGGGCCGCTCGGCTCGATAGTCGGGTTATATGAAACCATTATCGAAGAGCTGTGCACGGATCGGAGGCACGGAAAGGCAAAGGCGCCAAAGATCGTGAGCTCCACCGCCACTATACGCCGCTACGAAGAACAGATTCGTCGACTCTATGGCCGCGAGAAGGTTGCCCTCTTTCCACCACCTGGTTTGAGCGCCGAGGATTCGTTTTTTGCTCGGTATGCAACTGACGACGATGGAAAATTAGAACGGGGACGTATCTATGTCGGTGTACACGCACCAGGCCTTGGTTCACTACAGACCTTGCAGGTACGGTCCTTCACTGCACTGCTACAAGCCCCGCTAGCCCTTAAAGAGGAGGTTCGCGATCCATGGTGGACCTTGCTGCTTTTCTTCAACAGTCTACGAGAGCTTGGAACGACGCTTTCGCTGTTCCAATCAGACATTCCTGATTATTTTCGTGTGCTAATGAACAGGACCGGGATACCCTTTCAAGGGGTGCGAAAGTTTTGGAATATTTTAGAGTTAACTGGACGATTACGAAATGACGAGGTTCCAGAAGCAATCTCAAAGTTGGAGGTTGAATACGAACGCGACGAGCAGAGCAACCGACCCGTGGATGTGTGTCTCGCCTCGAACATCATCGAAGTGGGGATTGACATCGACCGGCTCTCGCTGATGACTGTTGTAGGACAACCAAAGACAACATCGCAGTATATCCAGGTCACTGGCCGGATTGGGCGTCGCTGGTTCGAGCGGCCTGGTTTAGTCCTCACGCTCTATGGCCCGACGCGCCCACGGGACCGGTCGCACTACGAGAAGTTCAGAAGCTACCACGAGCGCTTATATGCGCAAGTTGAGCCGACGAGCGTCACGCCTTTCTCACCCCCGGTTCTCGACCGCGCGCTCCACGCAATCATGGTTGCATATGTTCGCCAGTTCGGCAACAAAGAGAACGCTCGGAGCCCATACCCTTACCCAGAACGACTTATCGAGCAGTTGCGGCAGATCATCATACCCCGGATCGAGGCAATCGATCCAGGCGAACTGCCAAACTTCACCCAGGTCTTCTATAAACGTATAAAGCAGTGGAAAGCATGGCAGAGGAATGTGTGGGACAAACGCACAGGCCCTGATATTCCGCTGCTACTCCCAGCCGGTGCATACATCAATCCTGAACAGAAACAGCTTGTCTGGCAGACAGCAAACTCCATGAGGAACGTGGACGCCCAGTGCGACGCGATAATTACTGGTCTTTACGCACAAATGGAGGGGGACATAGACAATGATTAAAAATCTTGTTCGGAGAGCACAACTGATCGCCCCGTTCGGCGTCGGGGCAATGATGGTCGTGAAAGATGGCACATCACTCATCTCGGGAGGGCTCGATCATTGGTACGAGTATGAGGGCGATAGACATTACGGGATCGTTAATATAGACGAGTTCAGTGTCGAGGAGTGGCGCCTCCAACGCCTTCTTGGCGTTGATCACTTTCGCCTTCCCCCGGACTACCGGGACGTTGACGAAAACGTCCCAAACAAGTATCTTAGGGTCCCATTTCTCCGTTTCCCACAGTGGCATTTCTGCCCGGGGTGCAAGAGGTTGTACCAGCTACCGCTGACTGCGAGGGGGAAGCAGAAGTGCCAAGACTGCGAAGGGAACGGCAAGAAGAGATTTCTGGCCCAAGTACCGTTCGTTGCTATGTGTGAGAACGGCCACATACAGGACTTCCCATGGGTTGAGTGGGTACACCAATCGGTGACTCCGTCCTGTACGGGGCGACTGCGCATCGTAGCGACAGGTGGGTCATCGCTGGGAGCCCAAAAAGTTAAGTGCGAGTGCGGAGCGGAACGCTCACTCGCGCAAATTACAACCGAGGACGTACTGAGCAAAACGCTTGACAAGGACGGTGTGTATTACAGCTGCCAGGGAAAAAGACCGTGGCTTGGTACAGAGGAAACCTCGCCTTGTGGAGAATCTCTACGAGGCTCGCTGCGCAGCGCCTCGAATCTCTACTATCCTGATGTCCGGAGCGCGATCTACCTTCCGCGAGGAAGCAGCGAGGTCCCGCCAGAGCTTATTATGCTCCTGGAGGAGCCGCCCCTTTCTTCGTCCATAAATGTCCTTGCTGGTATCACACAACACATACAACCGCGCATGCTGCGTGAGATAAGCACCAACAACGCTCTCTTACTGCAACCATTTACAGACGTGCAAATAGAGGGAGCGCTCCAAGTCATCTTGCTGAACAACGATGCCAAAGTAGTGCTTACCAGTGCGAAGATAACAGGGGATGAACCAGAAACGGCCTTTCGCCGGGAAGAGTTTGAAACACTGCGAAAAGCGCGGAGTGAAGAAGCCCTGGTCATTCAAGAAGCTTGCGTTGACCGTTACAGCCTCTCCTTAAACAAATATTTCTCCCGCGTCAATCTCGTCAGCAAACTGAGGGAAACGCGGGCCTTGGCCGGTTTTACACGCATCCTCCCTGAAAACGGCTTGTCCTTCCCGGAAATGCAAGCGCTACTACGGCGCACTCCCCCTGCTGGGAAAAAGGACAACTGGCTCCCAGCTTATGTCGTCTACGGAGAGGGGGTCTTTCTCGAGTTAAACGAACAGTGGCTACATACGTGGGAGGTTCGCGAGGACGTCAATGAAAGGGCATCCCCGCTTGTAAGGCAATACCGGCGGCTCTTTCAAAGCAATAAAACTAGGCAGAAACCGCTCGGGCCCCGCTTCATCCTGCTCCATACATTTGCCCACTTGCTCATCAATCGCCTTACCTTCGAGTGCGGATACGGGGCAGCCGCGCTGCGGGAACGGCTTTACATTTCGGATAGCCTAGGTGCCCCTATGGCTGGCCTCCTGATCTACACGGCTGCTGGAGATTCAGAAGGCACGATGGGAGGGCTCGTGCGTATGGGGCAGGTGGGGAAGCTTGAACCGGTAATTCAGCGAGCCTTGTCCGATGCTCTCTGGTGCTCTGCAGATCCTGTATGCATGGAAACAGGAGTGAGCGGTAGACAAGGCTCCGATCTTTACAACCTCGCGGCCTGCCACAACTGTGCATTAATCCCTGAAACCGCCTGCGAGGAGTTCAACCGGTTCTTAGACCGGGCTCTTGTTGTGGGAAAAGTCGGTAATCGCGAACTTGGGTATTTTGACATGAATGTTTTAGCTAATGAGAATGAGGAGGTATAATTCGCGCCAAGTCTTGCTCTGCCTCAAAATACTCTTGATGGCAGCCTCGGCCAATCCAGGAGAGGATGGAGGAAATCAGGCTATCCTATCAGGCTTGATATAGATCTCACGCGAGTTACGAGAAGATATCAACGAAGGTTATATATTAAGAGAACACTTGTCTCTGTGGTTAGCATCACCTGATCATCTTCGTTACAATAGTGTATACTTGTCATGAGGGTAGTACTTGGGTTCTAATCATTTATTTCTTTCCCAGGGGCTATCTTTTTAACAAGTCGGCTGGCATATGTGCGCGAGGAAGTGTGGACAAATTGTTAGATGGAGCAACGACTTGCATGGATACGACTGTGCCTAAGTTTATAGATGTATTCGCAGGGGCTGGGGGCCTGTCCCTGGGTCTAATGATGGCTGGTTGGAAGGGCTTATTTGCTGTTGAAAAATCTCCCATGGCCTTCCAAACGTTAAAGCATAACCTGATTGATCAAAAAGATAGCTTCAATTTTGAATGGCCTAGTTGGTTACCTAAAGAGGCCATCGACATTCAAACTCTCCTGGAAGAATATAGAGAACAACTGAAAACGCTAGGAGTCATTCACCTACTTGCCGGGGGTCCACCATGCCAAGGGTTTTCACATTCAGGGAGACGCCAGTATGACGACGAGCGCAACAGGTTACTGGAGTACTACTTGGAGCTCGTCAAGCTGATCAAGCCCCTAATGTTATTGATTGAGAATGTTCAAGGATTCGCAAAATCGTTCTCAAAAACGGAGAAGGGGACGAAGGGGCAAAAAATTCAAGAGGAGAGCTTCAATGCTGACAAGGAGTTACAACGCAAACTCCTTGAACTCGGCTACATTCCTTCTACTCATCACGCGGTGAGGGCAAGAGATTTTGGCGTTCCACAACTACGCCCTCGCTACATCCTCATCGCTGTTCGCAGAGATTTACTCAAGGCTGTCCCTTTTTCAGGGCCATTCCAAGTCCTCTACGAGGGTGTACGTGAGAAATTCCTAAAAGACCGAGGCTTGCCGAAAGACAAGGAGATCACTCTGCAGGAGGCAATTTCCGATCTCGAGAGGTCTCATGGCGACGTGTTATGCATTGAGCCTGGGATGGAGCGCTTTCGCCAGGGCCTCTATGGACCTGCTCAGAGCAATAATCCGTACCAGAAACTTATGCGACGCAGCCGAGACAATAAACCCATACGAAAAGGTAAGGTTGCCGATAGTCACAGGTTCGCGAATCACACACCGGAGGTTGAGGCGAGATTTGACCGGATCATTAACGAGTTTCGCCCAGGTATTCAATTGAGCAGCAAGGAGCTAGAAAAATTAGGGCTCAACAAGCACCGAATTGCTCCTTTAGCTCCTGACGAGGCTTGTCATACCTTGACCAGCTTGCCAGATGATCTTGTCCATTACAACGAACCTCGCATACCGACTGTCCGGGAATATGCACGAATTCAATCCTTCCCCGATTGGTTTGAATTTAAAGCGAAGTATACGACAGGAGACAAGTACCGGCGCGAACAAGTTCCACGTTACACGCAGGTAGCGAACGCGGTCCCTCCCTTATTGGCCGAAGCGATAGGCTTGGCACTGCAGGAATTCCTGTTAAAAATATCACTCCTACTCACCTCGGATATCCCTTACTCCGCTACAGAAGGGGCATCAGCCAGCAGTGTGTCATTCGTCGATAACTCAAGATCAGGGTACGGAGAAGAAACTATCCCGGCTGACCATGATGTCTTGGAGGTACAGGCATCTTCACTACTTGCGGCTCCGTAGGCTGACGTTGTTTCTGCGACGCGGGTTATCGGTATCTCTACTTTTCCTGTTGCGCTCTGCTTGTAGAACTTGCACTTCGCCCTTAAGGGACATTGCACGCAGAGCGGGGTACCATTCTTACATACCGAAGCTCCTAAGTCTAGGATAGCCCAATTCACTTGTAAACTGTTTTCAGTATTCACAACACGTCGAGCCAATGTTTGCAAATAGGGATCATAGCGAATATCAGCGAGTTTGCGCGGACCGAAAAATCGCTCGAGCACTCTTGCCATATTTACATCTATTAAAGGTTCTGGGTGATTGAAGAGCGTTAAGAGGGCAGCATTGGCAATATATTGCCCTATCCCTGGAAGGCACTCTAACTCAGAACGCGACGCGGGAAGAGAACCTCCACGTTCCTCAATGGCAGCGGCAAGCGATTGAAAAGCTTGGGCTTTCTGTAGCCACAGACCTAAAGGCTTGAGATACTCTTGCAGATCCTCGAAGCTTGCGTGTGCCAGCGTGCTCCAAGAGGGGTAATGATAGAGAAAGGCATTATACGCCTGTGACACTTTGGCTGCTGTCGTCCGCTGAAGTAAAATCTCGGCGACCAAAATCTCATAAGCGGTTCTTCCCGGTTCCCGCCAAGGAAAAGAACGACCATACATGCTAAACCAAGCTAGTAACTTGGCGCGAGACCAGGGAATTCGGCTGACAATCTCGGAATCCAAGTCGTATTCAGGTAGGATTCTGCTTTGTTTCGTCAATTTGGTAAGTGTCCTTGCTTGTCTTATGCTAGTCTTCTTCCGAATTTTTAAAATCTACTCTCCCCGTGGGTATCTATTGAGAATATCTGTGTCGCACCCCCATGCTGGGTTACTCGTGGCCGAATTCTGACGATGCGCGGACGTTCAAACAAGTTTCCCACAGATTGGTCAGTTTGAACCAAGCAGTGCCCAGGACGTATTCCCAGCAACTGTTGATTCTTAAATTCTGGGGCGAAGCGTACCAAATCTTCGACATTCTGACGTGTACCAAGGCTGAAGACGAATTTTGTGGTGATGAACCGGCGTATGGCAGAAGGTATTGACTCCACATCTTGTGTTGCGAAGATGTATGATGTACCATCATGACGCATCAGGCGAATGCGTGCCTCGATATTCTCACCAAATTCGTCGCTCAAATACTCATGGGCTTCGTCAAAGATCACCATTTTATTGAAGCGACCCTGTACCCGGCTAACATGGTTAGCACAGACTAGGAAGAAACGCAAAGCATCCTCTTTAGAAAAGAGGGATCTATTCCGTAAATCTACAATAACGGCACGACCTGACTGAAGGATTTGCTCAAACTTGGTTCCGCGTGTAGGGGACACATGTTTCTGAACAAATCTGAAACGGATTTCAGCGGCCTTGCGACTTTGTCCCGAGAGCAACGATAAGACATGCTGCTCCAATCTTTCTAACGTGATACCTCCTGACAATCGCAATTCTCCGAGTGCATGTCTGATTGTTCGAGCGAAGAGTGCATCACTTCCTGGCTCACCCATCAACAATTCCCAGTCCTCTATAGAGAGGTTAGATGGATCAAAGAATAGCTCAGTTGCAACTAATCTCCCATACTCTTCTCTGCGTAGTTCATCGAGTTCTCCCGGAAGGCAGAGCACATGGATGTCTTGCAGCGCCTGTGGATGAGCTGAATAATCGGTAGCTAACCTCTCTAGGTCGGCTTTATCCTGGTTAGGCAATGCTAGAGAAGACATCTCGAAGCGGTCTGACATATTACGTCGGTAATTAAAGATGACGACGGACAAAGGACTTGGAAGTACATTAATACCTGGTATCGGGGCCAAGGCGGCTTCTATCAAGTCTCCCATCAAGTAGCTTTTCCCCGATCCCATGTAGCCAAAGATACCAATTGTCTTGGGGTGATCGAGGTCCAATGCTACAAACTCACCGGTCGTATCAAGCTTACCAATCAAAGACCACCTGGATGTCGGCTCTGTCCAGCCGATAAAAGCGCGAGGAGCAGGTAGCGCAGGACGTTCATCAGTGCTCCATTCTTTTTGATCCTCGTTTGTATGATCTCCTCGCAATGTATCTTCTAAGTCGGTTGTCGAAGTAATATCCTGCTCAGCTCCAGGTGTAGGCGTAGTTGTTAGCGTCCGAGTAGTTTCACTGAGCTTCGGGATAGCATTCGATCCAGGCGGGTTCGCTCCTTCCTGCTTTTCTTCCGAGAAACTAGGAGTGGTAGTGGATATCTGGGGAGCTACCTGGGTACCTGGGATACTTGCTGGAGGAGTAGGCTTTTGTCCATCACAACCGGGGAGGGAGAACCCGAGCACTTTGACCGCTGCTTCTCCGTCTGGGGAAAGGTTTCCCATACCTGTGAGTAGAACCCTAGCATCATCGCGGTTCAGTATAGCCGTGTCATATTGCCCATCTCTGTTTATATCACGAATGACCGAGGAGCTTGAGTCATCAAACACCAAAAGGCGCCCGGCTTTATCAACGTCGACTATAGCTTGCTGTCTTAAAACCTCTTGGAGGACCCTCTCATGCATTTCCGTCCACTCGCTGGGAGAACTCCCATGGATATTTTTATCGGCGTAGATGCGAAATGCTAGATTGAGGCACTGGGCCAATAGAGCAGTGCTGCAGGTGTCCCACAGAGGCGTTAATGCGCTCTGTACCCAGATGGAGCTGAGTACCTCGCCAAGGTTAGCTGCTTGCCCTAGCGCCTCCTTTAACTCATCTTCGCTCATCTGACCGCTACGAAACTTCACTTCGACCGGTGTTATTTTTAAGCGAACAGAAGCACCGCCAGCTAGGGATGGAACATGTATAGCCATAGCTAGTAGATCCGGCCTCTGTTCAGTGCCTGGTATTTGCAATGCTTCGCGCACTCGGTCGAATGGTTTTTGGTAGGGATCCGCTGGCAGCAACAGGTGGATGCATTCGCCATCCCATACGGGTAGTTTAACAATTGGCGCCGTTTCCCTGAAAGCATCCTGGAGCAGTCGCACAGCTAGCAACATACCCAGTTCGCCGCGGGACTGAGAGCCGCCGCTAGCTAAACGCTTTAATATGGGTATGCCACGGCGTGATATTTCATCGAGAAGCAACTGCACCTCTGAGTTGCTAGGCAGTGAGGAGGTAACTACACTGACGGCCTTCTTAATAGCACTCTTCATTGCCTGGAGGGGCTCGGCAATCAAGTAGTACCCAGCGCTCTCCTCGTCACCTCCCAGTGCGTCGGGTAGTACATAGTCCCATAGGTAACCCTGACCCTTAGCTCCTCGGATAATGCTTGCAGGATCGATCTGGGTCGACGTCACAGCGAGAAATGTTGCTTCGCCAAGACGGCTACCTATGGCCTGCCTATTAGGCTCGAAACGAAATTGAGATACACGGGCGCGAGCAGCAGAATCCTCGAAATTTCTCGCTGTATCTTGCAAGAGCCCAGCAATACCGGCAGTACGCGGGCTGTCCTTCCCAATACGGGATTCGTCCAGCCAGACGGCGTCCTGAAAGTCTTCGCGTATTCGAACACGATATAATGCACCGTGTCCTAAAGGTGATCGTGTATTACTATCCCAGCCTTTCGGGGACCAAGTTTCTAGTTGGTCTAGGATCACTAGGTCGAGTTGGAAGTCAGGCCACATCTTGTCTCGCCTGAACCACTTGACTTTTTCTTGGGTGTTTTCGGACAACGCGGCTAGCTGCTCTGGTGAAGGATATGGAACCTCGCCTCGCATATCATATACTTCTGCGGCAACAGGCATTCTATTATCCGGAAGGGAGCTTTCGTCCTCTTCTTGGTCATAGCGATTCTGGCACCAATCAATTACACCTTTTGTAGATGCCGAGGAGGCTTCTCTAGTGCCAACGATCCCTAAGCGGAGCGTGGCACGGGCAGGCAATAACCTCGTTACTTCCTCGAGGCTGTTCCGTGTTTGCGAGATGCTGAATCCTCCGACAACACCTTTTATACTAATGCCAAGCTCAGATAAGTGCTTGAGGATTCTTTCCCTTTCGGGTAAAAGCGGCTCGAGTACATCCTTGTTTAGTAAAACTGCCCAGTATGGATTCTCGCTCGCAACAGTGAAAAAAACGCGGGGAACGAATTCTGTGGCACCTTCCAGGGTATACCATGTACCTATATCCGGGCAGGAATGAGGATCGAGAAGCCCAGCAGCCGGGCACCGGCATTGCAAAGACTCGTACAATTGCTGTTGCGCGAGGCAATGCCACGCTATACGTAATGGGTGCAAAGGTGACAGTAGCATTGCAGTTGGTTCACTCTTAGCAGTGTAACAGCCTGCCTCCTGGTTCCACTTGGCATCGTGGATAGCGATACAGTCAAACCAAGCCGCTCGCTGTGGCTCGCTTTGTAGCCAGGCTCTGTACAACTGCAAATATGGCTCGACTTTCTGTAACAGCTCTCCCTCTCCGAGATAAAATTGCCCAAAAGTTCTGCGACCTACATCCAGGTATTGGCGAACAACTTCGCGGGCGTCCAGCAAGACTTGAGGTGGCACAATGTTCGGACGGGGATCCAGTTGGGGAAAAGTGTCGCCTAAGCAGGGGTTTGCCCAATCGAGCGCAGGGATAACATCCACCTCGGTCGACCAGCAGGCCAAGATCGGCTTCCAACTATCCTTCGAAGTCAAGTATTCAAGTTCTAGGCGTTGTAACAAGTAATCCGGTGGCTTGGGGACAGCAACCCTGCCCTTACGCTCATCCTGGTGAGCACCCACGAGTGCCTCAAAGTATGATTGCGCGGTGTTTGGTGTTCCCTCGACTTTGAAATGGATTGTCCACTTTCCAATTTCATTGCTGTTTCCGTCAAGCAGCACAACATCGGCATCATCATCGTGCTCAACTTCAACAACAAGGGGCACTACCGACTGCCCCGGTGCTGTCAGCATACTTTTCCGAGGAGGAGCAGCTACGGTGGGAAGCCCAGGTTCAGAATAAGGGATCACTTGTACCTGTATTTCTGCAATCCCCGAAGAGTGATAAATTTTTAGATCTATAGGGCCGCCACGAGGCAATACTATCTCCTGTTTCCAGGGCCCACCACCTTTTTTTCCCGGAGGGCGCTGTCGTTCAGCATCACGGACTCTTGCCGTTCCTTTACAGGAGAACTGGTCCAAGACCAGGACTTCTACAAAGCCGGTGCCGAACCCGGGGGACTCTACCTGGTACCTTACGGGTTTTTCGTGAGGTGGCGGATTGAGGTCAATGCATGTTGCGCTGCTGCTACCTCCAGGGGGCGAGACAAGGTAGATACTCCTGTCAACTTTGCAGCTGACGCTAAAAAAGGAATGCTGTTTGCCGCCTGGCACAATCGTTTGGAGTTGGACTTCGCTAGATACGATGCTCGGCTCACCTTTCAGCATATCGAATCGGTTCAACGAGTTCGTACACAGCAACTCTAGCTTATCCGGACGCTTATCTTCTAACTCATCCAGCATTTGCTTCAATAGGTCAGCGTTCAGCGACTGCCACCAGATTGGTGCAGGGCTTCCAGGTCGGTAATACCAGGCCGGTGCCTCGGCAAAACTTGCTCCCGTGAGGCTGTTTTGCCTAATGTGATCAGATAATGCTCTAAGAGCGGGCTGCAGGGTATTATTCTTTGCGGCTTCCGTGTTTTCGAGCCTTGTTATCCCTGCCTTCAATCCCTCGCTGCCCAGGAAATCGCCAAGTTCCTGCACCACGGAAAAGGCGTCTTTGATGGATATGCTAGTATTTGCGAGCGACGGTAAACCCACTGAGAGCGCAAATGCCTCCAAGGGTGCTCCCGTAGTAGGTGGTATTGCTAGTAGGTCATTGGCTACCTCCCACAGCGCACGGTCTCTGATAGAGGGTTCAAGATTTTTACTCTGCTTAGCGATCTGTTTAAAGGCCGAGCGGATGTCGCTTGCACCAAGGCTCGTGGTCAATATGACTTGGTTAATGACCTGCGTCCACACGACATTTCCCAGCTCCTGATCGGGTGGTTCTGAAGGCAGACCCCCGAGCGTTTCCGTAGTGTTAGCTAACGATTCATGGCGGTTGTCCCATGCACTGGGATCAATTAACATCACGACTACGCGGCTATTATTTCTCGCCGTCACCGCGTAATCCCACTGACATACCTTGCTTAAGGGCAGCATGGCAGTAGGTGCAGCGTTACCATATCCAGACCGAAACAATCCCTGCACATATAACACAACTATATCCTGATTCACCCTGGCAATTTGCCAATCACGAGTACCATTGGCCGTGAGTAAGTTAAACAAAGTCTCTAGGACCTCCGCGGGAGGACCTACCAAGACGGGGCGAACAGAGGCATCAGGGTTCCAATCCAAGACGGTGGTAATGTGCTTTTCTATAAGCGCGCTCAGGACCTCTGCCAGGTAGAGATAATTCATTTCTACTCACCTTTTACGTATTTTAGGAAAGGGCAAGGCTCGGGGCGAATTCCTTACCTATCATTGCTTACATAAAATGGATCGACGAGGAGACGTCCTCCAGCTGCATCGGGACTATCGATGACGAGTCCCAAATTTTCTAAGTCGGTTCCTACTTGTCCTTTCGCCAGTTCACCGGTTGGCACTCGCAAGCCATAGTCGGCAAGATGGGAGCGGAAGTCTTCGGTGGTTGCTGGAATATCACCCTGCGCATAGCAGCAAGCATGGACTAGTGAAATTAACATTGCAGGCCCAGGCTGTGTGACCCAGAGAGATTTTCTCCTACGTCCACCGGCAAGATTCGCCAATAAGTAAGCTTGGTCGTAGGATTTCTTCTCAGGATCTTCTGTTTCTACTTGTCCAAGGCTATAGCGGGTAAACTCAAGTATATTACTCGTAAAACCGCTCTGACATTTAGCCAAGAGGGAATGCTCTTCAAGGAGCATTGCACAGGTAGCGCAAAGCCACTGAGATACACCCGTCCCGCCCTTGCTCATGCTTGCAGCATCTAAAATCGCCCTATTGTTCGAAACGTGCTCTAAAAAGAGCTTTATAGCGCTCGGAGCAGATTTCCCACCGGTGCGCGAGTACCCCACTGCCTGACCGAGAGGCCAAGGGTGCCCGGCATCCTCCAAAAGACAGAAAAGTAAATTTAGTCCAAACCGGGCAAGTACATACTTTTCCAAGAGTCGCCTGATAAGCAAATCAGCATTGTGCCCAAATTCTAGGAATGAGTTTGTATCCCTGTGTGATTGCCAAAGGCTAGCTTCGATCTCGATCTCCGAGGGAAGAGCATTACCACTGGTAACAGAGAGTACAAATCGCCAACAAACTGTATTGACATAGCAGACCCAGAGTACGTGTGCTCCTAATCCCACTCGTAGTATTGCTTCGAGCAACACAGTCCACTGCCGGCGGGTCAACCTATTTTTAAGTAGTAGTATTGCTTCTAGATCCATGCAGAAGCGCTCTGCGGGTGACCTCGCGGAAGCAATATTCGCAGTGCCTCGAAAGGCACGTAGCTGTTCACCTGTTAAACCTATTGAGAGGTAGGGATAGGCTAGCAGTTGTTTTGTACTGGGATTAAAAGCCAGGGCTACGAACCTAGCGAATGTGTCATCATCTTCGTCAACTCGCAGGGACTCGCCCATTCGCTTTACGAGTTCTTTCCCTTTGGTCTCGCCCAGCCCACCACCAATCACATGCAGCAAGAGATTCCACGGATTCCACCTGCTGCGTACGCGGCCGAGCACACACGCATGGTAAGCTATTTGCGGCACGAGTGGCATAAGCTGGGGAAGGCGGATCGTTTTTTGGCCGCCTCGTACAGGGCTCGCGAGTCCTCCCTGTTCTTGCTTTAATAACGTGCGCCAGAGATCTGGTCCTCCTAAGTCGTTTGGGAAGATATCTGGTAATTCATCGATTTTCTCGAGGTCTACGTCTCCCTCTGCTCTCATAAAAAGCAGGCCGCGATAAGCAGACCCTAGCAAAACTTCTCCTATCGAATATTCCGGTGCGACTGTAGCCAGGATGGAATTATCATAAGACGGGTGATTTCTTCCCCCGCGTCCACGACCTGTCGGATCATCTAAAAAATCCTTTACTTGCATGGTTATATTACTCTCGTTCATAAGTTAGACAGTGATGGCGGCGCGCTTTCACTGGTGAGCTCGATTCTTTTGTGCCTACCAATCGTTATTGATGTAATGCCGTTAATAACCTTCTCTTTGTCGCGGCAGAGTTCACCTGCATACTGATGACGAACCCTGTCTATAGCTGCTCGTACACTCGCTGGTAGGCTACTACTCGAACATCCCTCCCTTTTCAAGCAGAGAGCGCTGTACAAATCGAACGTGATGGGCACGCGGTGTGTACCACTGATCTCAAAGAAAGGCATATCGTGGCCAGGGGCTGAGAGGGTCGTGGAAGGGGGTAGAATAGCTCGTAGCCCTGCCCGACTGCTCTTGAGTGTCACGAGTCCCTTCTCCTCTGCCTGGGGTTGTCCGAAGCTCTCGAGAAGGTTGAATACTATTTCCCTACCACCAAGGAGGTCTTGCAAGGTGTCCTTAATCTTGTTGAGTTTTGATTGGTCGAGAAGGGATTCCTCAAAATCTGCGAGATGATCTTCGCGGGCATGGCGACCTGTGCGTACACCTACAGACCTCTTGACAATAGCACTAGCCATTTGCCGCAAGGAATGAACAACCCGGAGCGCCTGAAATGATTTTCGCCCGAGAAGTTCCTGTTCCCATTCCGCCTCGGCAGCTTGCAATAGTGCTAAGAAAATTTCTTCAATGGGTGAGAGGCCAGGTACACGTGTACCATCGTTACCCAACTCAAGAGATTGGCTGTACTCGTCTTCGATTTTGCGAAGAGGATGATTCTTCGGGCCTGGGGTGAAGATAGCAGGATCTAAATCTGAAAACTTTCCTCGTAGGGTCTCACGGATGGGCTTCAGGGCACCACCTTCAGTACTCGAGAGCCTATCAATGGCGGCTTTAGAAATCTCGTACCTGGACCAGTTCTGGATGCCGTAATTCTCAACTGCCTGCGGGTAGTCCCTAGGAAATAATGCATGAGGATATAGCCTGCTCAGCAATGAATATGTAGGGGCAACCTTTTGAAAAGGCCTCGTGGCTTTTGTTTGTTGATCGACTTGGGCATGAACCCAGTCACACGGATGGGTGCTTCCCTCGAAGTTGCTCCACTGGCCGATCACTGTTTCAGCCACCAGGGAGAATGCATCTCGAAAATTCCACCTTTGCCCAGTGTACAATTCGCTGTGTCTTAGGATGGCGAGGTAAGATTTACGGCTGGATGAATCTTGCAACCACGCAGCATTTTGCCGAAACGGACATAGGGCTGCCGAGTCACAATCGGTGCATACTTTCCAATCACCATCTCTAGTAGCAGCGGTAACAATTTGTTCGATAGGGGAAAGACTTGTGCCGGCTGTAACAATAAGGCTTTCGAGGTCAAGGGGCCAACAAGCTATACGGTTATCGAACGACAAGGGCCAGCACGCAAGACGCTGTTGCTTGCTAAGAGTAGCCTCGTAACCAATGCTGGATGCTCGAATTAGTTCGACGATCAACTCGGTCACCCGATTCTTGACTCCCCATTTTTGACCAGCTTCGCGAAGCGCCCTGGCGAGTATACCCCGGTTCGCACAAGCTACGAAGAGGGGCATAAGCGCTTCCGAGTCATTCAACAAATCAAAGATATCATCTGCTAGTTCCAGTGCAGCGTTTCCCTGGGCATTGTCAGTAGCCGTTGCATCCTGGATGACGATGAGGCGGCCAATCTGGCTGGCGAAGTTACCGGCAGAAGATTCTACATCTTTGCTGTCCACCACGACGCGGCGCGGAGAAATAGGGTTAGGCTTGAATCTGTCGGTGAGAAGGCGACGAAGGTAACCCTGCATACCCAAGTTTTCATCCAGGTTCATCAGGAAGTCTTGAACTGTCTCTGATTTACCGTTTCCTGGGCCACCAATTAAAAATATTCCCCTGGGAGTTTCTTCCCCATCGGCGATGGATTTTGCCAATGAACGCAACTTTATGATAAGCGTTGTGTCTATCGGCTGACCAAGTGGGCTAGTACGTTGAAAGGGTACCTGTACTCCGCCACTATCATGACCATGCCAAGCGAGTAACCGAGTCACCTGGGAGTTTCGACGTAATGGCATTGTAACTCCTTCTCTCTAAACATCACTAGCTAGCCGCTTTCCTTGTGGTTGCCACCAATAGGTTTACCTGCTGATCCCAACACAAGCTGTGCCGAGCGTAAAGATAGCTCACGGTCCTACTTCCTATGCTTCGTACAATATGCTTCACAGTAAATGTTGGACTAAAATCTGGTATAGGCCAGTCAAAGTAACTGCAAGATCTTATATTTGGGCTGGTCCCACTATCTTTGAGATCTGACACCGACACACATGGTAATAGTCCCACATATTTCGCAGTAGCTCAGCAGTATTGAGCGTGGTATAACGCTTATCGTCACAACTATTTGGCCAAACTGCCTGCTTTCCTCTTATCTATGCGGTCATATTACCCTCTTCCCACCATGCTGTCAATTTCCTGATGTTCTGATACTACTGCCAATTTGGATAGGTACGTCAATTATGGAAGTCGAAGAATGACACAGCCCTAAGTCGCGAAAATGGCGCCAGCGCAGTCAATGGAGTGATACAATGCTACTTGATGATGGGATACTCCTTACGGAGATCGACCCCTTGCTTGTGCAATGTGGATTTTCGCAAATGAAAGAAGGGCGGAAAGCGTTATGTCCCAGGAGGAAAATGTTCGCTCCATCCTCGCATCTTCGGCTATTTCTCAACTGCCGATACGCGAGCGTGTCGGTCTGGTCATCCAGGCAACAGATGTCTCCACCGCGATCACCAGGATACGCGAGGCAGAGCAGGCTGGTGTTCAACAAGTCTGGATGACGCAATCGGTGGGCATGCTGGATACGCTGACGCTCTTTGCCGCCGTGGCAGGTCACACAACGCGGATCCGGCTAGGTACATCGATCGTGCCGATCTATCCGCGTCATCCCCTCGTGATGGCGCTGCAAGCAGCTACAGTCGACGCGCTTGCACCGGGACGCTTGCGACTGGGTGTTGGGACAAGTCACCGCCACGTGATGGAAAACGTGTATGGCCTCTCGATGCCGTCCCCCCTGGCGTATTTGCGTGAATATGTCGAGGTGATGCGTCAAGGATTATGGGAAGGACGCGTGGATCATCAAGGAACATTCTTCAAGATAGCTACCTCTTTCCCGCGCCAGGCGCAGATTCCCCTGCTCATCTCGGCGCTAGGCGAGAAGGCATTTCACCTGGCTGGTGAAGTGGCCGATGGCGCGATTTCGTGGGTTTGCCCGGTTCCCTATCTGCTCGATACGGCTCTGCCTGCTTTGCGGGCAGGCGCCCAGGCTCAACATCGTCCCGCACCCCCGCTTGTCGCGCATATCCCGGTGGCAATGAGTACCGATGAAGCAGCAGTGCACGCGGCAGCGCTGCGGCGCGTCTCGTTCTATACGAAAGCGCCCTTTTACGCGCACATGTTTGCAGCGGCGGGCTTTCCTGTTGCCGCAGATGGAACCGGCGTCGCTGCGCTAGTAAAAGCGCTAATGGTTGCAGGAGACCAGGCGCAGGTGGAAAAGCGCCTGCGCAAGCTGCTCGCAAGTGGCCTGGACGAACTGCTGCTAATGTTGGTGCCGGTCGCGGACGAGACAAGCGAGCGAGAGCAGTTGATACAGGTGATCAGTTCGCTCTAATCATCCGTGATCTGGTCTACTTCGGCAAGAACACCTATGGAGAGTTTTTAGCCTCAGAAGAAGGGATGGCGACCAATATTCTCGCCAGCCGCCTGGCTCATCTGGAACACCAGGGCATTCTGGTGAAGAGGCTGTTTCATTATGCTGATATTCATACCGCAAATGGCAACTTCTGCTAAACTTTCTCCGTATATATGGTAGCATTTTCCAATTGATGGCATTTTTATCATGCACTGAGGAAGTGAACATGCAGCACCAGCAGGAATTTGACCATACGTCCAACACACCAGGGGAGACGCCAGCGCCACTCAATGAGCGCCAGGTCAATACCGACCCTCGCGAACAGCCACCATCGCATGAGTTTACGTACCGTCCCTATGAAGAAGGCTATGCTGACCTGAGCGATCGAGATTTCTGGCCATACGAGGGTGAGAAGCTGCGGCCAGAGCCGAAAAACCAGAAAAGTATGGGTGGACTGCTGGCATTGGTCGTTCTGCTGTGCGCGGTCTTTATCGCCGGGAGCTTATTCGGCGTGATTCTGAGCTGGCTAACCTGGGTGGTGGTGATTGTGCTGATCCTGGCCGGGCTGGCCGCGCTGGCTACAAACTGGCGTGTCGTGACTATCCCCATGCCCACGCGCACCTTCCAGATCATGGAACACGCGCGGCTGGTGATCAACAATGGGGCCGGGACCGTGTCTATTCGCCGGGGAGAAGAGGGCATGGTGAGCGTGAACGCGACCAAACGCGCCAGCGGCATTGGCATCGATGCCGAGCGTATGCAGATAAACTACAACCAGTACGGCGACACGCTGGACATCTCAAGCCGCATGGACTGGAGCATCCTGCAGTTTGGTCTGCGTACTGTCGATTATGAGATCACCGTGCCGTCCAGTTGCGATGTACAACTGCAGAATGGCTCGGGACAAGTCGCGGTTCAGGGCACCAGCGGCCGAGTGTACGCGTACGACCTTCAGGGGCGGATCGCGATGAAAACCGGCAGTGGACGCATCGAAGCCGGCAATCTGCAAGGTCTGATCGATCTGCACACCGGTAGTTCGCGCATCGAGGCTCAGAATCTCCAGGGCCAGACCAACCTGCACACCGGCAGTTCGCGCATCATCCTTGGAAACGTGCGTGGCCAGCTCACAGCAAAGACCGGCAGTGGGCGCATCGAAGTCAGCCAGGCCGTGTTAAGCGGGGAATCGACTTTGAAAACCGGCAGCAATTCAATTACCTTTGACGGTTCGCTGGACGCGCTCGGTAGCTACAAGTTCCAAACTGGAAGCGGCGGAATTAACCTCAGCTTGCCTGATAACGCGGCATTTAGCCTGGATGCAAAGACCAGCTCCGGCGGTGTGTACAATGAATTTGGTAGCAATGAAGTAGGGAACGGGCCACACCCGCCACTCAAACTCAGAACAGGCAGCGGGGGGATTCGCATCTATCGATTGCGGTTTCCTCAAAGCAGATCGTAATCAAACGTATACCCCCCTCTCCAGGACTTTTACAAACATGTAAGATCTCAGAGTTAGTTGGATTGTGATCATAGTTAGTTGGATTGGTTAAGCTTAACATAAGAGCAGTAGAGTTTATGAATTTTCTTAAATTCAAAGTTATTTGGAAACGTCTAACCTTATTTACGTAGTTACTTGGATTATCCTAATTGACGCGATCTCTATTTACGTAGTTACTTGGATTATCCTAAATTGTGGTCTTAGGCGTGTCTATAAAGGATGAGGATCAAGTGGTGTGGTGGCTGGCAGCTGATGCGCTGGGACAGATTGGGGACCCACGTGCCGTCGAGCCGCTCAGTGATGCCTTGCTGGTCTACTCAAGCAATCCATCGTCGGGTAAAGGTGGAGGACGTAGAGGAACAGGTGAGGACTGGATAATGGTGGTCGTCGTTGAACCGTATAACAGGAAGCTGTCAAGGAGTCGGTCCAGTTGATCAATGGCAGGAATGTACACCTTGAGAATAAAGCAATCCTCCCCGGTGACCCGGTGACATTCCACGACTTCAGGAATCTGCTGCGCCAATGCAGCAATGCCGGGCAGTTGTCCAGCATGCGGGCGGATGCGGACGTAAGCCGCAATTGGCAACCCGAGTGCGACCGGATCTAGCTCCAGACGGTACCCTCGAATCACGCCGCTTTCTTCCAGGCGACGGACGCGCTCCGTCACAGCCGGTGAGGACATGCCAACGCGGCGACCCAGTTCGGACATGGTCAAGCGAGGATCTTGTTGCAATTCCTCCAGCACCCGTCTGTTGACTGTATCAATCTCCTCAGAAAGTGGCTTGTAAGTAAAAATTCGTTTTTCCTTTACATCTTGAGGCATGTGTTCGTTATCTCCTTCAAGTTGCCATGTATTTTCGCTGATTTCTATTGTACCATACAAGAAACAGTATGAGCGTGAGGAGATGAGATGTTTCAGGTGAGAAAAGCCAACGTGACGGCCAGGATTCCGCCACATGCGTACTTTTTCGTGAGTGCCATCTTTCACTACCTTGGACCGGCATTTGCCGTGCTCCTCTTCTCCAGTGTGACGGTGCTTGGTGTGGCATGGTTCCGCATTGCGAGTGCCGCCGTCATCTTTGCGCTGTGGCGGCGTCCCTGGCGCTTCTTCGTTGGCATCTCCTGGGCACAGCGACGCGTTCTGCTCGCATTGGGCATCGTGCTGGCTCTGATGAATGCCTGCTTCTACCTGGCGATCTCCCGCATTCCCTTAGGCACGGTTGGAGCCATCGAGTTCCTGGGTCCTACTACCCTGGCTGCACTGGGCGCACGGACCCCGCGCAATATCGGTGCCTTGATTCTGGCCGCGGGCGGTGGCTGGCTCCTGACGGATGTGCGCTTCGGAGGGCAGCCACTCGGCTTCGTGTTCGCCTTTGCCAACTGCGCCTTCTTCATGCTCTACGTGGTGCTTGGTCACCGGATCGCCCAGGATGGTGGTGCGACAGGGGTTGACCGACTGGGTGCAGCCATGCTTGTGGCGCTCGTCACCATCACTCCGATTGGGATCACCGGTGCCTTGCCTGTCATGACGCAACCGCTCCTGATCCTCGCGGGTTGCGGTGTGGGCGTGTGCTCATCGGTCATTCCGTATGTGAGCGACCAGCTTGCTATGGCGCGGTTGCCCCGGGCAACGTTTGCGCTCTTGCTCTCTCTGCTGCCAGCCTCTGCAGCTCTTATCGGGGTCATTGTCTTGCGTCAGATCCCGCGACTTCCCGAGGTTGTCGGCATTCTCCTCGTGGCGGGTGGCGTAGCACTGCACAAGGAGTCTGAGGCTCGGCCCAAAAATCGGAGAAAGGATGACGGACCAGTCGAACTTGAACATCTCGATGCCGTCAGCTCTGTTCACGTGGATTGACGGATTGTAGACAAAGGTGGCAACAGGTCACTCTTTCAGATGAAAAACTCTTGTGCGAAGCAGCGAAGGGCCTCCAGATTGGTTCCATCCACAAAACGCAGCACCAACTCCTGCACACCTGCTTCTTCATAGGCGGCCAGCCGCTGGCGGATCGTCTCAGGACTGCCTACCAGGTCAGTATTCACGCTTGTTCCAAGCCTTGCTTTGCGTTCATCAGGAAGCAAAGCCCTCGCCTGCTCATCGCTGTCAGCCATCAGGCACAGTGTTGATGACGTGCGATGAATACTCTCGTAATCACGCCCCACGGTCTCGCAATGCTGTTTGAGCACGGCAAGCTTCTGTTTCACCGTGGCCGGATCATTACCCACGTTGCAGGCATCGGCGTACCGCGCCACTAACTTGAGCGTCACCTGCTCACCATCACCTCCGATGAGCAGCGGGATATGGGGTTGCTGCACACCTCTGGGCTGGTTGATAGCACCACGTACCTGATAATAGGTGCCTTCAAAGTGCGCCTCCTGCTCTGTCCACATCGCCAGTATGACCTGAACCGCCTCGCGCAACTGACGCAGACGTTCCGGGGCTTCAGGATACGCATAGCCATAGGCGTGATACTCGTGCTCATACCAACCCGCCCCAATGCCAACGTTCAGACGACCATGGGAGAGCACATCGACCGTGCTCGCCATTTTTGCCAGCAGCGTAGGATGGCGATAACTATTGCAGGTGACCATCTGTCCGATGCGGATGATGCTGGTATCGCGGGCCAGCGCAGCCGTGCTCATCCAGCATTCAAAGGTCACTTCCTGTGACGGGTGAGGGATGGTGTGAAAGTGGTCAACGAGCCAGACGGAAGCGAATCCCATCTCTTCAGCCGTTTGCGCCACCTTCGTCATCGTTTCGTAGGCTTCTACGGGGTCCTTGATCCCTGCGAGATCCATGGTCCAGCCTTGAGGAATAAGCACGCCAAATTGCAGTGCCATGCGATGTTTGCTCCTTCTTTGCGCAGATTTCATGTTCCTGTATGCTACCAGGAAAGTTGGCAAAAGTACAGAGCAACTTTAAGGAGATGCTGTTATTCTGCCTCAAGATTTGAAAGCAAAACCACTTCTCCCTTCTTAAACGTTAAGTGAGGGGCTTGAGACGAATGACAGCGGACTCCTTTGTGTAGCACAACTTGACTATATTCTCCAGGCTGAGATACCTTGAACATGGAATGCGCAGACAGTATCATTGATGTGTGAAGATCTTCCTTGCCAGTGGCAGGGAAAAAGTAACAGCAGGTAGCAGATGACGCTGATGCGTTTTGATCCTCACTCAATCAGTGCACGGAAACACCATAGGAAGTGAGAGCTATGGTCCCTGACCTACTGAAATTGCTGCCGTTTGCCCTTGGGACGATCGCTCCTACGATGATCGGCTTGGTGATCATCTTTCTGACCGGCACGCGAGGGTCCGTCAAAGCGTGCGCGTTCATCCTTGGCAAATTCCTGTTTTATGTCATTTGGGGCCTGATCTGTCTTGAATTGGTAGATCAACTCTCAGCTCCAGGTCTGAAAGGATCCAGGAGCATTTCTGAGCCCTTTTTTCTAATCGCTGGTTTGATGTTACTTATCCTGGCCATACGCAATTTCTTCGTGGAGGATGATCCAGATGCCCCTCCGCCTAAGTTCGTGACTGCTTTAGCCAAGCTAGGACCAGTCAAATTGTTTGCGTTGGGTATAGCGATATCGATCATCCAACCTCGTTTTATCCTGTTCGTCCTCGTGGGTGCCTCAATTCTTGCCGAATCCAGGCTATCAGCGAGCGAGAACTTGCTCTCTCTCTTCGTACTTGCCCTGCTCATGGTGTGGCCAATGCTCATCCCTGTGGGAGCCTACCTTGTCATGGGTGAGCATCGTGCTGATGCAATCAACTCAATGAGGACGTGGTTACTGCATCATCAACGCATGATCAATGGAGTCGTAATGGGTCTCTTTGGCATGTTTCTGCTGTTTTTGGGTCTAACGGGTATGTAAGGAGGCTGTTTAGCTTCTACTCGGCACCAATGCGTCCCATGCGCTGCTCCAGCCTATTCGAATTCCAGGATATGTCGTAGTTCCTCTCATTCGAAAGCAGAGCCGCACAAGCTAGCGCGGCACACCATTCAAGAAATCCAACACGACGCGGTTGAACTCCTCCGGCTTCTCCATATGAGGGTGGTGAGCCGTCCCGGCAATGACCACCTTTTGCGCGCCAGCTATGCCCTGCTCCAATATGCCGGCGGCCTCTATGACCTCTGGCACATCTTGATCGCCGACCACAATCAGCGTCGGTATCCTGACCTCCACGAGCCGGGTGATCGCCGGCGGCGAGAGCGGAATCATGTGCCGTTCGTGAGCCATAAAGTCGCCATGCCGCTCTAGCTGTTGCAGTGACAGTGTGGTAACGCGCGCTCGTGCCTGTGCATTCACCTGCTCGGGTGCTCTCCTGGGGCCATCGGTCCAGAAGCGCACAGTGGCTTCGACCGCACCCGCAATATCTTGTTGCTGCAACGCCCCATAATAGCGACCAGCAAATGTCTGAATAGCATCCGTCATGGGCGGTGCATAGCCACTCGGATCCGCTGAAACCAGGATCAGCGCGTCCACTTTGTCTGGATGCTCAAGCGTGAAATCGAGTGCCAACGTGCCTCCTCCCGAGAGACCGAGCAGATAGGTCTTCTCGATGTGCAGGTAGTGCAATAGGCTCAAGAGATCCTGGCGTGGTGAGAACGGCGGCTCGGCCTCTTCCTGCGCCGAATCTCCCCATCCCCGCACATCGTAGCGCAGCACTTGATACTGCTGGGCGAACACCTCGAACTGGTCGTACCAGGATCTGCGATCCAGCAGCAGGCCATGAATCAAGGTGATCAGATGTCCTGTCCCGGCAACTTCGTAAGACAGTTTGGTGCCGTTCACCTGAGCGATCCCTGTTTGATGCGTCCCTTGTGCCATGCCAATATCCTCCTCTATATGTACGATGCTTTGCTTATTATAAACCGATGTGCAAGTTTGAAATCGGCGGAAATCCTTGGAGTGTCTAATGCATGGTTCAAATGCACTTGACAGTTTTCTGAAACTCAATTGCTGTCCGAATCGTGTTTCGGGTGAGAAATTGTTTTTGGACTGTTCAGACGGTCACGTGTGATTGAACGTCAATTGAACTTTGCCTAAGAGTCATATTGAAAATGGTTCTTTTGGCACATGACTAAACGTCACCTCAAGGCTATACTGATTCCTATCAAAAGGCAGGGGATGAACAGGCTGGATGTACGCTTTCCGGCCTGCCATCTGAGGTGTTATGACAGAGGGACTGCACCATGAGCACACAAAACAGTATGAATAAAGAGCAGGACAGGAAAGTGGCAGAAGAAAGCTTTCGGATAGGCACCAGGGAATACACCGAAGGCAGGCTGGAACAGGCCGCGATTTCGCTCGCTAACGCTGAGTGCTTCTTCTACCTGGTGGGAGATTTTCAGCGCACCGCAGACAGTCGCGCACTGATTGCTGATATTGAGCGCCAGATCGGCTCGCTTGAGCAATCCACGAGCAGTTATTGGTGTGCCATTCAGCTTTATCGTGATACTGGTCGCACCGGTGATGAGGCGCAGAGCCTCCTGGCGCTGGGCCATGTTGAACGGCAACTGGGGCATCTCGATCAAGCGCAGGAGGCCTATCTCCTGGCGCAGAAGCTGTACCAGTCGCTAGGCCAGGTAGCAGCGCTGGGACATGTCGCCCTTGCGCTGGGCCACACTGAGATGCAGCGCGCGCACCTGGAGCAGGCTGGGCAGTATTATCAGGAGGCCCTCAACTCTTTCAGGGCGGTCGCTGACGAGGGGGAGACGGATGCTCTGAGCAGCCTTTCCAACCTCCAGCGCTTGATGGGCCGCTTCTCGGAGGCGGAGGCCAATGGCCGGCTCGGACTGGAAAGATACCGGGCCAGCAAGGATACCTCTGGCAGCATCAATGCGCTCACGGACCTGGGGTGGATCTACCTGGATGCAGGACGCCTCGAGCAAGCTGCTCAGGTCTTCGGTGAGGCGCTCGAAGTGGTACGCAGCGCCGACTATGCGCAGGGTGAGGGTGGCGCCTCCCTGGGATTGGCCGAGGTGCACCTGCGCCAGGGCCAGGTTGACCAGGCGTTGCTCGAGGCGCAGGCTGCACTGCTCGACTATACCAGTTATCGCTATGATCTGGGGATTGCCAATGCGCAACGCCTGCTCGCAGAAATCCACATGCAACTCGGCCAACTTTCCCAGGCAAGTTCCTTGATGGAAGAAGCAATCCGGCTCTACAAGCAGCATGTGTTTCACAGAGGCCTGGCCAATGCACTGGTGGGACTTGGGGAAATCCAGCGCCGGCGAGGTCTGCTTGCTGATGCGATACACGCCTTCCTGCTGGGACGTGAGAAAGCGCGCCAGTGGGGTCTCAGTCTGGTTGAAAGCAGGGCACTCTTGGGACTCGGCGATATTTACCGTGAGCGGGAACAGCTTGAACTAGCCGAACGGATGTATCTCGAGGCAAAGGCATGTATAGAGCGCCCTGCTATTCCGGGAGGTAACCAATGGCTGGCCGAGGCAGATCTCCGCCTGGCGAGTCTTACCAGTTGACTTGAGTAACGAAGAAGGGAGGTTCTTTATGGACGTTTTTCTTACCGGTGCAACCGGCTACATTGGGGGAGCCATTGCAGATGCGCTCCTTCGTGCAGGGCATGGTGTGCTTGGCCTTGCCCGCTCAGACAAAGTGGCAGAAGTAATGCGGGCGCGGTCTATTTCCCCGTTGCGAAGAATTCATCCTATGAGCACGATCACCACCAGGACGGCACCGAAAGCGCATTATCGCCAGCCGGCGCATCCCTGGTCCGGCTGGCTGTTGCTCTTACCCGTATTCTGAGAGACGAAAAACAGGAAATTAGCCTGTCACTGTCTTCTCACCAAGATGTTGTTACTCTTCTCTTGTGAGTCGCAAGGAAAGGAACTACCAAATGACCACTCTACCGAACATCGTGCTTGTCCACGGCGCCTGGGCCGACGGCTCCAGTTGGAGCGCCGTCATCGAGCGCCTGCAAGCCGATGGCTACACCGTCACCGCACCCCAGTTTCCGTTGACCACATTGGCCGATAATGTCGCTCGGCTGCGCCAGGTGCTGGCCCGTCAGACCGGCCCGACCATCGTCGCCGGCCACTCCTACGGCGGCCAGATCGTGACCGCGCTGGGCACTGACGCGCCCAACGTCATCGGTCTCGTCTACATCGCGGGCTTCAGACTTGATCAGGGCGAATCGATTGGTGCTCTGCTCGAGCAGGGACCGCCGACCCCGGCCCTGGCGCATCTGATTATGGACCAGCAAGGCTTCGCCTGGCTGCCCGAGGACGACTTCGTGCACCACTTCGCCGCTGACGTGGATCCAGTGAAGGCCAGGGTTATGTACGCGGTGCAGCAGCCGCTGTCCTGGAGCGCCCTCGGGGACGTGATGGGGGTGTCGGCCTGGAAAGCGCTGCCGACCTGGTTCATGGTCGCGGATGGTGATCAGACGATTCCGCCGGATGCCGAGCGGCTGTTCGCCAAGCGCATGGGGGCCATCACCGTCGAAGTCAAGACGAACCACGTGGCGATGGTCTCCCACCCCGATGACGTGCTGCAGCTCATCGAGACGGCGGCCAAGGCTGTGTCGGTCGCACACTAAGCGCCTCGCCCATGCAGGAGACTCCGGCGTTCATGGTGCTTCGCGTGCTTAGACGCGTCAGTGGTCGATGAGTCCAGAAACGTCAGGTCCTGCGAACCCGAAAGCCTCCAGGATGTCGAGCCTCGTAATAACAATGACCTGTGCCAGGCCACTCGTGGTCTGACACAGGTCATTGTTGTGTAAAAGTTCAGATTAAAGATTGCAGGTAGACAGTTCGCGTTTTTCCAGGTACTGCTGGTGATACTCTTCGGCCCGGTAGAATGTGGAGGCCGGGACGATTTGTGTCACGATTGGGCGTCTGTATCTCCCCCTGCTTTCTAACTGCTCCTTTGACGCTTCAGCAGCGGCTTTCTGTTCAGGTGTATGATAAAAGATGACTGAACGGTATTGGGAGCCGATATCTGGACCCTGGCGGTTCATTGTGGTCGGATCGTGGTTGTCCCAGAATACTTTCAATAGTTCATCGTAACTGACGCGGGAGGGGTCGTAGTCTACTTCGACCACTTCAGCGTGGCTGGTTTTGTGCGAACATACGTCGCGGTAGGTAGGATTGGGGAATGTTCCTCCTTCGTAGCCGACGGCTGTAGAGATGACTCCTTTTACCTGGCGGAAGTCGGCTTCGACGCCCCAAAAGCATCCTGCTCCAAATGTGGCTTTTTCCATGCTAAATTTTGTACCTTTCTAATAATTCATTGTATACAACTTTTTAATTTGGATAGTATGTATGAAAGCCAGCGATGGCTGATGAATCGGCGGTGTGCGCTGTCTGGGGCGGCTGGGTGTCCGTCGGAGACCAGGCATCTACGGGTGTCCTGATTTGTTCGTGTTAAGCGTCATCACCTTTCTACCATAGAAAACAACGGGGAGTGCTTAATTGTTCCTGGGATTCAACCTGCTTTAACGTGAGTTCGGGATAAGCTATGCTCCCGGCAGAGCGAGAAGTTGCAGCCCGAGAGTAGACTTTTTGGGCTACACCTTGCGTGCACCAACGGTGATACAGTTCGCTAGGCATCTTGTAACGCATCAGTGACCGCCTGTTCCACGGTCATCGCCTGCCCTGCAGTCCATCCGGTCTCGAATGTCGCTGCATCGAGATTCGCACGAGCCTCGGCGACACTCCTGTTCACGTCATCTCGGTAGCTGCTGGCAGCGGGGAGCATGTGGTCAGCGATCCCGAACAGCCGCCCTGCTCGCTCTGCTTGCCCCTGGGCTACTGCTACCTCGGCCATTCCGGCCAGCGCCTTGACGATGCCGAGCCCACCGTCTACCCGTTGCATGTCCTGCCAGAGATTGAGGCCTTGCTGGTAGAGCACCTTCGCCTGTTGCTCGTCCCCGTACTGATGCAGCCAGCTATCCCCGACGCTGATCAGGATCATGCCGAGCCTCCCTCGATCCTTTGATGCGCGCAGGAGCAGCAGGCGCTGCTCATACAGGGAGCGCGCCTTCTCCTCGTCGCCCTGGGGCAAGCCCACGACCTCCAGCGCGCTCACCAGCAACGTCACCCCAAACACGTCCCCCTGCTCCTGGAAGAGCTGCAAGCTTTCCTCAAAGTGTGTGCGCGCGCCCGCGCGGTCGCCTGAGAAATAGGTGGCCATCCCCAGGTAGTAGAGCACCATCGCTTCGTACCACACATCCCCGAGATCCTTAAAAATAGTGCGGCTCTCTTCGAGCAGAGGACGCGCCTCCGCGCCGTTGCGCTGCCCCATGCGGACCAGCCCTAACAACTCTTCCGCGTAGCCGATTGCTCGGTTGTCTCCCAGCTCGCGCGCAATAGACAGGCTCTCTTCCGTACGAGGAGAAGCCGCTTCATAGTCGCCTTCGATCCAGGCCAGCCAGCCGGCACCCAGAAGGGCGCTGCCTCGTGCAGCACTTCGATCGGTGCCATCGGTGCGCTGCAGCATGGCTTCCAGCCACGTTCGTCCCTCGCGTACATCGTCGTGCAGGAACCAGTACATGGAGAGGGCGCCTACCAGGCGCAGCCCGGTATGTACAGCGTTCCCGTCTGCCTTGCTCCAGGCCAGGGCAGCGCGCAGGTTGGCCTCCTCACGCTCCAGTCGCTCCATCCACACCTCCCGCTCCGGACCGAACATATGTGGCTCGGCCTCCAGAGCCAGCCGCAGGAAGTAGTCGGCATGCCGCTCTTGCACGCTGGCCGCCTCTCCGCTTGCTTCTAGTTGCTCCTGGGCGTACTCGTGGATCGTCTCCAACATGGTGAAGCGTGGCTCCCCGCCTGTGCCCTGCTGCGCTTGCACCAGGCTCTTGTCCAGCAACTGACCCAGTTGTTCAAGTACTGCTCCCTCGTCGCCCTCTGAGGAAGACACATTCGCGGTAGCGTCGAAGACGCAGGCGGCCTCCACTGCCTCCAAAGTGAAGCCACCGGCGAAGGCCGAGAGCCGCCGGAACAGGGCCTTGTCGCCCTCATCCAGCAGATCGTAGCTCCAGGCAATCGTGTTGCGCAGCGTCTGCTGGCGCTCGGGCACGTCCCGCGCTCCGTGCGTCAGCAGCGGCAGCCGGTGCTCCAGCCGGGCCAGGAGGGCCGCTGGTGGCAGCACATTGCTGCGAGCGGCTGCGAGTTCGAGCGCCAGCGGGAGGCCGTCCAGGCGCCAGCAGATCTCGGCAATGGCCTGCGCATTGGCTGCCGTGAGCGCGAAAGTCGGCTGCACCTCGCGCACCCGCTCGACGAACAGGGCCACCGCTGGAACCTGCGCCAGGGTTGCGAGGTCAGGGAGCTGTTCAGCGTCTGGCAGGGCAAGCGGCAAGACAGGCACTACCCGCTCGTCGCGTACCCGTAGGGGCTCGCGACTCGTCACGAGCACTTTGAGCCGTGGGGCGGCATCGAGTAGCTGGGTCGCCAGGGGGGCAGCGGAAAGCAGTTGCTCGGTGTTGTCCAGCAGCAGCAGGAGCTCTCTGGGCCGCAGATACGCCAGCAGGCGCTCGTCGATCGCCTGGCCGTTCGCCTCGGACACCCCGAGCGCCCGGGCCACGGTCGGCTCCACAAGCTGCGGGTCTTTGAGCGCGGCCAGTGAGATGAAGGCAACCCCATCCGCGAACTGGGAGGTGAGATCGGCGGCAACCTGTATCGCCAACCGTGTCTTGCCGACGCCTCCTGGCCCGGTCAGCGTCACGGGCCCCACGTCCTCACGCTGCAAGAGGTCCCGCACCAAGGCCACCTCCTGTTCTCGGTCAATCAGGGGACTGCGCGGCATGGGCAGGGGCGCAAGCCGGGCTGGAACCTCTGTCACTGGAGGGCCCGTGAAGTGTTCTGTCAACAGTTGTGCCAGGTCGTTGGTGATGCGCTCGCGCAATTCGTCCGGGGTGGCGAACTTCTGATAGGAGGCGGCATCCTCAGCACGAATGCGGTCGAGCAGCGCTTGCAAGCGCGGCTCCCGCTCTGGCGCAGGGGTCTTGACGTAGATGAGCTTGGGTTTCTCGCCCGCGAGCTGGTACTCGTCCTCCAGGCCGGAGACCTGCATCGTGGGCGCGACCCAGCCATAGCGCTGCCAGTAGATGCCCACAAAGATATCGCTCTGCGCCAGGTAGGCCCGGTAGAGCTCGCGCGGCGGGTAGGGACGCGCTCCCGCTTCGAAGAGGATGGGCGTGAGACGGAGCTGGGTGATGGCCTCCCGCGCGGCTGCGCGCTCAGCAGCTACCTCGTCGAGTGTCGAGCTAACAAATACACGCACGCGCTGGTCTGGCGTGCGGATCACCGGGGAGGCTGCGGTCGCCGCCGCTAGTCTGTTGCCCGTATTCAATGGATGAGGCGTGTCCATGAGGTATCACCTTCCATCACCAAAGCAGTCAAACAACCTGTATTCTATCACACCAGTTGCCTCCACCAAGCCGGTCCGAGAGCCCAAATATTTGGCCCGGTGTCACAAATAATTGTGACAATAAGCAAACACTGTAGGATCTCACAGTTCGTGAGACTGTGATCAGAGTGAGTGAGATAGAATGAGCCTAAGTGAGGTTGACCAGAGCAGCATACTTCACTAATTTTCAGAGTTAGCAAGATTAGTGCCTTGTTATTGTCGAAGTTAGTGAGTTCAGCCTAATTCGGACCATTCACAGTTATCGAAGTTAGTGAGATGAATTCCTGTGTCTGGTCTGCATGCTACAGATCGTCAGCTCAAATGTACTGGAACGGATATGCGAAGTAGCCAGTACAGCCAGTATATCCAGTGGCTGGAACAACTTGGTTATACCGTTACCCTTACACCCAAGGAAGCTGTCTAGCTTTACTCAGCACCATTGAGGGAATTTTCGTGGGAAGCGTTTATGTAATAGGAATTACTTCCTTGTCTTGTAGAGAGCAAGTCCAAGTTGCTCCTTATAGGAATCGAAAGTTAATAAATTGAGAGCCTCATCAGGTGGAAACAAAAATGAATCAGCATTGTTGTGCTGGAACCAAGTTTCGGTATTACCGATGGGCTGCATGAGGAAAAAATGAACTTCATACGTGTCACCTTTGAAGGTGTAGTCTATTTTCCCCAGATAGTCAGCAGCTTGTGAGAGTATTCCTGTTTCTTCTTTTATCTCCCGCTCAGCAGCTTGTTGAAGATTTTCTCCTTTTTCGACATGGCCCTTTGGAAAAAGCCATTCATTTTTCGCCGTTTTCCGTAACAGGACTTTTCCGTCCCAGATTACAATTCCACCGCTTTCTAAATGATGCATTTTAGACTCCTTTTTTTGATGCTTGTCGTGAACAACTTATCCTGATGTAAACGTCAAGAGGATAGAGGATAGTGGCTCATGAGCACTTTATGTGGTGGCTGGATCAAGCTCTGCGTAAGGCTCGCGAGCCTCTTTTAGCTTCTCAGAGAGCCGGGTAAGAACTCGTCCCTTGCGTGTGTCACTGTCGACTAGACTGAAGATATAGACCTCGCGGTTCTGCCCATAGCGGTAAATGCGTCCCATGCGCTGCTCTAGTCTATTCGAATTCCAGGATATGTCGTAGTTGATCATCAGGTTGCAGACTTGCAGATTGATGCCCTCACCAGCAGCCACAGTAGCAAACATGATCTCTGCCTCTCCTCGCTGGAAGATGCCTTCAGCCTTTATAGGTTCTTCCAGGGGCTGTGTTGTGAAAATGGCAAGGATGCAGTAGACTCGACGTTATTCTGAGCTCTTAGAAAAACCGATTTCATGGACAACTCTACCCCATTCAAACTTTTATCCTGCCTGCTTGACCCTTGCCAGCCACGCTCGCATGTCGGGCTCGTGCTCTTCGTGGAAGTGGCCGAAGAGGAAGGCCCCGGTGAGCCGCTCACCCTCAAACCAGGGCAGGCGTTGGGGATCGTTGAGCTGCTCATCGCTCAAGGCGTCGACGGCGGCAACCAGTTGTTGGAAAACCTCGTGTGAATCGTTGAGGACGTCGGCCAGGGGGCGATCCCGGTTGACCTTGTATATCCAGGCGTTAATCTCGTCAACCTCGTCGTCCTCATGCAATTCCGCTGGCCAGAGTGCGATCATGTCCGTCGAGGGATCGAGGGCCGCCCGGAAGCGATTTACCGTGCGCCGTCGCCACCCGGTTATGTGGGCAACGATATCTTTGATCGACCAGCCTCCTGCGACCTCCGGCTGCGTCATGTTCTCCTCACCAATCTCGTCGAGCAATGCCAGCCATGCCGCCTGCTCGCTCTGTAGCTCGGCGAGGAGCTGCTTCTTGCTGATGGGTTCTGTGCTGTTTTCGCTCTGATTCGTCATGCGCTTGCCTCCTGATTTTATGCTTTGCTTATAGACTACCACAAAAAGCGGGCAGGGAGCGCCCTCTTAGCCCAGGCAGAAAGTCCCCCGCAGATCGTTTTGCGCCGTTTTCGTCAATTCAGTGGGTGAGGAAGCCGCCACTTCAGCTTTGGCATGTATATTTGCTTCTATCACCTGCGGAGGAAGGAAACCTGAAGCATGAGTAGAGCATTTTGCACTCTCCTGTGTGTTGTTTGCCTGCTCCTGGCTGTGCTCCTGGGAACCATGAGCCTATCAGCAGTCGAACACCGACCAGCAGATGTCGTTCCGCAACCGCTGGTCGTCGAGTACGAGCTCGCGAATCGCCTCCGGGAGCTGGTCGCGCTGCCACCGGCACTCGAGCCGCCCTGCGCTCTCGCCCTCTCCTTCCGGCGCGGCAGCACGTGCGGCCTTGATCGCATAGGCGGCCGCACCCAGCTCGTGCGCGGCGACGTGCGCGACGACTGCTGCCTGGCCAGCAGCATATGCGGCATGCCGGGCTGCCCCGCGCAGGTCTCTGGCCGCGGCCATTGCATGGCCGCCTGCCGAGCGAGCCTGGGTCATCGTGACCTCGCCACGCGCCCAGGCGCGGGCATGCTCGATCGCCCGGCGCGGTCGCGGGTCAAGAGGCCGAGCCGACTCGAAGAGGTCAAGAACGTGCTCCGCGCACAATGCCGCCCAAAGAGCGAGGAGCTGATGATCCGA
>Ga0187846_10000137_pt1 | contig 43528 bp, 41 predicted proteins | sample TC_taG_FD_161473 | JGI IMG/M metagenome (GOLD analysis project Ga0187846, IMG submission 161473) | Biofilm microbial communities from the roof of an iron ore cave, State of Minas Gerais, Brazil - TC_06 Biofilm (v2) | ecosystem: Environmental > Terrestrial > Deep subsurface > Cave > Wall biofilm... | reverse complement strand
CCGATAATTGGCGACCCCGGTGTAAATGCCAGGCTGTAGCCGACAATCACCCATAGCACCGTCACGAGGCAGGTGATGGCGAAACTCTGCATGACCGTGGCGAGCACGTTCTTCTTGCGGACCATGCCGCCGTAGAAGAGCGCCAAGCCCGGGATGGTCATCATCAGCACCAACGCTACGGAGGCGAGCATCCACGCCGTATCCCCGGAGTTGATCTTTGAGGTATCAATGACTTCGGGTTTTGTCGGTGCTGGTGGAGCCGCTGGTGCCGCCGCCGCAGCCGGAGCCCCAGGTGCTGCAGGCGCGGCCGCCGGGGCCGCGGCGGCCGGTGCGGCGGCCGCCGGTTCAGCCGCTTTTTCGGCCGGTTTATCCTCGGCCCACGTCGGCACGGCCAGCGACACCGCACCGAAGATGGCGAGCAAAGCCAGTAGTTTCTTCATTCAATCCTCCCTGATTTACAGCGCGTCGCCACCGGTCTCGCCGGTGCGGATGCGGATGACGTGTTCCAGATCGAAGACAAAGATCTTGCCGTCGCCGATCTTGCCGGTGTTGGCCGATTTCTCGATCGCCTCGATCACCTGATCGAGGAGCTCGCTCTTGATCGCGGCCTCGATCTTGACCTTGGGCAGGAAGTCGACGACGTACTCGGCTCCCCGGTACAGCTCGGTGTGGCCCTTCTGCCGGCCAAAGCCCTTGACCTCGGTGACGGTGATGCCCTGCACGCCGATTGCGGACAGCGCTTCGCGCACCTCGTCAAGCTTGAACGGCTTGATGACTGCGGTAACGAGCTTCATGGCTGCTCCATAGAGTGTATTGGGCGAGCGCTACGACGCGTCCGCCCGACGCCGTCAGAACTTGTAGATTGCCTCGACAGCAGCTGAAGCTTGGTGCTTGCTGTTGCTGCTGCCGTTCGCGCTGACGAACGAGGACTGATTGGACCAGTCGTCCCGGATTTCGCCGCGCATTTCGAAGTGCTTCCCGGCGAGGTAGGAAACCGTGGCCGTGGCTTCCGACCACCGCTGCGCCACCCCAGTGCGGTAGCCGTTGTCGTCGTCGAACTTCTCGCCGCGAACCGAAAGGCGCCACTCGTCGTTGAACTGGTAGGTCCCGTAGAGCGCGAAACCCCACCACTTCGCCTTGCTGGCGGCATTCGTCGTGAAAGCGGAGGCGTTGTCCTGCGTCCCGTAGTCGTAGTTGAAGGTGAGCGTCAACTTGTCGGTGGCGGTCCACGCTGCGACCAAGTCGACGAGGTTGCGCGCGCCCGACGGTGGGGCTTTCGTCAAGCCGCCGACCTGTTCGGTGCCGAAGTAGTCGGTCAGGTTGATCGTGACCGCTTTGATCGGCGTCAGGGCGACTCCCACTTCCCCCGTCTTTTGGGTATTGGTATCCTGGAGGTCGTCCCAGCCGTTGTTGATGCCCCCGATCAGGCTCACCTTGTCGTTGACCGCGTAGGTCGCGCGCGCACCGGTGTGGGTGAACGGGATCGCGAAGCCGAAGAGGATCGATCGGGAGATATTGACGTCCTGCGTCGGATTGATCACCTCGGCACCGGCCAGGGTCACGTACTTGCCCGCGATCACCGTGAGCGGCCCGTGGGCGTACTGCGCGAACGCTTGCGTGACGTCGAAGTTGCTCGACGCACCCGGGTTAGTGGGGAACGGAGCAATGACGTTGGCGTCGGTACCGGCGGTGAGGTTCACCAGCCCGCCGAAGCCTTCCGCCGGCTGCTTGGCGATCGTGATCGCCGCCTGGTTGAGCTGGAACGAGCTGTGCTGGTCATCGAACACCCGATTGGGTGAGCCGCTCGTGAAGGCCCCGTTGCCGTTCAGGTAAGAATACGTCGCGTCGATGTAGCCATTGACCGTGATCCCCGTGGCTTCGAGAACCTCATCGAGCCCTGGCACCGGCGACTTGGCCTTTTCCGCTGGAGCCGGAGCAGGAGTGGCTTGCGCGAGCGCCGCCGCGGGTGCAGCGAGCGCGGACGCGACCGCAGAGGCAATCAATAGCTTTCTTGTACCCTTCATCATGGTCCCCTTTTTAGAACGAGTTAAGAAAAGCAGAGGCCTGTGGAGCATTTCACATGCCAGAATTATTTCGACGCCGGAACAATGGGTTGACCAAGGCCGGTCGCCGCGGTGTGAGGGCCATGCACCGTCGCGGGGCGGTGTTGGCGGTATCCGCACCACTTTGGGCGCTGAACTTGTTCCGCGGCTCACGGTGCTAGACTCCACCTTGCCGCAGGAGGCGCAATGCAGCCCGCAAAGCTCGTCGAGGAAGTGAACGCCAAGGTGTCGGAGCTCCTCGCCGCGAGCCCGGCGCGCGATCTCGAGAAGAACGTGCGCGCGCTCCTGTCCTCGGCGTTGGCGCGCTTCGATCTGGTGGCGCGGGAGGAGTTCGATACCCAAGCCAAGGTCCTCGCGCGCACGCGGGAGAAGCTGGCCGCGCTCGAGGCGCGCGTCGCGGCGCTCGAGACGAAGCTCGGCGTGCGCGAGTAGCACGCGCTCGACCGTCGCGAAATTCGGTCGGCGCGTCGCGCCGCGTACGAGGCGATCGTCGATCCGCCCCACCGCAGTCGTGCGCGCGGCCGCGATGGCGGGGCGCGTGCGGCTTGATTTAGTTTCGTCGCCGCGGCCGCGACTACCTAAAATACGGCGCTCAGCCCGTCCGCGCTCGGGGCGCGGGCGTGGTGCTGGCGCGCTACGCTGTGTACACCGTCAAAGAAATCTCCGATGGACGGTCCCGCGCGTGCGGCGAATACGCGCCTCGCGATCGACTCCCTCGCGCTCGCGTAGGATAGGACGCATGACAGCCTCGCTTCGGCCCTCGCCGCTCGGCCGGCCGACGACCTATGGCGGCGGGTACGATCCCACGCTGCTCCACCCGGTGGCGCGCGCGCCGCAACGCGCCGCACTCGGGCTCGGTGCCGCGGTGCCGTTTTCCGGCGCGGATCTGTGGACGGCGTACGAGCTCGCCTGGCTGAATGCGCGCGGCAAGCCGGAGGTCGCGGTCGGCATGTTCCGCGTGCCCGCGGAGTCGCCGAACGTCGTCGAATCGAAGTCGGCCAAGCTCTATCTCAACGCTTTCAGCGAGACGCGCTTCACGGCCGCGGCCGAGGTCGAACACCTGTTGCGCGCCGACCTCGGCCGCGTGTGCGGCGCGCCGGTGACGGTGGCGCTGGTCGGGGCCGAAGCGCGCCGGCCGCTGCCGGCCGCGGCGCTTGACGGTGATTCAATCGACCACCTCGAGGTCGAGATCGACCGCTATTCGCCAGCGCCGCACCTGCTCGCCGCCGCCGGGGCCGCGGTCGAGGAGACCCTCGTATCGGATCTATTCAAGTCCAATTGCCCGGTTACCGGGCAGCCGGATTGGGGCAGTGTCCAGATTCGCTATCGCGGCCCGCAGATCGACCGCGCAGGGCTGTTGCGCTACCTCGTGTCGTTCCGCGGGCACGCGGGTTTCCACGAGCATTGCGTGGAGCAGATGTTCCTCGAGATCCTGCAGCGCTGTGGTCCCGAGCGCTTGAGCGTGTATGCGCGCTTCCTGCGCCGCGGGGGCATCGACATCAACCCGTTCCGCAGCAATTGGGAGGCGGCACCGGCCGCGAACGTTCGCACCGGCCGCCAGTAACCGCGCCATGGCGACCTACGCGATCGGCGACGTGCAGGGGTGCTTCGACCCGCTCGAGCGGCTGCTCGGCGAAATCGGCTTCGCGCCGTCGCGCGACCGCCTGTGGTTTGTCGGCGATCTGGTGAACCGGGGCCCGCAGTCGCTCGCCGTGCTGCGCTACGCGAGAGCGCTCGGTGAGCGCGCGGTCGTGGTCCAGGGCAATCACGATCTCCATCTGCTCACGCTCGCCGCCGGCCACGCGAAGCTGCGTGCGGATGACACCCTCGACGAGGTGCTGGTCGCCGCCGATCGCGACGACCTGCTCGGTTGGTTGCGCTCGCGCCCGCTGCTGCACGTCGAAGACGAATACCTGATGGTCCACGCTGGGCTGCTGCCCGCGTGGTCGGTGGCGCTGGCGCGGGAGCTCGCCGCGGAGGTCGAGGCAGCGCTGTGCGGCGCGCGCCCGCAGGAGTTCTTCGCCGGGCTCTACGGCAGCCGGCCCGACGCGTGGCACGACGGCCTGCGTGGGATGGATCGGCTGCGGGTCATTGTCAACGCGATGACCCGCCTGCGGTTTTGTTCCGCGGACGGCGTCATGGATCTGCGGCTGAAGGGTGAGGTCGACCGGGCGCCGCCGGGCTTCATGCCGTGGTTCGAGGTGCCGGGACGCCAGACGCGCGGGGTGCCGATCATCTGCGGCCATTGGTCGGCGCTCGGCCTGCGCGTCACGCCGGATCTGCTGGCGCTGGACACGGGCTGCGTCTGGGGGGGTGCGCTGTCCGCGATTCGGCTGGAGGATCGGCGGCTATTTCAGATTCCCTGTGCCCGAGCGGGAGACCGAGCTCGCGTGCGATGAGACCGTGCGCGCGCGCCGCGAGTTCGCGCCGGCGGCGGCCGCGCGCGTCGATGGCCGAGGCGAACCGAAGCTCGACCGTGAGCCCCGGCTCGCGCGCGATCCGCCACAGCGACTGCACGAGCGACGTCTCGCCGACGTAGGCCGCCGCGTCCGTCTGCTCGCCGCGGCGGTCAAGGTAGCGCAGCGCGAGCGGCAACACTGTGGCCTCGGCGTCAATGGCGGGCTGCAGGAGCGTGGCATGGAAGCGCAGCAATGCGCGACCGTCGGTCGTCGTGCCTTCGGGACACGCCGCGACCAGGCGCCCGGCCGCGATCGCCGCGACGATGTGGCCGTTGGTGCGCCGCGCGTGCCGCCGGCTGCCGCGCTCGATGAAGAGCGTCCCCACGCGCTCGACCAGGCGGCCGACGAGCGGCCAACCGCGAATCTCTGACTTCGCGACGAACAGGCACGGCGCCATCGTGTAGAGGGCGAAGATGTCGAGCCACGAGACGTGATTGAGAACGAGGAGGCACCGTGCCGGCAGCTGCTCGGGCGCGTTGTGGCGGGCGACGCGCACCCGGAGAATCGCGAGCAGCTGGCGCGACCACCGTTCCAGCTCGCGGTCTTGCCCGGCGGGGGTCAGGCGCGCGTAGCGCGTGGTCGCGATCCACAGGCCGCGAACAAGGTGTGCGGCCATGCGCGCGAGCCGCGCGAGGCTGACGGTGAGGTGGACGGTTCGGCCAATCATCGGGCGGCCGCTGCCAAACCCGATTCTAACGGGGGACACCGGCCGCGCCGCGTGGGAACAGCCTCGCCGCGGTGGGGAAGCGCTGGCGGTTCGCGCCCGGATTCCGACCTCGTCGCGAACCTATCCACGCGTCGCGCCCGATCGGCGCCGCAATCGAGCGCTGCGGCCGCGCCTTCGGTACGGGCCGCGGCTACGAGCACACCGCCTTGGTCGCCCGGTCTTCTTCCTCGTTGTCCTGATTGGCGAGGTACACCTGGGCTGCGGCAACGGCGGCTAACACGATCGTGGCGGCGACGAGCGCCCAGGTCGCCCGCGCGAGGCGCTTGGCGTACTTCTCCGACGCCGCGGCGGCCTTCTCGGCCGCCGTTGACGCCTTCTCCAGGCTCTTCGCCAGTCCGTCCACGGCGCCGGACAGCTGGTTGACGTAGTCCGGCGTCCGGTCCATCCCGTCGTTGCTCATGGGGGTAGCTTTCCTTAGCCAAAGGTATGGAAGCGCGCGGCGAGCCGCGGGTCCGCGGGCGACCGGCGCGCACCAAAACACGCCGCAACCGGCCGCGACGCGCTCGCATGAACTCGCGGGAAGTGTATGCTGATGCGCGTGTTTCTACTCGGCCCGGCCGCGCGATGGACCCTGATCCCAGCTGCGTATTCTGCAAGATCGTCGCCGGCCAGATTCCGGCGAGCGTGGTGTGCGAGGACGAGCACGCGATCGCTTTCATGGACATCGGCGCGGTCAATCCGGGCCATGTGCTGGTGGTCGCCAAACCCCATGTCGAGAACATCTTCGGGCTGGACGATGCGCTCGCCGCGAGCGTCATGCACACCGCCGCGCGCGTCGCGCGCGCGCTGCAGCGCGCCTTTGCCCCGGACGGCGTGAACCTCTTTCAGGCGAACGGCGCCGCCGCGGAGCAGACCGTGTTTCACTTCCACATCCACGTGCTGCCGCGCCGCTCGGGCGACGGCCTGCGGCTCATCTGGCCGGTGCAGAACCCGCCGCGGGCAGAACTGGAAACGAACGCGGCGCGACTGCGCGCCGCGCTGTAAGGCGCGGACGAGCGCGAGCCCCCGCGTCGCGGCTCACTGGCGCCCATCGGGCGAGCGCCGGCGTGCGCAGCCCCGTTGCCGGGTGCCCCGGTCAAAAAATGTCCGACCCGAAGTGCTGCCGGTAGCGCGCGCCGATTTCGGCGCGCGTCGCGCGGTGGTTCTGGCCGCCGCGCGCGGCAACCTTGATCGCGCCCATCAACGACGCGAGCTGGCCAGCGGCGCGCCAATCGTGCCCGGCCGCGATGCCGTACAGCAGTCCCGCGCGGTACGCGTCCCCGCAACCGGTCGGATCGACGACCGCGGTCGGCGGGACGCTGGGGATCTCGTAGCGCCGGCCGCCGGCGAAAATGGTCGAGCCGGCGGCGCCCCGCGTGATGATCAGGGCCTCGACCATGCGGGCGAGCTCCTCGAGCCCCCGCCCGGTCTTCTCTTGCAGCATCCGGCCCTCGTAGTCGTTCGCCGCAACATAGGCCGCGGCGGCGATCATCGCGAGGAGCTCCTCGCCGGAGAACATCGGCAGCCCCTGGCCGGGGTCGAACATGAACGGAATGCGCGCCGAAGCGAGTTGCTGCACATGGGTGAGCATGCCCTCGCGGCCGTCGGGCGCGACGATGGCCAGTCCGACATCGAGCCCGCCGTCGATCCGATTCGCGTGCGAGTGATTCATCGCGCCCGGATGAAACGCGGTGATCTGGTTGTCGTCGAGATCGGTGGTGATGAAGGCCTGGGCGGTCAGGGTGTCCGGGATCGTGCGCACGTGGTCGCGCGCGAGGCCGAGCGCGGCGAGGCGTTCGAGGTACGGCCCGGCGTCATCGCCCACCGTCGCCATGAGGAGCGGGTCGCCGCCGAGCAGCTTCAGGTTGTAGCCGATGTTGCCGGCGCAGCCGCCGTACTCGCGGCGCAGCTCCGGCACCAGGAACGCGACATTGAGGATGTGGATCTGCTCGGGCAGGATGTGGTCCTTGAACCGGCCCCGAAACACCATGATGTTGTCGTAGGCGATCGAGCCGCAGACCAGGACTCTGTTCATCGTTCGCTCGCGAACGCCGCCCGGCAGGCGAGGCGGGGCGGCGCGGGCGCGTCGCTCGGCGCGAGGCTCTAGGCGAGCGCCTTCAAAGCGGCGTCGTAGTTCGGCTCGTTCTTGATCTCCGGCACCAGTTCGGCGTGGAGCACCTTGTCGGCGCCGTCCAGCACGAGCACCGCGCGCGCGGCGACGCCGGCGAGCGGGCCGCTCGTGATGTCGACGCCGTAGTTGCGCAGGAACTCGCGCCCGCGCATGGTCGACAGCGGCACGACGTTTTGCAGGTTCTCGGTGGTGCAGAAGCGGCCCATGGCGAACGGGAGGTCGGCCGAGATCACCAGCACGACCGCGTTCGGCACGCTCCCCGCGCGCTCGTTGAACTTGCGGGTGGAGGTCGCGCACACCGGGGTGTCGAGGCTCGGCACGATGTTCAATACCTTGCGCTTGCCGGCAAAGTCCGCGAGCCGCACATCCTTCAGGTCTTTGCCGACGAGCGTGAAACCGGGTGCGGTCTGTCCGACTTTGGGGAAGCTGCCGGCGAGCTCAATCGGGTTCCCGGCAAGGGTCACAGCGGCCATTCGATCCTCCTCGAGAGCGGGGGTGGTGGGCTAGCGAAAGCGGGCAAGGGTAGCCGAAAATCCGCACCCCCGTCGGCTACTCGTCAAAGGCGTACAGCCGATAGCCGGTGGCCCCGGCGTCCCCGGTGTCGAGGTACACCTTGAGGCCGTACTCGCTGTTCGCGGCGAGTCCCGCTTCGCGCGCGGCCCGGTCGGCGACATAGTCCTGCGGGCGCAGCACGCGGCGGGCGATCGGCTGGTCGCGCGCGTTGGTGAGCGTCAGTTCGAGCCCCGGGTGCGCTTGGGTGAACTCCGCTCGGTTGCGCAGTATCGCCGCGAGCGTGAACAGGCCCGGCGCGCCGCGCTCGGCGGCCAGCTCCGAGGACTCGATGCTGATCAGCTGGGCACGGTGCGGCAGCGGGATCGTGCAGCCGAGCGCGCGACACATGGCGGCAAGCGCGGGCTGGGTGGCGGGGGTGAGCGCGGCGAGCTCGCCCCGGTAGGCGTAGGCGAGCTGCGCGGCGAGCGCGACGACGAGGAGGCCGGCGCCCGCTCCCCGCAGCGCGCGCGCGCGCTGCGGCCGGGGCGGCGGACCGAAGTCAAATTCGGTCGCGGCATCGGTCTCGATGTCGGTCTGGATGAATGACATTTCGGCCTCCAGCGGGAGGCTCGTCGCCGCCGCGAGCGCGGGCTCGGCGCGCGCGTAGGCGTCGGCGCGCGCGGGCGCAGCGCCTTCGTCGGCCGGCGCAAGCGAATCGGGCTCGCTCACGAGCCCCGCGTGCGCATCGAAGACCGCGGCGCATTGCCCGCAGCGCACCTGCCCGGCCCGCGCGTCGAGCTGCTCGGGGTAGACCCGGAAGGCGGTCCCGCAGGTCGGGCACCGCGTGATCATCTTCATCGCCGCACGCCCTCGAGCGCCACCCAACCCTCGTCGAGCTCGCCCGGCGCCATGTCGAACCAGGGGGCGTAGGCCGCAGCGAGTGCCGCGCGCTGCGCCGGCAGGATGCCGGCGAGCACCAGCCGGCCGCCCGGCCGACAGTGGGCCGCCAAGAGCGGCGCGAGGAGCTTAAGCGGATTGGCGAGAATGTTAGCCATGACGAGATCCGCGCGACACGCCAGCGGGGCCGCCGTGTCCACCCATTGCACTGCGACGCCGTTCCGCGCGCTGTTCGCGCGCGCGGTGGCGATCGCCGCGGGATCCAGGTCGACCCCGATTGCCCCGCCGGCGCCGAGTTTCATGGCGGCGATGGCCAATATACCCGTACCGCATCCGTAGTCGAGCACCTGCGCGCCGGCGAAGATGCACCGCTCGAGCCAGCGCAGGCACAGTCGGGTCGTCGGATGGCTGCCGGTCCCGAAGGCGAGGCCGGGGTCGAGCGCGAGGTTGATCGCGGTCGGATCGGGCGGTGCGTGCCAGCTCGGGACGATCCACAGCCGCGCGGAGATCCGCAGCGGCTCGAACTGCGATTGGGTGTGCCGCACCCAGTCGCGATCGGCGAGCGGCTCCAGCGCAAACGGCGGCGGCGCGGCGAGGCCCGCCGCCCGCGCGGCGGCACCCAGCACGGCGTGCGGATCGGCCGCGGCCGGGAGGAGCGCCCGAATGCGCGTCCGCGGCCACCGGTCCGGACCGGTGCCGCCGGGCTCCTCGACGAGCAGGCTCTCGCGCGGCGTGCCGGCGAACGCGTCCTCCATGCTGGCGGCGAGCGCGCCCTGCGCGAGCAACGCCTCGGACAGCGCTTCGGCCGCCGGGCCCTCGATGTCCACGATCAGCGAGCGCCAGTCCGGCATGGGGTTCGCGGACTAGCCTTTCGCCGCGCGCTTGGTGGTCTGGGCGAGCTTTTGCTCCAAATAGTTGATGCTCGTCCCGCCGCGCAGAAATCGCGTGTCGACCAACAAGTCCTGATGCAGCGGGATGTTGGTGTGGATGCCCTCGACCACCATCTCCGACAGGGCGATGCGCATGCGACGGATCGCCTGCTCGCGCGTGGCGCCGTAGGCAATGACCTTGCCGATCAGCGAGTCGTAGTTCGGCGGCACCACGTAGCCCTGGTAGGCGTGCGAGTCGACGCGGATCCCCGGCCCGCCGGGCGGATGATAGGACGTGATCCGGCCCGGCGAGGGGGTGAACTTGAACGGATCCTCGGCGTTGATCCGGCATTCGATCGCGTGGCCCTTGAGCTGGACGTCGCGCTGCCGGACCGCCATCCTCTCGCCGGCCGCGATGCGGATCTGCTGCTGCACGATGTCGATCCCGGTCACCATCTCGGTCACCGGGTGCTCGACCTGGACGCGCGTATTCATCTCGATGAAGTAGAACTCGTCGCCCTGGTAGAGGAACTCGAACGTGCCGGCGCCGCGATAGTTGATCTTGCGGCAGGCCTCCACGCAGCGCTCCCCGATGCGCGCGCGCTGGCGCGCGGTGATGTCGGGCGCCGGCGCCTCCTCCAGGACTTTCTGATGCCGGCGCTGCATCGAGCAGTCGCGCTCGCCGAGGTAGACGACGTTCTTGTGCTCGTCGGCGAGCACTTGGAATTCGATGTGGCGCGGGTGCTCGAGAAACTTTTCCAGGTAGACCGCCGGGTTGCCGAACGCCGATTGCGCTTCGGCGCGGGTGAGGTTCACCGCCGGCAGCAGCGCCGCCTCGGTGTGGACGACGCGCATCCCGCGCCCGCCGCCGCCGGCGGCGGCCTTGATGATCACCGGATACTTGACCGCGCGCGCGAGCGCGATGATTTCGGCCGCGGCCTCGGGCAGCAGCTCTTCGGACCCGGGCACGCACGGGACGCCGGCCTTGCGCATCGCCTGCTTGGCGCTCACCTTGTCGCCCATCAGGCGGATGCTGTCGGGGCGCGGGCCGATGAAGACAAAGCCGCTCTTCTCGACCCGTTCGGCAAAGTCGGCGTTCTCGGCGAGGAACCCGTAGCCCGGATGGATCGCCTCGGCGTCGGTCACTTCAGCGGCGCTGATGATCGCCGGAATGTTCAGGTAAGACGCGCTCGAGGCCGGGGGCCCGATGCACACCGATTCGTCGGCGAGCTTGACGTATTTTGCTTCGCGGTCCGCCTCCGAATGAACCGCCACGGTGCGGATGCCGAGCTCGCGGCAGGCGCGCTGCACGCGCAGCGCGATCTCGCCGCGATTGGCAATCAGGATTTTTTCGAACATCGGCGGGGGAGCGCGTGCGGTGCTCTGGCAGACGCTTATTCGATGGCGAAGAGCGGCTCGCCGTATTCCACCGGCTGCCCGTTTTCCACCAGAATCGCGCGGATCACGCCGTCCTTGTCCGCCTCGATTTCGTTCAGGAGCTTCATCGCCTCGATGATGCAGATCGTCTGGCCGACTTTGACGGTGTCGCCGATCTCGACGAACGCCTTCGCTCCGGGCGAGGGCGCGCGGTAGAAGGTCCCGACCATCGGCGCCTTCACGATGTGGCCTTCGGGCAGGGACGCCGGCTCCGGCTTCGCCGCCGACGCGGCTGCCGCCGGGGCGGCGGCGGCCGCCACGACGATCGGGCCGGCCACGCTCGATGCCGCCTCGGCGGCGGGCTTGCCGTTGCGGACGATGCGGACGCGCTCCTCGCCTTCGGTGAGCTCCAGCTCGGCGATGCCGGACTCGTGCACCAGGTCGATCAGCTTTTTCAGCTTTCGCAGGTCCATAGTCTCGCTCCCCTGCCCGGCCGCCGCCGGGCCCAAGCACTAACGCCGGTCGCACGCGCACGCGAGCGCGAGATCACCGCCCCGCCTGCCCACCGCCAGCTCGGCGACGCCGGCATGGCGCCGGAACGACTCGCGCGCGTAGCGATTCGAGCGGTGCACTGCGCGGCGCGGGACGCCGGCCGCGGGGCTGGTGGGCGTCAACCCAACCCCCTGGATCGACGAGGATGAACGCCATTCCCTGCTGCTTCGCCGCCAGGACGCATTCGATCGGCGGGCGCGTTCAGCGCGGCGTCCTGCGCCGCGGCGCCGAGTAGGTTCGGATTCGGCCAGCGGCGCACCAGGGTGTGCGGTGTCGGCGCGCGCCGTGCCCCAGGGGTCGCGCCGTGATCTAGGCATCCCGCGAGTTTGCCGCAGGTGGGTGCGCCTTGTCTAACTTTTGGCGGCAAATTCGCCGAACTTCGGCCCCTGTTAGCCGAGCAGTGGCCGCACCAGGCGCTCCAGCTCGCGCTCGGTGAGGATCCCGAGATGGGTGCCGACGAGTTGGCCTTGCCGGTTCAGGATCACCGTATACGGCAGACCGCCGACTGGGTTACCGAGCGTGCTCGTGAGATCGACCGTTTCGACGCCGCCGATCAGCACCGGATACGAGATCTTCAGCTCATTTGCAGCTTCCCTGCTTTTCGCTGCACTATCGACGGCGATCCCCACAATTTGCAGTCCGTTCGCGGCATATTTCTGCTGGATTCTGACCAGTCCCGGGATCTCATCGCGACACGGCGCGCACCAGCCCGCCCAGAAATTGACCACCACCACGTTGCCGCGCCAGCGCTCGAGCGATGTCAGGTGTCCGGCGAGGTCGGGGAGCTCGGTGCGAGTGAACGCGGCGATCGATTCGGCCTGGACCCGATCGGTACGCGCGTCCCAGCGCACGGCGATGCCGGCGGCGAGTGCGGCCGCCGCAACGGCGGCGCCCGCGACAAGCTGCAGCCGCTTACGCATCGGTCGCCACGAGCGCCGACACGGCGCTGATCCCGGCCCGCTCGATCGGCCGTCCGCCGACCGAGGTCTTGAGCGCGCTCCGCTCGTCCTTGGCGGCATACACCGAGAGATTGAGCGGCACGCCGCGCCACTCCAGACGCAGCACCGGCACCGATCGCGGCTCGTCGCCGCAGTAGTGGCGGTGCTCGCTCGCGGCGTAGGAGAGGTTGCGGTTGAGCAGGAAGAGCTCGACCGCCTTGTGGTCGTCGGTAAAGAGCTGCAAGTCGATGTCGGCGTACCGCCCGGCCGTCCCCTTCAGCACCGCCCCGGCGAGGTGCGGATTGAAGTCGGCGAGCGAGCGCATGGCCTCCAGCGCGAACGACCGCAGCGCGCGGATGCGGTCGCGTTGCTCGTCGCCCTGATACAGCGTCTGGTAGGCGCGCAGCTCCGCTTCGATCTCCTCGTTCGCCGGGAGCGACTGCGTGTCGGCGGCGCCGAGCTGCCGTGCCGCCTTGCGTTTGGCGAGCGCAAAGTCATCGACGCCGTCCTCGGCCATGAGCCGCGCCGCCGCGACCGCGATCCGGGCACGCATCTGCGACTGTTTCGGTTTGTCCCGCGGCATCGCGCCATCGCCCTCATCCGGTCGGCCGGTGCATCATACCGCGACCGGGGCCGGACGACGCTCACCGCTACAATGGGCGCCCCATGCATCTCCACATCCTCGGCGTCTGCGGCACGTTCATGGGCGGGCTCGCCGTGCTCGCGCGCGCCGCCGGCCATCGCGTCACCGGCTCCGACGCGAACGTGTACCCGCCGATGAGCACGTTGCTCCGGGCGCAGGAGATCGAGATCCTGGAGGGGTTCGGCGCCGACCAGATTGCGGTGCGGCCCGACATCTGGGTCATCGGCAACGTCGTCACGCGCGGCAATCCGCTCGTCGAGGAGATCCTCGACCGCGGGCAGCCCTACGTGTCGGGCCCGCAATGGCTCGCCGAGCACGTTCTCGCGGGCAAACACGTCTTGGCGGTTGCCGGCACGCACGGCAAGACGACCACGACCGCGATGCTCGCCTGGATCCTCGAGCGCGCCGGCCGGCGGCCCGGCTTCCTGGTGGGCGGAGTGGCCGCCGATTTCGGCGTCTCGGCGCGCGCTTCGGATTCGCCCCTCTTCGTGATCGAGGCCGACGAGTACGACACGGCGTTTTTCGACAAGCGCTCGAAATTCCTTCACTACCGCACCCAAACGGCGGTGCTGAACAACCTCGAGTTCGATCATGCCGACATCTTTCCCGATCTCGCGGCGATCGAGACCCAGTTTCATCACTTCGTGCGCACGCTCCCACGGTCGGCCCTGGTGGTGGTGAACGGGCGCGACGCCGCGCTGGCGCGGGTGCTCGCGCGCGGCTGCTGGTCGGCGACCGAGCAGTTTGAGGTCCCGGACGGCTGGTCGAGCGCGCCGCGCGCCGACGGCAGCTTCGAGGTGCAGTTCGCTGGCCAGGCCGAGGGACGGGTCGCCTGGGCGCTCAGCGGCGATCACAACCGCGCCAATGCGCTCGCCGCGATCGCCGCCGCGCGGCATGTGGGCGTCGCGCCGGCGGTCGCGATCGACGCCCTCGGCCGCTTCGGCGGCGTCAAGCGCCGGATGGAGCTGCGCGGCGTGGCGGGCGGCGTCACGGTCTACGACGATTTCGCCCACCACCCCACAGCCATCGAGACCACCCTCGCCGGCTTGCGTCGCCAGGTGGGCGCGGCGCGCATCCTGGCGGTCCTCGAGCCGCGCTCCAACACCATGAAGCTCGGCGTGCTGAAGGACGCGCTCCCCGCGAGCCTCGCCGCCGCCGACCGCGTGTTCTGCTACACCGCCCAGCTCGGCTGGGATGCGGCCGCGACCCTGGCGCCGCTTGGGGCGCGGGCGCAGTGCCATGCCGATCTCGCCGCGCTCGCGGGGGCGATCGTGGACGCCGCCCGCCCCGGCGATTACGTGGTCGTCATGTCGAATGGCAGTTTTGGCGGCCTGCACGACACGCTGCTCGAGCGCCTCGGCCGAGCGGCGCCGGCTGCCTGACGCGGGCGCCGTGACGATCATCTACCTGCACGGGTTCAACAGCGCGCCGCAGTCGCGCAAGGCGCAGGTGCTCCAGGGTTACCTCGGCGAGCGCGGGCTCGCCGACCGGTTCGTCTGCCCCGCGCTGCCGCACCGCCCCGCCGCGGCGATGGCGCTACTCGAACGCGAAATCGAACGCCATCGCCCCGCGGCGGTGACCCTGGTCGGCAGCTCGCTTGGGGGCTACTACGCGACTTGCCTTGCGGAACGGCACGACCTGCGCGCGGTGCTGATCAACCCGGCCGTGACGCCGCAGCGCGATCTCGAGCGCTACCTCGGCCTCCAGCACAACCTGTACACGGGCGAGGAGTATGTGCTCACAACGGAGCACCTCGACGAATGGCGGCGGCTCGAAACCGCGGCGATCGACCCGGACCGGTATCTGTTGCTGGTCGAAACCGGCGATGCCGTGCTCGACTACCGCGAGGCTGTCCGCAAGTACGCCGGCGCGCGCCAGGTCGTCGTCGCGGGCGGCGACCACATGCTGCAGAGCTTCCCCGCGCACCTGCCGCTGATCCTCGATTTCGCCGGCCTCGCCCGCGCGCCGTCGCGCGCGTGAGCGGGCGGCGCCCAAGTCCAGGGCTATAATCGCGCCTCGCAACACGCCCCCTTGCTCCTAGCGCGGCGAAGGCGCCGCCCCCCATGAACGTCCTGTACGAGGACAACGGCACCTTCAAAGTGGGCACCGTGCTCACCGAGCACGAAGCCTCGCTGCAGGTCGAGGCGCCGCACGGCACGCGCGCGAAGATCAAGGCGGCGCACGTCCTGCTGCGCTTCAAGGCAGACCCCCTGGCGGACCTCCTCGATCGCGCGGCGCAGCTCGCCGCCGCGATCGACATCGACTTCCTGTGGCAGGTGTGCGGCGACGCGGAGTTCGGGTTCGGTGACCTCGCCGCGGAGTACCACGGCCGGGCACCGACCGCCGTGGAGGCCGCGAGCATCCTCCTCCGGCTGCAGTCGGCGCCGGTCTACTTTCATCGCAAGGGCAAGGGCCGGTTCAAGGCCGCTCCGCCGGAGACGCTGAAGGCGGCGCTCGCCGGCCTCGAACGCAAGCGACAGCAGGCGGCCCAAATGGACGCCTGGGTCGATAGCCTCAAGCACGGCGCGATGCCCGCGCCGCTCGCCGCCATCTTGCCCCAACTGCTCTACGAGCCGGATCGCGGCCGCATCGAGACCAAGGCATTCGAGCAGGCGTGCGCGGAGCTCGGTCTGTCGCCGCCGCGGCTCGCCGAACGCTGCGGCGCGCTGCCGTCGAGCCACGACTATCACCTCGGCCGGTTCTTGTTCGCGCACTTTCCGCGCGGGGCGGAGTTCCCGCCCCACGAACCGCCGGCAATACCGGCTGATCTCGCGCGCGGCGATGCGGTCGCGTTCAGCATCGATGATGCGACGACGACCGAGATCGACGATGCGTTCTCGGTCACGCGCGGCGACGAGCGGTTGGTTCGGGTCGGTGTGCACATCGCCGCACCCGGGCTCGGCTTCGGCCCCGGCTCGGCGATCGACCACCTCGCGCGCGCGCGCCTGTCCACTGCCTACCTGCCCGGTCGCAAGATCACCATGCTGCCGCCGGCGGTGATCGATCGCTTTGCGCTCGCCGCGGGCGCGGCGCGGCCGGCGCTCTCGCTGTACGTGGACGTCGATCCGGCGACGCTCGAGATCCGCGGCGAAGAAACCCGCATCGAGCAGGTGCCGGTCGCGTCGAACCTGCGGCACCACGAGATCGACGTCCTGAACGACGCGCTCGCCACCGGGGGCGTCGACCGCGCGGTGCCGTTCGCCGACGAGCTCGAGTTCCTCTATCGACTTGCGCTCCGGCTCGAGGCGAGCCGCGGCAAGAGCGCCAACCAGACCGATCGCATCGAGTACAACTTCCAGGTCGTGGGCGAGCGCGTGAGCATCGTCGAGCGCAAGCGCGGCTCGCCGGTCGACAAGCTGGTCGCCGAGCTGATGATCCTCGTCAATCGGACCTGGGGCCGGCTGCTCGACCAGCACGGTGCGGCGGCGATCTATCGCGCGCAGGCGCCGGACGGCAAGGTGCGCATGACTTCGGTCGCCGCCGGACATCAGGGTCTCGGCGTTTCCCACTACGCGTGGTCGAGCTCGCCCCTGCGGCGCTACGTGGATCTCGTGAACCAGTGGCAGCTGATCGCGGTCGTGCGCGGCGCGGCGCCAGCGTTCCCGCACGGCTCCGAGGCGCTCCTCGCGGCGATGCGCGATTTCGAGGCGACCTACGCCGCGTACGACGAATTCCAGCGCCACATGGAGCAGTACTGGTGCCTGCGCTGGCTCGCGCAGGAGGGCGTGCGCATCGCGGCCGCGGAGGTGGTCCGCGACGGCGTGGTGCGGTTCGTCGGCCTCCCGCTCTACGCGCGGGTGCCGTCACTGCCCGATCTCGCGCCGGGGACGGCGGTCGAAGTCGAGGTTGCGGACGTTGATCTGATTGACACCCGGGTCCGCTGCGTCTATAAGAAGCAGCGCGAAGAAAAACGAGAAATCGCCTGAGCTGGCCACTTTAGCTTATTGATTCGTCAAGACTTCGGTACTGCCGTGCAGGTCGCGTATCCCTCTTCCCGGGGGCCTGGGGTCCGGGTGCTCGCCGCCCCGCCCCCGCCGCCCTTCCCGCCCGCGTTGCGCGCGGCGGTGGTCGCGTCGGTGCTGCTGCACGCCACGCTCCTGTCGCTCCGGTTCACGCTGCCCGACCCGAATCGCCTCCGGAGCGAGCCGCAGACCCTCGACGTGGTGCTCGTGAACAGCAAGTCAGCGACGCGGCCGACGAAGCCCGATGCGCTCGCCCAGGCGAATCTCGACGGCGGCGGCAATGTGGACGACGATCGCCGCGCGAAGACCCCGCTGCCAGTGCTGCGCGAGGTCGAGCGCGGGGACGACGTGAAGCGGACGCAGAAGCGCGTGGAGCAGCTCGAGGCGAAGCAGCGCGGGCTGATGACCCAGGTCCAGCAAGCGCCGGTGGCGGTGGCGCCGCAGCCGCCGCAGCCGGAACCGGTCCAAGCGCCGCAGCCCCCCGTCTCGGGCACGGAGCTCGTGAACTCGGCGCTCGCGCTCGCGCGCCTGGAGGCGCAGATCTCGCGCAAGATCGAGGAGTACAACAAGCGCCCGCGGCGGCAGTTCATCGGCGCGCGGGTGGCCGAATCGCGCTTCGCGCAATACGTCGAGGCATGGCGGCAGAAGATCGAGCGCGTCGGCAACCTCAACTACCCCGAGGGCGCGCGCGGCCGCACTTACGGCAGCTTGCGCCTGACCGTGGCGATCAGGCCGGACGGCAGCGTCGATGACATCCAGCTCGACCGCCCGTCGGAGTACCGGATCTTGAACGACGCGGCGCGCAAGATTGTGGAGCTTGCCGGCCCCTTCGCGCCGTTTCCGCCGGAGATCCGCAAGGACACCGATATCCTCGTCATCACGCGCACCTGGACGTTCGCTCCCGGCGACCGGCTGTACAACGACTAGCGCGCCCGCTCACCCGCTGGCGGGTCGCGCGTGCTCCCGCCGCCTCGTCCCCGCCTCCCGCATCGCTCGATGACCGACCGCTACGCTGTCATCGGTAAGCCGATCGCGCATTCCAGGTCGCCCGAGTTGCACGCTGCCTTCGCCCGCGCGACCGGCCAGGACCTCGAGTACACGCGCATCCTCGCGCCGCTCGATGGGTTCGGCCCCGCGGTCGTCGCCTTCCGGGCCGCGGGCGGCCGCGGCATGCTGGTCGAACGGGCGGCCGAGTCGTTCTACGTCTGGCGCGGCGTGCGCCCGGACACCGCGCCGGTGCGGGCGGCGCGGCGCGAGCCGCGGTGAAGCTCTTCGCCAGGATCGGCAGGGCGATCGGGTACGCGCTCGGGGCGCTCGCGGCGGCGTTGTGCCTGGTCCAGGCGTGGTTTTTCGCCCACGTCGTCTACTGGGATCGCGTCAATCCGGACACGACGACCTTCATGGCGCAGCACCTCGCCGAGGCGCGCAAGCGCAACGCCAAGGTCGAGCTCAAGCATCAGTGGGTCGACTACGCTCGGGTCTCGACCCCCCTCAAGCGCGCGGTGATCGTCGCCGAGGACGCGAAGTTCATCGACCACGACGGCTTCGACTGGGACGGCATCCAGCGGGCGATCGAGAAGAATCAGAAACGCGGCAAGGTCGTGGCCGGCGGCTCGACCATCAGCCAGCAACTCGCCAAGAACCTGTTTCTCTCGGGCGAGCGGAGCTTCGCGCGCAAGATCGAGGAGGCGATCATCACGCTGATGCTGGAGGCGGTGATGAGCAAGCGCCGCATTCTCGAGCTCTATCTCAACGTCGCCGAATGGGGCGACGGCGTGTTCGGCGCCGAGGCGGCCGCGCGCCACTACTACGGCGTCAATGCGGCGAGCCTCGACGCGGAGCAGGCGGCGCAACTCGCCGCGATGCTCCCGCGCCCGCGGTTCTACGATCACAACCGGGGATCGCGCTACCTTGCCCAGTACACCGAGCGCATCCTCGCGCGGATGCCGAGCGCGCAGGTGCCGTGAACGGCGCGCCCCTACCGGGGCGCTTTGAGTGCCGCGCGCCGGCCGCGGCCGACGTCGATCGTCGCCAGCACCGCCAGGCCGTCGACGAAGTACACGCCGGTGATCAGTATCGCGAGCCGATGGTCGCCGCGCGAGAGCCAGCTCGCGAACCCGTAGGTGAGGGGTCCCAGGATCGATGACAGCTTCACCGCGAGCCCCCACAGGCCGAAGAATTCGGCGCGGCGATCGCGCGGCGAGAGATAGCCGACCAAGGCCCGCCCGGCGGACTGCGAGGCGCCCAGGCACAGGCCGGCGAGGTTGGCCGCGAGCCAGAAGGTCGGTCGCGTCGTCGCCCACCAGGCGACCGCCACGGTGAGGATCCAGCCGACGAGCGTGAGCGCGATCGTGCGCACGTGGCCCAAGCGGTCCTGCACCTGGCCGAAGCCGAAGGCCCCGACCGCCGCGGTCACGTTCACCGCGAGGATGAGGATGATGGTGTCGCGCGTGGTGAACCCCATCGCCTGCTCGGCGTAGATCGCGGCGAGGGCGACCACGGCCTGGACGCCGGCCTGGTAACACACGAGGCAGACGAGGAAGCGCGCGAGATCGGTAAACGCCGCGGCCTGCCGGATCGTGTCCCGCACGCGGGCGAACGCCGGGGCGAGGAGACCAGCGCCGGCACCGGGCTGCGGCACGGCGCGCTCGCGCGGCATGGCGAAGGTCGGCGCACTCGCGGCGAGGAAGATCGCGGCGGTGATCACCATCGTCGCCGGCACGAACTGGGTCGCCGTCTCGCCGCGGCCTTGGGCCCAGGTCACATAGGCGAGACACGCGCCCAGCGCGACGAGCCCGCCGAGGTACCCCAGGCTCCAGCCCCAGCCCGACACCTTGCCGAGGGCCTTGCCCCGCGCGAGCTCGGGCAGGAAAGCGGCGATCAGGTTCTCACCGGTGCTGTAGAAGAAGTTGGACACCGCGACCAGCACGCACGCGAGCGCGAGCCGCCCCGGGCCGGCGTACGCGAGCGCCGCGGTGAACCCGACGCAGCCGAGCGTGGTCGCGGCGAGGAGCGGCTTCTTCGCCGCATGCTGATCGGCGTAGGCGCCGACCAGCGGTCCGGTGATCATCACGAGCGCGTAGGAGACCGCGAGCGTGGCGGTCCAGGCGAGCGTCGCCCACGGCGCGTTGCCCGCGACGACAGCGACGAAGTAGGCGTTGAAGACCGCGGTGATGACCACCGTCGTATAGCCCGAGTTCGCGAAGTCGTACATCGCCCACGCCACGACCTCGCCTGGCCGCACGCCCGGCGCGAGCGCATTGGCGCGGTGCGCGCGTGGGGCGGCTCGGGCGGCGCTCAATTTCCGGTGCGATGGTTGGCGGCAAGGGCGACACTGCCGGCGGCCGATTCTCGCCGATTCGCGCGCGCCGCAGCGCGAATGCGCCGCGGGCCACAGTTCGATCAGAGATTTCTACGCAATCATACAGGCGGTTGCTACAATCGCCGCGCGCCACCGGGCCGTTGCCCGAACGATCGACGCCGCAACGAGGCGAGTCCCGCACCATGGCCGAAACCGCCGCGCGCAAGGAGCTCGAGGATCTGCAACAGGACCTGCACGATGTGCAGGAACTGCTGCGGCGGCACCGCCTCGTCGAGAGCCTGGTCGAGCGGCAGGCGAGCCCGAAGCGGGCGCTGGTCGAGACGCCGGCGCACAAGCAGCACATCGCCGAGCTGCACGCGAAGCTCGACCAGATGCACGCGGCCGATATCGCGTACATCCTCGAGGCGCTGCCGATCAACGCGCGCCTGGTCCTGTGGAACCTGGTCAAGGCGGAGCGCGACGGCGAGATCCTGCTCGAGCTCTCCGAGCCGGTGCGCGAGTCCCTCATCCGCACCATGGACTCCGACGAGCTGGTCGCCGCGGTCGAGAGCCTCGACACCGACGAGATCGCCGAGCTCGCGCCCGACCTGCCCGACGAGGTCATCCAGGACGTCTTTCAGTCGCTGCCGGTCGCGGAGCGCGAGCAGCTGCGGGCCGCGATGTCTTACCCGGAGGACGCGGTCGGCGCGCTGATGGACTTCGACGTCGTTTCGGTCCGCGAGGATATCGGACTCGAAACGGTGACCCGCTACCTGCGTCGCTTCGAGGAGCTGCCCGACCATACCGATCAACTGTTCGTCGTCGACCGCGGGCAGCGGCTGAAGGGGGTGCTGCCGATCGCGCGGCTGGTGGTCACCGATCTCGACCGGTCGGTCGAAGCCGCGATGCTGACGGAGTTCGTCACGCTCTATCCGGACGACAAAGCGCAGGACGCCGCGCAGGCGTTCGAGCGCTACGACCTGGTGTCGGCGCCGGTCGTCGACCAAGCGGGCAAGCTCGTCGGCCGGGTGACCGTCGATGCGGTGGTCGATTTCATTCGCCAAAAAAGCGAAGGCGAGGCGCTCGCCCTCGGCGGCCTGCGCGAGACCGAGGACGTGTTCGCGTCGGTATGGGAATCGGTGAAGAACCGCTGGTCGTGGCTCGCGATCAACCTCGTCACCGCATTCATCGCCTCGCGCGTGATCGGCGCGTTCGAGGGCTCGATCGGAAAGCTGGTCGCGCTCGCGGCGTTGATGCCGATCGTCGCCGGCATCGGCGGCAACTCCGGCAACCAGACGATCACCATGATCGTGCGCGCCCACGCGCTCGGTCAGATCCAGCTCGGCCAGGCGCGCAAGCTCTTCGCCAAGGAGATCGGCGTGGCGCTGGTGAACGGCCTCGTGTGGGGCGGGATGCTCGGCCTGCTCGCCTACGCGCTGTACGCCAACTTCAAGCTCGGGTTGGTCATGATGCTCGCGATGACGCTCAACTTGATGCTCGCCGCCGTGATGGGCGTTGTGATACCCCTCACCATGACGCGGCTCGGGCGCGATCCGGCAATCGGGTCCTCGGTCATGATCACGGCGTGCACCGACTCCGGCGGGTTCTTCATCTTCTTGGGGCTCGCCACGCTCATTTTGCTCTGACGGCCGACGGCCGCTAAACTGGGGTCCCTTCCCAGCCGGCGGTCTCACGCGCAAAAGGGGGCGCGAGCATGTCGATGCTCCAGGAATTCAAGGACTTTGCGGTCAAGGGCAATGTCATGGACCTTGCGGTCGGCGTGATCATCGGCGCCGCCTTCGGCAAGATCGTCGACTCGATCGTCCAGGACCTCATCATGCCGGTCATCGGGCGGATCACCGGCGGGCTCGACTTCTCGAACTACTTCTTCGCGCTGAAGGAGGTCCCGCCGAACGTGCCGCTCGTGCTGGTAGAGGTGAAGAAGGCCGGCATACCGGTGTTCGCCTACGGCAACTTCATCACCATCGTGCTGAACTTCGCGATCCTCGCGTTCATCATCTTCATGATGGTGAAGTGGATCAACCGGCTACGCAAGGAAGCCCCGCCGCCGGCACCGGCCGAGCCGCCGGAGGACGTGAAGCTCCTGCGCGAGATCCGCGATTCGCTGAAGCGCTAGCGCGCGCGTCCCGCGCGCGCCGTCACCCCGCGAGCGCGCGCGCTGCGGCGCCCACCGTGTGGGCGATGTCGGCGGCGCTGTGCGCGGCGGAGACGAAGCCGGCTTCGTACGCCGACGGGGCGAGGTAGACGCCGTCGGCGAGCAGCGCGTGGAAGAAGCGGTTGAACGCCGCGCGGTCGCTCTGCATCACTTCCGCATAGGACTCGGGGGGGCGGGCGCGGAAGTACACGCCGAACATCGCGCCGACGTGCGCGGCGCAGAATGCCACGGCGTCGGGTCGCGGCGCAGCGTTCAAGCCGGCGACGAGCGTCGCCGTCGTGGCGGTCAGGCGCTCGAAGAACCCGGGCTGCAGCACGCACTTGAGCGTTGCGAGGCCGGCTGCTACGGCGACCGGGTTGCCCGAGAGCGTGCCGGCCTGGTAGACCGGACCGAGCGGCGCGATCTGCGCCATGATGTCGCGCCGCCCGCCGAAGGCGCCGACCGGCATGCCGCCGCCGATCACCTTGCCGAGCGTGGTGAGGTCGGGCGTGACCCCGTACAGCCCCTGCGCGCCGCGCGGACCGACGCGAAAGCCGGTCATCACCTCGTCGAAGATGAGCACGGCGCCGTGCTTGGTGCAGAGCGCGCGCAGCACCTCCAGGAATTCCTGACGCGCCGGCACGAGGTTCATGTTGCCCGCGACCGGCTCGACGATCACGGCCGCGATCGCCGCGCCGCGGGTGCGGAAAGCATCCTCGAGCTGCCGCGCGTCGTTGAAGCCGAGCACGAGCGTGTGGGCCGCGGTCTCGGCCGGCACGCCGGCCGAGCTCGGGTGGCCGAACGTGAGCGCGCCCGAACCCGCCTTGACGAGGAGCGCGTCGGCATGGCCGTGGTAGCAACCCTCGAACTTGACCAGCAACGAGCGACCGGTGACGCCGCGCGCGAGCCGCAGCGCGCTCATCGTGGCTTCGGTCCCGGAGCTCACCAGGCGCACGAGCTCGATACTCGGCAGCGCCTGGCACAGGAGCTCGGCCATTTCCACCTCGAGCGCGGTCGGCGCACCGAACGATAGACCGGCCAGCGCCGTCTCGCGCACCGCCGCGACGACCGCCGGATGCGCGTGGCCGAGGATGAGCGGCCCCCAGGAGCCGACGTAGTCGATGTAGCGCGCCCCGTCCGCGTCCCAGACGTACGCCCCCTCCCCGCGGACCAAGAAGCGCGGCGTGCCGCCGACGGCGCGGAACGCTCGCACCGGCGAGTTGACCCCGCCCGGGATGCGCCGCTGGGCGCGTTCGAAAAGCTGGTCGTTGCGGCTCATCGGGTCATCGCGCCTTCGAACAGTCGCTGGAACGAGCGCGCGGCGGCGGCGACGTCCGGCGCCGCGAACAGCGCCGTGATCACGGCGAGCGCGTCCGCGCCCGCGGCGATCGCGAGCGGCGCATTCGCGAGCGTGATGCCGCCGATCGCGACCACCGGCACGGCGAGGCGGCGCTTCGCCGCACTGATCAGGGCGAGCGGCGCGCGCGCGGCAGCGGGCTTGGTCGGTGACCGAAAGAGGCTGCCGAACGCGACGTAGTCGGCGCCCGCCGCCACCGCGCCCGCAGCGAGGTCGAGCCGGTCGTAGCAGGAGGCGCCGAGGATCGCGTCCGGCCCGAGCCGCGCGCGGGCGAGCGCGAGATCGCCATCGTCGCGCCCGAGGTGCACGCCGTCCGCGCCGGCGGCGCGCGCGAGCGCGAGATCATCGTTCACGATGAAGCGTGCGCCCGCCGCGCGGCAGACGGCGGCGAGGGCCGCTGCCTGCTCCTGCTGGAGGCGCGGCGCGGCGCTTTTGTTGCGGTACTGCACGGCGGCGGCGCCGCCCGCCAGGGCCGCGCGGACCTTGGCCACGAGCACCGCGGTGTCGGCCTCCTCCGGCGTCAGTGCGTACAAGCCGTGCGGAAAGCGAGCCATCACTCCGCGCTCGCCGCAGCCTGCGCCCCGACCAGGCGGTCGGGGATATGCTGGCCGGCGCCGGGTCGAAAGCCCTGCGCGAGCGCCTGCCAGACGTACCGCTGCGCGGCGCGGACCGCCTCCGCTACGGCGTGCCCGCTGGCGAGGCCGGCGGCAATCGCGGCGGCGAGCGTGCAGCCCGAGCCGTGATAGCTCCCGGGGAGTCGCTCCCAGTGGTCGCTCCGCACCATGCCGCGGGCGCCGTACAGCGTGTTGATGACTTGGGGCGTCGGCTCGTGCGTGCCGGTAACCAGCACATATTCGGCACCCCGCGCGAGCAGCCGTTGCGCCGCTTCGGCGAGCGTGCCGGTCGCGTCCGGCCCCCGCTCCGCGGCAAACGCGAGTCGCCGCGCCTCGAGGCTGTTGGGCGTAAGCACCGTGGCCCGCGGCACCAGCAGCTCGCACAGCGCGGCAACCGCGTCGGCGCTGGCGAGCGCATCGCCGCGGCCGGACGCGAGCACCGGGTCGAGCACGACGGGAACGTCCGAGTGGTCGGCAAGGATGGCGGCGATGGCGGCCGCGTTCTCGGCGCTGCCGACGAGCCCGATCTTGATCGCGCTCACCCGCATATCGGCGAGCGCGCGCCGGGCCTGGTCGGTGACCCAGCCGGCGGCAATCGCCTGGACCGCCGCCACGCCGGTCGTATCCTGCACCGTGATCGCGGTCACGACCGACAGCGGGTGGCAACCGCGCGCGGCGAGCGTCAACACATCGGCCTGGAGGCCGGCCCCGCCGCTCGGATCGGTGCCGGCGAACGCGAGCACGATCGGTGGCAGAGGGCGGGGCGCGGGCACGAAGCGAATCGGGAGCGGGACGCGGGGTGCGGGGGCCGGGGAAGCGCGTGCTGGCAGCCGATGAGGCCGCACGGTAAGATGCCCCGCATTTTAGCCCAAAGCCCTGTACCGATGGCGGAAACGACCCAGACTGCCAAAACCTGGATGTGCCTCATTTGCGGCTTCATCTACGACGAGGCGGCTGGCCTGCCGGAGGAGGGGATCGCGCCCGGCACGCCCTGGCAGGACGTGCCGATGAACTGGACGTGTCCCGAGTGCGGCGCGCGCAAGGACGACTTCGAAATGATCGAAATCTAACCGGCTGCAGCGTGCTGCAAACGTGCGCTCTGGGCATTTTCCGCACTTCAGAAACCGCGTTAAATAATTGGCCGAAGCTATGAATTCGTCATAGCCTCCCGCACTGGGACTCGCTTAGAATGCGCCCTTGGCCTTGGGCGTCGGCGCGCGGTTTTTGCGGCGCCTGACCGTGCGGGGCGGAAGACTCTAGGAGCCCGGGTTTGAACGACGCCGCCAGCCTCGGCGGGATCAAGGTGATGGTGATCGACGACTCGAACACCATTCGCCGCAGCGCCGAGATTTTCCTGGCCCAAGCCGGCTGCCAGGTGATCTTGGCCGAAGATGGCTTTGATGCGCTGTCGAAGATCACCGACCACCAGCCCGACCTCATCTTCTGCGACATCATGATGCCGCGGCTCGACGGTTACCAGACCTGCGCGCTGATCAAGAAGAATCCGCGCTTCGCGAGCACGCCGGTCATCATGCTGTCGTCGAAGGATGGTTTGTTCGACCGGGCGCGCGGTCGAATGGTCGGCTCGGATGAATATCTGACCAAGCCGTTCACCAAAGACAGCCTGCTGAAAACAGTCGGCGCGCACGCGCCGCAACGCGTCTAATACGAGGAATCACCCATGCTTGTGAAAAAAATTCTGGTCGTGGACGACTCTGCCACCGACCGCCAGTTCCTGCTCGAAACGCTCGCGAAGAAGGGCTACCAAGTCGTCACCGCCGAGAGCGGCGAGGACGCGATCGCGAAGGCGAAGTCCGAACTTCCGGACCTCATTCTGATGGATGTGGTCATGCCCGGGCTCAACGGTTATCAGGCGACCCGCACCATCACGCGCGACGACGCAACCAAGCACATCCCGGTCATCATGTGCACCAGCAAGACCGCGGAGACCGACAAGATCTGGGGCATGCGGCAGGGCGCGAACGACTATATCACCAAGCCGGTCGACCCGAGCCAGCTCTTGGCGAAGATCGGTCAGCTGTCGAAGTAACCCCTCAGGCGAGCGATGGCACGACGCATCAGCCTGCGCGAGTTCCAACAGGATCTCGTCCGCCGATTGAACGAGGCGGCGGCCGCCGAGGCGCCGTCGGCGCGGCTCGGCGTGCAGGTCGGCGGCGAGCTGTGGCTGGTGCGCCTCGAGGAGGCGGGCGAGGTGATTCCGGTGCCGCCGATCGCGCCGGTGCCGTTGACGCGACCCTGGTTCCGCGGCCTCGCGAACATCCGCGGCAACCTGTATTCGGTGGTCGACCTGGCGGCGTTCCAGGCGGGCGAGCCGACGACGCACACGCCGGACGCCCGGTTGTTGCTCGTGCACGAGCGCTACAGCACGAGCGCGGCGCTGCTGGTGAGCCGCATGCTCGGGCTGCGCAACCTGCAGCAGTTCCAGCAGCGGCCGGGCAAGGGTGCTCGCGCATGGGAGAGCGGGCAGTGGGTCGACCGCGACGGACACCTGTGGCGGGAGCTCAACATGAACGAGCTCGTGTACCACAACGATTTCTTGCAAGCGGGGCTCTAAAGCGAGCACCCGACAGACAGCGGGCAGCCGACGCCGACGGCGTCAAGGGCCTGCGATACGAACTGGATCAGGAGCGCGGGGGTAGCCATGGCATTGAATCTACGGGCGTTGAATATCGGCCTCCGCAAAGGCAAGGCCGAGCAGAAGCTCACGCCGAAAGACAAGGACAAGGGCCCCAAGGCGGCGTCCTTAGCGACGGGCGGCCTCGAGGGCCTGGCAAAGCCGGTGGCGGGCGTCGGCGGCAAGTCGTTCCGGGTGCAGATGCAGGTGCTGATCACGCTGCTCGCCCTGCTGGTGTTCGTCATCGCTACCATCGGCTGGCTCGCGATCCGTACCACCTCGAACGGCACCGCGTACGTCGGTGCGGCGGGCCAGATGCGCATGCTCTCGCAGCGGATCGCGAAGGAATCGCAACAGGGCCTGCAGGGCGTGGCGGACGCGTTCACGCGGCTCAAGCGCTCGCGCGACGAGTTCGCTGGCCTGGTCGCGACGCTCACCAACGGCGGCACGATGTTCGGCGCCGACGTGCCGCCGAGCGCCGAGAGCGTGCGGCCGATGCTCGACAAGGTCACTCAGCTGTGGGGCAAGACGGACAAGAACATCACGCTCGTGCTGGCGCAGCAGAAGAGCCTGGTCAGCTTGGGCAACGCGGTGAAATCGATCAACGAGAACAACCCGGTGCTGCTCGACCTCGCCGAGCAAGTGGCCGCGCTCAAGCTGCAGACTCAGGCGAACGCGCGCGAGATCTCGCTCGCCGGCCAGCTGGTCATGTTGACGCAGCGGATGGCGAAGAACGCGAACGCGCTGCTCGCCTCCGACGTGATCGACCCCGAGGTCACGTTCCTGCTCGGCAAGGACTCGAACAGCTTCCGCGACGCCGTGACCGGCCTGATGAAAGGTAGCGAGAGTCTGCGCGTCGCGGCGGCGCGCGATCCCGAGACCCAAGACAAGCTGAAGGAGCTCGAAGGCTCCTACGGCGACTACCGGCAAGCGGTGAACTCGATTTTGAGTAGCTTGCAGCCGCTGGTGAACGCCAAGGCCGCCGGCCGCAACATCGTCGTTGACTCGGAAGGGCTATTGACGGCGAGCGATGATCTCGGCGCGGGGTTCGAGACCGAGCTCACGAGCACGCGCTGGAACTACGCCATCATGGCGTTCTGCGCGATCGCGGCGGTGGTGGTGATCATACTGATGGCGAAGGTGTACCGCGACGAGAGCGAGCGCCGTACCGGCGAGCAGGTGCGGCTGCGGGAGGATGCCGAGCGGCTCCGGAGCGAGGCCGAAGCGCAGAACAAGGCGAACCAGGAGGCCATTCTCCGGCTGATGAACGAGATGGGCAGCCTCGCCGACGGTGACCTGACGGTACAGGCAACGGTGACCGAGGACATCACGGGCGCGATCGCCGACTCGGTGAACTACACGATTGAAGAGCTGCGCGTGCTGGTCGGCCGGATCAACAGCGCGGCCGCGCAGGTGACGACCGCAACCGAATCCGCGCAAGCGACCTCGGTCAGGCTGCTGCAGGCGGCCGAGCGGCAGTCGAAGGAGATTCAGGAGGCCGGCGCCTCGGTCCTCAAGATGGCGCGCGCGATTAACGAAGTGTCGGCGAGCGCGTCCAAGTCGGTGAGCGTCGCGCGCCAGTCGCTGTCTGCGGCGCAGAAGGGCCAGGAGGCGGTGCAGAACTCGATCTCCGGCATGAACGAGATTCGTGAGCAGATCCAGGAGACGGCGAAGCGGATCAAGCGCCTGGGCGAGAGCTCGCAGGAGATCGGCGAGATCGTGGAGCTGATCTCGGACATTACCGAGCAGACCAACGTGCTCGCGCTGAACGCCGCGATCCAGGCGGCGAGCGCGGGCGAAGCGGGCCGCGGCTTTACGGTGGTGGCGGAAGAGGTGCAGCGCCTGGCGGAGCGCTCCGGCGAGGCGACCAAGCAGATCGCCGCGATCGTGAAGACGATTCAAACCGACACCCAGGATGCGGTGGCCGCGATGGAGAAAAGCACCGTCGGCGTGGTCGAGGGGGCGAAGCTGTCCGACGCCGCGGGCCAGGCGCTGTCCGAGATCGGCGAGGTGTCGCGCCGGCTCGCCCAGCTGATTGAGGAGATTTCGGTCACCTCGCAGGCGCAGGCCCAGGCCGCGGGTCAGGTGGCGACGACGATGCAGGACATTCTGTCGGTGACCAAGCAGACCACGGAGGGCACCAAGCAGACCGCCGTGTCGGTCGGCCAGATCGCGAAGCTCGCGCAGGAGCTTAAGGGATCGGTCGCGAACTTCAAGATCGCTTAGCGCGGCGCACGACGCCGCACGACAACTACGAGCAACGCACGGGCGCGGGGAGCATGAGCACGCCTACCGACTTCGATATCGGTCCGCTCACTTGGGTCAAGGGCGAGATCGATCAGGCGCTGGAGCGCTCGCTCGGTTGCTTGCGCGAGTACGCCGCCAATCCGACCGACGCGAACCAGATCCGATTCGCGCAGACGCACTTCCACCAGGCGCACGGGGCGCTGCAGATCGTCGGTCTCGACGGCGTGACGCGGCTGTCGGAGGAGCTCGATGGCCTGCTCGCCGATGTCGCGAAGGCGGGCGTCGCGCCGCGGCCCGAGACCGTCGCCGTCGCCGAGCGCGCGTTCGGCGCGGTCACCGGCTATCTCGACAAACTGCTCGGCGGCGAGGCCAACCGGCCGCTGCGTCTGTTCGCGGTCTACCGCGAAGTTGCCAAAGCGCGGGGTCGCGACACGATCGACGCCGTCGATCTCTACTACCCGGATCTGTCGCGCCGTCCGCCGCGCCGCGAGAAGCCGCCGGTCGAACTCTCCGCGGGCGGCGCGGCGCAGTACTACCGGCAGCAGCGCGGGCGCTACCAGCGCGGGCTGCTGAAATGGCTCAGGAAGGACTGGTCGGGCGTCGAGGATATGCGCGCCGCCGTGGCCGCCGTGGAGGCGGCGCAGGTCAACGCCGCGAGCCGGGCCTTCTGGTGGGTGGCGCTCGGGTTCTTCGACGCGCTGTTCGCGAAAGCGCTCTCCGATCAGCCGTTCACGGTGCGCCTCGCGAATCGCGTCGAACACCAGCTCAAGCGTCTGGTCGAGGGCTCCGGCACGGTCGCCGAGCGGCTGATGCGCGAGGCGCTGTTCGCCGTGGCCCGCGCGCGGCCGGCGACCGAGCACGTGCGCAACGTCCAGGAGGTGTTCCGGCTGGCGGGCACGGTGCCGACGTCGTTCGAACGCGATGGCGAGGGTGCGCCGCTGCACCCCGCCCTGCGGGCGCTGCGCGAGGTGATCGGCGCGGCGAAAACGGCGTGGAACAAGGTTGCCTCCGGACACCAGCCGAGCCTCGCGTCGTTCCGCGACGCGGTGGCGCAGATGCGGGTCCGCTCCGCGGCGCTGAAGCAGCCGCAGCTCGCGGCCCTCACGCAGGATCTCGCCGCGGTCGCCGGCTGGATCGGCGGTGCGCTGGACAAGGTGAACGACAGCGTCGCGATGGAGGTCGCCACCACCTTGCTGCTCGCTGAGAGCGCGGCCGACAGTTTCGCCAATCTCGGCACCGAGTTCGCGCAGCAGGTCGTTCTCATGCACGGGCGCATTGCGGCCTGCATCAAGGGCGAGACGCCGCGCGCCGGCGTGCCGGTGCTCGATGAGATTTCGCGCCGCGCGCAGGAGCGGCTGCTGATGGCGCAGGTGGTGTCGGAGATCCAGGCCTCGTTGCGCGCGATCGAGCAGGCGCTCGACGCGTTTTTCCGCGATACGGCGAAGCAAGGCGATCTCGTCACGCTGGACAAGCCAATCCGCCAGGTTCTGGGCGCGCTCACGATGCTGAACGAGGATCGCGCTGCCGCCGCCCTCTCGGGCTGCGCCGCGGAGATCCATCGCTTCGCCCGCGGCGACTACGTCCCCGCGCCGGCCGATTTCGAGCGCGTGGCGAGCACGCTCTCGGGTCTCGGCTTCTACGTTGACGCGCTGCAGCACGGCAAGCCGGTATTCGAGCAGTTCATGCAGCCGATCTCGGCGAAGAAGGCCGAAGCGCTCGAGCAGTCCGGGGTGCTCGAGCCCCCGGCCACGGTCGAGGCCGAGCTCGAGCGGGACAAGAAAGACTTCCACAAGGCGTTCGAGCAGTGGAAGCAGCATCCCGAGGACGCGCAGCTCAAAGAGAGCCTCAAGACCAAGGCCTCGGCGCTGCAGAAGGACGCCGGCCTCATCGCCGACGCGCGGCTCGAGGGGCAGGCGAGCGAGATGGTGCAGCTCCTCGCGGCGAGCGACGCGAAGCCGTTCGACCCCAAGGTTTCGCAGGTGCTGGTGGCGATCACGCCGTCCGCCACCGCGCCCCAGCCTTCGCCCGAAGCGCAGAAGTTCATCGCCGCGAGCGAGCAGTCGGTCGACGCGGAGCTGCTGGCGGTGTACCTGGAAGAGGCGGTCGACGTGCTCGCGACGATCGGCGAGCACCTCAGCCAGGTGCGCGCGACGCCGGAGAACATCGAACTCCTCCGCACCATCCGGCGCGGCTACCACACGCTGAAGGGTAGCGGTCGCATGGTCGGCCTCACCCGCCTCGGCGACGCGGCGTGGGCGGTCGAGCAAGTGATGAACCAGTGGCTCGAGGAGGAGCGCGCGGCGACGCCGGATCTCTTCACGCTGATTGACGTCGCGCGGGAGTTTTTTGCCGGCGCAGTCGCCGAGCTGAAAGCCGGGAAGCCAAGCCCCGACGAGTCGCGAATCGTCGCGCTCGCGAACCAGGTGAAGCGCGGCGAGCCGCTCGCGGACACCGTCGCCGCGGCCGCGGCGGCCGGGCCAGCGGGCGCCATCGAATTCCCGGAGATCGATGTCACAGCGATCGCGCCGCCGCACTTGCCGGAGGTCCTCACCGCCGCGCGCGCGACGCCGGCAACGATCGCACCCCGTTCACCCGCGCCGGCCGTCTCGGTCACCGGGCCGACGCCGCCCGCGCCCGAGGAAATGGTGATCGTCGGCGACCTGCAGCTCTCGCCGGCGCTGTTCGGCGCCTTCCTCGAGGAGTCGCGCAACCACCTCGCGTTCATGGACGCCGCCCGCGCGCGCCTCATCGGGGGCCGCCGGGTCACCGACGAGCTCGAGCGCGCCGCGCACACCCTCGCCGGCATCGCCGGGACGGTGAAGTTCGAAGCGATGCAAGCAGTCGGGCACGCGCTGGAGGGCACGTTCGAGCGCTGGCAGGACAAGGAGGCCGGACCCGAGGCCTTGGCGCTGTTCGGCGACGCGATCGACACGCTGAAATCGATGCTCGACGCGGCGGCCGCGCGCAAGCTCCCCGCCGCGGTACCCGGGCTCATCGCGCGGTTGAACCGCGCCGGCGGGGCGACCGCGCCGGCGGCCGAGGCGAGCGCAGCGGCCGAACCGGCGCTCGGTGAGATGCAGATCGGGTGGGCCGCACCCGATTCGCCCGCGCCGGGTGCGGCGGCGAGCGGCGCGCCGGGGATCGAGCTCGACTTCTCGGACATCGCGCTGCCGGCGGCAGCGGCGAGTGCGCCGGCCGCCGCCGCGGCGCGCGCCCACGACGGGTCACACGCGCCGCGCGAGTGGGCGGTCGAAACGTCCGCACCCAGAACGCCCGAGCCGCGGACGCCGTCGAGCAACGTGGTCGCGTTCCCGCTCCAAGCCGAGGAACCGGCAGCGGTCGCGGTGGAAGAGCTGCCGCCGGAACGCCGCAACCGCCGTCTGGACGACGACATCGACCCGGACCTGCTGCCGATATTCCTGGAGGAAGCCCAGGAGCTCGTGCCCGCCGTCGGGCAAGGCATCCGCGACTGGCGCGCGAACTCGACCACCGTCGCACTCGGGAATGCCCTCCAACGTACGCTGCACACCCTCAAGGGTTCGGCCCGGATGTGCGGCGCAATGGCGCTCGGTGAGCTCACGCACGCCATGGAAAGTCGGGTCGAGAACGCGCTGTCGTTGAAGACGTTGCCCGCGGCGCTGTTCGACGATCTCGAGAACTCGTATGACCGCATGGGGCTGCTGTACGAGCAGCTGGTGAACCCGGAGGCGGCCGCGCCGCTGCCGGAGGAGCTCGACTCGGAGCCGGTCCTCGCCCCGGCCGCGCCGGTCGCGCCCGAGCCGCAGGTGGTCGCGGCAGTGGACGCGCTCGCCCCCGCCGCCCCGCACAAGCAGAGCGCCCAGGCGCCGCAGGCCGAACCGGATCAGGCGGCGCAGAACCGCGCCGTGCTCCGCGTGCGCGCCGACCTCATCGACCGACTAGTGAACGAGGCGGGCGAAGTGTCAATTGCCCGCAGCCGGATCGAGGGCGATCTGCGCGCGATCAAAGGCGCGCTGTTTGAGCTCACCGAGAACGTGAACCGGTTGCGCGCGCAGTTGCGCGAAATCGAGATTCAGGCCGAAGGGCAGATGCAGTCGCGAGTGGCGCACGCGCAGGAGCTCGAGCAGTCGTTCGACCCGCTCGAGTTCGACCGTTTCACGCGCTTCCAGGAGCTCACGCGCATGATGGCGGAGAGCGTAAACGACGTGTCGACCGTGCAGCAGAACCTGCTCAAGGCGCTCGGCGAGAGCGAGATCGCGCTTTCGGCGCAGGCGCGGCTCACACGCGGCCTGCACTCCAATCTGATGCGGATCCGCATGGTGCCGTTCGCGAGCATCTCCGAGCGCCTGTTCCGGCTCGTCCGCCAGGCGGCGAAGGAAACCGAGAAGCGCGTGGTGCTGGACGTTCGGGGCGGCCAGGTCGAACTCGACCGCTCGGTGCTGGAGCGCATTACTGCGCCGTTCGAACACATGCTGCGCAATGCGGTGGCCCACGGCATCGAATCGGCGGCAGCGCGCGCGCGCAAGGGGAAACCGGAACTCGGCGAGATCAAGATCGATGTGCGCCAGGAGGGCAATGAGATCGTGCTGGCGGTCGCCGACGACGGCGCCGGCTTGAGCCTGGAGCGGATCCGCGCCAGAGCGATCGCGCTCGGGTTGCTGCCGGCAGAAGACCTGCCGACCGACGGCGAGATCACCGAGTTCATCTTCCACCCCGGCTTCAGCACCGTCGAGGAGGTCACGCAGCTCGCCGGGCGTGGCGTGGGCATGGACGTGGTGAAGAGCGAAATCGCCGCGCTCGGCGGCCGGGTCGAGGTGGCGAGCGAACCCGACAAGGGTACCCGGTTCACCATCTTCCTGCCGCTCACGTTGGCCGTCACGCAGGCGGTGCTGGTGCACGCCGGCGGCACGACTTACGCCATCCCGGCGGCGATGGTCGAGCAGGTGCGGCAAGTGAAGGCGGCCGAGCTCGCGGCGCTGCAGGCGATGGCCGAGGCGCAATGGCAGAATCGGCACTATCCGTTCCGCTATCTCCCGCGGCTGCTCGGCGACGCCGAGTTCACGCCTGAGCCGCGGCGCATCACGCCCCTCATGTTCCTGCGCACCGGCGCGAACATGGTCGCGATCCAAGTCGAGGAAGTGATCGGCAACCAGGAAATCGTGGTCAAGAACACCGGGCCGCTGCTCGCGCGCATCGCCGGCATCACCGGCGCGACCGTGCTCGGCAATGGCGAGATCGTCCTCATCATCAACCCGGTCATCCTCGCCAGCCGCGAGCAGGCCGCAGCCCGTGCATTCGGCGGGGCGACGGTGCGGAGCGCACCCGAAGTCGCGCCGGTCGTGACGCCGACGGTGATGATCGTCGACGATTCGCTCACGGTGCGCAAGATCACCGGGCGGTTGCTCGCCCGCGAGGGCTACGCCGTGCTGACGGCCAAGGACGGCGTCGACGCGATGGAACAGCTGCAAGATGCGCTGCCCGACGTGATGCTGGTCGACATCGAGATGCCGCGCATGGACGGCTTCGATCTCACCCGCAATGTGCGCGCCGATGCGCGCCTGAAGCAAATCCCGATCATCATGATCACCTCCCGCACGGCGGAGAAGCATCGCAACTACGCGAAGCAGATCGGGGTGAACGTGTATCTCGGCAAGCCCTACCAGGAAGAGGAATTGCTCTCGCACATCGCGGGCTTCGTGGCCAAGCCCGAGTTGGCGTGAGACCGGGCCGCGCACCCGCGCCGGCTCGCTAGTGCGGCCGTGGGGTCGCGGACCTGATCGGTCCGCCTCACGCCAGACCCCGCCTGCAACAGCAAAGATCGAACCGACGGCTGCGCTCGCGCCGAGCGCGCGCGAAGCGCGTAGCGACGCGGCGCTGTTGCAGCACGCGGTGCCGCCACGTACGCGGTGTACCCACCCTCGTGCGAGGTGCCAGCCGGCCGCACTGCCGTCGGTCGCGCGCGTTGCGCGGACGGTGCCGCGCCGGTCGAGGCAGCGCGCCAACCGCCGCGAGACGCGGCCCGATGCAGCAGCGGCTATGAATCCGGCACTTCACACCCGCTGCCCCGGGGGCGGCGCCAAGAGACGGGCAGCAACAGGTAGGGGGGCTTCTCGCCCCCCCCCGCTTTAGGACCGTCTCTTCGGGCCCGCCACCGCCCGCGGCGGCCCCGGCGCTCGGCCGGAGCGCCGCAGCGTGCGCGACCTTACGCGGGGGTCAGTTCATGACGGCCGCCGCCGCGCGCGGCGAGGATGTTCACGACCGCGAGCAGCATCGCGCCCAGGATGGCGACGGCATAGGGGAAGAACTGACCGCCGATGGTCGGCAGGTCGCCCGCGCCGCTATCGGCGGCGCAGACGAAGGTCCCGGCGTACATGCCGGTGTAGTGCATGCCGCAGACCGCAATGCCCATCACGACCGCCGCGACGGTCCGGTGCAGGACCGACTGCGCGTTGAAGGTGAGCCACAGCGCGGCGGTCGCCGCCGCGATGGCGATGGCGACCGAGACGGCGACGATGGGGGTGTTCCACTGCATGACCGCCTGCATTCTCATGGCGCCCATGCCGATGTAGTGCATGATCGCGACGCCGCTGCCGGCGAAGACGCCGCCGAGCAGCAGATTGCCAATATTTTTCGGGTTGCGGCCGACGATGAACAGCGCGGCCGCCGCGACGACGATCGCGGCCAGCATCGAGCCGACCGTGATCAGCAGGTCATAGCGGATGGCGAGCGAACGCGGGGGCACGACGGCGGCCATGCCGATGAAGTGCATGTACCAGACGGCGCCGCCGCCGAGCGCGACCGCCGAGGCCCACAGCGCGAGGCGATTCACCCGCCCGTCGCCCTGCGGGATCGACCGCGCGCAATGGAGCGCGATGAACGAGCCCACCACGGCGACGACATAGGACAAGGCGATGAGGGATAAATCCCAATCGTACGGGAGGATGTCTCCTGGGTTCATGCCGGCTTCTCTTTTCGAGGTTTTGGTGCGGAGTGCCCAAAAAAGAAGCAACCGGCAAGCCACCCGCGCACCACTAGCGCGCACGGGATGAGGAATAGCGCCGCGCTCGAACCGGCCTGCGCCCTCCAATCGCGCACAACCGTCACATTTTTCACCTCCGAGCGCTGCCGTAGCGGCGGCGGCGCTCGCCGCGGCGCAGGCCGATGGCGGCGACCGGACAGGGGCGACCGGCGCCACCGTGGAAAGCGTCACACCGCGGCCGGCGGTTGGCGGCGCCATGCCATTCGGCGCCGGCGCCCGCGCCCGGCGCTCGGGCCCCGACGCTCGGCGCCCCGCCCGCCACCGGCGTCCCCGGGGCGGCGCCCCACGGCGACGCGCTACAATGCGCAGCGTGTCACGGGTGAACCTCACCAATCACTTCCTGATCGCCATGCCGAACATGGTCGATCCCTACTTTGCGCGCACGCTGACCTTCCTGTGCGAACACAACGACCAAGGTGCGCTCGGTCTGGTGGTGAACCGCCCGGTCGACATGACGCTCGCCGCCTTGCTCGAGCGCCTCAACCTCGAGTCCGATCTGCGCGAGCTCGCCGCGACGCCGGTGTACTTTGGCGGCCCGGTGCAGACCGACCGCGGCTTTGTGCTGCACGTGCCGATTGGCGGCTGGGGTTCGACGCTCGCGGTCCGCGACCGGATCGGGCTCACGACCTCGCGCGATGTACTGGAGGCGGTAAGTCGCGGCGCCGGACCGGAGAAGATGATCGTCACGCTCGGCTACTCGGGCTGGGCCGCCGGACAGCTCGAGCACGAGCTCTTGCAGAATGCGTGGCTCACGGTCGAAGCGCGGGACGCGATCATCTTCGACTTGCCCGCCGAGGAGCGCTTGCCCGCGGCGATGGAGCTGCTCGGCGTCTCGTACGCCACGCTCGCCGACGGCGCGGGCCATGCCTGAAGGCCGGGAAGGGGAGCGGTTGAAGGCGGACCGGGCGACGCGCGCCGCCGCGGGGCCCGCCCAGCCCGCGTCCGCACTCGCGCCGCGCGCGCGCACCGGCACCGTGCTCGCGTTCGACTTCGGCCAGCGCTTCATCGGCGTCGCGGTCGGCGATGCGGCGATCGGCGTCGCGCATCCGCTCGCCACCGTCGATGCGCGTGCGGCGCAGGCGCGTTTTGCGGGGATCGCCGAGTTCGTCGCCGAATGGCGGCCGATGCGGCTCGTCGTCGGCCTGCCGCTCGGGCCGGAGGGCGAGCGGCACGAGCTCGCCGGCCGCGTCGAGCGCTTCGCGCGGCAGCTCGAGGGTCGATTCGGCGTGCCGGTGACGCTCGTCGACGAGCGGCTCTCTTCGGCGGAGGCCGGTGAACGGCTGCGCGCGATCGGTCGCGGCGGGCGCCGGCACAAGCGGCTTGAGCATCCGGTTGCCGCGCAGGTGATCCTGCAGGACTACTTTGGGACGCGCTGATTTCGGGCACCGACCGGGCGGCGCCCCCGATTTGGCCGACGGCCGCCTCGATCGTCATGCAATTGCCTAACGCCGAGACACTCTGCGCCGATCTGGTGCGCCAGCTGCGGCCCGCGGTGACGCCGGCCACGGCGATGGTCGGCATCCACACCGGCGGCGTGTGGCTCGCCGAGCGGCTGCATCGCGAGCTCGGCATCGCGCTGCCGCTCGGCGGCATCGACATCTCGTTCTACCGCGACGACTACCACACGTCGGGGCTGCACAAATCGGTGAAGGCGAGCCAGATCCCGTTCGAGGTGGCGGGCCGGCACATCCTGCTGGTCGACGACGTGCTGTACACCGGTCGCACGGTGCGCGCGGCGATGAACGAGCTGTTCGACTACGGTCGCCCGGAATCGATCAGCCTGGTCGTGCTCATGGACCGCGGCGAGCGCCAGCTGCCGATCTGCGCCCAGTACGCCGGGGGCAAGATCACGGTGCCGAAAGGCAGCATGCTGCGGCTGGGTCGAAGCGAAGCGGGCCGGCTCACGCTGCGCCTGGACGATGCGTAATCCGCAGCTGAACGAGCACGGCGAGCTGACCCACCTGCTCACGCTCGAGGGGCTGCCGCGCGAGGTGATCACCCATATCCTCGACACCGCGGCGTCGTTCGTCGGCGTCACCGAGCGTGAGGTGAAGAAAGTGCCGCTGCTGCGCGGCAAGAGCGTCTTCAACCTATTCTTCGAGAACTCGACGCGGACCCGCACCACGTTCGAGATCGCGGCCAAGCGGCTGTCGGCGGACGTCATCAATCTGAACATCAATACGTCGTCGACGCAGAAGGGCGAGACGCTGCTCGATACGGTCGACAATCTTTCGGCGATGCACGCCGACATGTTCGTCGTGCGGCACGCGCAGAGCGGCGCCGCGCACATGATCGCGCGCCACGTCGGACCCGAACGGCACGTGATCAACGCCGGCGATGGCCGCCACGCGCACCCGACCCAGGGCCTGCTCGACGCCTACACCATCCGCCACTACAAGCGGGACTTCGCACGCCTCTCGGTCGCCATCGTCGGCGACATCCTGCATTCGCGCGTCGCCCGCTCGTTGATCCACGTCCTCAACATCCTCGGCGCGCCCGACGTGCGCGTGATCGGCCCGCAGACGCTGCTGCCGGCGGGCGTGGCGGCGCTCGGTGCGCGGGTCTTCCACGACATGCACCAGGGTCTCGCCGACGCCGACGTGGTGGTGATGCTGCGCCTGCAAAGCGAGCGCATGCGCGGACCGCTGCTGCCTTCGGCGCAGGAGTTCTTCAAGTGCTACGGCCTCACGCCGGAGAAGCTCGCGGCGGCGAAGCCGGACGCGATCGTAATGCATCCGGGGCCGATGAACCGCGGCATCGAAATCGATTCGGCGGTGGCCGATGGCCCGCGCTCGGTGATCCTGCCGCAAGTGACGTTCGGCATCGCGGTGCGGATGGCGGTGATGTCGATCGTGGCCGGAAACTGACCGGGTTCGCGCGGCGGTGAAGATCCACATCAAGGACGGCAGGCTGGTCGACCCGCGGCACGGCGTCGACGCGGCGCGCGACCTCTACCTCGCCGACGGCAAGGTGGTCGGCGTCGGCGCGGCGCCGCACGGAATGCGCGCGGAGCGCACGATCGACGCCGCCGGGCTGGTGGTCGCGCCGGGACTCATCGATCTCTCCGCGCGCCTGCGCGAGCCGGGCTTCGAGTACAAGGCGACGCTCGAGTCCGAGATGCTCGCCGCGGTCGCCGGCGGCGTCACCCGGCTCGCCTGTCCGCCGGACACCGATCCGCCGCTCGACGAGCCGGGGCTGGTCGAGATGCTGACCCGTCGCGCCTCGAGCCTGAACCTTGCCAAGGTGTACCCGATCGGCGCGCTCACCGCGAAGCTCGAGGGCGAGCGCCTCACCGAGATGGCCGAGCTGTCCGATCACGGCTGCGTGGCGTTCTCGCACGCCGATGTGCCGCTGGTCGACGTGCAGCTCCTGTGGCGGGCGCTGCAGTACGCCGCCACCTTCGGCTTTGCGGTGTGGCTGCGCCCGCAGGATCCGTATCTCGCGAAAGACGGCGTGGCCCACGACGGCGACGTGGCGACGCGGCTCGGCTTGGCGGGGATTCCGCCGTTCGCCGAGACGATCGCGCTCGGCGCGATTCTCGAGCTCGTGCGCGTGACCGGGACCCGCGTGCACCTGTGCCGGTTGTCGGCCAGCGGGTCGGTCGAGATGGTGCGCGCGGCGAAGCGCGACCGGCTACCGATCACCTGCGACGTGAGCGCGCATCACTTGCATCTCTCCGAGATGGACCTCGGCTACTTCGACGCGCACTGCCACGTCGTGCCGCCGTTTCGCAGCCAGCGCGACCGCGAGCAGCTGCGCGCCGGCCTCGCCGATGGCGCGATCGACGCGATCTGCTCCGACCACACGCCGGTGGATGAAGACGCGAAACAGCTGCCGTTCGGCGAATCCGAGCCGGGCGCGACCGGCCTGGAGCTGCTGCTGCCGCTCACGCTCAAGTGGAGCGGCGAGTCGCGCTTGCCGCTCGTCCAAGCGCTCGCGCGCGTCACGTCGGAGCCGGCGCGAATTCTCGGCGTCGACGCCGGGCACCTCGGCGTGGGCGCGCCGGCCGACGTGTGTATCTTCGATCCGGAGTCTTGGTTCAAGGTCACGCCGGAGAGGCTGCGCAGCCAGGGCAAGAACACGCCGTTCCTCGGCTACGAGCTACCCGGTGTCGTGCGGTACACGCTCGTGGGCGGCGAGACGCGCTACGAGCAGCGCGACTAGGGCGCGCCGCCCGGGTCGCCCAGCGGACCGGGCCGCCATCGGGCTCCAGAAGCATCGTCCGAATCGCGCGCCGGCGATACCTCCCCAGCCCGTCCCCACCGCGAGTCTCGCCGCGCGCGGCGCATGCGTGACCGGTGCGATTGAGCCCTGGAGCGTAGCCCGAGACGCTGGTGACGACCGGGGCGAGCGATGGTGCAACGCGACACCCGGCCGCATCGCATTCGAGTAGCCGCCCGTCCGGACGACCTTAGCCCATCGCCGCCGCGCGCGCAGTGACGGGACGCGAGCGGCGCCTCGATGCGGCAAGCGAATCGGCTGCGCCGCGCCGCGAGCGACGCGCGCGGGGACGCAGGCGGCCGCAGGGAGCGCGCGCGAATGCGCACTTCCTCGCGCAGTCGGGTCGGCGTTGCAAACCGCTGGCGCGGAGACTATCGTAGCCCGTGTCCCGGAGAACAACGATTTCCACAGGAGGCGCCATGTCCACCAGCATCACCCTCAACGTGAACGGCAAGGCGATGAGCGTCAGCGTCGATGACCCGCAGATGCCGCTCCTCTACGCGCTGCGCGACGATCTCGGTCTGCACGGTCCGCGCTTCGGTTGCGGCCTCGCGCAGTGCGGCGCCTGTACGGTGCACGTCGACGGCAAGGCGGTGCGCTCGTGCGTCTTCTCGGTAGCGAAAGCGGCGGGGGTCGCGATCGTCACGCTCGAGGGACTCGGTGCCGGCGGGCGTCTCCATGCGCTGCAGCAGGCGTTCATCGAACAGCAGGCGGTACAGTGCGGCTACTGCATCAACGGCATGATCATGCAGGCCGCGGCGTTCCTGGCGGCGAACGCGCGGCCGACCGAGAGCGAGATCAAACAGGCGCTCGCCAACAATCTGTGTCGCTGCGGTACGCATGTGCGCATCGTCCGCGCGGTGAAGCGCGCCGCAGAGATGACGGCCTAAGGGGAGGACGCCATGTCGATCGATCACTCCAGCTTCTCCGCATCGCGCCGCGACTTTTTCAAGACCGGCGGTTCGCTGGTCGTCACGTTTTCGCTGGCCGGGCTGGCGCCGCCGGCCGCGGCGCAGGGCGTCGCCGCGAAGACCGTCGCCGCCGACGAGGTCGACGGCTTTGTCGCGATCGATGCCGCCGGCAAGGCGACCGTCTATTCGGGCAAGGTCGACCTCGGCACCGGCGTGCACACGGCGATCACGCAGATCGCGGCCGAGGAGCTCGATCTGCCGTTCGACCGCGTGTCCGTCGTCCAAGGCGACACGCTGCTCACGCCCGACCAGGGCCCCACGTTCGGCAGCCTGTCGATCCAGAACGGCGGCATGCAGATCCGCCAAGCGTGCGCGACCGCCCGCCAGGCGCTGGTCGCCGAGGCGGCGCAGCGGCTCGGCGTCCCGGCCGCGGCGCTCGCCACCGAGGGCGGCGCCGTGGTCGCGCGCGCATCGGGCAAGCGGGTCGGATACGGCGAGCTGATCGGCGGCAAGAGTTTTCAGCTGAAGGTCGCCAAGGACGCGCAGCCGAAGGATCCGGCGAACTACAGCATCGTCGGCAAGCCGATCCCGCGCCTCGACATTCCCGACAAGGTGACCGGCGCGTTCACCTACATGCAGGACTTCAGGCGTCCGGACATGGTCCATGCGCGGGTCATCCGCCCGGCGGCGATCGGCGCGCGCCTCGAGTCCTACGACGACAGCGCCGCGCAGAAGATTCCCGGCTTCATCCGCACGGTGCGGCGCGACAACTTCCTCGCCGTGGTCGCCGAGACCGAGTGGGCGGCGATCCGCGCCGCGCGCGCGGTGCGCGCGCAATGGTCGAGCTGGGCGGGCCTGCCCGACAAGGCGAAGCTGTGGGATCACGTGCGCTCGACCAAGGTGGTCAAGGACGAGGTGCTGCAAACCGCCGGCGACACCGCCGCGGGCATGAACGCGGGCGCGAAGCGCCTGGCGGCGACCTACGACTTCGCCATCCACACCCACGGCTCGATCGGACCGTCGTGCGCGATCGCCGAGTGGCGCGACGGCGCGATGACGGTGTGGACCGCCTCGCAGCAGACGCACCTGCTGCGCCGGCAGCTCGCCCACATGCTCGGCGCGCCGGAGGCGCAAGTGCGCTGCATCTATGTCGAGGGCTCGGGCTGCTACGGCCGCAACGGCCACGAGGACGCGGCCGCCGACGCCGCGCTCCTCACGCGCGACATCCACCGTCCGGTGCGGGTGCAGTGGAGCCGCGCCGACGAGCACGGCTGGGATCCGAAGGGCCCGCCGACGCTGCTCGACTACCGCGGCGCGGTCGACACGAACGGCAACGTGCTCGCGTGGGAATCGGAGGTGTACGTCCCCGACCGCCCGGCGCAGATCGCGGTGACGCTGGTCGCCGCCGAGCTCGCCGGACTGCCGAAGGACGCCGCGCACCCGGGCAACATCCAGCAGTCGCTCGCGATCCCGTACGCGTTCCCGAACATCAAGGCCACCGCGCACTGGCTCGCCGATACGCCGTTTCGGCCGTCGTGGATCCGCACCCCGGGGCGCATGCAGAACACGTTCGGCAACGAATGCTTCCTCGATGAGCTCGCGGCGGCCGCTGGCGCCGATCCGTTCGAGTTCCGGGTCCGAAATCTCAAGGATCCGCGGGGGCTCGAGCTGCTCGAGCGGCTCAAGCGCGCCGCCAACTGGACGCCGCGCGCGAAGCCGGCCGGCGGTTCGGGCGAGGTGGCGACCGGGCGCGGCGTGTCGTATATCAAGTACGAGCTCGTGCGGACCTATATCGGCGTGGTGGCCGACGTCGAGGTGAACCGCAAGACCGGCAAGGTGCGCTGCACGCGTTTCACCGTCGCCCACGATTGCGGGCAGATCATCAACCCCGACGGGCTGCGGAACCAGATCGAGGGCAACGTGGTGCAGACCGTCAGCCGCACGCTGATCGAGGATCTCCAGTTCAACCGCTCGACGGTG
>Ga0187846_10000136_pt1 | contig 43739 bp, 42 predicted proteins | sample TC_taG_FD_161473 | JGI IMG/M metagenome (GOLD analysis project Ga0187846, IMG submission 161473) | Biofilm microbial communities from the roof of an iron ore cave, State of Minas Gerais, Brazil - TC_06 Biofilm (v2) | ecosystem: Environmental > Terrestrial > Deep subsurface > Cave > Wall biofilm... | reverse complement strand
CAGCAGCCTTGGCTTTGATCGCTTACCAACAGCGCCACAACTATGCAGCCTATTGCTCCCATCGCAAGCGCCTGCTTGCTCAGTTGCACGAACTACGTTGGTAAAAAAGTCTCGTTGTAATACTAGATCTGAATTCTACCTGCCAGAACTCTAAGAATATCTCAGGAGGGTGTAAAGATTTGCTCAGTCTTTTAGTGGGAGATATCATTAAGAATGTATAGGCTTCTACCAGGATTAGAAAAAAGGATATTTCAATGAACACATCCCTTTCTGTGCGAACTGAGACTGAAGCAAGCGTTCGCTCAATCATACTTTGCAGGCCGGACAAGTATAACGCCATTACACCTGCCCTGCGCGACGAATTGGCCGCTGCTATCGATGAGGCCGATGCTGATCCCGATGTACGGGTTATCTTGCTTGCTGCAGAAGGGCCTGCCTTCTGCGCTGGGTATGAACTCGACTGGTCAACGCAGCTCCAGTCAGCCGAGGCCACTGCTGAGCGAGTATGGGACTCGGTGACCGATATGCGCATGATGTCACGCTTTGTAAATACCTATATGAAACTGTGGTACGCCTCAAAGCCTACCATTGTGGCAGTCCAGGGGTGGTGTATCGGAGGGGGTACTGATATGGTGCTTTGCGCCGACATGATCATTGCTGGTGAAGGAGCCTCATTCGGCTATCCGCCCTCGCGCGTCTGGGGCATTCCTACCACCGCCATGTGGGTTTATCGCATCGGACTCGAGCGGGCGAAACGCTATCTCCTTACAGGCGACGAGATTCCTGCTCCTGAAGCGGCCCGTATTGGGCTGATTCTTGAGACTGTACCCGACGAGCAGCTCCAGGAATATGCCAGGGCTTTTGCTCGCAGGATGGCGCAGGTACCCACGAGCCAGCTTATCATGCTCAAGTTGCTGTGCAATCAAATGGTAGAGAACATGGGGTTGACCTCAAGCCGCTCCCTTGGCACACTATTCGATGGCATAGCCAGGCATACACAGGAAGGGCGTGATTTCGTTGCAAGAGCAATAGAGGTAGGATTCCGGCAGACGGTGCGGGAGAGGGATGATCAGTTTGGGGATTATGGGTCGGGACCAAGGGGGAAGAAGCGCAAGTAAATTCTTTACAATCGCGTTCATATGACATATACTGACGAACAATCAAAGATGGTAGTGAATCCACTTACGCTACTATCGGTCATAGTGTACTGACGAGGGTTGAGGTTTTACCAAGATGAGACAATTCAAAGTGATTGTTGAAAAGCATCCTGATGGTTATGTGGCGTATCCACTTGGCCTGAAAGGAATTGTAGTTGGAGAGGGCGATACCTACGAAGAAGCCTTAGCTGATGTAAAATCAGCCATCCAATTCCACATTGATACCTTCGGTCAGGAAGTTTTTGACGCTGAGTTGGAGTCACCTGTTCTGGAGGCCTTTGTAGCCGAAGCTGGGGTAGCGATCTAGTGCTAAAATTTCCTATAGATGCTCCCAAAGCCTCCCTCACCTCGTCCACACACCCTCTGGATCGTGATCCCGAATTACTTTTAATTCCTCTTCGCTCGGCGGCACTGTCTCTTGACAATCCGCCGCCAGCCTCAACTGCCAGCCTGTCTGCTCCTGCACCTCCTCAAAAGTTGTTCCAGGATGATAAGATTGGAGCAAAGCTTCGCCGTTCTCAGGATCAAACGTGAAAACCCCCAGCGTCGTAATTAATGCGGCAGGGCCACCTCCTGGCAAGCCCACTCGTTCGCGCCACGCAATACCTGCCGGGCCTTCTTCGCCAGGATAGCCGTAGCCGGGACTTGTCACAAAGTCCACGCGCTCGCGTAACCTGCGACGATCGTGCTGCATAATAATTGCGAGCCTGCGCGAAAACGAGGCGATATCAGCTGCGCCTCCGCTACCCGGCAGGCGCACAGCAGGATGCTTCCAGTCACCGATGACGGACGTATTCAGGTTGCCATAACGATCAACTTCCGCCCCGCCGATGAAACCTAAGTCTACCTCGCCCGCTGCCAGCAGGCCCATCACGTTCATCGTTCTCGTTGCCCACAATGCGCCGGTAATATTTGGAGCATCGCCCATTGTGTACAGCAACTCGGCAGCAGGAGTATCGCGCACAATACCGGCCTCAAAGAGGCCAACGCAATTGGGCGCGTGCGTCCGCTTCGCCAGTGCAAACGCAATCAAGGGGAGACGCATGCCCACAAAGACATGTTCACCATCGCGTATCTGCCGTGCCGCACAGACAACCATCAATTCCCTCGGTGTGTAATCCATTGTGCAACCCCCGCATTAATATCCATAATCAAGTTTTATAGGGGCCCGATTATGCAGATTAACGAAATAATCCGGCCATCCGTAGGGGCCCGATTTATCGCGCCCATCGCCGATTCATCGGCCCTCGCTGGATGTTATGATGTCCGCATTAAAAAATTAATGTGCATTATCGCGCCCGTAGCGTGCCACCATATCCGATATAATTGTGACGTCATATGATTGGGCCCCCGCATTAATATCCATAATCAACCGGAGCAGCATAGTGATGCTCTTTGACGCCCAGGCTGTGTATGCGCTCCTCGCCCAGCTTCGCCGCATAAGCTGCCCTGTCTTGCGTATTCAGCACCCACTCATCAAGCCAATTCTGAAAGCCATCCACAGTACGTGTTTGCGTATGATACTCATGGTAATACTGGTGATCGCGGTTATAATAGCCCGGCACGGCGGAAGGGTGTGCTCCCCACGGCTCATGTACTACAGCCCGTACTTTGAAAGATGGTCCCAGCACGCGGTTCGGATCGCTCAAAATAACCCCGCGCGGTACGACCTCTTCGGCCACCACGATCACATCACGAGCTGCTAGCATGGCCTCTTCGCTTATCCCAACACTGCCCCAAAGATGAGCATTGCCATCTTCGTCGCTGCGTTGCGCATGAATGATCGTTACGTCAGGATGCACGGCAGGCACAAGCAGCAGAGGTGTGCTATCCAGCGGTGATTGTTGCAGGTGAAACGTAGGGTTCTGGCGCGGGATATCGCTGCCCAGTAACGAGCGCGTTGGAATGTAAGGTACGCCCAAACTCGCAGCCAGCAAGGCCAGGCCGATTGTGTAATTACTGTGTTCCTCGGTGACTACGGCACGAGGAATGGATTGTTCGATAGCGCGTCGATAGCAATGGCCCAATCCCTCACTGACATTGCCAACCCATGCCGCCTTGACCTTCTCGACACAGCCAGCTCCGATCAACTGATCAAAGAGGAGGTCCGAGATAGGCCCTATCAAGGTCAGGTTACGCCGCTGCTGGCGAATGATTTCATGGCCCGCAGCAAAGGGAATGAGCGGTTCCAGCGCTAATCCGATGGCAACGGATGAACCATCGGGTACGTATTGCGCTATTGCTTCTGCCATAGAACGTAGCTTGCTCATACAGGCTTGAACTCCACTATTACATTTGCGAAATCGTCTGACACGTAAATGTTATCGTTGTCATCGACAACCAGGCCCTGCGGCTCAATGAAGCCCTTGCTCGCCAGCACTTCATGGTTGCCCGTAGCCTGGCGCACGCGAATAAGCGCGTGGATAGAGGACCGCAGGTCGATGACAAGCAAGTTGCCGTGGTGATCAAACGCAACGTCATCTGGCATACCGAACCCCCCTATCTGACTGGTCTTTCCATCAGGAGTAATGCGCACAACAGTTCCCCCACATTCATCGGCGACGTAGATTGTCCCTTGAGCATCGACCGCAGCGCCTACAGGTCGCACTATGCCTGAGGCGAGCAAGGTTAGCTTTGTACCGTCCAGGCTCATACGGTATACATTGCCTATAGGGCTATCTGGCACAATCAGTGTATTTGTGGTAGCGTCCAGCGCAATACCATCTACACCATCTTTACAAGGCGCTGTCGTCGGCGTACCAGGAAGTGTTCGCAGTATGGTAGGCGATTTTGCTCCAGGTGCAAGAGTCAGGATGCGATTTGTACGCTGCTCCGCAATAATCATTGTACCATCGGCAAGGACAACTAAGCCCTCTGGTCCGGCCACTCCTCTGACAAGGACAGTTACTGACCCATTCGTGTTAAGACGGCTGACTGTTCCATTATAGAAATCGCTGAACAACAAGCGCCCCTGGCGATCGAAAGCCAGGTCATCCGGTCGCCCCACGCCTGAAAGTAGCACTTGGGGGGTGTAATGAGCCGGTGCTGTGCCAGCAGTGCTGCTCGGGCTCGGCGCCGGTGACTGAGTTGGAACAACAGCGACTGTCCTGGTAGGGGTTGGAGTAGGAATAGAAGGAGGTGCATTTGTACAAGATGCGAGCAAACTGAGACAGAAGAGCATATAAATACATGCGGCACCACTGCGTTTGGTGAACATCTAGAATCCCTCCTCGTACTCCCTGATTCTACTTAACTTAACGTTTTTGGGGCGCCAGTGGTCGCAGGTGTATTGCGGGGAATAATGAAGATGATTACCGGCTTTCGGCAGTTGCGGGTACCTCTTCTTCAAGAAGATTGTACATCGTTTTGAGGGGGGCGCCACTGGCTTTCTTGCGGATCATGACCATTTCGGCAGCTATACTCAGGGCGATTTCATCGGGTGTTTCTGCTCCAAGATCCAACCCGATGGGCGCATAGACTCGCTCTAAACGCTCGCGAGAAACTCCCTCTTTAAGCAGGTCTTTAAAGATACGCTTGACCTTGCTGGGGCTGCCAATCATGCCTATATATGCCGCGTTGCTCTCTATCGCCGCTTTGAGTGCATCCTTATCGAGATGATGGCCGCGTGTGACAATCACGATCCAGCTTGACTCATCAGGCTCAAGTTCGCGAATGGTCTGCGAGATATCCCCAAAAGTCAGTTGCACCTTATCTCCAAAGACTAACGGATCCGCCAGGTCCCGCCGGTCATCTACCACAGCAATACGAAAATCAAGCGCAGCCGCCAGTCGTGCCAGCGCCTGTGCCACATAACCCGCGCCTGCAATGATCAACCGGGGCTCAGGGCGCAAGACTTCAAAAAAAACTTCCAGGGTAGCTCCACAACTGCCTACAGCTTCACCCTGGTCTGCGTCAAGGTGGATATGGGTCAGGAAGGATTGGCCTTCATGTATCGCCTGGAGCGCTTCTTGTGCGACTCGCCCATCGGTCTTTGGCCCGGCAAAGCTGCCGCTGGTTGTGCCATCGGGGCGAACTAACATCTTGCTTCCAATGCCGCACGGGGCAGCACCAACAGTTTTAACGACGGTAGCAATAGCGATACGTTCGCCGCGCTTTAAGGATGCCTGGATTTCGTTGTAAATGCTTGTGGCAGTCATTGGCTCTCACCTATCTGTGTTCCTGGCTATGTTCAATCATTGAGTAGTATGAATATATATATCATACAACAAAATAGGGGGTGAAGAGAAGTTAGTCTTCCTCTTTTTGCCTTCCGAAAAAGAATGAATCAGTAGCCCAACTTGACAGGATATATTACTTGGGGTATAATATTAGAACAAAATTTCTAGTATTGGGATGGGTTAGTATAACATGATTGAGCATGTTCTCGAAGGTTGTCAGTGCGAGGGTAAGCGGTGTACGAAGTGTGAAGAGGTTAGGTGTGTTGGTTTGTTTAATAAGCACAAGATCGGTGCAGGTGGATTACATGCGGCATGTCGGGCATGTTCGAGTGCGAGCAACAAAGCGTACTATCAAAAGAAAAGAGAACGAATCATGGCCAAGCACAGAGCATGGCGAAACTCTCATCCTGAATACCATAGGCAATATTATCAGGAACATACTGATACGCTGAACATGCAGAGACAAGATTACTATAGAGAGCATGCTGAGGAAATCAGCAATCAGAAAAAGGCCTATTATCGAGAGCATGCCGTAGAAATTCTGGAACTTCGCAAGGAGTATCAGAAAACCCATCCAGAGCAAATCAGCAGGCGTCGAAAACGACGCTACCAAGAGCACGCAGAGCAATTTAAAGCTGAGAAAAGAATCTCCTATCAGAAGAAGCGTGAACAGATCCGTGAGAGGAAAAGAAATCACCGTAAAGCTCATCCACATTTGTATGCAGATATAGATAAGGCAAAAGAGGCAAAGCGCCGTGCGTGTGAAACCCAAGCGGGCGGGTCATATACGCCGCAGCAATGGAGGGAACTGAAGCTTCGGTACAACTACACCTGCCTATGTTGTGGTAGGCAGGAGCCTGAAATCAAGTTGACTGCTGATCATGTGATTCCTATCACAAAGCATGGATCATCTGATATTTCGAACATTCAACCTCTTTGTTACTCATGCAATTCAAAGAAGCACAACAAGATTATTGACTATCGGATCGGAAAGGACCACCATAATGGCGAGTAAAGAGCAAACACAAACATTTAACCCAAGAGAGCACCTCATTGAAATCAAGTCCAAACAAGGGACTCAAGAGTATCTCCCAGTCCAATGGAGACTCGTTTGGTTTAGAGAAGCATGCCCACAAGGAGAAATCCTAACGGAGTTGATCACCCTGGACTTGGATCGTGAGACGCAGGAAGAAGAATATGTTTGGAATTCGGAGGCGCAGCGCTCTGAGAAGATGATTAAGCGTGCCAAGGGCTATGCAATGTTTAAGGCTACAGTAAAGGATGGCAAGGGCGGTATTGCTACTGGTTATAAGAGTGAGAAGGCCGCTTCATTCAGTGAGTATGCAGAGAAAGCTGAAACTGGAGCAATAGGTCGTGCTCTTGCTGCCCTGGGCTATGGCACACAATTTGCTCCTGAATTAAACGAAGAGCACCGCATTGTGGATGCCCCAGTAAATCGGGGTAGACCATCGTCAGATGGTGATCGTGGTGGACGTAAGCCTCTGGCTTCTGTTCGATCGGCGGTAGCGGGCAAAAGTGGTACAGCAACAGAAGAGAGTTTTGCAGATGCACTTGCAACGGAACAACAATTGACCAGTATTCGCAAGTTGTGTCAACATCTAGGTAAACCCGAACCTGAAAATCCAGAGACAATGACCTATCTGAGCGCGAAAGAGCTGATCTCGCAGCTAAGCCAGGAGTACAATGAACAGAGGCAGAGTCGTGATAAAGCTTCTTAAAGCGGAGGGGAACAGTGGGGTTACATTGACCGGGGGTGACAGCTAATGACTGTGACAGAGCTTGAACATGCTGAAAAATGTATGCAGAAGCAGTGGCATGATCTGGTCATGGCAGAGTGGCAAGGGAATGCGTTGGAGGTGCTTGAGCAAATGTATGACGCCTATATTCTCCTGGCCGAAGAATATAATCGTTGTCTTGAGGCATACCAGCAGGAGCACCAGTCCAGGTGTAATTCTACTCCCCACGGAGCAAAAAATACCAGGCTCCTTACAGCCTTCCTACAAAATCCGTGAGGGCGCTTGCTACCTGGTTGGGCGCATCAAACAAAATCATATGACCGGCGCCAGGAATAATGACCAGCCGCGATTCAGGAATTTCGCGATGCAAGCGCTGAGCATATTTCAATGGTATCTGAGTATCCTTTTCGCCCCAGATAATTAGTGCAGGTTTGCCCATCTCCTTCAAGTCAGTGGCCACCGAGTTGCAATAGTTGGGATACAACAGCCGGATCTGCTGAAAAAGCAATTCTTTGCCCAGTTCACTATCCCAGGGTTCAATCCATTCGTTCATGACCTCTTTGAATCGATCTGTGTTTTGCACGCCATTTGGGACCGTCTCACGCAGGTCGTGCATCATGTCTTCAACCTGGGTACGTTTAGGGACATCGGGGTCCTGGCTCTTTTTCATATCTGGTAGAGGCCAATCTGGCGCAATCGTGTACTCATAACAAATAGTGTCAATCAGCACAAGCGCTGCTACACGCTCGCGGCTCAGGCGCGTAGCCAGCACCTGGGCTGCGCCTCCGCCTATGCCATGTCCCACCAGTACAATATTTGTGAGGTTGAGCTGGTTGAAAAAAAAATTCAGGCAATCAGCCTGCCCCCAGATCGAAGTATCTGATGGCCAGGGATGATCAGAAAGCCCATAGCCGAGCATATCGATGGCATAGACGGCCCTGTTTGTGCCTGCAAGTTGGGGAAGAATGTCTCTCCAGGTGAAGGCTCCGCCCAGAATATCGTGAAGCAGTACGATTGCTCCATCGGTTCCGTGTTCGGCGCCCTGAACAATATAGCTTAGATTGTAATGAACAACATGTGCCGAGCGTCGCTCTTGCATGCTCGTAGCGTTTTCTGTACTTTGTTTCAACATACAGCCTCTCTTTGCTCAGCCCAATTGCAGAGCAAGTCTCGTGGTAAATAAAACTCTCACCGGTCATTTCGCTTTTGCGTAAAGCGCGGGAACGTTATAGAACGCGGTGAATCCAGCATAGCGTGCTGTCTTTTCGCCAAGCTCCTCTTCGATCACTAGCAGGCGATTATACTTGGCTACACGTTCACTCCGTGCGGGAGCACCAGTCTTAATCTGCCCGGCATTTGTGGCAACCACCAGGTCAGCAATGGTTGTATCCTCAGTCTCACCGGAACGATGCGAAACCACAGCAGTAAAGGATGCACGTTTTGCCATCTCGATAGCTTCCAGCGTCTCCGTCAGCGTGCCAATCTGATTGAGCTTGATTAAGATTGAATTGGCAGACTGTTCCTGGATACCCCGCTTGAGACGCGCTGTATTGGTCACGAACAGATCGTCTCCCACAAGCTGTACCCGATTGCCCAGGCGCTGGCATAAATATCCTCAGCCAGGCCATCTTCAATGCTTACAATGGGATACTCATTTATCCACTGTTCATACAGATCGACCATCTCACTCGAGCTGAGCGTGCGGCCCTCGCGCGCCAGTACATACTTGCCATTTTCATAGAACTCACTTGCAGCGGGGTCCATGCCCAGAAAGATGTCCAAACCGGGTTTATAGCCAGCCGCCTCAATGGCGGTAACAATGACTTCTAGCGCCTCGCGGTTGGAACTGAGTGATGGAGCGAAACCACCTTCGTCTCCTACATTCGTGTTGAGCCTCTTGCCATGCAACACCTTCTTTAAGCTCTGATATACCTCGGCACCCATACGTAGAGCTTCGCGAAAGCTTGGAGCGCCTACTGGCAAAATCATATATTCCTGCATGTCAGTCGAGTTGTCGGCATGCTTGCCCCCGTTCAAGATATTCATCATTGGAACCGGAAGTGTGCGAGCCGAAACGCCCCCGAGATAGCGATAGAGTGGTTGCTGCTGCGCATTGGCTGCTGCCTTTGCCACGGCAAGCGAGACGCCGAGAATAGCGTTTGCACCTAAGGCCCCTTTGTTTGGAGTTCCGTCTAATTCGATCATCAATTCGTCTAGCATCACCTGGTCAGTGGCGTCTAATCCGATAATAGCCTCTCGGATGGTCTCATTGACGTTATTCACGGCGGTCAGTACGCCCTTGCCGGCGTAGCGACTCTTGTCACCATCTCGCAGTTCAACAGCTTCATGCGCTCCTGTTGACGCGCCAGAGGGAACTGCTGCCACACCGTGCTCGCCACCCATCAGCAGTACCTCAACTTCAATTGTGGGATTACCCCGCGAGTCAAGTATCTCACGCGCTAATATATCCTCAAGGATGATGCTTTCATTTATATTGATCGACATGAGATATCCTCCATGAAAGGATGCTCCTAAGTTTTTGTTGTACGCACCAGGCGACTTGTGTCTTTCGGGCGTGATGACAGCGCACTGTTACATGTTTCCTGCTTATTGTACCCCGCAGTAAACAATGGAGGCAAGCATGTGTGAGAAAGTGGTTTTATGATGATTTAACCTTCGCCAAGGCCTCGCGCAACTTATCTGTATGTTCGGGTAAACCAACAGTTACGCGCAGGAAGTCATGCATTGAGGGCTGCTGGAAGTACCTGAGCAATATTCCATGATCCTCAACCACCGCGCGCACCTGCTTGATCTGCACGTTTTTGTCACAGATACGAGCCAGAATAAAGTTACCCTGCGAAGGAAATGGCGTAAGATAGGATTGGCTGCTCAACACCTCAAAGAGCCGTTCTCGCTCTTGCACAATGAGCTGTACATTAGCAAGCACCTGCTCCAGGTGGGCAAGCGTCTCAATGGCTGCTATGTGACCTGCAACATTCACCTCGAAAGGACACTGCGCGCGCAGCATATAGTTTGCAATCCATTCGGGGAATAGGCCGTAGCCAATACGTAGGCCTGCTAAACCTGCCCACTTGCTGAAGGTGCGTAAAACGACCAGGTTACGATAGTGTGGCACAAGATACGCAAATCCCTTTGGCTGCTGGGAAAATTCGACGTAGGCCTCATCGACTACAACAATGCGACCCGATTCCAGCAAAGCCAGCACATCAGACTCAGTAATGAGATTGCCGGTGGGATTATTTGGTGAGCAGAGCACAATCAGCTTTGTGGCTGGAGTAAGGGCGGCCAGGATGCGATCGACATCTATCTGATAACCGGCTTTACGTGGTACTTCCAGCACTGAGGCACCACAAAACATGGTGATAGATGTGTAGAGCGAGAAGGTGGGTGGGCAGCAGATGATGTTGTCGCCAGCCGAGAGAAATATATGCCAGAGCAGGTTGATCAGTTCATTACTGCCATGACCCAACACAATATGACGACTATCAAGTTCAGTATAGGCTGAGATGCCTGTACGGAGGTCAATCGCATTAGCGTCGGGGTAGTTGTTATAGTTGCTGTAATCGCCTAATGCTTGAATAACCGGCGGTAGCGGGCCGTAGGGGCTTTCATTGCTATTCAGCTTAATGATCCTGTCAACGGGTATACCAGTGCGTCTGCTAAAAGATTCCAGGGATTCACCAGGGATATATTCAGCCATGCACTCTAATTCAGGCCGCACATGCGTAATGTGTGGTGAAGACTTGTACATAGCATCTCCTACTTTTCAGCGTCCGCATCCACGTAGATCGGCGAAGGGCGACGAATGAGCGAGTTACGAGCAGAGGAGGGATTGCCAAAGCTACCCAGCAGGGTATTCTTTCTTGCAGGAACCTGTCCCTGGCTAGGTTGTATCGCTGGCTGTGCCCTGGGGGTCTCAGGGATATTACCGGGTGATGACTCCATCATATCCATTCCCTGGCGCAGGGTCATCATATCGCGTAAGAAACAAGCCACAGCGGAGGCGGCGGAACCCTTATCCTTCGAGAAATCATAGCGTCTGGCCGTTGCCTCCCCGGCGGCATGTGCAGCTTTTGCCATCGGATCAGATGTTTTTGCAGCGAAGGCATCCTGGAAAATATCATCCCAGCTCCCCCATCTTCCACGAAGAGGCTTCCAACCAAGTTGACTATCACTGACCGTGCGCCATTTCTCCTCTGTGAATTGCATCCAGTCATCCAGTAACCGTGTAATACCCGCTAACTGCTGGCGGAGGTGCTCAACTTCCTCGGAAGAACGTTGAGGGAAACCTTGAGGAAAACCATCGGTGGTTCGCTGGCCCATAAAACCATTGCTCCCGACGCGCGGCATCCCCATCGTAGGCTGACCAGCTATACCAGAAGTGACGCCTGGGAACGCACCTGAGCCATTTGCCAGCCCTGCAAGGTTTGGAGCTATCTGTCCATTAGGCATGCTCAACATAGGTATTTCGGTTCCAGCGGGTAACTCACCAATAACGTGAATTCCGCTTGGTCCTAGCACTGGACTCATACTCAAAATAGCGGTGCTATCAGGCAGCAACAAGCCTTCACTCAGAGAGGACAAACCGCCAATCACGATTTCTTCGTGACCAATAGCATCCAGAATATGCCAGGCCAGGCGGGGGTGTCGAATCGCCCACCATACACGCCGCCAGATGAATACACTGGCAAAGGTGAAATTCACTACCAACCAGACTATACCCCGTACAGCCAGCCAGTTCAAGAGCGCTATAGCAAGAATCCAGTACCATGCGTCGTGTTGCCCCGCTTCTACAATGAATGTCAGTACAACAGCTACAGTCAGGCTGGGATCACGCAACGGATTGATAAAATCGACAATGTGCCAGAACCATTTTCGGTCCATCTTCACTTTCAATTTGCGCTCCTCTCGACCTGGCTGCTGGTCCGACAGGTCGTCTTCTTTTGGGATATCTGGCAAAGGATTCTAACATGAATTCCAGATATCGACAAGTCTCGTAGGCCTCTCAGAGAGAAATAGGCCATACGAGTAGGCCTTTTTCTCTATGATTCAATTTTCTAAACGGCTGGCATGATAGGTGTAGAATGACAACGGTACTTTGGTACCGTCGTGTCCTGCCTCGCCTTATGAGCCATTACAGATACTTTTGCTGAATCTCCAGCAGTTCGCTGATCCCTTGCTCTGCCAGCGTAATCAAGGCTTCCATCGAAGCGCGACTAAAAACGCCTCCTTCGCCTGTTCCTTGCACCTCAATAAACTCGTGTTTGGCGGTCATTACCACATTAAAATCAACATCCGCGCGCGAATCCTCTTCGTAGCACAGGTCGAGGAGTATGTCGCCACCAACGATGCCAACACTTACAGCAGCTACGGCTGTACGTACCGGGTGTGCGCTTACTATTCCCCTTTTCACTAGCTGCGAGCAAGCTAGGTGCAATGCAACATAGGCACCCGTGATTGATGCAGTGCGCGTGCCACCATCTGCCTGTAACACATCACAATCTAGCGTAATGGTGCGCGGCCCTAATTTGCTCATATCCACTACAGCCCTCAGTGACCGTCCGATCAGACGTTGAATCTCCTGTGTGCGTCCGCTCAGCCTGCCGTCACGTTCACGAGCGCTACGTGTATGCGTAGCACGAGGTAACATGCTATATTCGGCTGTTACCCAACCCTGGCCTTTACCCTCTAGAAACAGTGGTACTCTCTCTTCTATACTTGCAGCACACAGTACCCGCGTCTTCCCTGCTTCGATCAAGGCTGATCCCTCAGCATAGTCCAGGTAATCAACGGTCAGCCGCACAGGGCGAAGTTGAGTCTGAGAACGGTTATCAATACGTGTCATCTTTAGGAACCCTTTCGATGTTGTTCGCGTTATTATATCTGGGACAATCAACGAAATTTGTGATCCATTTGTAATAGCAAGTCAGGATCCCCTTACTCATCTCTCTCTAAAAATATGGTACTATACTCAGGGGGTCAATTTGTGTATAGAGATGCACAAAGATGTTTGGTCTTGTGTCAGAGCGTACCATCTTAACCTTTGAGGCCTGGAGGAAGAGCGAGGCAATATAACGAATCTAAATGTGGCCTCAATGATCAGCATGGTATTGCCTGTAGAAAGGATCGACCCATGCCCACATCAGAAACGATAGATGCAGCGCCACCGGCGCAATTAATACATGCAAGTCGTCTCATCATTGCCTCGAATCGTGGCCCTGTCCAATATTATATCAGCCAGGATAAGGTGTTGAAACAACGCCGGGGCGAGGGTGGTATGGTTACAGCGTTAATCGGTGCGGCAAATCGCCTGGAAGTAACCTGGGTCGCTATGGCAATGACAGAAGGCGATCGTATTGCTTTGAAAGAAGCCAGGCAGCACAACCATGGCTTGCTCCAATCACCGCTGGACAGTCACAAGATGGACCTTCGCTATGTGGCTATTCCTAAGGTAGCCTATCGCAAACACTACGAGCACATCTGTAACACGCTACTTTGGTTTTTACAGCATTACCTCTACGATCCTGCTGATGACTCTACCTCCGCACACAAGATTCAAAATGCATGGGAAAAGGGCTACTATGTAGCAAACAGGGCAATTGCTGATGCTGTGAATATCGAGATCGAGCGCGCAGATACAACGCCTATCGTTATGTTGCATGATTACCATCTCTACCTTGCTCCTGCTATGATCCGGCAGCGACATCCCACTATCATTATGCAGCAGTTTATTCATATCCCCTGGCCCGATATCCGCTGCTGGCTTTTTCTCCCCAGCAATATCGCACAGGCAATTTATAGCGGCATGGCGGGGAATGACATTATTGGCTTTCAGACAGAGCGTGATGCCCGAAACTTCCTTGAAGGCGCACGCACCTTACTCGATGGTGCCGTTGTCGACTTTGAAGAAGGGGCGATCTGGTGGCAAGGTCATCGCACCCGGGCACGCGCATATCCTATCTCTATCTCGGTTACTGAGGAACTTGACCTTGTACGTAGCCGGGCTGGTAAGCGCGCAGCAAAAGAGATACTGCCATTGTTGGGTGAGAAGACAATTATGCGGGTCGACCGTATTGAACCGACAAAAAATATCGTGCGCGGCTTCCAGGCGTACGATCAGGTGCTTGATGAACATCCCGAGCTTCGGGGTAAGGTTAAATTTTTAGCATTTCTCGTACCTTCTCGTGAGAGCATAGCTGAGTACAAACGCTACAATGCGGAAGTAATGAAGATCATCGAGGAGATTAACCAGCGTTACAGTACAGACAAATGGACACCAATACAGGCTTTCTTAGGGAATGATCGCACAAAAGCGCTCGCTGCCATGCAGTATTATGATGTCCTGTTGGTGAACCCCATCATTGACGGCATGAATCTGGTTGCTAAAGAGGGACCAGTTGTCAATCAACGCAATGGCATCGTTGTGCTTTCTCGAACTGCTGGAGCGTTTCAACAATTGAGCAAAGCATCCATTCCCGTTTCGCCGATAGATGTGCCTGAGACAGCAGAAGCGCTCTATAAGGCTCTAACCATGCCACCTGATGAAAGGCGTATTAAAGCGGTGCTTGCGCGGCAGATAGTGGAACGGCAAGATCTCAATGCCTGGCTTGAACGACAGATAAATGATGTCAATGAATTACTCGATCAGCTGCCTACGAGAACTATAAGCCTAGAACCAGTCGCTAGCTTCCTGTAGTGCGCATAAGCTAATTTTCCAGCATTTCCGTCATTTCACGTAAAAGATCGACCATGCCATCTACTCCTTGTACTACTATATCCGCCTGTTCCAGCAGTTCCGGCAATGTGTCAGAATGCTGCACCACAATTGCGAGGCCTGTAAGACCATGCTGGCGCAGGTGCGACATCTCTATGATGGCATCAAGATCGGTTCGATCATCGCCCGCGTAAATGAGGCCGCGTAAACCGAAACGGAGCACAAACCAGAGGAGAGCCTGTCCTTTGTTCACTGCAAGGGGAGTTCGTATCTCTACAGCCCGTTTCTGCTCGTCCAGGCGCATATTGAGTCGACGCGCTGGCTCCTCCAGAAGCGCTAATATCTTCTGTCGAGCCTCTTCAGGGTCTGGACAGAGACGATAATGTATAGTTCCCCCAATTCGTTTGCGCTCAACGATAATACCTGGCAATCCTGAGAGTTTCTGTTCGGCCAGATCGAGCAGATCTTTCCCAGGAGTGACGTAAGCCAGCGCCTCTGGTACGATCCTTGTCGGATGCAGCCAGGGCAAGCCATCGCTCCATTCCAGGCCGTGAGTGCCGATGTATGTTAGCCCATCTACATTGACTATCCTGGCTCCATTTTCTATTGCACGACCTGTTATGATTGCTATGTGGGCGTGCTCTCTAGCTCGCTCTAAAAGAGGTACAACACCTGGATAAAGTCGAGCCTCTTCAGGAGTCGGCGCTATGGGACTGAGCGTGCCATCAATGTCAAATAGCAAGCCAAGAGGGCGTTGGGCCAGGACGGTTTGTAGATTTATCTGGTTGTTCACTATTCGCTTCTCCACTACGCTTCAATTATGTTATATCTTACGAGGTTTTTTGATATAGTATTATCAGAGAATCCGAGAGGAATCCATTCATGTCAAACACCGAATACGCGCTTCTACTATTGAGACGGGGGCTACGCCAGCGCTGTCCCGTTTGCGGCAGGGGGAAAGTATTCTCAGGCTGGTTTAAAACGTATGAGCGCTGTCCCGTCTGCAACTATGCCTTCGAGCGCGAGCCAGGGTATTACACTGGTGCAATGGCCATCAACCTTGTCGTCAGTGAATTGCTGATAGCTGCGATCGCTATTCCCCTTGCTGTAAGTCAAAGCGTCTCAATAGTAATCCTGATCGCGTTGGGCATCACTTTGCCTTTCCTCCTCCCACTTCTATTCTACCGCCCTACCAAATGCCTCTGGATGAGCCTTGACCTCTTCCTACACCCAATCGACAGCGAAAAGGTATGATGGTACTTTCAATTGTTGTAACAGGCCTATGTCTGTGATAGAGTGTAAAGCTGAACAAATCTAAGAAACTGCGTGCCTCTCAGCGCCTTTAACGCATCGACAATTAGTCTTTGATGGATACCTGGTCTTGGGGCCTGTGATTGGGACGTGAAGAGAATGGAAAGGGGATCATGGATTTCGATTACAATCTGCACGTCTTTCGCTCGCCCAGGTTTCAGAGTGTGGTGAACGAAGCGATCGAGTTTTTTGCCCAAACACCCTTGCACGGATTGCCACCCTCCAGCCAGTTTCTTGGGCCAGGAGTTTATGGGTTGTACTACTTAGGCAATTATGAACTGTATGCAAAAATCAGCGAATTAAACCAAGGCGCCTGTGTTCAACCAATATATGTGGGTAAAGCTGTACCAGTTGGCTGGCGAACGGCTCGAACTGGGACATCTGAAACTTTTGACTTATTCCAAAGACTCAGAGAGCATACAAGAAGCATACAACGAGGAGCAAATTTGGAGATTGGTGACTTTCGATGCAGGTTTATGATTCTCAATGGGATCGAGAGTGATCTGATTGTGCCAGTAGAAGCTGAGTTGATTAGAAGATATTTGCCTCTTTGGAATACAATTGTGGATGGCTTTGGTAATCATGATCCGGGAGCAGGTCGATATAATCAGGCTCGTTCAGAATGGGATGTCTTACATCCTGGTAGATGGTGGGCAGATCGGTTAACTGGTGTGTCACCAAGCCTGGAAAGTGTAATTTCAAAGGTTCGGCAGGCCCTGGCATAATTACTTTTTTCTCAACTCTACTATTGCCTCATAGAGTTGGTGTGAGTCATGTGCTTTTTCTACACGAACGCTTGACTGGATAATGCTATTGCCTACGCGGGTTGTACGCGGTATGTCAATTCTTACCAACTCCAGCCCAACAGACTCAGCAATTTTGGCAAAATACTGGTCAGTTGGTATCAAGATGCCTTGTAATATACTGTTCCCAATAACAACCAATGCCACTCCTCCTGGTTTAAGAACGTAGTTAAGACCTATTGCGAATCTATAGCAATCATTGAAGTAGGAAGCTGCATAGTTGGCCCACCCATTGCCTCCATAGATATGCTTCTCTGGATGAAGTTGTCTAAGTGCTTGTAGCCGCTCTGCTATATCTGTCCTGGGTAAAGGAAAGTTCAGATCCAGACACTCCTGGTCACGGACAGTTTGCCAAAATTTGCCAAAATTTGCCTCTTCGAGGTGTTTCAGGTCTTGAGGATGTTTGGCATAGCCAAGCCAGTAGAGTTGCGGACGCGTGTTTCGATTGTAGTGATAATTGTTTAGGTAAGGAGGTGAAGTAACTACTAAATCAACCGACTCAGGAGATAAATAGGCCTGGTATTCAAAGAACGAATCGTTAATGACCTGCGCACTTGCTTGGTCATTCTGTACATGCGCCTGGAACCAGGCAATATCTTGCGCCATTTCCCAAAGCTTACTCACTATTGTTTGACCTACCGGGAAATCCCTGATTTCTTCTTTTCCACTACTTACACGCCTGCCGAGGCTTGGCTCATAAGAATAATTCGAGTAGCGCACCATCGTCGAAGCAAAAGCCAACTTGAATAAGTCTTGCAAGTAAGGGGACTCAATGGTATCAATAAAATCGTGAAGGATTAAGACCTTATGCAGCACTTGGGGGCTATAAAATTCGGATCGAGTCTTGAACCCCTTGGGCAACATGCTTTTCGGTTTGTATCCAGACAAAAATTGTTCATTGTAGAATGCCTGGAACCGCAAAATCTCATGACGTAATTCTTCGGCGGCAATTCGATAAGCATACAGCTTAGTGCGACAAGCGAGGGCAGGATATGGATTGACTTCAAACCCTATTACATCATGACCAAACAGAAAAGCCTCGATAAGGGTAGTACCGACACCAGCAAAAGGATCTAAGACGGTAGCTTTCCCATCTAGGTATCTGGTCAAAGCATCTCTGACGAAATCGCTGGAGAATCCGGCGATCCATGGAACCCATCTATGAAGAGGCAGTGTTTTGTTGCCGGCAAAGGCAGGATCACAGAAGGCTGAACTCCCATTACCTGGCGGAGGGGAATCGTAATCTTCTTCTATTTCGATTAGCTTTAACTGTTTTTCCTGGTTATGTTGTGCCTCTATCATAAACTTCACTTTCCTAATAGGACCTATTAGAATGTCCGTTGCTAACTTGAACTGCTTTAACAAGAGAGCATGTGACGTAAATACTCTTCTATCAAATAAATAACTGCTTCCTACATGTATTCCTCATGCTAGCGGATGAAACGGAAGAGTCTACACATATTTTATACTATCATGATCCATAAAAGCGGAAATACGCTTGAGGTACTACCTTCATAATAAGCGAATCACTGTAAGGCTCCCAGTGATATACTACAAGGAGTGGAGTAATATCGTATGTGCCCTAACGGCTAACAGGTGCTTGTGAGGAGAGTCATTCATGCCTGAGAAAAACTACCAATATATTTTAGTAGAGCGCGACGAACGTGTCGGCATTGCCACTTTGAATCGCCCAAAGGAACTCAACGCGCTCAACAACCAGCTTGTGGGTGAACTTACTGATGCCCTGCAAGAGTTTGAACGCGATGAGGAGATTCGTTGTATCGTCATCACCGGGGCAGGCGAGAAGTCCTTTGCCGCGGGAGCCGACATTAAGGAAATGTCTGATAAGTCTCCTATTCAGATGATGCTTGGTGGGTTTGAAGCGTGGAGGCGCATTCGACAGATTCATAAACCGTTGATCGCGGCGGTCGGTGGTTATGCATTGGGTGGTGGGTGTGAATTAGCGATGCAGTGCGATATGATCGTTGCCTCTGAAAATGCCCGTTTCGGGCAGCCAGAGATTCTTCTCGGCGTCATGCCGGGTGCAGGTGGCACCCAACGCCTGGCACGTACCCTTGGCAAGTACCGCACGATGGAAATAGTTCTGACAGGAGCGCAGGTCACCGCCCAGGAAATGCACGCGCTTGGCCTGGTGAATCGTGTAGCGCCACAGGGCGAACATCTTACCGAAGCCGTGAAACTCGCGAAGACAGTGGCGGCACAAGCGCCTGTTGCTGTGCGCCTGGCGAAAGAAGCAGTGAACGCGGCTTTCGAAACGACGTTGGAAGAGGGCCTGGAGATCGAGCGCAAGAACTTCTTCTTGCTCTTCGACACTGAAGATATGCGTGAAGGTATGCGAGCGTTTATAGAGAAGCGAAAAGCTGTTTTCCAGGGAAGGTAAATAAGATTATGGAAGAAGCGGTTATCCTCTCGGCAATACGTACCCCTATTGGGCGCTATGGCGGAAGCCTCAAAGACGTGCGTCCTGATGATCTTGCCGCGCTGGTGATAGCTGAAGCAGTGCGGCGAGCAAATGTTGATCCAGATAGTATTGAGGATGTCATCCTCGGCTGCGCAAACCAGGCTGGCGAGGATAACCGTAATGTGGCGCGCGTGGCATTGCTGCTTGCTGGCCTCCCCGTCCATGTCGCCGGGCAGACCGTCAATCGACTCTGTGGTTCTAGCTTGCAAGCCGTCAATAGCGCAGCGCAAGCTATTCAAACTGGCGCGGGTGATACCTTTATCGCCGGCGGCGTGGAGAGCATGACACGCGCGCCTTTTGTGCTCGGCAAAGCAGACAGCGCCTTTAGCCGTAATATGACCTTGCAGGACACCACTCTGGGCTGGCGTTTCGTCAATCCCCGTTTATCGGCCATGCATCACCCTTACAGCATGGGCGAAACGGCGGAGAATGTTGCGGGAAAAACAAAGATCAGCCGTGAGGAACAGGATGCCTATGCGCTGCGTAGCCATCAGCGAGCGGTCGCGGCGCAGCTAAGCGGTCGTTTTGCAGAGGAAATAGTGCCCGTGAGCATTCCACAAAAGAAAGGCGAGGCGGTTGTGGTTGTGCTTGATGAGCAGCCACGTCCTGATACGACGATCGAAAAACTCGCGGCGCTGAAGCCAGTTTTCCGTAAAGATGGGAGTGTTACTGCTGGCAACTCGTCGGGGATCAACGATGGCGCGGCAGCACTGGTTATGATGGCCCAAAGCCGCGCCCAGAAGCTGGGATTAATCCCTCGCGCTCGTATTGTGGCGTCAGCCGTGGCAGGTGTTGATCCAGCGTACATGGGGTTGGGTCCCATCCCGGCCACACATAAAGTCCTGCAACGTGCCGGGCTTGGCATCAAGGATATGGATGTGATCGAACTGAACGAGGCCTTTGCTGTACAGGTGTTGCAGTGTGTGCGAGAGTTGGAAATTGACGAGCAGAAACTCAACGTCAATGGCGGAGCTATTGCGCTGGGACACCCATTAGGCTGCAGCGGTGCGCGACTCGTGGTCACATTGTTGCATGAGTTGGAGCGGAGCGGCGGGCGCTACGGCTTGGCGACCATGTGCATTGGTGTTGGGCAGGGTATTGCAACGATAATTGAGAGAATATAAATGTAGAGGCCCGCTTATGCACCTTGAAAAATTCATCTTACTTCCTCCCCATTGGCAGCTGACCTGTATACCTCCTCCAGTTTAGGCACGGTCTGATAATCCCTGAGCTCTGTGGGCGTGATCCAGTGCATCTCAGTCGCTTCCCAATCGAGGGAAATAGCATCTGGAGCAAGCGCTTCGAAAAGGAAAGGATGGATATACCAGTGCCTCCCCAAAGCGGCATCTTCGTGCTCTACGATCGCACCGCGTTTAAGCATTCGCACCTGCTCGCGCTGTAAGCCTGTCTCCTCACGAATCTCGGTGTAGGCCTGCTCATCTGGCGTCACGCCTTCTTCCACAAAACCGCTAATACCGGCCCAGCGAGCATTATAACTACCAACACGCTGGCTTCGTCGCACAATCAGTATGCGAGGTTGATCGTTATCGCTTCGTAAGAGAAAACAGGTGACAACATGCGTTTGACGTAATGGTGGCTGAGGAGTTACCTCAGGCATTTGTTGACTCATCCTCATTCCTCCCAACTGTAAATATGCCCTGCGATAATCAGGCTATCGTGTGCTGCTTGACAGTATAGATATCACTCCTATATAGTATGCTTGGCAAATACTATGCTTTAGGTACCATGCCATTTAGCATACTCATACGATTATTATACTCTTTTACAACCCTAAAGGCCTCTTCGCCTTTACTATTTGGAGGTAGGCCAACGTGCAGTCAACTCAAATCGTTATCGCCCTGGTTATCCTGGTTTTTGGAGCCGGAGTCGCTCTTATTGCCGGGTATTTGATCGGGACGACGCGAAATAAACAAAACCTTGCAGAGCGCTTGCGCATTGAAAAGGAGACGAGCGAGCAGAGGCTCATGGATCTCCAGATGCAGCAGCGTGAGGCGCTACATGAAGCGCGTGACGAAACCGCGCGCTTTCGTTCAGCTATGGAACGGGATAATGCGGAGCGACGAGCCGAGCTGCAGCGGCAGGAGCGACGCTTGCAACAAAGGGAAGAAACGCTTGAGCACAAAATTGAGGCGCTAGAGCAGCGTGAACGCAAACTCACAGGTCGTGAACGTTCCCTCGAGCAGGCGCAGGAAGAGTTAGAGATCAGTAAACGCGAACAACTCAAGGAGCTTGAGCGCATCTCTCAACTCACTGAAGAGCAGGCCAAAGAAGTACTGCTTACTCGTATCGAAGATCAGGTGCATGCCGAGGCCGCCCGTCGTATTCGCGCCATCGAGGAAGAGGCGCGCGAAGAGGCTGATACGCGTGCGCGAGAGATCATTACCCTGGCAATTCAACGCTGCGCCTCAGACCAGGTTGCTGAAGCAGTCGTTTCTGTCGTGCCATTGCCAAACGATGAAATGAAAGGCCGTATCATTGGACGCGAGGGACGCAATATCCGTGCGTTAGAAGCGGCGACGGGCGTTGACCTCATTATCGATGATACACCGGAAGCGGTGATTCTTTCTGGCTTCGATCCTGTTCGTCGTGAAGTGGCGCGCCTTGCATTGACCAGGTTGATCCTCGACGGGCGCATCCATCCAGCCCGCATTGAGGATGTTGTCGCCAAAGCACGCCAGGAAGTGGATGCCACTGTACGCGAGGAAGGCGAGCGAGCTGCAATGGAAGCAGGTGTGCACGGTTTGCAGCCAGAACTGCTCAAAATTGTGGGGCGACTTCACTTCCGCACAAGCTATGGGCAGAATGTGCTCGCACATTCTGTTGAAGTCGCCATTCTTGCGGGAACAATTGCTCACGAGCTTGGAGCCGATGTGAATGTTTGTAAAACTGCGGCGCTCTTGCACGACTTGGGCAAGGCTATCGACCAGGAGGTTGAGGGACCTCACGCGATTATCAGCGGCGAGATAGCCCGTCGTTTCGGCAAGTCGCCCAAGGTGATCCATGCGATGGTGGCACACCATGCAACGGAATCCGAGCCACAGAGCCTGGAAGCTGCCATCGTACAGGCGGCGGATGCGATTTCAGCTGCTCGACCTGGCGCTCGTCGCGAAACCATCGACCTTTACATCAAGCGTCTGGAGGCGCTTGAAAATATTGCAAACTCGTTTACCGGTGTGGAAAAGTCTTTTGCTATTCAGGCTGGTCGAGAAGTGCGCATCATCGTCAAACCTGAAGAAATTGACGAGTATGCGGCAAATCGCCTTGCCAGCGATATCGCTCATAAAATCGAGGAGAATCTTGACTATCCTGGGCAAATCAAAGTCTGCGTAGTTCGTGAGACGCGTGCAATCGATTACGCCAGGTAGTCTGTATTTTTGTATGGCTAGCTATATCGATCTGCACACGCATTCGACAGCTTCCGATGGTATCTATTCGCCAACTGAATTGCTTCAGAAGGCTAAAGATTGCGGGCTGCGAGTGCTGGCGTTGACCGATCACGATACAACTGAAGGACTCGAAGAGGCTGCTCAAGCGGCACAGGCCTTAGATATAGACCTCATTCCTGGCATAGAAATCAACACCGATATAAGCGGCGGGGAAGTGCATGTTCTTGGCTACTTCCTCGAATTCCAGCGTCTTGAATTTCAAGCTATTCTTAAAACGCTGCGAGACGCTCGTGAACGGCGTGGGCAACGCATGGTAGAGCTGTTAAACGAAAAGGGCATTAACATTACCTGGGAACGCGTACGCGAAATTGCTCATGGCACTGTAGGCCGCCCGCACGTCGCCCAGGCACTCGTGGAAGCAGGCTACGTGCAGACCACTGGCGAGGCTTTTGACAAATACATCGGTAATGGTTGTTTCGCGTATGTTCCTCATTACAAGCTTACGCCAGAGGATGCAGTGCGTTTCATCGCAAGCGCTAATGGTTTACCCGCGATAGCACATCCCATCGAACTTCCGGGTCTTGATGAATTGCGGAACTGGCTGCCCGGTCTGTGCGAAGCCGGCCTGGTAGGACTGGAAACCTATTATGGCCAATACACACCGGAGAACGAGGGCGTATTGCTAGCTCTGGCTGATGCATATCACCTCATTCCCACTGGTGGTAGCGATTTCCATGGCCCTGGCATCCACCCCACACCTCTCGGTGGTCATTATGTCCCCTTTAAGACGGTCGAACGCTTGAGAGCTGAGGCGGCTAAACGGCGCGGGAAAAGGCCTCCCCCATTCAAACTACCCCCACCCGGGATTCAGTAGGGGCGAGGGTGGCTGGGTGGATGTGGGGAGGGCCTTTACGGTCGCCCGTGGGTGGGGATGGGCTTTTCCTGGATTGATGCCTGTTGGCGACGGTCGCCCTCGCAGCCCCTACATCCTGCGCAACGCCTCTCTCCGTCCAGCATCGCGCCAGCGACTGATTTCAACCCCATTCTCGCCTGCTGGTTGCCTTCGGAGTTTCTCCTCATCCAACTGTTCTTGCATCAAAAGACCGCCTACAATTGCGGCAATTTGAGATGGACTGAGCGCCTCCTCTCCTTCTCCGTCGCCCTTTTCCTCCTCGGCAGGGGCCGCCTGCTTCCTTCTTGTGTCCCACTCTTCCGCTATAAAATCTGTGGACAAATCTCCGGCAATGAAGCGGGGATGATCCATCAGCCAGCGGGCAAAGGGCAGCGTTGTACGAACGCCCATCACCTGATACTCTGCAAGAGCGCGGCGCATTCGCGCAATAGCCTGAGGCCGGTCTTTGCCCCAGACAATTAGCTTTGAAAGCAGTGGATCGTAGAATAGTGGCACCTGTAACCCGGCATACATACCACTATCAACACGCACGCCAGGGCCTGATGGCTCTTGCAAAGCTTGTATAGTACCTGTCGCGGGCAAAAAGCGATTCTCAGGGTCTTCGGCTGAGATACGGCATTCAATAGCCGCGCCACGAAGCTTGACCTGTTCCTGGTTGAAGGAAAGCGGCAAGCCAGCAGCAACGCGGAACTGCTCCTGTACAAGATCAATGCCCGTACAAAACTCGGTCACAGGATGCTCCACCTGTATGCGCGCATTCACCTCCAGAAAATAGAAATTGCGGTCTGGTCCAAGTAGAAACTCAGCCGTACCCGCATTGACATAGGAGATGGCGCGTATCAGATTAATCGCTGCCGCCGAAATACGATCCCGCAAATCTTCATCCAGTACAGGAGAGGGACATTCTTCGATAAGCTTCTGGTGACGGCGCTGGATACTACACTCACGCTCACCCAGGTGTACGACGTTGCCATGCGTATCGGCAATAAACTGCACCTCGATGTGTCGAGCAGGGTGAATCGCTTTCTCCAGGTACACCCGGTCATCGCCAAAAGCGCTTCTGGCTTCGCTACGCGCCGTTCGCAGCGATGATAATAAGTTTTGCGGATCGCGCACGAAGCGAATGCCTTTGCCACCTCCACCGGCAGCAGCCTTTAGCAACAGGGGATAGCCTATTTTGCCGGCAAGCTGCGCTATGCTCTCGTCATCCATCATATCAGTCATTGCCCCTGGCACAATCGGTACACCTGCTACTTGCGCAGTACTACGCGCGGCAGTCTTCTCTCCCACCGCGCGCTGGACGGTTGCCAGAGGCCCCACAAAAATCAGCCCTTCCGCAATGCAGGCTTCTACAAACATAGCATTCTCCGAGAGGAAACCATAGCCAGGATGGATCGCCTGGGCTCCTGCACGTTTGGCAACTTCAATGAGTGTAGGAATGTGTAAATAGCTCTTCGATGCCTGGGGCGGGCCAATGTGGTACGCTTCATCGGCCATCCGTACATGTAAGGCGTTACGATCAACGTCACTATACACAGCGACGCTCGTAAGCCCAAGTTCACGACAGGCACGGATGATGCGCACCGCAATTTCACCGCGATTAGCAATCAGCACCTTGCGAAAAGGCCAATCAGTCGTAGAGTCAGTATTCATGGGGACTCCTTTTATCCAGATAATGTTCGACACATCCAATCGGCTTGCTGGGGGCGATGCATGTAAGGAATGTTGTTACAGACATGATTGCCCTCCTCAAACATCCAGAGCTCTGCTTCTCCGCCAGCTTCAGCAACCATCCGTTCTGCTGCTTCGGGTGAAACGATTCTATCCAGGCGTCCCATTATAACCAGCAGCGGGCACCTAACATTCTCCATCACACCTTGAAGACTAAAAGCCTGCAACTTCATACGCGCAGTAAGCTCATCGGAAGCTCTGAGACGATAGACAAAAGCTTCTCGCGTCAAAAGGGGGCGCTGGTCAAAGCCGTCACCGAAGCTGTACGCTCCGGCGTTGGCAATTACCGCCTTGACCCGCCGCTCGAAGGCCGCCGCGCGTGGAGCAAAGTAGCCACCCAGGCTCACCCCCATCAAACCCACAAGGGCCGCATTCACGTCTGCACGGCTCTCAAGGTAGTCGATAGCATAGCGGATTGGCACTTCGTAGTCATAGCGAAGTGGATACTGGAACTCCATCTCCCCTTGCCCAGGGCCATCGATGGCCAGCACAGCCATACCTCGCCTCAAAAAGTCATCGCCATAATTATGAAGCTCTTCTTTAACGGAATCGAGGCCGGGAATCAGAATGACGACTGGCGGCTTAGGGGTATGCCATGGTTTTCTCAGAATGCCATGCATGCTATCTCCCCCCTCATAGGGGATGGCTACCCGCTCTCCTGGAAAGTCAAAATAGGGTAATGCTTTTTGATATGTACTGACCACTTTATTATGAGCTGCACGCAGCTCCTCTGGGTGACGCACAAATAAGAATTTTCCAAAGTGGTAGGTTATCGTTGCGTGAAAGTAGTGGTATGCGGCTGACTGGTAACAGGTCTCTTGCTCAGCCTGCTCGCCCATTTGCTCGTGCATGGCTGCGCATGCAGACCACTCCCGGCTCCAGTCATCCCAGCGCTCTACACTCCTGGTTACCCGTTGAAAGTCGTTGGGGTCGACCCCATTGGCAAGAAATCTCGGAGCCCAGTTGTTAATCGCTACCTGTACGCGTTCTTCAATCGCCATTTTCTGGTCCTTTTTAAGAGATGAACCCCCGGCCCTCCCAGTGCTTAAAGCCTTCTTCCAGGCCGGGTGTTTGCATTTTTACTATTCCTAGATCATGTCCCGGACAGCGTACCTCCCAGGTAAAGGTGGCCAATCTCAGGATTGTTCAGGATTTCTTTATGCGTTCCCTCCAGGCGCACCTGCCCGCTCTCCATGACGACTCCGTGCGTTGAGACGCCGAGGCCTGTGCGTACATTTTGCTCGACCAGTAGCATCGTCCTGCCTGTGCTATGCATCAATGTAATCCTTTCATACACCTGCTTCAAGGTTTTTGGATCCAGGCCCATTGATGGTTCGTCCAGCAGGATAAGGGTTGGATCGAGCATTAAGCTGCGGGCAAATTCGACCAGGCGCTGCTGCCCACCCGATAGATTACCGGCCTTCTCCCTGGCTCGCTCTTTCACTATCGGGAAAAGCTCTTCGACCTGTCTTAAACGTCGCTTCACCAGTGCTGAGTCATTTAGCATGAATGCGCCTAGCCGTACATTTTCTCTGACTGAAATTTCAGGAAAGAGACTATGGTTTTGGGGGACTTGAACAATCCCCAGAGACAGCACCTGGCGGGGATTCATCCCACCAATTGAGCGCCCATTAAAGGTAATCTCACCCAGACGAGGTTTTAGCAGGCCGCTGATCGCCCGCAGCATCGTTGATTTTCCGGCGCCGTTAGGTCCGATAACACAGGTAAGTGATCCCTTCTCGACATCCAGGTGGACTCCCTTGAGAACATCGCCTCCCTCATAACCGGCGAAAACATTATGCAACCTCAGTAACATACTCTCAATCTCCTAAATATGCCTCCAGCACTGCGGGATTATTGCGTACTTCCCCGGGAACTCCCTCAGCAATTTTGGTTCCGCGATGCAGTACCGTCACGGTATTACACAGTCCCATGACGAACTCCATATTATGTTCGACAACCAGGAAGGTTACCCCCTGTTTGTTGAGGGTGCGAATACGTTCTGATAGCTGGGCAATCATGACTGGATTGATACCTCCCGCCGGTTCATCCAGCAGTATCACCTGTGGCTCTGCAATCAGGATGAAAGCGAATTCCAGCAACTTTTTTTGCCCGTAGGATAAATTCTCGGCTGGCATATCCTTCAGTTGTGTGATTCCAACGAAGTCAAGTAGTTCCAGAGCACGCTTCTGTTCGTGCTTTGAACTCCAACGACTCAGTAACGCCCTGGTGCCCTGGCGTTGCGCTGCCACGTGCATATTCTCCAGCACAGTCATTCTAGGAAAGATGCGGGTTAGTTGAAACGTCCTGCCAATTCCCAACCTGAAGACCTTGTCGGGCGTCGAATTGGTGATAGTATGTCCATTAAATCGAACTATGCCGGTATCTGAGCGCTCATACCCTGTGATGATATTAAATAACGTGGTTTTGCCTGATCCATTCGGGCCAATCAAACCCGTAATCGTTCCCTCTTCCACAATGATCGAACAGGTATCGAGGGCGTGAATACCACCAAATGCTTTGGAGATGTTCTCTGATTCCAGCAGGCTCATAGGTTTACCTCGTCCTTCTTTGCTGTGCTCTCTGTAACTAAGGCTTCCTGAGCCGTGGTAGTAGCAACAGCAGGCGGGATTTCCTTTATGCTGCGTCTTGCTACCCACTTGTGCCACATCTTGCCCAGTGTAGGTATGATGCCTTGAGGCAGCAACAGAATAATCACCAGGAAGAGAACGCCGTACATAATCAAGTTATAGCCGGTCTCCCCGGAGATTATGGTAAGGTATTGTTGGGCGGGCACTAAAATTAGCGCGCCGAGAATCGGCCCAAACAGCGTTCCCATACCTCCCAAAAAAGCCATCAAGGCGATAGCTACATCGAAGAGCGCATCAAACGCAAAAGGCGGGAAAATGGATCCGTTGAAGTATGCGTGTAGACCGCCTATCATACCGACAAAGAAAGCGGAAAGCACAAAGGCAATCAATTTGAATGGGCCTGTCTTGACTCCTAACCCCAATGCCCTGTCCTCGTCGTCTCGAATCGCCAGCAGTCCAAGCCCATATTTTGAGTTACGCACCCACCAGGAGGTACCTAAGGCGAGCAATAGAATAGCAAGTGCAACATAGTAGAAAGGCAAATTGAAGAAATCTGCACTCCAGTCAAATGGTATCGGCAAGCTCAGTCCTGCCGAACCCTGAGTAATGAAGCGTAAGTTGTAGGCCATAAGCTGCATAATGAAGAAGGTCGCAATCGTGATTACCACGAATGTGTGCCTGCGTGTTCGCAGTGCGATCCATCCGAGCGGCACCGCGAACGCAGCAGCTATTAGACCTGCCACGGGAAGCAGTAAAAATGGAGTATAGCCCGCCGGGATGTTCAAGTCCTGGCACAACAGCGCCATTGCATAAGCGCCCACACCGAAATAGACAGCATGACCGAGCGCAATATAGCCCGTATAGCCCGAGAAGATGTTCCACCCTGATGCTGCCGCTGCGAAAAACAGGGTAAAAACTGCGACCTCGGTAATGGCCGGATCCGAAAAAACGAGCGGAAACGCGATGAAAGCAGCTAGAAGGAGAATAAGTAAAGCTATTCTGATTATTTTCATTGTTTTCTTCCTTCAAGCTGTCCAAAAAGGCCCTGGGGACGAACTAACAGGGTGATAACCAGTATCATGAAGAAGACAGTGCTCGACCACACAGGCGACCATACAACGGCAGTCACATCCCCTATTACAAGGAGGGCTACAGAGGCAACAAGCGCGCCTCTCAGACTTCCCAGCCCTCCAAGAACAATGATCACGAGCAAGCGCGAGATTAGATCATAATGGCTGTTTGGATTGAAGAGGTTCGTGGCTCCGAAAGCGACACCACCCGCTGCTGCCAGCGCAACACCAATCCCAAAGGTGATCGCTGATACTCTCTCTACATCGATACCGATGAGTTCGGCGGCTGTGCGATTCTGCATCGAGGCCCGCAGGCTATAACCGAATTTCGTGCGATATAGCAGCACATAGAGTCCACTTAACAGGACTACACTCAGCAAAAACCCGAAAATGTAGATGTACGGCAGGTAGAAACCGCCTATTTTGAATGAAGCCGTGACATACCAGGCATTCAGTTGCACATAAGTTGCGCCTGCCTGCCGTGTCAGCACCCCTTCGATGATCATGGCTATCGCGAAAGTAACCAGAATGGACAACATCGTGCGATTGCGCTTGAGTGGACGAATAAAGGCCACTTCAATGAGGAGACCCAGCATAAACATGATCGGCATGGTTATTAAAAGCCCCACGAGTATATCTATGTGGAAGTTATCCTGCAGCCAGAAACTGAGGTATGCTCCCAGGATAACCAGCGCGCCCTGGGCGATGTTGATGATTTCCATCACACCAAAAATCAGTGTCAGCCCTGATGACATCAAGGCATAGACGCCACCTGTCAATATTCCCGTGATGACTGCTTCAATAATTAAGTTTGCCATATGATCCCTTATTAGCTAGTGTGACTCGACTGGCGGCTTGTCGCGATGCTCGTGGTGGATCAACCGATCCACCACGAGCCAGGTATTACATGCACAAATTACGGCCAGTTGGGTTTAGGATACACGGGCTGTGCCGTCGCTACGTTAGCCGGGTAGACGGGGATTAAGGACCCGCTCTGCCACTGGAACAGGTACGCCGTCGCAGCGATATTCTGGCCGGTGTCGTCGAACTTCACCGGTCCTTGCACGGTCTGGTAAGTATGGCCCGCGTGCAGTTCTGCGATCAACTTGGCATTGTCAATGCTTTTGATATTAGTGACCGCCTGGGCCACCACTTGCCCTACCGAGTAGCCTTCGGCCACGTCCGAACTAATATCAGCGGCATTGCCGCCATACGTGGCAAGATACTCTTGTACCATCTGAGCATTGCCTGGCGTATTGGCTTGCGGGAACCAGCCACCGTTCGGGACCATAATGGCTTCCGCCGATTGGGTACCACCAATCGCCTTGAGGAACTGGCTCCCTTGATCGGGCCCTGCCGTGGCAATCAGCGCCTGCGGGTTGAAGTGCTGCTGCTTGAACCTTTGAATGAAAGCGCTGACATCGGGGAGCAAGGTCCCAACAACCACAACCTGCGCCCCAGATGCAATCATCTTATCGGCAATCGGGTTATAGTCCGTTGTCTCCGCCGGGTACACCTGGTAGGAAGCGGTCTTGATACCCTCTTGCTCGAACAACGTCTTGGCTGTGTCTACCTGAGGCTGGGTAAACGGGTCATCCTCAGTAGCATAGGCAACCGACGTGGGGCGTTGGGATGAAGGCAGTGTCTGGATATAATGCGTAAAGGCGACCAGGTTGTTGGCCACTGGCAAAGAGACATCAAAGATATTGTGCAGGCCACGCGTAAAGACGGAAGGACCGCCACCGGCGCCCTCTACAAACGCGTATCCATAGCGGCTGGCGACGACTGATGCCGGTTTGGTCAGGAGTGTGGAGAATGGGCCGAATACCAGGTCATCCTTATGCACGGTAATCAATGTCTGGTAGTTCGTCTGGACTTGATCGGGGCTGCTGTTATCGTTGACGATGTCCAGTTGCACCAGCCGGCCCAGTAGCCCCCCGGCTTTGTTGATGTCTTTCGCCCAGAGCTCGTATCCCTGTTGGAATGCCATGCCATCGGCGGAGAAGTCGCCTGAGAACGAGAGCGAAGCACCGATTTTGATGGGGGTTGTGTTAACCGGTGTGGATGTGGTGGTCGTGGTCGATGTGCCGCCACAGGCCACGACAAACAAAAGGATCAGGCTGGCGGTAGCAGAGGCGTAGAGCACCTTCCTTAGCTGTGTGAAATATTGTCGTATCACGACATTCCTCCTTCTTTCCTTGCCGGCTCTCACGCGAGAGCCGGCTTCAAACTAGTCAATACTAGGCTGCATCATGAGCTTAGTATTAGATCATAAATAAGAGACCTCCATGTTCAGATTGACTAATAAAAATACGTCTGCAGCCCTGCGTGTCATCTCATGAGCTTCGCTTTCCTGATGACGCGCTTAATCCAACAGTCCCAACGGCTCTTCCACAAGGCCTGCCAGTGTAGCCAGGAATTGTGCCCCCCTGGCGCCGTCCACCACGCGATGATCGCACGAAAGGCTGAGCACCATCATGGACTGCACTGATGGCTGGCCCGCTACAGGTACAACGCGTTCAGCTATACGGCCCGCTGCCAGGATAGCGGCCTGAGGTGGATTAATAATAGCGTTAAAGGCGTCTACCCCATACATACCCAGGTTGCTGATGGTGAATGTGCCACCCTGGATATCCTGCGGTCGCAGTTTGCCAGCCTGGGCTTTAGTAACCAGCTCGTTGCGTATCCGCGCAATTTCATGCACATTCAACTTATCCGCCTGCTGGATCACTGGCACGACCAGACCCTCCTCGACGGCCACCGCCAACCCGACATTTATCTCGTCATTCAAGGTAATCGAGCCTGCATTCCAGGAGGCATTGAGTCGCGGATGTTCGCGCAGCGCTGCAGCCACGATCTTCACAAGCAAATCGCTATAGGTCACCTTCTCGGAAGAGCGCTTCTGGATTTGCTCGCGCCAGCTAATCAGGCGGCTCGCATTGACCTCTCTTACAAGATAAAAGTGCGGTACGCTAGTCCAGCTCTGGGTTGTGCGCTCGGCCATAATGCGCCACATCTTGCCCACAGCCGGCTCTTTCAGCGCGCTTCCAGCATCCGCCGCCGTTTCTACTGCGGGGATGGGCCCTGGCTGCAAAGGTGCGGCCAGCACGTCCCCAGCCAGTACTGCCCCTCCAGGTCCGCTCCCCCGCATTGCTGCCAGGTCTTTCCCTTGCTCCACTGCTAACTTGCGCGCCTTGGGTGATGCTGGTACCAGTCGTGCCTGGCCTGGCATGCCGGGTACTGCCGGTTGCTGTTCCTGAATATGTGCCAGCACATCTGCACTTTGGATGCGCCTTCCCGCTGGCTTGATTGACCCCAAATCTAGGTTGTGCTCAGCCGCAATGCGTGCAGCTAATGGGCTGGCTGTAACGCCTGAAAGGTGCGCTTCAGCCTGTGGCGCCACAGATCCATCCACAGAGGTGTCCCCATAGGCAGATAGCCATAGAGCTGGAGTATCTTCCTGTGACAGGTCACCAGGGGCCAGGATAGAGGCAATAACCTCTCCCACCGGTATCTCAACGCCAGTAATCCCAGTCACATTGGCGAGAATGCCGGAGGCAGGCGCTTCGATCTCAACTGTGGCCTTGTCAGTCTCGATCTCCGCTAATGGCTCGCCCTTTGCAACCTCCTCACCTTCGGCTTTGAGCCACCGCACTATTATCCCGCTTTCTTGCGCCATTCCCAGCGCAGGTAAGATGACCTGTGTAGCCATTAAGGTCTCCCGTAGGCCCCCGATTATGCAGATGAACAAAATAACCCGGCTATCTGTAGGGGCCGATTTATCGCGCCCACAGCCGATTTATCGGCCATCAGCGGATTTCCCAATATCCCGATTATTGTGATAAAAGCCATCATCCATGGGCATTCCTTAGGCCTGTAATAGAGTTTCCTGGCCCTTTGAGTATTCAGACTGGTAACCATCGGCTTGCGTGTTCAGTTGGGATTGGGTTTCACGCGTCGTGGAAAGAGGACCTGTAGCGGTATAGTAGCGCACGCCTGCTACCAGCAGATCCTCAGCCGGAAAACGTGTAATGACCTCGCAGCCGTCCCTTGTGACCACGAGCTGCTCTTCAATGCGCGCCGCCGACCAGCCGTCACTGGCTGGCCAGAAAGTCTCAAGTGCGAAAACCATGCCTTCTTGAATCACCTCTGGGTGGTCGAGCGAGACCAGGCGGCTGAAGATGGGTTTCTCCCAGATTGAGAGCCCGACGCCGTGACCATATTGCAGGGCGAATGCTGCCTCTTCGTTCGGGAACCCAAACTCCTCTGCCTTCGGCCAGAGTTTGACGATATCGGCAGTCGTCACTCCTGGCTTGATCGCATTGATGGCTATATCCAGGATGTAGCGACAGTATTTGTAAGCGTCTACCATTGCCTGTGAAGCGCTGCCGATAGCGAAGGTACGATAATAGCAGGTGCGATACCCATTATAACTGTGCAGGATGTCGAAGTAGGCCGGATCGCCCGGACGCAATGCCCGGTCGCTGAAAACATGGGGATGCGGGCTGCACCGCTCACCGGAAATAGCGTTGACACCCTCCACATGCTCCGAGCCCAGGTCGTATAGGACCTTGCTCACCAGTCCAACACATTCATTCTCGCGAACTCCAGGCTTCATGAAGCGGTAGAGTTCATCATAGGCAGCATCCACCATCATGCAGGCCGAGTTGAGAAGGGTAATCTCATCCTGCGTTTTGATCAAGCGAGCCTGTTGCATCAACTGCTGCCCATCCACTACTTTGATGCCCTCCGCCTGCAAAGCGAACAACACTGGTAATTCTACAGCATCCACTCCTACAGGCTCGTTAAGTAATCCGCGCTCTTCGAGTTCTAAGCGTATCTTGCGTGCTACATCCTCAGCTCGACCAGCTTCTGGCAACATCGCTCCACGCAGTGTGGAGATGCCGGCTCGCGAACGTTCACCCAGCCAGGGGCAATAGAGCTGGTGATGCCTCGCTGCTGAACCAAAATCCCACATAATCGGCTCAGCATCCTGCGGGAGGAGTGTAAAACGAGCCAGTTTGTCCATCGCCCAGGTGCCGATATGGGTGGCAGTAATGTAGCGCACATTGGTCATATCAAAGCACAGTAACGCCCCCAACGCGGATTCTTTGAGTAACTTTTTAATACGTGCCAGCCGCTCGTTGCGCAGCCGTTCGAAGTTTACACGTTCTTCCCAATCCACGCCCATCAGGCCGTATGTTTTGATAGCCATAGTCCTGCTCCTTTAATTTCGTCCGCATAATGTCTTAGCTAGTTCTGCTACAGAGCTGGCCGTTGGAACGGTTTGATCTTCCAGTACAGGCGAGAAAGGTACAGGTACGTCCATAGCCCCCATACGTTTAACGGGAGCATCCAGGTAGTAGAATGCGCCATCGGCAATCACCGAGGCGATCTCGGCCGTGACGCCGTAACGTTCGTAGCCTTCATCTATCACCATGGCCCTGCTGGTCTTCTTTGCGGACTCAATCAGTGTTTGTTTGTCGAGAGGAAATGTGGTACGCGGATCAATGACCTCTGCGCTGATGTCCAATTTTTCCAGCATCTCTGCCGCAGCCAGCGCAACCTGTACCATGCTGCTCGTTGCTACAATCGAGATATCACTGCCAGGGCGTTTGATGTCGGCGACTCCGAAAGGAATGGTGTACTCACCCTCGGGCACAAGGCCCTTAAGCTGGTACATCATCTTGTCTTCGAAGAAGATCACCGGATTTTCATCGCGCACAGCAGTTTTCAGCAGGCCCTTAGCATCATAGGGTGTTGAGGGTAACGCCACCTTTAAGCCAGGCACGTGACTCACCCATGCGTGCAGGCTCTGGCTATGTTGCGCAGCAGAGCGGCGTGTTGCTCCCAAAGTTGTACGCACGACTAGCGGTACCTTGAGCTTGCCCCCCGACATGTAGTGAACCTTTGCGGCCTGGTTTACAATTTGATCCATCGCCAGCCCTATGAAATCGCCAAACATAATGTCCACCACCGGCCTCATACCGGTCATTGCTGCTCCCACACCCAGTCCAGTAATGCCGGCTTCTGAGATTGGTGAGTCAATCACTCGCGCTGGCCCAAACTCTTCGACCAGTCCAGACAGTACTTTGAAAGGCGTCCCCGCTTCGGCCACATCTTCACCGATGATGAATATGCGTGCATCGCGGCGCATTTCTTCAGCTAAAGCCTCGCGAATAGCCTGGCCAAAGGTGATCTCGCGCATCTGCGGATCCTTCCCTGATCCGAGCCGATCCTGGTTCGATGTTGTGCTAAGCGTAGACATGCTGATTTACCTCTCCTGGATCAGGGTATGGCGCGTTGAGCGCAAATTGAACTCCTGCAGTGACTTCAGCACGCACTCGTCGTTCTATCTGCTCAAAGACCTGCGCATCGGCCAGGTGTTGCTCGATCAGCCACGCGCTGAATAGCTTCAGTGGGTCGCGCTGGGTCATCCACTGCTGCTCCTCTTCTTTAGAGCGATAGTACGATCGCTGGATGTCACCCACATGATGGCCATAATAACGATAGGTATTGCAGAGTATGAAAGCTGGACCTTCACCCCGGCGCGCTCGCGCTACTAACCTTTGCGCGGTAGCGTAAATGGCCCGTACATCCTGCCCATCCACCTCATCTGTTTGAATACCGAAAGCTTTGGGCCTGGCGCCCATCTCGCCCGCCGTCGTCTCCGAAAAGTGCGTGTATTCATTATAGAAGTTATTTTCGCAGACATAGATCACCGGCAGTTTCCACAACGAGGCCATGTTCATGGCCTCGTAGAGCAATCCCTGGCCGAGCGCACCATCACCAAAGAAACAGGCCGTTACCTGGTCGCTACCGCGCATTTTGCTGGACATAGCGGCCCCGGCAGCAATGGCGGTACTGCCCCCAACGATGGCATTAGCGCCGAGATTGCCAGTTTCCTGGTCAGCGATATGCATAGAGCCACCTTTGCCTCGACAGTAACCCGCCTCCTTGCCGAGCAGTTCAGCAAACATCCTGTCTATTGAAGCTCCCTTTGCCAGGCAATGCCCGTGGCCACGATGTGTACTGGTAATGTAATCATCGCGCCGCAGGGCTTCGCACACTCCCACTGCTATTGCTTCCTCGCCTGAATACAGGTGGGCAAGGCCCGGCATCCTGGCGCTGGTATACAGTTCATTGACATGCTCTTCAAAGATGCGGATTTTGAGCATCTGCTCGTACATGCGCAGCCATCGTTCACGCTCGCCTGCTGGTGCCTGTGCGTCCGGCAGGGTTGAGGTCTCCTCTACCGAGGATACATCTCCGGCTGGCCTTACGTCTCCCATATTTTCTGCCGGGTTGGATGGTTCAGGGTGCAGCATTCTTCACCAATCCACGCCTGCGGATGCCCCTCTTTTCAAAGATGGGGAGGAAGCAGGCGTTCCTTATTTGCAGCAGGGGTGGGGAAAAGCCGCCTGCTCTTCGGCTAGGCCCATTCGTACTCATACCCATCCCCGCTCTGCACAAGTATACAATAGCGAACGTTGATGCCGTCAACTTTGCCCACGCGAAACGAGCCAGAAGCTCGCACTGCCACACGTCCCAGGTGGATGCCTGCCGTCTTGAGCGGCGGTGACACCTCCGCTCGCACGAAGTCGCCGGTCTTGAAGCCCTGCACCTGCTTCTGACGCATCTTGTAACCTCGCGGGAAGCCTTCGGCAGTCCAGTTGGTACGACAATGCTCGCCTCGGCCTGTTGCCTTGATCCGGAGCGTCTTCAGCCTCCCCAGCTTGGCGCCTGCAATCTCTCCCACGCACAACGCGTCGTTGGCATGCGTTTTCTCAATGCCGAAGCGCGCACGGTTCCAGCGGGTGCGTCCTCCCGTCCAGGTGCCGACGGGCAACCCGAAGCGGCGTAGGACCTCGACCAGCGCAAAGCGTGTCGCATTGACAGCGACCGCATCCCGCAGCGGCCGCCTGGCGATTACCTCAACCTCGGGATGGCCGAATTCGTGAGCCGTCTGGTTCCCTTTGGTGATGTTGCAGACATGGCAAGCCAGAGCCAGATTGCTGATGCGATTGGAACCGCCCCGAGAGCGAGGTCGGATGTGATCGTTCTCGAAAGGAACATCCGTTTTGCCACAGTAAGCACACCGATACTCGTACTTGAGCAGCAGGTAGGCTCGCGCCTCCCATCCGGCACGCTCCCCTTGCTGGTACTCGATTCCCTGGATCTCTGGGTTCTGAAGCAGTTGGGTGTCGAAGCGGACCTGCTCGACCTCGATGCGGCTGATGGGGACCCATCGGCCAAATCGCCTGGTCCAAGTGAGGATGTTGCCCACACGGGAGAGTACAGAGGGTGGAAGCCACCCTTGGGGAACAGCCCGGTTGTCGAAGCGGGGCGCTCGGTGACGCAGATTGGTACTGCGTCTCCGCCGCCGGGCATTGCTTTGGGTCTGCTTGCCTCGATGGACGGACTCCCCGCGATGCTGCACTTCGGAGAAAAAGAGCGCATGATGCACCTCTCCCTCAGGTGTCTCTTCTGCCCGGACCAGGGTCATGCCGGTGGTTCTGCTTCCAGGGTCAATTTTGAGCAAGCTCTCTTGCAGCACGCTGTCCTGGGCGCGCCGGTCGCGCAAACGGATGACAAAGGGCTTGACCCGATGAACCACCGCGCGCCCCCGTGCGAGCAAGAGTCGCGCCCGCCTGGGGGTACACGGCATCAAAGGCTTCTTGTGTCTGTCTAAAACGAACACCATGCATTGTGCATCCTTTCTGTTCCCTTTCGGGACCCCTTACGGGGCGGTCTGACGCGCCTGGGACGGCATTCTCAGGCGGCTCCTCTCGCCAATGTTCCTCCGGCTTGTTCTTGTCCAGCACACCGCCCGACACCCCGAACGGGCTTTTAATGCTGGTCGACAGGGCCAGGAATTGAGGAGGCGTTCCTGGGTGTCCTGACCGGACGAACGGAGTTCCCTCGTCTCCCTGCCTGCGGGATCAGGAACTCAGGCTGGACAACGACGGACCTGCAGCCAGAGACCGCAGGCCCCGCGCTTCAGCGCTGGGGTCGTTGACTCTCCTTAATTTACTGTCATGCTGAGCGCAGTGAGCCGAAGCCCTGGTGAGCCGAAGCCCTGAGCGAAGCGAAGGGGCAGCGAAAGGGAAGCATCTCTACCCATCCATTCCGGCCATTTTTGCCAGTGCTTTATATACAAAAGCGAAGTCTTCCCTCGCCAGGCCCATCGCGCGGGCGGAAGTGAGAAACTCATTGCTAATGGCAGTCGTTGGTAGCGGTACATTGAGTTCCCTGCCCAGCTCGAGCGCCAGCAGCATGTCCTTCTGCATCATGTCTATATTGAACAAGGCTTCGCCTGGCGGTTGGAGTATGAAGGGGGTGCGATACTTCAGCGCAGGAGAAGCAATGACGCTATTAAGCATCACGTCGAGGGCGGTTTCGCGAGGAATGCCACCCTTCTCAGCTAAAAGCAACCCTTCGTAAAAAGCCAGGATCTGAACTTGCAGGTTTAGGTTGATGGCGATTTTCATTAAGACGGCCTGGCCGTTCTTGCCCACATAGTTCACCTTTGGCCCAAGATCCAGCAAAATAGGCTTGACTTCCTCAAAGGCAGCTTGCTCACCGCCAACCATGATGGACAGGTTGCCTTGTTCCAGGGTAATCGCACTGCCGGATACTGGTGCGTCGAGCATCTGCGCACCTTTGGCGGCTACCTGGATAGCCAGCCTTTTGGAGGCGTCAGGGCTGACGGTACTCATGTCGATATAAATCTTGCCATTTATCAAACCAGCCAGCACGCCATCAGGCCCACCCAGCACCTCGTGCAAAGCCCTGGTATGTGTGACCATGGTGAAGATTACATCAGCCGCTTCAGCAACCTCCCGTGGTGTATCGGCCCAGCTCATCCCGGCGTCCAGCAACCACTGCGCCTTTGACCTCGTACGGTTGTAGCCGGTAACAGAGTGACCGGCGTCGAGGAGCCGTTTGGTAATGCGGCCGCCCATTGCTCCCAGCCCAATAAAACCAAGATTGGCCATAGGCAACCTCCGGACAGAAATACTTAATCTTTCGCTAATGTTGTAGATTCTGCTGGCGAAATCTCTCCGTAAGTTTGTAAGGGCGGGAGAGGAGTTGGGTGGAGCGGGGACCCTTGCGGTCGCCCTTTAGATTCGCCGGCAGAATCTGTTGCGGTACTCACATCCACGCGCACTTGCTGCAGGTGGGCACGCATAGCCTCGCGAGCGGCATCAGCGTCGCGAAGAACGATGGTTTCGAGAATGCGTTTATGGTGAATTTGACCTCGCTCAGGGCCGCCGCTCACGGAAAAAATTTGTTTGCGCTGCTCGCTGAGCAAGTCCACAATGGAGTCTACAAGTGTGAGTATAAGTTCGTTCTGCGTTCCTTTGGCCAGCGCGCGGTGAAAGTCGTTGTCTGCCGCGATATAGGCATTGGTCTCTCTCAAGTTGGCGTCCATCAAGCTCACCGCCTCGCGCATCGCAGTAATGTGTTCATCTGTCGCCCGCACGGCAGCCAGGGCGGCAATTTCCGGTTCAATAATTTCCCGTACTTCGACCAGGTTGGCTGAACTGCCTGCCTGCCCGACCATCATCATCAGGCCCAGTGAGTGGCGCATTGCCTGTAAAGTGCCATCGATGACAATCGTACCTCGACCGGGCCGCATGTCAACCAGCCCTTTCTGTGCCAGCGTCTTCATGGCTTCACGTACTGCTGTCCGGCTGGCATGAAACTGCTCACTCAATTCGCGCTCGGTCGGCAAACGATCTCCGCTGCGCAATTCACCGCTGAGTATTTTTCGCTCGATTTGCTCTGCTATTTGCTCATAGACTTTATTTGAATGGATTGGAGTGTACATGATTCCTCAGTGCATTTGGTATGATGAACAGACCAGTTTGGAGTCAAGAAAAATGTAACATAATTGATCTCTGGTGTCAATCCTTCGATCCTGTTGGCTCCCCATCTTTCCGGGGGAAATACCCTTCCCGTAGGGGCCCGATTTATCGCGCCCATCGCCGATTTATCGGCCCTCTCTGCATAATATGATGACCGCATTAATAAGTTAATCTGCATTATCGCGCCCTGGTGGGCCTCTATGGTCGCCCGCCATCCCCCGCAAGGATGGCTCTCCATCCTGTTTTATCTGCTCTTAGGAAAATCGGGTGGGCTCCACGTCCAAAGGCAAGACCCTCTACCTCAAGTTCCGGAAGGAAGTGTGGACGAGGAGGACAAAGGTTGCTTTCCACCAGTAAGCGGTCGTGTAAAACCACATCGCGGGCAGTAACAGGTATTGCCGCTAAGTAAAAAAGGTTTCCCACAGTGAGGACATCTCCAGCTTGTGACTGGAGAGGCTGCCATTGGCTCGTGTGTGGACATAGAACTGTCACCCGAAATCGGCACCAGTCGCTGTGCTCTGATCTTCTGAGAAAAACTCATCGACATACGCAAAGATAGGGACTGTTCGCTGAGAAGAGGAAGAATGGCCGGGGCGATTTCACCGGGTTGTTGCTCAATAGGAATGCTCTGCATAGGTGTGCCTTGTGTAGCTGTAGAATCAACATATCCCGGAGAAACACCAGGTATGCTGGTGAATCTGGGTGACGGAATCTCAGGAATGTATGTTTTACGGGAGGCTTTCAAGGCGTACCACCGTTTGCGCAGCGATGGTACGATGCCCTCTGGCAGGAGCAAGAGTATCACAAGCAGGAAGCCACCAAACAGAATCTTGTCGAATCCAGTCGCAATGAAGCCAAATTGCTGGATCAGGTATGTTTGGATTGGCACCAGCACCAGGCCCCCTACAATTGGACCCAGCACAGTTCCTACTCCTCCAAGCATTGAGGCTGTAACGACGGTGATATCAAGAGTTTGATCAAAGGCAAAGGAGGGGTTGATAAATCCCGCAAAGTAGATAGCTACGGCTCCCACCATGCCGGTAAAAGCAGCAGATAGAACGTAGGCCGCGAGTTTGTACCAGCCCGTTCGCATGCCGAGTCCGAGCACCCGCTCCTCATCATCGCGGATAGCTGAGAGCACCAGCCCAAATTTCGAGTATCGTATCCACCAGGAGGTACCCACTATCAACAGCAGAAGTGCAAGTGCCACGTAGTAGAAAGGGAGATTGAAAAGGTCAGAGCTCCATGAGGGGGGCGGTAGAAAAATACCCTCCGAGCCCTTGCTGATGCCTTTTAGGTTATAGGCCAGCAACTGGAAGATGAAGAATATCGCAATGGTGATGACGATGAAGGTATACCGGCTTGTACGCAGTGCGATCCATCCCAGTGGGATGGCGAAAGCGCCAGCGACCAGGCCCGCTAACGGCAGGAGCAAGAACGGTGCATAGTCACCCGGCATGTGCCAGTCCTGCCACGCCAGCGCCAGGACATATCCCCCGATGCCGTAATAGGTAGCGTGCCCCAGGGAAATGTAGCCTGTATAGCCCGAAAAGATATTCCAGGCGACTGCAGCTCCTGTCAGTAGCAGGACGTCTACAGCCATGGAAGTAGAAGTCTGGTCCCCAATCAGGATGGGGAATACCAGGGAGAAGAGAATAAAGGCCAATACAACAAGTGTTCTGATATGCTTCATGGCTTGCTTAAAACAGCCCACAGAGGCCCTCAAGAGCGTTTGGCGCTTTGAGGGTAAATCTGACAGGAAAACAGCTGGGCTCTCCTTTATGTTTTGGTCGCGGCAGCGATGCAGCCCCTCCCCTGGGGAGCTGCAACACCTTCCCACACAGTCGGCATCATAGCAAGCATAGTTGTGAAAGGCAAGAGAAAAAGCTTCTTAATAGGACAAATGGGGGAAAAAGGCAACGACTGCATCAACGTCATAGTATTCTTGATAGAAAGTAGGAAGTATAAGCTGGCAGGAAGTATTACAAATCGTGCTGCGCGGTCGATTGTGCCATGCATGCCTCTCGTCTTATGTCCCGGAAAGAGTCCCCCCGAAGAACAGGTGCCCCATCTCAGGGTCTTCCCGCACCGTTTGCGCCGGGCCTCGCATGCGCACCATACCGCTCTCCATCACCACTCCATAGGTGGCAATAGAAAGCCCGGCTCGCACGTTTTGCTCAACGAGCAGTACCGTCGTTCCGCTGTCGTGCATTTGCACGATGGCCTCAAACACCTGGGCGAGGGTCTTCGGGTCCAGGCTCATCGAGGGTTCATCAACCAGCACCAATACCGGATTAAGCATGAGGGCCCGTGCTATCTCGACCTGGCGCTGCTGCCCGCCTGAAAGGCTCCTTGCCTGTTCTTTTGCCCGTTCCTTGACGATCGGAAACCTCTCCTCGATCTGGCGTAAGCGACTTTCTATACGGTTGCGATCTTGTAGGAGCAGCCCACCAAGCTCCATATTTTCACGCACGCTCATATTGGGGAACAGGCTGTGCTCCTGTGGAATTTGTGCTATTCCCAGTTTCAAAATGTGTGGCGCGGACATGCCAACAATAGAGCGACCGTTAAACGTGATCGTGCCACGGCGAGGCTTCAGCAAACCACTAATCACCCTCAACACCGTTGATTTGCCCGCTCCGTTCGGGCCAACAATGCAGGAGAGCGATCCTCGCTCAACTTCGAGATCCACACCTTTGAGGACGTCTCCTCCACCATAACCGGCAAAAATATTCACTAACTGCAGCATGGCTCATGCTCCCAAATAGGCTTCCAGTACCGCCGGGTTGTTGCGTATCAAATGGGGTGCCCCTTTGGCGATAGTGATGCCGCGATGCATCACGGTCACCGTATGGCATAGCCCCATCACAAATTCCATGTTATGTTCAACGACCAGGAAGGTGATGCCCTTTTGTTCATTGAGTGTGCGAATGAGGCCTGCCAGTTGGTTGACCATGGTGGGATTAACGCCTCCTGCCGGTTCATCTAACAGGATCACCTGCGGTTGTACCACCAGGATGAGAGCGAACTCCAGCAATTTCTTCTGCCCATAGGAGAGATTGCCTGCCGGCGCATCTTTGAGCGTTGTGAGGCCCACGAAGTGCAGCAGGTCCAGGGCCTGGCGTTGCTCCTGTGACGGCCCCCAGTGTTTCATCGACCCTCGTATACCCTTGCGCGGTATAGCGACATGCATATTCTCGAGCACGCTGAGGCGTGGAAAAACTCGTGTCAGTTGAAACGTCCGGCCAATGCCCAGGGCGAACACCTTGTCGGGCTTCTCACCTGTGATGGCTCTTCCATCGAAGCGAATTTCGCCCGAGTCTACGCGTTCGTAACCGGTAATCACATTAAACAGTGTCGTTTTGCCTGAGCCGTTGGGGCCGATCAATCCCGTGATGGTGCTCCGTTCAACGGAGAGCGAACAGGCATCAAGCGCCCGGATACCTCCGAAGGCTTTGGAGACATCTCGTACTTCTAAGAAACTCATACCTTTATCCCTCCCCTCCTCGTTCTGCAAGCATGGCAGGCTGTTCCTGGTTTGCGGCGCGTGTGCTGCTGCTGGGCCGTGTTTTACGGGCTGCCATCCAGGCTCTCCACCGTTCCTGAAATGAGGGTACAACGCCGCGTGGAAGCAACAGGATGATAGCCAGGAAGAGCGCGCCGTAAATCACGAGGTTAATTCCCTGGCCCCCAAATTGCAGATCCAGCCACTGCTGAAACGGCGTAACAAGCA
>Ga0187846_10000135_pt1 | contig 43858 bp, 35 predicted proteins | sample TC_taG_FD_161473 | JGI IMG/M metagenome (GOLD analysis project Ga0187846, IMG submission 161473) | Biofilm microbial communities from the roof of an iron ore cave, State of Minas Gerais, Brazil - TC_06 Biofilm (v2) | ecosystem: Environmental > Terrestrial > Deep subsurface > Cave > Wall biofilm... | reverse complement strand
GTCCTCGATAACAATGGTGCCGCACTGGCTGTGTCGGGACTCGTGATCACGGAGGATGCGTGGGGGGAACTTTCTGGACCTATGGGGGGAATCGGAACTCCACTTGTTAACCAAATTATCGCAACGACGGACTTGAACGGGCAGTTCACGGATCCTATCGGCGCTACCTATCCCACTGGACTTCCATTCACATACGACCTGGCTCAAGCCCTCTTCGTCAGTGGTAACCCTAACCCGGTCGGCGGGGTCGTCTACAATATGACTGGCACGGCTGGCGGTTCGTACACTCTGACCGGCACGAACGGTGTCCAAGCCACATGGACGCAACCATCGATACCTTTCCCTATAACCTTCTGAAAGCGGAGACTACAATGAAATTACCCTTCCTTTTGTCCATTACGGCAGCCCTTTGTCTATCTGGAACACTACAACAGGGCCATGATCCATGTCTATCGAGGTCAGCGGACCTTTATCCCGCCGGCAACGCTATGTTCTTACTGAACATCTGCAAGAGTGAGTTTCCTGGATCGATGGGGAACCTCGACAATGCAGTAGCTACTTGGGGTGACGGCGCTTCGATAAGCATATTGAAGCTACTGGACGCCGAGGAGTTGGCAACACCCGAAAATACCAAGGCTTATCTTTGTCTGGTTCGAAAGGCATTCTACGACTCGGCAAAGATCTGGCGAAAGGCAGACAGGAGCCCTAATGTGACCGTTTTCTTGCTTGACTATCTGGAACAAAAACACCTAAAAAATGTTCCACTAAGAAAAGAAATCGAGTCGGTGAGGCGATACATTCGAGAACGCGCGAATCCCTTTGGTTAACTGTTCGGTTAACGCGCCTTGCGGTCACAGGGTATGTCAATCTGCCGAGCAATACTCCTCGCCCTTTGCCTTCTCACATCTCGATCCCCTGCGCAGAACGAACAGCAATACTCTCGTGAGGCCGATCAGTTGGCCGGCCAGTTGGTGAGCAAGCTAAACGAAGCGGATAAGAAGGGTGTCTTAGTGGTGGACTTGAAGGGTCCCGAAGGCCGATGGCTACCTTTTGGAGAGTGGCTCGCGGACCAATTCTCGTCGTCGCTCGCGAACCTTGGTCAACAGATTGAAATCGTTGATAGGGCCCGGTTAGAGGAGGCTTTAAGCGCGCAACATCTTATGCCAAGGGATGAGTTTGACCTCAAGAACGCAATCGCACTAAGCAAAGCCGTCGGGGCGAACACACTGATCCTTGCAAGCTATGGAGCTGCAGAAAATGGGCTTGGCGTAACACTCGTGGCTTTTCGTGTGGCTGAGTACGGTATTCCGCATTCCAGTTCGTTCATGATTACGATGATCCGCGGAAAGCTCGACCTCACTCAAGATCTGAGCGCTCACTTGGGTGCGCCGCTTGATTCACTGCGCCCCAGTGATGGCGTCGCTTGGGCGGGGCTCGGAGGGGTTACGATCCCAACGTGTATCAAGTGTGTGCCTCCGCCGCGGATGTCCGTTCCAGATATCGACCTGGTCGGGTTTCTGCGTGACAAGCGAGGGGTGGGAACTCTCCAGCTGCGATTCATAGTTACAGCAGATGGACACACAAAGGAAATCACCGTGTCGAAGCCACTAGGCTATGGATTCGACGAGCAGTACGTGAAAGCTGCGAAGGATTTTGAGTTCAAGCCCGCAGTCGACGCAGACAACAAGCTCGTACCCGTGCACACCCACCTAGACTTTACGATCAACACCAAATGAAGGTGGTCGTTGTCGCTCGTCAGGATTCGAAACGCGATCATATCCGGCGGCTCGGAACTGTAGATGATTTCGTAGCTGCGGAAGCACGCAGCTTCGTTAAGGTTCAACAGACTTCAACAAGTAGGCCGCAAACAGTCCAACACCAATCACTTAGAATCAACAAGATTCCATAGATTTCAATAACGCTTGGAATCTGGTTCGGGACCAGGAGGTCGGTGGTTCAAATCCACTCGCCCCGACCATTTAAGACCCTCTCACTAATGCATTTACGCTGCTGCGATACGTTCTTGTTTTTGTGAATTTGTAGCGCACGTAGCGCAATTAACGTCCGGCTCCGATCTGGAAAGCTGCGAAAGTTCGAAAGCGAGTCCCACTTTCTCCGCCCACTGCTGACGGAACTCCGCGTCCTCGGTCAACTGTTTCCCATATCGCGATGACATGTCGGTGTTTTCGTGTCCCATCCAGAAGTCAATGAGGATTTGCCGCACCTCACTTCGCTGCAAGGTGGCTTCGCGAAACCGGCGAAATGCATGGAAACGAATGCGGTCTCGTCCCATCTTCTTGAGGATTGGCCCCAGACCATCGCGGTAAACGGTTCCAGGCCAGAGCATGGCCCCTTTGCGTGATTCGAACAGGAAGCCCGATTTCCGGTCGCCGATATATGAGCGGAGCAATCCGGCCAACGCAGGGTGAAGGTCTACATCGCGGATCCCCGCTTCGGTCTTCGGCGGCTGAATCTTGCCCCACCGAACGCACGGCAACCGCGCTTCAAGGTCCTCTTTGCGCTGCTTGCGGGGAGCGGCCTCCGAATCGGAGAACTTCTCGCGCTTGAGATCGGGAAGCACGTTTCTGCCGATTGCTCTGTAATCCATGTCCGGCAGCACATCATTCGCCCGCTGCTCAAAGATGCCGAGAGATCAAGACGTGCAGTTTCCTTATCGGGTTTTTGAAGTCGTTTCGCACATTTGGCGGCGCAGACCCAAGGAACTCCAAACCGCGCCTACGGAATTCTTCAAGGTGAAAATTCTCAAGCTGCCAAAGAAAGGTCGCAGCATCCGTGACACCCTGTGTCGAGGCTGGCGCGATTTCCGCTTGGCAATCGAGGAGTGCTGGAAGGCTCTACCTACAGAAGATTTCATGCCTTATGCCATCACAGCGGCGTTTATTCGAAATAAGGACCGACCCAAGACAGCGGCAGAGCGGGTCATGGATGAACGCGAGATGCTGTCGAGGAATTGAATTGAACAAATGAATTTTGGAATGCTAAAGACCACGGTCCGATTCGGCTGGCCGCAACAGTTGCCGCGCGGCGTTGAAATTCCTTTTTTCGTCCTGAATTACCTCCGATTTCAGATTTGGATGAGCCAACCCTCGAAACGCAGCGCGTGACGTAACGTACGTATACGTCGCAGAAAGTCGGCGAATTTTGGAATACATGTACTCGTCCTGTTAATCGGAACGGCTCCGCAAAAGTCAGACCGACTCGCAAAGACCTTCGAAGGCAGTGGAGAGTTTCTGGCGTGGTTGCTAGAGCGAAGCATCCAGCCGTATATCCCGGTGATTGATCGACGCCACCAAACGCATCGGCACTTCACGCGACTTGAACCGAATCTTCTTTGTGGCGGCTGCAGCGGCAGGATTCTGGTTTGGCGGACAGCAACCTCGGCTGTCGCTGGTCGTTGTAGGTGTGATTTGTACGCTCGTGGGCGGCTTCCCAATCTTCCACGGGGCGTACCAGAACATCGTCGAGCGACGGATGATGATGGAGTTGTCCATGACCATCGCGATTGTGGCCGCACTCGTCATTCGGGAAGTTTTCACCGCATTTGGTGAGCGCTTCTAGTCCGGTTCCTGCGTGACAATGTGCACGTCCACGGCCGGTGCGTCTCTCAAGAATCGATTGATCGCGCTCATATAACGAATGTTGCGCCATCCTTCGGCAGCGGACCTTCCGAAAACTACCTGGGTGATGTGCTTCTCGCGGGCGAACCGCGCGACAGCGGCCGAGATGTTCTCACCCTTCAATCTCACTGTCTTGGCTCCCAGGCTCTCGGCAAATTGAAGGTTCGCCTCAAGAGACTTGCTTCCCGTTTGTGGTCGGCCGTGATCCATGTCCACGTGCAAGACATAGAGCTCCGCGTCCATGCGCCGGGCCATGCGCGCCGCCCGCGCAATCAGGTATTGCGCTTTCGGGCTTCCGCTCATACACACGGCGATGCGCTCGCGGACCGGCCAGCTGCCGCGAATGTCCTTCTCCAGCATGTAGGATTCCAGGCTGCGGTCCACTTGCTCCGCCACCTGGCGCAAGGCAAGCTCGCGGAGGGCAATCAGGTTTCCTCGACGGAAGAAATTCTTCAGGGCTTGCTCGATCTTTTCCTTTCCGTACACGTCGCCGCGCTTCATGCGGTTTTGCAGGGCCTCGGGCGTGAGATCGACCATCACTGTCTCTTCCGCAACCTGCAACAGCCAATCGGGCACCGTTTCCCGCACGGCGATTCCGGTGATCGCGCGAACCGTTGGAGCGATGCTCTCAATGTGCTGGATGTTGACGGTCGCCAGCACATCAATCTTCGCGTCAAGAATGGCCAGAACGTCGTCGTATCGCTTCCGGTGGCGGCTACCGGGAATGTTCGTGTGCGCGAGCTCATCCACGAGCACGACCTGCGGTCGCCGCGCCAGAATACCGTCGAGGTCCATCTCCTCGAAGACCGTACCCTTGTAATCGATCTTTTGCTGCGGAACCGCTTCCAGTTGGGAGGCCAGCTCGGCGATCGCTTTTCTTCCGTGCGTTTCGACCACGCCGATCACCGCGTCTTCGCCGCGGCTGTGGCGGCGAATGGCTTCGCTGAGCATCAAGTACGTCTTGCCAACACCCGGGGCGTACCCCAGAAAGAGCTTCAGTATCCCCTTGGTTTTTTCGCGGGGTTGTGATTTCGCAAGCCACTGTTCAGGAGTCTTCGCCACTTCGCTATTCTCTTTTACGGGCGCTCGGAAAGCTACGATAGAATGAAGCCGTGTGTGCGTCCTTCCTCGTGTCAACGTCTCGATTCTTGATTGCCCTCGCCATCGTCCTGGGAATCGCCTTTTTCTACCACAAGGTGCTTCCGGTCAATCCCACCACTGTGGCTCTCACTTTGCTGCTGGCGATTCTGGTCGTTTCGACGGTATGGGGCATCGCGGTTTCTCTGTTCATGTCCGTCGCTGCGATGCTGACGTTCAACTATTATTTTCTTCCCCCCATCGGCTCCTTCACGATTGCCGACCCCCAAAACTGGGTGGCGCTCTTCGCCTTCCTAGTGGTTTCGGTGCTTGCCAGCCACCTTTCGACACACGCGCGCCAGCAGGCTCATGACGCGTCAGCGCGGCGCCGCGAAATCGAAAGGCTGTATTCATTTAGTCGGGGCTTGCTCGAGTCCGGTAACGTCATTCAGCTGCTGAACCGCATCCCTGCGCAAATCGTGGAAACCTTCGAAGTGGGGGCGGCAGCGTTGTTCCTGGCCGACAAGCACAAAGTCTATCGCTCGGGCCCCGTGATTTCGCAGCTGGATTTGGAAAGCCTGAAGACGGTTGTGGCAAGGGAAGAGCCGGTGATCGATGCGGCGGCAAGTCTCTGTTTTGTTCCCGTGCGCATGGGAGTTCGCGCCATCGGCAGTCTCGGGATTTCCGGCTCGACTCTTTCGAGGCAGACGCTCGAAGCCCTGGGAACGTTGATTGCCATCGCTATGGAGCGCGCCCGCACGATCGAGCAGCTCGGCCAGACCGAGGCTTCCCGGGAGGGCGAACGCCTCCGCACGGCTCTCCTGGATGCCGTCACGCACGACCTGCGTACTCCGCTTACTGCCATCAAAGCATCGGTGACGAATCTGATCTCCAACCCCGGCTTGAACGATAGCCAGAAGCAGGAGCTGCTGGTCATCATCAACGAGGAAAGCGACCGCCTCAATCGGCTCGTCGGCGAAGCAGCGGAAATGGCGCACCTGGACGCCGGCGAGGTCGAGCTGTGCCTCGAACCCCATTCGATTGGCGAAGTCATTGACGCGGCGCTCAAGAAATGCAAGGCGGTGCTGACGCATCGCACTGTGCAGATTCATGTTCCCGAAAACCTGCCGCACGTGCGCGTAGATCTGGCGCGCGCCAAGGAAGTGCTGGTTCACCTCCTCGAGAATGCCAACCAGTACTCCTCTGCGGGCGAGCCGATCACCATTTCCGCGCAGACAAACGGGGACTTTGTCACCACCAGCGTCGCCGATCGCGGCGCCGGCATTGACGATCCCGAGCAAAGCCTCATCTTCGAAAAGTTCTATCGCGGCCAGGATCAGCGGTACAGCGTCCAAGGCACCGGCATGGGCCTTCCGATCGCGAAAGCCATCGTGCAGGCTCATGGCGGCTCCATCAGCCTCACCAGCCAGCGCGGCCACGGATCCGTTTTTTCCTTCACTCTCCCTGTGGACCGGAGCCACTGAACCGCGCCATGCCCTCCGCAACGATATTAGTCGTGGACGACGAGCCTCAGATTCGCCGGGTGATGCGAACGACGCTGGCTTCTCAGGGCTACACGGTCATCGAGGCAGCGAGCGGAGATGCTGCGCTCGAAACGCTCCGCTCCGACCGCGCCGACCTGATTCTTCTGGATGTGAACCTACCGGGACGCTCCGGACTCGAAGCGTGCCGCGAAATCCGCGAATCGAGTGACGTCCCCATCATCATGCTCACGGTGCGCAACACCGAACGGGACAAAGTACAGGCTCTCGACGCCGGCGCCGACGACTACGTCGTAAAGCCGTTTGGGGTCGAGGAGCTGATGGCGCGCATTCGCGCGGCGCTTCGCCGAGGCGCGCCCGCCCAATCGTTGCCTCCTTTTGTCTCCGCGGACTTGAGAATCGATTTCGAAAAGCGCGTCGTGGCGCTGCAAGGCGATGCCGTGCGGCTCACCCCGAAAGAATTCGACCTGCTCCGCCACCTGGTCGCCAACCGGGGCAAGGCGCTCGGCCACCGCAGCTTGCTCCAGGCCGTCTGGGGGCCCGACTACGGAGAAGAGACCGAGTATCTGCGCGTGTTCATCAACCAGCTGCGCAAGAAAATCGAACCCGATCCGCGTCATCCGCGCTACATCCATACCGAGCCTTGGGTCGGCTACCGCTTCGAGCCGCGCCTCGCATCTGTGAAATCGTCTAAAGGAAGGCCGAATTCATGAGCTTGCAATCGCGGCAGGCCGCCTCACACGCGGCTCTAACGCACCATTGAGTGCTGCGCATCGAGTTCCAGGTTAAGCTCCAGCACGTTCACGCGCGGCTCGCCCAGGAACCCGAATTGGCGGCCTTGTGTGTATTTCCTGACGAGCGCCCGCACTTCCGCCTCACTCATCCCGCGCTCGCGCGCCACGCGCGGCACCTGGAACTCCGCCGCCGCGGGTGAAATGTGCGGATCGAGCCCCGATCCGGAGGTGGTCACCAAATCCACGGGAACCGGCGTATTCGGATTTTCGGCCTGCCGGGCCTGCGTGTCCGGCGCAACGCGGTCGAGCAGCGCTTTGTTCGTCGGCGCTAGGTTGGAACCGCTCGAATTGCCTGCGTCGTATCCCGTAGGGCCCGCTGCCGACGGCCGCGAGCGAAAATATCCTGGCGCCGTGAAAGGCTGCCCGATCAGCTCCGAGCCGACCACCGTTCCTCGCACGCGAATCAGTCCCCCGTTCGCTTGCCGCGGGAAAAGAACCTGCGCGAAACCGGTGACCGCCAGCGGATAAATCACGCCCAGCAAGACGGTCGTCGCCAGAGTCATCCACACGGCAATCAAAAGGTTCTTCTTCATTCGTGCCTCGCTGCGTTCACGCTAATCCGATGCGTGTGATGAGCATGTCGATCAGCTTGATTCCGGCGAACGGCGCAATCACCCCGCCAAGTCCGTAGATCACAAGGTTGCGCTGCAGCAGCGCTTCGGCCCCAAGCGGCCGGTAGCGCACGCCTCGCAGCGCCAGCGGCACGAGCGCGACGATGATCAGGGCGTTGAAAATGACCGCCGACAACACCGCCGATTCCGGCGTTCTCAGCCCCATGATGTTCAGCACGTTGAGCTGAGGAAACGCGCCAGCAAACATCGCGGGAATGATCGCGAAATACTTGGCGACGTCGTTGGCGACCGAAAACGTAGTGAGTGCCCCGCGCGTGATCAACAGCTGCTTTCCGATTTCGACGATTTCGATAAGCTTCGTGGGGTTCGAGTCAAGGTCCACCATGTTGCCGGCTTCTTTCGCCGCCTGCGTCCCCGCGTTCATGGCCACGCCGACGTCGGCCTGAGCCAGCGCCGGAGCGTCGTTTGTGCCGTCGCCAGTCATGGCCACCAGCTTCCCTTTGGCCTGCTCGCGGCGGATGAGCGCGAGTTTGTCTTCCGGTTTTGCCTGCGCCAGAAAATCGTCCACGCCGGCTTCGCGCGCAATCGCCGCTGCCGTGAGCGGGTTGTCGCCCGTGATCATGACCGTGCGGATTCCCATGGCCCGCAGCTGGCCGAACCGCTCGCGCATCCCGCCCTTCACGATGTCTTTCAGATGGATTGTGCCCAGCACGCAGCGGTCTTCCGCCACGAGCAGCGGCGTTCCGCCCGCATTCGAAATTGCTTTGACAACTTCATCTACCTCAGCCGGCACGCGACAGCCGCTTTGCGCGCAGTGCTGCAGAATCGCGTCGGGCGCGCCCTTGCGGATTTCGCGGCCGTCGAGGTTGACGCCTGACATTCGCGTAGTCGCGGAAAACGGAATAAACGTCGCGCCATAGGGGGAGAGCTCGCGGCCTCGCAGGCCGTACTTCTCCTTCGCCAGCACGACGATCGAGCGCCCCTCCGGCGTCTCGTCCGCCAGAGAAGCGAGCTGCGCCGCGTCGGCCAGATCCTTGTGGGATACCCCGGGCGCGGGAATCAGCTCGGTCGCGCGGCGGTTGCCAAGCGTGATGGTGCCGGTCTTATCGAGCAGCAGCGTGTCCACATCGCCGGCCGCCTCCACCGCTCGCCCGGACATGGCCAGCACGTTGCGCTGCACCACGCGGTCCATGCCTGCGATTCCTATCGCCGAAAGCAATCCTCCAATCGTTGTCGGGATCAGGCATACAAGCAGTGAGATCAGCACGAACACCGATTGCGGCGCGCCGCTGTAAATAGCCATCGGCTGCAGGGTCACCACGGCCAGCAGAAAAATAATCGTCAAGCCCGCGAGCAGAATGTTCAGCGCGATCTCGTTCGGTGTTTTCTGCCTTTCCGCTCCTTCGACCAGCTTGATCATCCGGTCGAGGAATGTTTCTCCGGGATTCGACGTGATCTTCACCGTGATTTCGTCCGAGAGCACGCGCGTCCCGCCGGTTACGGCCGACCGGTCGCTGCCCGCTTCGCGAATTACCGGGGCCGATTCGCCCGTAATGGCCGATTCGTCCACGGACGCGACACCGACAACCACTTCTCCGTCGCCCGGAATGAATTCGCCCGCCGACACGACCACGAGATCTCCCGCCCGCAGCTTCGATCCCGCCACCGTTTCCGTCGCGCCGTCCGCCTTCATTCGCCGCGCCGTCGTTTCGGCGCGCGCCCTGCGCAACGTATCCGCTTGCGCCTTCCCGCGGCCTTCGGCCATGGCTTCCGCGAAATTCGCGAACAGCACTGTGAACCACAGCCACAACGTGATCTGCAGCGCGAAGCCCACACCGGGCAGGCGCTCGACGATGTATCGCACCAGATCTGCGGTGGTGATCGCCGCGCCCACTTCCACCACGAACATCACCGGATTCTTGGCGAGCGTGAGCGGATTGAGTTTCAGTACCGAATCCCACAGCGCCCGGCCTACGATCCCGCCGGTCCACAAGGACTTCTTGGTTTTCCGATGGTGCTCGCCCGGGGTTTGAACCATGTCCGAAGTCATCGTTGCATGCGTGCCCATCGAAGCCGTCAGAACACCTTTCCCGCGTGCATCAGCACGTGCTCGAGGATCGGCCCCAGGCTGAGCGCAGGGAAGAACGTCAAAGCGCCGACGATCAAGATCACCGACACGAGAAGAATGCTGAAGAGCGGCGTCGTCACCGGGAACGTACCCGCCGATGCCGGCACCACCTTTTTCTGCGCCAAGTTTCCTGCGATCGCCAGCACCGGAACGATCATAAAAAACCTGCCGAGCAGCATGTCGAAGCCGATGCTGGTGTTGTACCAGAGCGAATTCCAGTTTCCGCCGGCAAACGCCGAGCCGTTATTGCCCGCGCCGGACGTGTACGCATAGAGAATCTGCGACAACCCGTGCGGGCCTGGGTTCGTGATCGCCGCTTTGCCATACGGTGCGACGACGCCAATTGCCGTGAAGACCAAAATAATCAGCGAGAAGATCAGCACCGTCAGCATGGCCATCTTCACGTCGTACGCTTCGATTTTCTTTCCCAGGTATTCCGGTGTGCGGCCCACCATCAGCCCGGCAATGAACACCGACAGGATCACGAACACGATGACGCCGTAAAGCCCCGCACCGACCCCGCCGAAAACCACTTCGCCCAGCATGATGTTGACGAGTGGAATCATCCCACCGAGAGGCGTAAATGAATCGTGCATGGCGTTCACCGCGCCGCAGCTCGCGTCGGTCGTCACCGTCGCGTAGAGCGCCGCATTCGCGATCCCGAACCGCACCTCCTTGCCTTCCATGTTGCCGCCCGCCTGCATGGCGCTGGAGCGCTGATCCACGCCGTGGAGCAGAGGATTCCCGCGCGCCTCCGCCGCGTACGCGCAGGCCACGCCGATTACGAAAAGCGCCGCCATCGCCGCCCAAACCGCCCATCCATGCCTTTGCGAGCCGGTCATGCTGCCCAGCGTGTAGGTCAGCCCGGAAGGGATCGCGAAGATCAGGACGAGCTGCAGAAAATTCGTCAGCGGCGTCGGATTCTCGAAGGGATGTGCGCTGTTGACGTTGAAGAACCCTCCGCCGTTCGTGCCCAGGATCTTGATGGCCTCCTGCGATGCCACCGGACCCTGCGCGATCACTTGATCCGTGACCGTTCGTGCCGTGGTCTTGTCATCAGCGCCGGTCTGCTGCACGGTCTGTGGATTCAGCAGCTTCGCCATGTCATAAGGCCGCAAGTTCTGAATCATGCCTTGCGAGACAAACACCAGCGCCACCACCAGGCACGACGGCAGCAGCAGCCACAAGGTGCAGCGCGTGAAATCCACCCAGAAATTGCCAATCGTTTCTTTCTCCCGCCGCGCGATTCCGCGAACCACGGCTATGGCCAGCGCGATTCCCACCGCCGCGGACGCGAAGTTGTGGTACGCGAGCCCCGCCATCTGGGTCAGGTAGCTCACGGTCGTTTCTGGTACATACGATTGCCAGTTGGTGTTCGTGGTAAACGACGCCGCAGTATTGAAGGCCAAATCCGCTGGAACTGCCGCCAGGCGCTGGGGGTTCCAGGGCAGCCACTGCTGCGTCCGCTCGATTGCGTAGAGCAAGATCATGGAGACGCCGCTGAAAAGAAGCATCGCCACGCCGTACTCCGTCCAATGCATCTCGTGCGTTTCATCCACGCCGGTCAAGCGGTAGAGCAGCCGCTCCACCGGGCGCGCAACGGGATCAAAGAATGTCCTCTCGCCCGAAAATACGCGCGCCATGTAAACACCGAGCGGCTTGGTAATTGTCAGAACCACCAGCAAGAACACGGAAATCTGAAACCAGCCATTTGCCGTCATGTCAGAACTTCTCCGGCCACAGTAGCGCGGCCAGCAAGTAGCACAGCACCAGCACGCAGATTCCCACCAGGATGATATTGCCGAGCATTTATCCGCTCCCTACCTCAGCCGCTCGCAGGCCCGCACGTAGGCGACAGCCACAGCGAAAAACGATATCGTGCAGGCAATAAAGATGATGTCTTGCATCGCTATGATGCCCTTCGTGGCGCCCTCTTGCGCCAACACAAGAATCTCACCGGATCAAGTGATTCAGCCGCGCCTCAGTGTGGCGCAAATCACGAACGACCCGCAGGTGCCCTGGTTTCCGCCAGGAGGGTCATGCCTCCGTTCTCGGAAAGGAAAGTCATGCTGGCCGCTCTGCGATTGACTGCGATTAAAATCGGAACGCATCGCCAGAAACATGCGCAGAGCCTTCCAGGAAAAAGCAGCATCCCCATGGCAATCCGCGCTGTCGGGCCGCGGCATTTCCAGGCGCGGCCCAATCGCGCTTCCTGAAAGCCTATGCCGCTCGCTTAAGGAAGGCGTAAGGGAGATATAAGGATTTCGTAAGGGAGTTGGCCGCATCTGATGAAGCGGCTTGCTCTGAGTATGGCGTCAGTCGAGCCGTGCTGAGATTCCGAATAAACGTCACATAGCGAGAACGCGCAACTACGACGCAGGCGCAGTCGAAGTCGTAGATTTCGCCAGGATGCGATGGGCCATGTTGATCAGCGCCGGGCTCGTGCCAGCGGCTCGGGGTCACGCCGAGCATGTTTTCAACGGCGCCGTTAACGGTAAATTCTGTGACGTACTTTGTGACATAACCCCGCCTTGCTGCCCCCTGCAAACGCTGCCTAACGCCTCATCCCGCTTGCAACAACAACCAGCCAATTCCTCTGCAAGTCTCTTTTGCATCTGTCACTTGCGCTCACTCCTTCTCATTCTTCTTCACTTCATTCAAATTCGCTTTTTGAATTTGCAAGCAGGGGGTCAGGGGTTCGAATCCCCGCACGTCCACCAGCCATCTGCCTGCAATTTCAAACACTTGCTAATTTGGCCTGCCCGCGATTTCCTGAATCTGGGTCCATTTGGATCCAACTAAAAGGTTCTCCACATCCCGGAACCGTGCGGCGGTGTTCCGCCGGAATCACATACAGATGGACTTGCCTTGAGCTGTAACCAAATTCTGCGCACCGTATCAAATGACTCTTGACTGGATGGCGTAGCGCAGATTGTATCCCAATTAGTGAGAGGGCAGCACAGGAGAACCCAAGCCAATTCAACGGGTTAGATTTTGTATTGCCATGGTTCGGGACCAGGAGGTCGGTGGTTCAAATCCACTCGCCCCGACCATTCTGTTTGGGGGTCCGGCCCGGAGACATGGGTTCCACAACGCACCTAAGACATAGGTAACACTTTTGGAGCGAAGGGATTTTCGAGCGGTTCAAGCACGCGAGTCTCCAGATCGAAGCACCCCAGATCGCGGGTGCTGCGCGTGCAATCGAATTGGGATGGCCAACACAGCGAGCAACGCGAGTGCCATCACCCAGGTAGTCCGATTCTTATTCATGTTCTCCTCCAATCCTGCGGTCTCCTGGAAACTATTTGGGCTGTTGCACGCCGAAGCTGCGGCGCCACGACGAGCGCAGGCCGGATGAGAGGATCAGCCGCCGGATGGCGTCAGATGTCGGCGGAGTTTTCGGCACTGCCTGGGATTGCTCGTTCGCAGTTAACGCTGCAACGGTGCTCGTATCCACCAAGCTGTAGTCGCAGCCTGCGATGTTGGGATGGTTCTCGTCGCACGGAATCAACAGGAATGCGTGGCCAAGGACGGGCATGTCCCCCGGCGAGACACCCGGCGGTACGCCTACGCCCGCAATTTCGCCTCGGTCGTTTAGAGGCGAAACTGAGAAGGAAAGCGGTCCAACGGCAACCAACTCGAGGGAAGAATCAGCAGGAATCAAGGAATTGAGGTCGACCATGGAACCGTTCTCCCAAAGAAACGGATGGTGGAACGTCGCGGTGCAATCGAATGAGTCGCCTATCACCTGGCTGCTCTCGTTGATGGCATAGGCTTCGCTGAAGCAATCACCTGGCAGAGCCCCGAGGTCCGTGGCGATCCCTTTGCGCCAGAGGTATGCGTCGAACGGAGCATTGGGGAAAGTCCCACCCCCAACGATTTCTCCAGCGTCGTTGATCCAGAATGCGCTTTGCGGACTGCCCCCAACAGAGGACACGCTTAAATCAATGAGTTTGCTGCCGTCCCAGAGAAACGGATCGCAGCCGGGGTTGGTATTTTCAAAATTGCACGCGCCCGGATTGGACGCCACGCTGGACCCGCCGATCACTTGTCCGCGATTATTCATGCCGTTCGGGAAGCCGAATACGCCTCCAAACGTGCCGAGGTCGATCATCTTGCCGTTCTCCCAGAGAAACGGATCCATTCGTGGAAGGCCAGTTGAAGGGTCTGGCGGTATCGTTGGTATAGGCAAAGCCGGCGATCTGGCCTCGCTCATTAATGAAAGATGCCCAAGCATCGGAACCTCCGAAATTTTGGGTTGGCAAAGGCGGCGACGCCGCTGAAAGGGCAGACGGTCTTCACGCAGCTGGGGGCATTTGTGGGGACGCCTGGGTACATGAGTCCGGAGCAGGCCGATCCAACGGCCCAGGATGTGGACACACGGACGGATGTGTACTCGTTGGGAGTGGTGCTGTACGAACTGCTGCGGAAGGACGAGGCGCTGTCGCTCGTCCGCCAGGCTGTGGACCACGGACTTGCTCCATCGGGGGCTCTCGGCATGGATAAGGACGAGATCCTGGAATCGCCTCACGGCGACCCTCGCTTCACGGCACTCGTCGCCTACGCCAAGGATCGCGCCGCAGCAGCGCCAAAATCCCAATAGGCCGGGCTGCTTGCCGAGGCGCCGGCGTTTTCCCGTTTGGCGCTTTGTCTGGACTATTTCGCGGGGCGCTCAAAACGAAGTCAACCGTTTCGACGGTCTCTCTTGGCCCAGGCTCGACAAATCCACTCGCCCCGACCAATTTTTTCAACGAGTTACCTCGGACTATCCTCACAATCGACGGAACTTGCTGAGTTATTGTCGATCACTCATTTATTTTGAGCCGGTCTTAATCTTTCTGTTATCCTTGCGCCGCTTTCCCTCAACTAAGACCGGCTGCCGCATTCAACCGGGAGGTTTCTAGCCATGAGCGCGCCAAGACTGGCCGACATGTTGGAGCGCCTCTTGCGGGCGGAGGGGCAGGCTCGCGCGGCCCGCACCGTCGAGTACTTCGGTTGGATCGACTTTGCGCTTGGCCTCCTTCTCCTGTTCGATCCGTGGCTGACCGTGTCGCTGCTGGGCGTTCCTCCGTTGACGGCACAGGGAGAGAGCTACCTGCGGCTGGCGGGCTTGCTAGTCTCCGGGCTGGGCATGCTGTACATCGTCAGCGGACGGTTGAATGCGCAGGGATTCGTGTTCGCCTCGCTGCTGGACCGTCCTCTGGTGCCGGCTGTGATGGCCGTGCTTTGGTACAAAGGCATTCTTCCCGGGCCGCTAGCGCTGGCGTTTGCCATCAGCGACTTTAGCGGGTTTCTCTGGACGCTTTTCGCCTGGCGTGCGGATGAGCGCCTGGGCCCGTATGACTCGCCGCAACTGATCGCCAGGATCCTGGCAGGGTTCTTCGGGTTCGTCAGCGGCGTGTTGCGCAATGCGCGTACGTTTCATCCGGATGGGCGAGTGATGCGCGGCACGATGAGGTCCCTGCAAGCGCCGGATGCGCACCTGGCCGAGGTGAGCGACTTGCTTGCGGGCGACGTGCTGTTGCGCATGGGAATGGGCTTGATGAAAAAGGGTGCTCCTCAGTGGCTGGCGCAACACATACCCGATGCGCCGAGCATCGCGTGCCGCTTCTTCCATCGCGCCGCCGGCGAAGACGGGTTGCAGCGCCGTCCTGGAGAAGACCTGGACCTGCTGTGCACGGCAGGCGGCGATCGCCTTTGGAAACTGGTTTTGAACCTGGCCTTGGGAGGCTGGATGTATGGCCTCAAGCGGTTCAACTATTTTGGAAATGTTTACTACGCGCAGGTGCCTTACCGAGTCGCCGACGCACCTTTCACTTTGTGGATCCGTCTCGTTCCCGGGCCGGCCCCGGGGAACGCTTCGCCGGTGGATGACGCGGGGCGCGAGCAACAACTCACGAAGGCCATCGCGGAGCACGCGGTCGTACGGATGGAGGCCCAGCGTGCGGGCCAACGTCGCGCACCGTGGATCCCGTTCGCGGAGTTTCGATTCGAAGAAGAGATCCAGATCGATCAGGAGGCGCTGCATTTCGATGCCGTGGAGGGACGCCGCTTCGTTCCCACAGGCTTTCTGACAGATCTGCGCAAGACGGTGTACCCGGCGAGCCGGATGCGCCGGCCTCCGACGGAACTGGAGCGCGCGCGGCGCGGCCGGGAAGGTATCGATGCGCGTTTCGCCGCGTATTTTCAAAGCCGCTTCAGACCGCTGAGATGGCTGAAGGCCTTTTGCCTCGCTGCCGTGATTCTCGCGCTAGTCTTGACGGCGTACCTGGCGGTGCGGTTCACGCGCGACCGCCCCGTCGAATATTCCGACGACGTTCTTCACTTCCTGTACGGATCGACGGGGGGCGAGCGAAGGGATGGGATTCCCTATTGGTTCTGGGTGGCGCTACCCGAACTGTTTCCCGAGTATCTGCCCGACAAGAAATCGGGTCGCGGGTATTCCTCCTTCGGAATGATTTACGAGAAGGGAAAAGATCCGCGTTACGACCTGCCCGCCGGCACTTCGCTGCGCCATTATCGTGGTATCGAGCTCGTGTATCTGAATTGCGCGTCGTGCCACACGGGCACGGTGCGCGATGCTCCCGGCAGGGACCCGCTGGTGGTTCCCGGAATGCCGGCGAACACGTTTGATCTAGGCGCTTTTGGGAAGTTCCTGACGGACGTGCCGCTGGACGAGAAGTTCTCCGGGCAGCGGCTGTTGGATCAGATTGAAAAGATGCAGGACGATCCTCACCGGCGCGCCCCCAAGCCTGACTTCATAAACCGGCTGATCTTCCGCTATATCGCCGCCGATCTGATGCGCGACCAGTTACTCATTTTGCGCCAGCGGCTCGCGTTCATTGATAAAGGCTCCTGGGGGCCCGGCCGAGTGGACACTTTCAACGCCCCGAAAGCGCTGTTGAATTTCCCGATGGAACACGCCGATCCGAAGGAACTGGTGGGCAACGCGGATTTTCCGTCGATCTGGAACCAAGGGCCACGCCGGGGAATGCAACTCCATTGGGACGGGAACAACACCTCGGTTGACGAGCGCAACCTCTCGGCCGCGTATGGCACGGGCGCGTATCCGCCCAACCTTGACGTTCCGCGAGTGCTGCGAACCGCCCGGTGGCTGGAGACCGCCCAACCGCCTGCGTATCCCTACCCCATCGACGCGCCACTCGCCTGGAAAGGCGCCGAGGTTTACAAGGAGTACTGCGCGGGCTGCCACGGCACGCGCGAACCGCCCTTCCGTCACACTCCGCCGCTCGAGGGCGAACGTGTCGGAACCGTCGTGCCGATCGGGGACATCGGCACGGATCCCTCGCGCCTGGAGTCCTACACCTGGGAGCTGGCAGTCAATCAGAGCACGCTTTATGCAGGCTACGAGAAGGACTGGGGATTCGACAAACCCTATCCGCAACGCTTCAGCCACTTTCGCAAAACCCAGGGTTACGCAAACGCGCCGCTCGACGGAATCTGGCTGCGCGCGCCCTACTTGCACAACGGCTCGGTGCCCAATTTGCGCGAGTTGCTGGAGCCTTGTTCCGCGCGCACGAAGTTTTTCTACCGGGGTAACGACGTGTACGATCCCGAAAACGTCGGCTTTGTTTACGATGTGGCGGAGCGCGACGGACACCACTTCTACCCATTCGACACGACGAAAACCGGCAATCACAATTGTGGCCACGAAGGACCGGCGTATGGGACGAGTCTTTCAGCCGAACAGAAGCGGTGGCTGATCGAATATCTCAAGGCGTTTTGAGGAAAGCAGCCTTTCGGGAACTCTCGCGAGCAGGCCCATGAAAACAAAACTCCTGATCGTGGTCGTTGTTGTCGCGATGGTCGCCATCCCCATCGCGATCTGGCGCACTTTCTGCCGCGATGTTCCCCAACCGCAGTGGATCCGCGCCGACCAACGCAGCACGTTTTTGTACGGAGCGGTTGGCGCGAAGGAAGCGCAGGGAATCCCTTATTGGATTTGGCTGGCATTGCCGCGCCTGTTCCCCGAGTACATGCCTGGGCCGGGGGGTTACGTTTCGCTGGGGCTTTCCTGGGAAGAAACGCTGGAAATGCCAGTTGGTTTCGCGAAGAAGACCGTGGGGTACGTGCGTGTAACGGGAAACTGCGCGCTGTGCCACTCCCACCGATCCGACCGGGGGCCGGGCGGAATCCGCACGGTGAGTGTCTCCGCCCCCGGCCAGACGACGGACGTTCAGCCGCTGCTGACATTCTTCCGCCAGTGCGCCCAGGATCCACGCTTCAACGCCAGCGAGATCCTTGCGGAAGTGGGCAATGCGACAAAACTGTCGCTTCTGGACCGCCTGCTCTACCGCTTCGTTCTGATCCCGCGAACCAGGAGGGCGCTCAGGGATCCCGAGAACCTGGTTTTTGCTCCGGCCCTGCAAGGGCACGCCAGGAACCCGAAGGCGGCGTTCACCGAGCAGCGGATGAAGGAGCTCGAGGAGTGGATGAGAGCGCAACAACACTAAAAGTTGTCTGGTAAACAGGCTGGGCCAAAGCGAGCGGTTAGTTCGGGGCAAAGCTCCCCGGGGTCGGAGCGGGAATGAGGGAGGAGATCAATTATCTGGTGCTGCAAGGCGGAGGCATTCGCTGCGCCTGGCAGGCAGGATTCATCGCCGCGGTCGATGGTGCGATGCCGCTGCGCCCGCGCGCGATTGCAGCCGTCAGCGCCAGTTCTACGGTGGCATGTGCGCTGGTGTGCGGCAGACTGGAATTTGGCGTCGATTGCCTCAAAGCGGCGATCTCCTGCAAAAAGAAAGGCTCATTCGCCGCGCGGATGAGCAGAGGCCAGGGCCTGCTTCCGCACGCCGGTATCTATCGCGACGCCGTGATGCGGACTTTCGATCGGGCCGCCATGCAAAGTCTGTTTGCGGGACCCGACATTCAAGTCCTTGTGACCCGGATGTCGCCCACCCTGCCGAAGTATCCCGGGATGCTGGCCGGGTTGTCGCTCTGCGGCCTTCAGGCGCTGGGCGTAGGCCGAAATCACCGGCGCGTGAAGGCGCGGTTCGGTTTTCGCAAGGAGTTCGTTCCCGTGAAAAGATGTGCGACGCCGTCGGATCTGGCCGATCTTGTTCTGGCCTCGTCCTGCACTCCGCCTTTCACGCCGTTTTATTCCCTGTATGGCCGTCCGGTGCTGGACGGTGGTCTTACGGAAAGCGTTCCTCTGAGCGGGCTGCCTGAAACGCAGGGCAAGACGCTGGCGTTGCTGACCGTGAAGGCGGAGACGATCGATCGGGTTCCCGGCATTTGGTACGCCGGGCCTTCGGAAGAAATTCGCATTGGCGGCTGGGATTACGACGCAGACAAAATCGACCGTTTGTACGCGCTGGGCCGGAAAGACGGCGCGTCGTTTCTGAAGGCATCGGGGAATGGCTGCTGAGGAATTGGGCAGAGCAGCGAAGGATTATGAGCGCGAAACGACGCGCGCTGCGAGACGACGAATGAGCGCCGAGAACGGCGGAAGGCAAGCGTACGACTACGTGGTGATCGGTTCGGGCGCGGGCGGCGGCACGGTGGCGGCGCGGCTGGCGGAGGCCGGGCATTCGGTGGCGGTGCTGGAAGCGGGCGGGGATCCGCGAAAGCTTCATGGCGGAGACAGGCTGAACCCGGAAGTCAATCGCTTGCCGGACGACTACGATGTGCCGGCATTTCACGCGTTCGCTTCGGAAAACGAGGCGGTGCGCTGGGATTTCTTCGTGCGCCACACCAGCGACGACGAACTGCAGCAGCAGGACCCCAATTACCGCAGGACCTGCGACGGCCGGGACGTGGACGGCGTGCTCTATCCGCGCGCGGGGACTCTGGGAGGGTGCACCGCGCATAACGCCATGATCTTTCTGGCCCCCAGCAACGAGGATTGGGAGCATCTCGCCACGATTACGCAGGACGACAGCTGGAAAGCGGAGAACATGCGCCGGTACTTCGAGCGCTTGGAGAACTGCCATCACCGGCCGCTGCTGCGCTGGCTCGGGAAAACAGGGATCAACCCGGCGCGACATGGCTGGAAGGGCTGGTTACAAACGGAAAAGGCGCTGCCCTTGGCTGCGCTGGAAGGGCGCGCGCTGCGGGACGTGGTGCTGGACGGCGCGTTCGAAGCGTACGTTCCTTCGGGCGAGAAGGCGGAGGAGTTGCGATGGCTGTTCGAGGGCTTGCTCGATCCCAATGATTGGAGATTGATGGAGCAGAACGCGGTAGGAATGAAGTACACGCCGCTGGCCACGCGAAATCACGCGCGCGTGGGAACCAGGGAGCGCCTGCTCGAAACGCGCCGCCAACATCCAAATCTGCGCATTGAGTTGAATGCTCTGGCCACGCGCGTTTTGCTTGACGAAAACAAGCGGGCTACCGGCGTGGAATACCTGCACGGACAAGAACTGTACGGCGCCCACCCCAAGCCGAATCCTGCCGCTGGAGAACTCCGCACCATCGGCGCGTCGCGCGAAGTCATCGTGGCCGGCGGCACGTTCAATTCTCCGCAACTGCTGATGCTGTCGGGAATCGGTCCGCGCGACGTTCTGAAGAAGTTCGATATCCCGGTGCTCGTGGAGCTCGACGGGGTGGGAAAGAATCTCCAGGACCGCTACGAGATCGGAGTGGTCAGCCGAATGAAGTTTTCTGTTTGGAATGTGTTCGAGGGGGTGAAATTTGCGCGCGGCGATGCGCAATTCCAGCAATGGGAAACCTGCCGCACGGGAGTCTATATCACCAACGGCAATGTTCTGAGCGTGTTCAAGAAATCTTCTCACAGCGGTGCGGCGCCGGATCTTTTCTGCATGGCCTTGCTGGCAAATTTCCAAGGCTATTTTCCGGGTTACTCGAAGAAGCTCGCCAGCGATTTGAATTATCTGACCTGGGCGATTCTGAAAGGCCAGACCAGGAACCGCGCCGGAGAGGTGACGCTGCGCTCGGGGAACGCCCGCGACACGCCGTACATCAATTTCAATTCTTTCGAGCAAGGGGGAGACGAAGATATCGAGGCATTGCTGGAGGGCATTCATTTCGTTCGCCGCCTCACCGCGCCTTTGCGCGCGCAGAATCTGCTCGAGAAGGAAGAGCAACCCGGAGAGGGATTGAGCGATGAGGAGTTGCGGAAGTTCATTCGCAAGAGAGCCTGGGGGCATCATGCGTCGTCGACCTGCGCCATGGGACGGGAGGGCGACCCCAACGCCGTGCTCGACGGCAATTTCCGCGTGCGCGGCACACAGGGCCTGCGGGTTGTGGATGCCTCGGTGTTCCCACGAATTCCAGGATTATTCATCGTCGGCGCTATTTACATGATTGCCGAGAAAGCTGCCGACGCGATTCTGAACGATGCAAAAAGGAGATGAGGCATGGCCTACACCACTGCGCAGTTACTGGAAATGTCGAACGCTCAGCTGGATCAACTCTTCGCAAACAGTCCAGCGGGGGATATTCCCAACGGTCCCGCAAAGGGCACGGCCATCATCGCTCCGGGAACGAAATACAGCGCGGAGATAGCCGAGTTCATCAACGTGTTCGGCTGGCAGGGAAAGACGTTTGATGCCGCGCGCGGCGTGCTGCGCAACCGGATTCTGGCGATCGGGCTCAACGCCATCGTGGCCACCGTGTACAAGGGGCCAAGCTGGCTGGATCAGAAGGAGTGCATCGTCCTGGACTATTCGCAAACATCGCTGGTGGCGCGCTGGATTCGGGATGAAATCCGGCTGATCGGCCCCGGGTTCTATCTGGGACGGGTGTATTGGGACAAAACACCGCTGATCCATTTCTCGCTGGAGTTTCAGGGGCAATGAGCGCGCAGACCAAGGCGCTCGGAGCAGGAGGAAATGCCATGCCGAGGGATCGTGAGCAGGGTCGCGCAAAAATCCTAGTGGCCGCGTTCGCCGTCATTGCGCTGGCGGTAATGGCCTACGCGGCTCACTGGTACTGCCAGCCGCGGCCGGGGCACGTCAAGGACGAGGCGCTGAAAGCGGGGCGCGATGCGTCGAGCTTTCCGGCGGCAGACGAGGACTATTTCCACGATATGGACGGCGGAATCGATCTGGTCGCGCTGGCGCCGGCAAACGATAAGAAGGCGCTGATCCGCGGACGCAACACCTGGCTGGTTTGGACCGCGGGGAACGACCGCTTGTGGGATCAATTGATTTACCACAGCGCCGGAGCCCTCGATTTTCTGAAAGTACTCTCCACGCATCCGGAATTGGAGAAGATTGACAAGAACTTCACACACGACAAGCGTTGGGAGTACCTGGGACTGGTCAACGATCCCTGCTTCGAAAAAGCGACCGGCCCCGATCCCGACCGATGGAATCTATGGCTCGACAAGCGCCGGCCCGAATGCCAGCCCGATCCATTTGAAAACGAGACGAAATATCCGGGAGTGAAGATCGGTTCGCGCGGCACAAAACTCGACGGCAAAGATTTCCCGGTGGGTTCGTTCTACGGATACGAAACCGGCATCGTGGGAATGCGGCTTTTCCCCAATCCTGATTTCGACGAGGCGGCGGCGAAGAGCTGGGACGCCAACCGCTACTACACGGACAAGTCATACTACGAGGACAAGAAGCTGGTGCGGCCGTACCGTGTGGGAATGTCCTGCGCGTTTTGTCACGTGGGTCCCAATCCCTTGAAACCTTCTAAGGATCCCGACAATCCGCATTGGGAGAACCTCAGCTCGAACGTCGGGGCGCAATATTTTTGGATCGACCGGATCTTTTATTGGGAAGGCGAGCAAGACAATTTCGTCTGGCAACTGTTTCACACGTCCAGGCCCGGCTCTCTGGACACCTCGCTGGTCTCCACCGACAACATCAACAATCCCCGGACGATGAACGCGGTGTACATGCTGAAAGAACGGCTGGAACACGCCAGGCGGTGGGGCCGGGAGAATTTGGCGGGAGGGCAGCAGAACAACAAACAGTTCAACGAGTACATTCCCGTCAGCAGGAAGGACCCGAAAGAGCAAACGGAAGAAGAGAAAACTGAGCAGGAATTGAACACCTACTATCATCCGCCGGACACGGTGTGGACGCCGAGGGTGCTGAAGGATGGCTCGGATTCGGTTGGGGCGTTGGGAGCCCTCAACCGCGTATATCTGAACATCGGAACGTTCAGCGAAGAGTGGCTGTTGCATTTCAACGCGCTCGTCGGCGGGAAGCCGATTTCGCCAATTGAGATTTCCGTGGCGCGAAAGAATTCCGCGTATTTCGCGGCGACGGAAGCGCAAACACCGGCCATGGCCCTGTTTTTCCTAAAGAGCACGGAACCTCACCATCTCGAGGATCTTCGCAAGACGGACAAGGATGCCAGGGAGGCTCTCGAGAAGGATGAGGGGCTGGTCCCGCTCGGCAAAGCAATATTTGCGGAGCGCTGCGCGCGCTGCCACTCGAGCAAATTGCCGGAGTTCCCGCCCAACGTTCCGGCAATTGCGCTCAATGAAGGCCAGGGCTGCGCGGGGAAGAACTATCTGGATTGCTGGTCGAAGTACTGGGCGTGGACGCAAAAGGATGATTTCAAAACGAAGATGAAGGCGATCGTCAACGACCCAGACTTCTTGAAGCACAACTATTTGTCCAGCGAGCTGCGCGTTCCGGTGACGCTGCTGCAAACCAACGCGTGCAGCCCGCTGGCTACGAACGCTCTGGCCGGGAACATCTGGGACAACTTCTCTTCACAGTCCTACAAAGAGCTCCCATCGGTCGGAACGATCACCTGGTATCACCCCTATACGGGCGAGCCCAGAAGCTACCAGATGCCCGCCGGTGGCCGCGGCTTTACGCGTCCGCCATCGCTGATCAGCCTGTGGTCCACCGCCCCTTTCCTGCTGAACAACAGCGTGGGGAAGTTTGTTTCCGATCCTTCGGTGAAGGGGAGGCTCGAATCGTTCCAGGATTCCATCGAGCAGATGCTCTGGCCGGAGAAGCGCGACAAAGACGAGGTTCTGGGGGACCGCATTCCCGGCAAGATCGACCGCACCACGCAAGACAGTTTTCTCAGGATCTCCGACGGTTATCTCCCGGATGCGCTCACTAGGCTGCCGTGGCTTGCAGATCTGCATATAAGTTCCATTACGCACCGCGACGGGATGATTGAGATCGGTCCCATTCCCGAAGGTACTCCCGTCGGGCTCTTAACCAACCTCATGCTGCTGGCCGAGAGTCCCGACCCGGCGGAACGCCTCCGGCATGACAAGAAGCTCCTCGAGTTGGCGATCAAGATGGCCTCCGATCTGAAGAAATTGCCAGAGGGTGCGACCAACGAAGAGCGGCGGAAGGTCTTCTCGAACCTCGTGAATCCGCTCTTGGAGCTCAGCAAGTGCCCCGACTTGATCGTCAATCGCGGCCACTATTTCGGCACGGACAGGGTTGCGGGAGGCGAGCCAGGTCTGAGCGACGAGGAGAAGCGCGCGCTGATCGCTTTCTTGAGGCGGTTTTAGGCCACTAAGCAGAGATTCCTAGGCGCTGACGCCGAGCGGTGTGCCAGCCATGAGCGTCATTTGTTCAGCTTGGCGGGCCAGTTGAGAATGATGGACATGGGCTGGGTCTCCGCCTGCTTCACTTGCGTGTTGATCAGAAACCGCTGGCCGTCGCGGCTCACGTCATAAACGAACAAGTCACTAGATGAGACTGGCTGCCGCGGCGTGGTCTGGAAGAGTGCGGCCGGCGTGCCGGGATCAAAATTGGCCCCGGTCTTCACCGGCACAGCCATCATCTTGCCGTCCGGGGAAAGGTAGAACAGCTCTTTGCCATCGCCCCGCCACCGGGGCTGTTCTCCTCCTCCGGTGGATACTTGCCACTTGCCCCGTGCCTCTGGAAACGAGGTGACATAAATTTCCCATTTTCCGCTCTCATTGGACATATAGGCCACCCATTTCCCGTCCGGCGAGAATTGGCCGTTCCTGAGGACGGACGCCGCTTTCAGAAACAAACTGCTTTTTAGTTCCGGCAGAGTCAGGAACCACAAGTCCGTGCTTCGGGTGTAAAGAATGTATTTTCCGTCTCGGGACCAGTCATTTGGCCATTCGTCGACGTCTTGCCGCGCAATGCTCCTCTCTTCTTGCGCCCCATCACAGTTTTTCATATACAGATCGAAGTTGAATAACCGATTCGAGGAGAAGACCAGCCGCGCAGCATCCGGGCTCCAGATGGGCGTGGAGTCAATGGCAGGGTCGAACGTGAGGCGTTTCGAGCTATCGCGCTGCAATTCATAAGTCCAGATGTCCGTATTCAGGCTCTCCATGTCGGTCTTGTCTACGGCGAGAGATTTCGCATTCGGAGACAAGAACACGTTGCCATACACGCCGGGCTTGCCCACCACGCCCACAGCGTTGCCGTTACGGTCGTACCACATGGGTTGTGAAAGGGCGGTTCCGCTGCCAGTCTGAGCAACTAGCAGGCCGTTATCGGAAACCGCAAACACGGCCCTTTGGAGTTGCGGCTGATAGTAGATTTCCGTCAGGATGGTCGTCGGTTGTCCTGTCAATGCAAATCGCTTCAGATCGAATGGCTGGGCGAGCAAAGTTCTGTCTCTGTAAAACAGCAGGTATCCCGGCGCAGCATAGGCCGCGTTCGCCGTGGTTTCCACAACGAAGCGCTTTTCGCTGGAATCCAGCGCACCCACAAAGATGGCTTTTGCCTCTTTCGCCCGCCCAGTGAAATTGGCTGCCATATACAGGTAATGCTTTCCGTCCGGCAGAAACATGGGCCAGCGGTTGCTATGCTCTCCGTGGGTGCGATCCGGGTTGCTGACGAATGCTGGTGTCCCGCCCGAAGCCGAGACGCGGTAGAGGCCTCCCGGCGCTACGGGCGCAAAAACGATCACCCCGTCGTTGTTCCAGGTGCCGCCGCGGCCCGAAGGCGCGTCGCAAATGGTTTGCACCGGGCCACCCGATAACTCCAGCTTCTTTAATTTTCCGTCGGCGAAGAATGCGAGAAACCTGCCGTCAGGCGACCAGAACGGATAGGTGGCGCCTTCGGTATCGGCAAGGCTTTTTGCGCCGGGTTGTCCCGACTCGTAAATCCAAAGCACATTTTTTCGCGCGGATTCCAGATAGGCGACTATTACGACAGTGTGCCCGTTCGGCGCTATCGCCATGTCCCGCGCCGGAAACGGCAGCGGGGCATAAAATTGCATGGTTTGTTCTGTCGGTTTGGAGTTTCTCCACCAGATCACCGTAACGATCAGGGCGACGAGCAAAGCGCAAGAGAGGAGCCAAGCCAAAGTTTCCCGTGTCTTTCTCGTTCCTGCTATAGGCAGTGTGCCGCCCGTGTGCCCGCCACTCTCGGCGACCCACTTCAACTCCGCTCCGAGGTCGCATGCGGTTTGCCACCGGTCGTCGGGATCTTTGGCAAGACAGCGTTTGACGATGCGGTCCAGCGAGGGCGGTGACGCCGGCGCCCCCTCGGAGATCGCCTTGGGCTCGACTGAGAGAATCGCGGCGATCAGGCTTGCTCTCGTTTTCCCGCTGAATGCAGGTCTGCCTGTGGCCATTTCATACAGCACTTCTCCGAAGGCGAAGATGTCCGTGCGTGCATCGACCTCGCGTCTTTCCAACTGCTCGGGCGCCATGTACTGGAATGTGCCGAGGATGGCGCCTTCGGCGGTGAGCTTCTTGTCGGAGGTCATTTCCGTCAGCTCGTTAGCCATCGGCGCCGTTTCAGACTTGAGCTTCGCCAAACCGAAGTCCATCAACTTCACGCCCGATTTGGTAAGCATGATGTTGCCGGGCTTGATGTCCCGATGAATGATCCCTTGCCGGTGCGCCTTATCCAAAGCATCGGCAAGCTCGATGGCATACCTCAGAACTTCCGGAGCGGGCAGTGAACCCTTTTTCAGTTTCTTCTCCAGGGTCTCGCCTTCGAGGTACTCCAATACCAGGTAGTCCACGCCATCTTGATGGCCAATGTCGTGAAGTGTGCAGATGTGAGGGTGTGAAAGCGTGGAGATAGATCGCGCTTCTCGTTCAAACCGCTGCCTCTTCTCGGGATCCTGGGCAAGCTCGGAAGGCAATACCTTCACCGCTACGATGCGGTCCAAGCGGGTGTCTTTGGCGCGATAGACCTCGCCCATGCCGCCAGCCCCGGCAGCGGATATTACCTCGTACGGGCCGAAACGAGTTCCTGCGGCGATAGGCATGAAGATTCCCGGAAGTATAGCCCTACACAAGGAAGATGGTGCGGTTATCTCCTGCGGCAGGGTTTAGCCGCGGCACTTTGCATCGATCCGCCGTTTGCCAAATTGATTCGGGGTAGCCGGCCTGCTAAGGTCGTGGTCATGTCCGAGCGTTCCACCGAGCAGATACGCGAATTGCTCGAGTCCCTGTATCGCGCGGATTCGAGACGAATCCTGGCGACTCTGATCCGCTTGCTCGGTGATTTTGATCTTGCCGAGGAGGCGATGCACGAAGCCTTTGCGGCTGCGCTGAGCCTGTGGCCGAGAAGTGAAGTACCCGATAACCCGCGACCATGGTTGATCTCGACGGCCCGATTCAAAGCCATTGATACGCTGCGTCGACGGGCAAGATTTGATGCGTCTCAAGGCGAGCTCGTGCGGCATCTCGAAGCGCAATGGAGTTCGGCGGAAACGTCCAATGAAGAGGACAGCCTTGAGGATGACCGGCTGCGCCTGATTTTTACCTGCTGTCATCCATCTCTCGCGCCGGAAGCGCACGTTGCGCTCACCCTGCGCGAGGTGTGCGGGTTGACAACCGAGGAGATAGCCAAGGCCTTCCTCATCACTCCGCGTACGCTGGCGCAGCGCATTGTGCGCGCAAAGGCAAAGATTCGAGAGACGCCGATTCCCTACGAGGTGCCGACGCCGCAGGAATTGCCCGAGCGGCTGGGCGCAGTGCTTCAGGTCATCTATCTCGTCTTTAACGAGGGTTATTCGGCTGCGGCGGGAGCGGAGGTAACGCGTGCCGAGCTAACCGGCGAGGCGATTCGACTGGGCCGGTTGCTGGCCGAACTCCAGCCAGAGCCGGAAGCCATGGGGCTGCTTTCCCTGATGTTGCTCCAGGAATCCCGCCGCGCCGCGAGAACCTCACCCACCGGAGAGCTGATTTTGCTGGAAAATCAAGATCGCTCGCTCTGGAACCGGGAGCAGATCGCGGAGGGCGTGGCATTGGTGGAGAAAGCCCTGAAGTCCCGCCGCTTCGGATCTTACACACTGCAGGCTGCGATTGCCGCCGTTCACGCTCAGGCCGAATCGCCCGCTGCCACCGACTGGCGGCAGATCGTTGCGCTTTACGATCAATTGGCGCGAATTCAGCCTTCCCCGGTTGTACAGCTCAATCGGGCCGTAGCCATTGCCATGCGCGATGGTCCAGAGGCCGGTCTGGCGCATATCGACGCGGTGTTGGAACAGGGCGGATTGGCGAATTACTACCTGGCCCATTCCGCCCGCGCAGACATGTTCCGCAGGCTGGGCAGGACGGCTGAGGCTAAGTCCTCCTATGAGAGAGCTTTGGCGCTCACCCAACAGGAACCAGAGCGGCAATTCCTGCGAGGCCGGATTCGCCAGTTAAAATAAAAATAAATTAGCTGTCGATTTTCGGTCTCGCGAACGACTATAAGACAAAAGAACGATGAGCTACGGCTCCTGAGTGAACAGGAAACGAGTCATAGGGAACAGACTACATAAACCAAGGAGAAAAAGTCATGCCACAATATCTCGTTTGCAGTTACCTCCCCGACGACTTCAACCCGTCCGCCGTAACCGAAGCGATGGTCGAGGAGATCCACGCGCTCAACCGAGAATTGATTGCTGCCGGCGTGAGGAAGTTCGCCTGCGGCGTTTCCCCGGCCAGCAACGCAAAGACGGTGCGGAAGCAGCCTGATGGTACGGTGCTCGTCACCGATGGGCCATACATCGAGACCAAGGAGCACATCGGCGGTTTCTGGATCCTGGAAGCCGCCGATATGGACGAGGCACTCGCGTGGGCGCGCAAGGCTGCCATCTCCTGCGATGCGGCGGGCGAGGTGCGCGAGCTTCTTTTCTACCCGGCTCCGACACAAGAAACCGGCGGAAGCAAGTAAACAACCTGGCCAGTGCGGCCTCGGAACACGAAAGTTCGCCTGACCACCCACAAATCAATATCGTGAGCTCACCGGCGCGACGGCAATCGTGTCCGCGACGCGGGCTCGGTCGAAGTGTGAATGGAAAAGCACAAAAATCAAAAACGTACGGAGGAAAGCGATGACTCTACACCCAGTGACCCGAATTCAAGTTCCCAGCATTTTACTAAGCGCATTCGCCCTCGCCGCCGCCCTGATCGCATCCCGGCCTGCAGCCGCACAAGGCGCCAAACAACCTTATTCCATAATGGCCCCGCTCGAACAATACCTGATGGATCGAGACGCCGAAATCGCCCTCGCCCGCAGCGCAGCGCCGGAGTCCATATCCCGCGAGGCGACGATCCTGGTTCTGGTACCGCAGGGATTCGAGACAGCGGTTGAAGGCAAGAACGGGTTTGTCTGCGTCGTGGAAAGAGGTTGGACGGCTGCATTCGACTGGCCCGAATTCTGGAACCCGAAGGTGAGAGCCGCCGCTTGTCTGAACCCCCAGGCTGCGCGTTTTTTATTGCCGATCGATTTTCTACGCACCAGGATGGTGATAGCTGGTCGCTCCAAGGCGGAGATCCTATCGGCAGTCAAAGCGGCGTTCGAGAAGAGACAACTGCCGGACCTCGAGAGCGGGGCGATGTGCTACATGATGTCGAAATCGGCCTATCTGACCGACCAGGACGGCCACACCGTACCTCATGTGATGTTCTATACCGCCGGCATCGACGCCAAGGATTGGGGTTCTGGCGCGGAGGGCTCGCCGGTCGGGTCGGCCCCCTATTGGTTCTTCTCGTCGAATGAACCATCCCAAATGAAAGGGCTGCCACCGATTCTTGTCTCCTTAGTCATGGTTCCCACGTGGTCCGACGGAACGCCTGCAGGCAAGCATAATGACTGATAAAGGGGCCGTTCGGTGCAAAGACGAGATGAACGAGCCAGCGCAAGGCTCTGCGAGTTGCTCCCACCAAGAGAGGAAAAGAACCGTGAAATACATCTGTTTGGGATACATCGAGCCGGGAAAATTCGAACGGATGAGCGAGGCCGAGCGAAACGCCATGTTCGACACATGCTTTGATTACGATGACCATCTTCGCGCCAACGGACATTGGGGTGGTGGAGAAGCGCTTCAACCTCCGGAAACCGCCTTGACCCTGCATTGGAAGAACGGCAAAGTCGCAACTACAGACGGTCCCTATGCGGAAACCAAGGAACAACTCGGCGGCATTCTCGTCCTTGAGGCGCGGGACATGAATCATGCTCAACAGCTCATAGCGCAGCATCCGGCGCTGACGTATGGCAACATTTTCGAGATTCGGCCAGTGGCGGACATGAACGAAATGATGAAGGCCAGTGAGCAGCGACGGCGACAGAATACCTCGCGATGAGGCGTCCCGAAGGAAAGTCCGAAGGAAAGAATGATGAGGAGGCGAAAAATGAGAAAGATCATAGCCAACGCGAAAGTTTCCCTCGACGGCGTCATGCAGGGGCCCGGCGGCCCCCAAGAGGACACCAGCGATGGGTTCGATCTCGGCGGATGGAGCATGAAATTTTCCGACGCTAAGGCAGGCGCCGCAATCATGGGCATGGTCGGCACCCTCGACAAACCCTACGACCTGTTGCCGGGCCGCAAGACCTACGACATTTTTGCCAGCTATTGGCCCTATGTTCCGGCAGACAACCCAATCGGTCCGGTCTTCACAAAAGCGAACAAATACGTACTGACCCGGGGCTCGCCGAAACTCGACTGGGCCAACAGCCACAGGATGCGCAGCATGGATGACTTGCGAAAGGTCAAGACGGGCGAAGGTCCGGACATTGTGCTGTGGGGCAGTTCAACCCTCTATCCGCAACTGTTGGAAGCGAATCTCATCGACCGACTTCTACTGCTCACCTGTCCGATAGTTCTTGGAAAAGGCAAGAAGGTCTTCGGCAGCGCCTCGCACCACGTGAACATGAAGCTGGTTAGGAATGACATATCTTCGACAGGCGTCATCATAGCGACCTACTAGCACAAAGGGTAACCCGCTGTCTGATGAAACCTAAAGGGGGCTGGCCCGGCGAGACGATCCAGGTGGATGGCCTTCGAGTGTCCCGTCGTTCGCCCGCAATTGGCGGCAAGCGGCCATGGAGCTTCTAACCTGCCAGAACCGGGCTTCTGGCCCGGGATAACTTGCGGACTTGACGAAGTAGTTCGGGAGGGCAGGTCACTCGAAGTCCGCATCGCGGTTCAGGCGTCGAGTTCGTAGGCTTTCTTCAGCCACTTTTCCACTTCGTCGTCGATCTCCGCGAGTGAAGCAACCGGAATGCGGTGTGTGATGCGGTCTTTCTTCGCGAAGCCGCCGGTGTCGATCAGCCTTCCACACGGTTTCATCCCGCCCAACGCGAAAGCCATGTCAATTCGCGTGTTCGTGGCTGGCTTGATTTGCGCAAAGACGTGGTTGCGATAAAGAGGAACAATCGTCGAACAGGGACAGGCTCGTACATCCTTTGCGATGCTGAGACCGAGGTCCAGCAGCTTTTCGTAAATCGGCCGCAGCGCCGCCTTGGATTCGGCGAACATGGTGTCAACCAGCCTCTCCGGATCGTAGTTCTCTCGACCACCCGCGCCGGAAGCGCGCGATGCCACCCAGCCGGCGTAGTTCATCGTCAGGCCCTGCTTCTTCAGCCACGCCAGGCGAGCTTTGGGTTCCGCGGGGCCGTTTCTCTTCACGTGCGCAATCCACTCTTCTAGCGTGTTGCCGGTTCGCTCCTTGATCAGTCGCAGCCCTGCCTCCTCGTAGTCGAATGAGGGGTGCATGCTGTAGAGCGACTTCTTTTTCGGTTTGAGCATTGCCGCAGTGGGCATCTACGCCTCCCAGTACAGTCTATCTGGACGACAGCAGGAATTGGTTGCCGTCCACATCCCGGAACATCGCTGAGGTTCCCCACTCCTCTGTCTTCGGGGGGCCCAGGAACTCGACGCCCTTTGCGGACAATTCCTTATAGGACTTTGGCACATCGCTCGCCCAGAATACGAAGGGCTGAAACTGCCCGATGAGGACTTCGTGCCCTGGGGAAGTGAACAGCACAAGCTCTGTCTCCGCGCCTGGAATCCCCAGCTCGATCCAGCGTTGGTTTCCGAACGGCTGGTCGGTCCGAATCTGGAACCCCAGTTTTTCGGTGTAGAACTTCAGCGCTTTCTCCTGATCGCGAACGGGAACGGTAACGAATTTGATGCCTCGAATCATGGCTCCTCCGGCGGAGCATCTTTGCCATGAAGGGAAAGCTCGCGCAAGTCCCCAAACTAATTAGGACTATAGTGATAAACTTACGACGTGGTTGCCCCCGCTGCCGCGATCGCGCTTGATAGCTACGTGCTCGATGTCCTGATGCGCGACCTAGTGGGCCACGATAAGAAGCCCTCCGCCTTCATCGTGTACCTGTATCTGGCCGTGCGCATCGAGCGCGAGATGAGCCATTGCGTGGAAGCGAGCTACGGCACGATTGCTTCGGCCACGGGTCTATCCAAATCCGCCGTGCAGCATGCCATCAGCCACCTGAAAAAGCGAAGGCTAATCATTGTCTCCCGTGATTCGCCCACTTCGACTCCGCAGTATCGCTTGCATCGTCACTGGCGGTTGCGGTTGCGTGGCGTCTAGCCGGGACAACGTTGGACCGCACATACAGGACTGCTCAAAACGGCACGAGTCCTACAAAATAGCGGCGGTGTCTCCGGGCTCACAACGATCAGGGCCTCCTTCCATCCCGTCCAGAGTCGGGTCAGGAGAACCCAAAAGAACTTATCGAACAGTCCGATGCGAGGTCGCGGGTGACGCCTCTTGAGGACGGTGAGTTGCTGTCGAAGCACGAGGTTTTCGAGCAAGAGGCTCGAGCGAGATGTGAAGATTCGAAGAAACGCCAGTGAGGAGGAGACTGGACGCACTGAACATGGCAGTGTGCTATCTTCGCCTGGCTGTGGAAAGCAAGCCGTATCCTGTTGATTTCAAAGGCGGACAGAGTTTTGGCGAGGCACATCTGTATGTGTTCCTGGTGATGGAACTGGGGACGCGGCGGATTCCTGAACCCCTGGAGACATTCGTCCCTCCACAAATTCACGACAGGCGCTTTGTGGCCAGGCACTGCAGGGTCGCCGCTCGGGCGATTCTTGGCGGCCTCCATCACGAATATCGCTGGGCAAGGAGCGCGGCATGAGAGACAGAGTGCTCAGGAGACGCCGGCACTTGATCGCGTCTCCGCTCGAATGGCAGATGACCGCCGCGCCGGTGCCGCACCCGGTGATTCCCGTACTGGCCGAGCGCGGCGGCACCCAACTGCAGACGCCGCGCCCGACAGTCGTGGTCGATACACGCGAGCAAAATCCATTCAACTTCTCACGCTTTCGGGGCTGGTTTGCGGGCATCGAACACAGAGCGCTGCCCGTGGGGGATTACTCCATCGCCGGTCTGGAAGACGCCTGTGTCGTCGAGCGCAAGGATCTTGCGGACCTGGTTCACTCCTGCACGGTGGAGCGGACGACCTTCGTCAACCGCCTCCGGCTGATGGCGCAGTACCCGCATCGGTTGTTGGTCATCACCGGCCCGTTGAGCCAGGTGAAGTCCCGCTACTCGCACACGAACTTCGACCCCAATCGCGTGACGCAATTCCTGATCGCGGCCCTCGCGGGCCTGCAAGTGCCGTTCGTGTGCAGCGAGACGCACGAGTTGGGGGAAGAGCTTGGTGGGCTCATACCTCTACCAGGTTCATCTCTATCACTGGCTGGAGACCCACGACCACGGCCGGTTCCTGTCGGACAATGACATATAGGGGTTGAGCGGAGAAGCGCATGCGTTCGTAAGTTTCCCCTCCAGACACCCCAAGAATCATCAGCTAAGGAATTAAAAAACCGATAGGGCAGGCTCCGGCAGTTGACCTGGCCCGGCGTAACGCTTAGCATTTTCGGGCAATGGCTGCGCCCGGTGAGCCTCGAGGGCAAACGGTTTCGCACTACCGCATCGACCGCAAAATCGGCGGAGGCGGCATGGGCGTCGTCTATGACGCCAAGGATTTGAAGCTTGGCCGCCACGTAGCCCTGAAGTTTCTGCCCGACGAACTCGCCCACGATCCGCCGGCGCTCGAGCGTTTTCGCCGCGAAGCGCGCGCCGCCTCCGCTCTGAATCATCCGAGCATCTGCACGATCTATGAGATCGACGAAGCGGACGGGCGCACCTTCATCGCCATGGAGCTGCTCGAAGGGGATACGCTGCGCCGGCGCATCGCCGGGAAACCGCTCGATAGCGAAACCATCCTCGATTTGAGCATCCCGATTGCCGACGCGCTGGATGCCGCGCACTCCAAAGGCATCATCCACCGCGACATCAAGCCCGCAAATATCTTTGTCACCGCGCGGGGCCAGGCCAAGCTTCTGGACTTCGGCTTGGCCAAAGTCGCAGCGAATCCCGAGGCGTCGCTCAGCGCGCAGGCCACCGCCGACGCCGAGCAGCTCACCAAGGCTGGCGCGATGTTCGGCACCGTCGCGTACATGTCGCCCGAGCAGATTACCGGGAAAGAATTGGACGCCCGCACCGACTTGTTCTCCTTCGGCGCGGTGCTCTACGAGATGTGCACAGGCACGCTGCCGTTTCGCGGCGACACTTCGGCGCTGATCTTCAAAGCCATCCTCGACAGTGAGCCGGCCGCGGCGATCCAGCTGAATCCGAATCTGCCGCCGGAGCTCGAGCGCATCGTCAGGAAAGCGCTTGAAAAGGATCGCGCCCTCCGCTACCAGTCGGCCGCCGAACTGCGCGCCGACTTGAAGCGGCTGAAGCGCGGAACGGACTCCAAAGAAAAGGCTCCCGTAGCTGCCGCGAAGCCGCGATGGCCGGGCCGAAAGGTAGCGGGCATCAGCATGGCGCTGATCCTGATGGGACTAACAGCCGCAGCGGCGGCGTTTTTCTTCGCGCGCAGCCGCGAGCGCATCGATTCGGTCGCGGTGCTGCCGTTCGTCAACACCAGCGGCGATCCCAATCTCGAATACCTGAGCGACGGCATCTCGGAAGGCCTGATGGATTCGCTCTCGCAACTGCCCAACGTCCGCGTCGTGTCGCGCAACTCGGCGTTTCATTACAAGGGGAAGGAGGTCCAGGCGCGCGCGATCGCGCGGGATCTGGGCGTGCGCGCGGTGGTATTCGGCCGCCTGGCCCGCCAGGGCGACGCTCTGGTTATCAGCACCGAGCTGGTGGACGCCACTGACGACCGCCAGCTGTGGGGCAAGCAATACAGAACCGCGCTCAGCGACACCCTCGCGACGCAGCAGGAAATGGCCAACAACATCTCCGAACGGCTGCTGCCGCCTGCGGAAAAACCGGTTGTTGCGCCGAAGCACTCGACGGAAAACAGCGAAGCGTATCAGGCGTTTCTCAAGGGGCGCTATTACTGGAGCAGGGGCGGTTCCATCGACAACCTCGAGAAAGCGGCGCAATACTTCAGCGACGCGATCCGATTGGACCCGGCATACGCGTCCGCCTATGCCGGGCTGGCGGACACCTACGCCGACATGGCCACGAACGTTGGCCGGCCGCCCAACGACGCGTTCCCGCTGGCAAAGGCTGCGGCGATGAAAGCCGTGGAGCTTGATTCCGCTCTGGGCGACGGCTACAATTCGCTTGCCACCGTGAATTGGGGCTACGACTGGGACTGGCCGCAGGCCGAACGCAACTACAGGCGAGCCGTCGAACTGAGCCCGAAGAACGCGGTCGCTCATTTACGATTCGCTGAATATCTCGCAACCATGGGCCGCTTTGACGAGGCCTTTGCGGAAGGCAAGAAAGCGCAGGAACTGGATCCCCTTGCGCCGCTTGCGAATGGGCTGGTTGGTTACATGCACGTATTGGCGCACCGGTACGACGAGGCAATTCCCTGGTTTCAGAAGTGCTTGGAGTTGGATGCGGGCGGCGTAATTTGCCGTGCGCAACTCGCTTGGATTTCCGCTTACAAGGGCGATTACGCAAATGCCTTTGCGGAATATCGCAAACTGGCGAAGATTCCCACGCCGGCCGAAGACCAGATCCTTGCCGCCGGCTTGGGATACATTGATGCAGTTTCGGGGCGTCGCCGTGAAGCGCTGGAAATGGTTGCTGAATTCAGGAAGCTGTCGGCACGCAGTTATGTGGATGGATATCTGGTCGCGATGATTTATGGCGCTCTCGGTGACAATGATCAGGCGATGGCCTGGCTCGAGAAAGCCTTCGAGCAGCGTTCCGCCAGCATGGAGTACTGCAAAGTGGATCCCTTCATGGATAGCCTGCAGTCCGATCCGCGCTACGCCGGCCTCCTTCGCCGCCTGAAGTTCCCGCAATGAGGTCGCGCCGACGCCTGTGTGCGGATGGGCGTCGGCGCCCGATCGCAGCTACACGAGGCAGGCTTTGGGCTGGCGGGCGCAGCATGGTACGTCCGGCGCGGCGTGGCAACATCGCGCCAAGCTCGTGCGAGCGGGCATAGCCCTTCGACTTCGCTCAGGGTAAACATGCTATGCCCCTACGAAACCATATGCGGCAAATCGCGCCCGGTGCGGCTCCGGGGGCGCAGATTACTGCGACGAAGCACCTCGCCCAACAACTGTTGACCCGCGCCACGCGACTCTCTAGATTGGTTGGTGGGGGGCAGGCAGGCGAGGAGGGTTGATCATGGCTACTGCCCGCGCGATGCTGGAGCGCCGCCGCTCGAGCCGCGTCGTCAGCTGCATCCCCGTGAATGTCCGCAGCAAGCCCCACGAAGGACAGCCGGTCCAAGCGCCCGCGGAAGCGGTCGCGGTAAGCCGCTGCGGGGCGCTGCTGCGCGTGCCGCTTTCGCCCGCCCTCGGTTCCCGCATCGAAGTTCGGCACGAAATCTCCCACGAAACGCAGGAATTCCGCGTGGTGCGCATCAGCCCCGGGGAAGACGGCCTGTACGAGCTGGGCGTCGAAATGCTCTGCCCAGGCCACAACTTCTGGGGCATCCCGCTGCCGGGCGAGCGCCGCACGGGTTGACTCCCTGACCCTGCCGTTGGTGTATAATCCGCGAAATCCAGCAACTTCGCGCGCCCGCAACCGCATCGGGCCGTGACGCCTCTAGGGATGTTCCCACGGCCGCGGGCGGGGGGAGACAGCCATGGAATCGCTTAGCTCCACGATGTACACGCTGTTGATCGTCTGGGGGGTGATCACGGGTGTGCTGGTGTGCCTGATGATCTACCGCAGCACGCTCGAGACTCGCGAAGGCGACCAGATCTTTCTGGACGCCGCCGCGGAGTCGATGGCGCGGGAGCAGCGCGCCATTGTCGCGCGCATCGACCGCATCGGCCGCCCCATCAAGCTGCTGATGGTGGCTTCGGGCGGCCTGCTGCTGGTCCTGGCGGGCTTGTTTGTTTACCAGACCATTCAGCGCTTCTGAGGCTCGGCGTCAGTTTTGCGGCTTGGGCGGCGCGGGGGCTTGTTGCTGCGGCGCTGCCGGCCGCTGCTGCGGCCCCTGCTGTGGTTGTTGCGCGGCGGCCGCGGGCTGGCCGCAAATCTCCGACGTGTGGTTGTGCACGATCACCCAGCGGTCGCTGACCTTGTTGAGAACGAGTGTGGTCTGGCCGTGCGCCGTGTAGGGCCGGTCGCCCACCATCGAAGCGAACTCCCACTGATACGACGCCCAGGCCACATCCGTGTGCAAGAACACGACCGTGTTGCGCCGCACCAGCTGCATTCCCGTGAACGCCGCGCGCTGCCGCTGATAAACCGCCGCGTAGTTCTGCCAGCCGACCAGGGGCGGCTCGTAGGCCCCGCTGACGAAGACGGCGTTGTCCGCGTAGTACTTGTGCATCGCTTCGACATCGCCCACCTGAAACGCGCCCAGCATTTCGCCGATGTCGTGGTCGATTTGGTCCGAGGGAGGCAGAGGCATCGCCGGCATGGGCTGGCCCGCCAGCGGCGGCTTGTCCTTCTTATTCTTCTGCGCGCGCGCCGGCGCCGCGAGCGTCAGCATGGCCGCCGTGACGACGGCCACGAACGGCAGCCGCGCGGTTCCCCCAAGTGTCGTCCTCATTCCTGCCTCCTCCGCGAACGCCTGGCAGCATAGCACGGCGAATCAGACGCGGAAGTTCGCAACTTCGCCGATGGCAACAGGAAGTCAACGTGCGTCGCGGCGTGCTCTCTGCGCTTCAACATCTCTGTGGCCGGAAGAGCGCAGCTACAGGGCGCAGGCGACGCGGAAGCCGTAGTCGGCGTACTCGAATTGGGGAGGGATGCTGGAGCGGGCGGCGCAGCGCGAGACTTTCGTGGCGTGGCGCCAGGAACCGCCGCGCGACGCCCGGCGCGCGCCGGCCGCGGGGCCCGGCGGATTGCGCTCCGGCGAAACGCTGTAATAGTTCGCGTCAAACCAGTCGGCGCACCACTCGTGCACGTTCGCGCCGATATCGCACAGGCCGAAAGCGTTTCGTTCGGCGCGTCCCACGGGCTCGGGCGCCGTGCGCCAGCGCAAAGCGTAATTCTCGAGCGATTCGAGCGGCGCATCGCCCCAGGGGTAGAGTTTCTGTTCGAGGCCGCCGCGCGCGGCGCGCTCCCATTGCGCTTCGGTGGGCAAGCGGTAGCGCCGACCGGTCGCGCCGCTGAGCCAGTCGCAATAGGCCAGGGCGTCGAACCACGACGGCGCGACCACCGGTTGCTGGGGATGCGAGAAGAGCGGAGCGTCCCAGTGCAGCGGCTTGCGGTGGTTGGTGGCGGTGAGGAAGCGCGCGTAGTCCGAGTGGGTCACCTGGCAGACGGCAAACTCGAAAGCGTCCACCCAGACGCGATGCGCGGGCCGCTCGTTTTCTTGCGCCATGACGTGAGCGTCGCCGCTGCCCATTACGAACCAGCCTTCGGGGATGCGCACCATGGCGGGTCCCGCAAAGGCGGCATGTTGCATTTCTCGTGCTGGAAGCTGCGGGGTCATCAAGGGAAACGATTCGGGTCAGCAAGTTCGCGAAGACAAGCGCCCAGAGCGCGGACAGCAGATCGCTCACCCAACCGCGAAGGCGCGGCTGGGTTCGGGATGACAGCCCGCGATGCGGTGGCGCCGGCCAAGAAGAGACCGCGCGCGCCGCGTGAAACTTGAAGCCTTCAGTCACTCGCGGCCTTGTGCTTTTGCGTTTGGCTCAACAGATTGACGAACAGGCGGTAGGCGCCGGGAACTCCGGCCGGCAATTCGCGGAAGAACGAAAGGCCGGTGTAAATATACAGGCCGCCGCCGTCGGAGGCGAAAACGAGCGAGCCGTTGCATTCCCCTTCGCCCGGATCCTTCAGGCCCAGCACGGGATGATAATAGCGCGAGTCGAACTCGCCCCAGAAGTACAGCCCGCGTTCCTGCACCCAGCCGTCGAAGTCTTTCGCGGTGATTTTGTTGGGCGTGTTGAGCAGCGGGCATTCGGGAGCGAGAAAGCGCACCGGCGAATTGGCGTCGGTGACGCGCGAAGTCTGCTCGGGCATTTTGGCCAAGAACGGCGCCGGCAGATTCTTGTTCCAGGCGAAGTCGCGCTGGTACTGCACGACGAGCGTGCCGCCCTCGCGGACGTAATCGAGCAGGCGCGCGTTCGAGCGCGGAAGGTCCGGGCGCAGCTCGTAAGCGCGGATGCCGACGGCGACGGCGTCGTAGCGGCTGAGGTCGCCGAAGGCCAGCGCCAGATCGTCGAGTAGGTCCAAGCGGATTCCCAGCTGGCGCAGGATTTCGGGCAGCGGGTCGTTGGCGGCGGCCACGTAGCCGACGCGCAGGCCTGCGGGAATGGCCAGGTCGAGCACGTGGACGTACGCGTCGCTGGCTTCGCTCCACTGGCGCGTAGGAAGCGTGGGAATCGGCTCGAGCGATTCGCGGAAGGTCTGATTGCCGATCCTGGCGAACGGACGAAGCGTGTAGCCGCCCGGCGCGGTGTGCAGCGGAGGCGTGACCACGAACCGCACAAGCTGGTCGCCGGCGTCCCCGAAATCCACGGGAGCGACGGGCTCGACCTGCCAGCCGCGCGGCGCATCGAGTCCCACGGCAACTTCCGCCGGCTTCGTGCCGTGATAGCGCACACGCGCGACGAGATCGACGGGCGCAGCGGCGCGCGTCGCAGGCAGCATGACTTGCTGCGGCTCGACGGTTAGCGTCACGGCAGGCACGAGCGCGAGCGGGTACGTCGCGATGCCCATGGTCGTGGCTTCGACCGACTCGACCGGCTTCTCGATGGTGAACTCGTAACCGCCGAGTTCGGCGCGCAGCGCCAGCTTCACCAGCGGCGGCGGGAACGGCAGAATCACATCGCCGGGGGAGGCTGGCGGCTTGGCCTCTGCGGGAATCCTGACCTTGAACGTATAGGCGTGTTCTTTGCTTTCGAGCGCCACGCTCCAGCCGGGCGGCACGACCAGGCTCGACGTGGCGACCCCCCATTTCGCAGAAACGGCGGGCTTATCCGGAAAATTGAGGTCCACCGAAAAGCTCTCCCCGGCGACCACCTCGTGCCGCTCCGCTTGCGCGTCCAGGGGCAGAGCGACATCGTCGGCCAGGGCGCGATCGATTCTTTCGCGCACGCGGTCGATCTCGAAAAGCGCAGCCGCCACATCCGCGCCGCTAAGCTTTGCAATTTCGTCGCGCCAGGCGTCGATCGTCTTTCCCGCCTGGGCTAGCGATTTCGCCGCGCCCGCCCGATCGAGCTCGAGCGCAGCCTGCGCCGCCGCAGCGAGCTGGTTGTCCACTGCGGCAAGCGCCGGCTCCGTTTTTGCGCCGCTCGAAAGCCGCGACGCCAGGGATGCCAGCGGCTGAGCCAAGAGCTTGGCGTCGAATGAGCCGGCCGCTTCGCCCTTTTCGTTCTCGGCGATGAGATAAACGGGGCGGCGAAAAAATGGGTCGCCGAAATACCTGGGAGTGCCTTGTGAGCGGTGCTGGGCGTGCCCTTGCATGCCCATCTCGACGTAGCTCTGGCCCCACAGCGGCGAAACGTCGTTGACCGGCAATTCCACCGCGCCCTTCGTGGTGTCGCGCGCGAGGCGCAGTTCGAGCGTGACTTTCCACGGCGCGAGCCCTTCGGCAAGCTGTTCGGGGAATTTCGCGGGCTGCGCTGCGGCAGCGACAGCCTGGGGCGTGAGGATGCCGCTGGCCTGATGATGCCCGTGCCCGCCATGCACGCCGCCCCAGCCGTTGATGACCACCTGCGGCCGGAACGTGCGGATCACGCGCACCATGTCTTCCATGGCCGCGTCGCCCCAGATTTTCATGGCCTGCTCGGAAGTCTTGACGTAGCCGGTGTCGGGGGCGCGGGTGAAAAACTGGCGCACGCGGTAATGGCTGTCGGCGGCCAGGAGCTCTTCGGTGCGGATCACGCCGAGCGGGTCGCCCTGTTCGGGGCCGAGGGCGTTTTGCCCGCCCTGGCCGCGCGTGATGGTAAGCAGCGCCACGTCGGCGTGGAGGCCGCGGGAGAGATACGTGAGCAGGCTCGACCATTCATCGTCCGGGTGCGCGGTGACGAAAAGGATGCGCGTGGTGACGCGCGCCTTGTTAATGCACTCGACCGTCTCGGGCAGCGACTGCGCGTGAACCTGCGCGACCTCCGTTCCGGAGGCGATTACTGCCGCCAAGCAAATCGTCAACCAGCGCTGCGTCACGCGGCCTCCCTCGATAGCTTCGCGAACGGCCACTGGCCCAGGAACCGGGCGCGGGCCAGATACACAAGGATACCTGCTGTCATGGCCGCAAGCGAGGCCAGCATCGGTGTGCGCCCGGTCGAGAGGAATATCCCCGTCCATCCCGCGATGGCCACAATGGCCGGCAGCGGGTAGAGCCACATCTTGAAGGGCAGCCGCTCGCCGGCCCATCGCCGCCGCAGCAGAACCAGCCCCACCGCCTGGCCGATGAATTGGATGAGGCAGCGCATCGCCAGGATGGCGCGAATAACGTCCAGCAGGCTCAGCGACAGGCAGAACAGCGCGGCCGTAGCGCCCAGCGCCACCAGCGAAACATGCGGGAAGCGCTTGGCCGGATGCAGCCGCGCGAACACGGAGAAGAAGTTGCCGTCGAGCGCGGCGGCATAGGGCACCCGCGAGTAGCCCAGCGTCGCGGAAAAAATCGAGCCGAACGCGCTCACGAGAATCAGCGCAGTGGCCACCGCGGCTCCCCTGGTTCCGTAGAGCCGTTCCACGAACAGGCTGGCCACGGCCTTGGTGCGCGCCGCCTCCTGCCAGGGGATCACGCTCAGAATGCTGGTTTGCATGGCGAAGTAGAGCGCGGCGATGCCGAAGATGGAGAGAAAGATAGCCAGCGGGATGTTGCGCTCGGGCCGCTTCATCTCGCCGCCCAAGTTGCAGACGTTGTAGTAGCCGAGGTAGGAGTAAACGCTCTGCACCGTGGCTTGTCCGAGACCCGCGAAAAAGAGCCACGAAAAATCCCATGCGCCGGGAGGGAAGGAAAGCAACTTCGCGTCGAAGTGCGTCGCGCCGCCGTAGATCAGCCAGAGAATCGTCGCCGTGACGATCGCGCACAGCACGACGGAGATTTTTCCGATGGTGGCGATGCGCCGGTAAAGCAGCGCCACCACCAGGGCGAGAATCGCAGCGGCGATGAGCTTTTCGCCGTAGGCGCCGAGCGATGCGAATACCCTCGAGCGGTTTGTGAAATACGTCGAGTAGTCGGCGAATCCCAGCGCGCCCGAAGCGATGCTGAGCGGCCCCTGAAACAGCGTCTGCCAGATGAACAGAAACGACATCAGCCGGCCCCAGCCCTCCGGGCCGTACGCTTGGCGCAGGAAAACGTAGCTCCCGCCGGCCTGCGGCATCGCCGCACCGAGTTCCGCCCAAACGCATCCGTCGAACATCGCCAGAAGCGCGCCCAGGAGCCAGGCGAGCAGGCATTGCGGCCCGCGCATCGCCTGCACCACGAAGGGAATCACCACGAACGGCCCGATGCCCACCATGAAGGTCATGTTGAGGGAGGCCGCTTCGACCAGACCCAAGCCGCGTTCGAGTTTTTCCGGCTCGCTCATGGCATGCGCAAGGGAATCGAGAGAATAACAAGAAAGGCGGCGCGGCTCGTCCGAAAACTCCAGCGACCTGCGCTAACATGCTTCCGGATGATCGCAATCGGCATTGCTATTACCGCGGCGACCGTGGCGGTTGTCGTCATCGGCTATTTTCGCGCGCGCCGCCGGCGCGCATTCCCGGTGCAGGGCTGGCTGGGTATCGTCGCGCTGGCGGGCGCCGAGTGGCTCATGTTCCGGGGCGTCGAGCCTGTGGCCACGTACTTCACGCCGGTGGCCTGGAGCGCTTACCTGCTGATCGCCGACGCGGCGGTCCTGGCGCTGACAGGCCGCTCGCGGTTGCACGATGCGCCGCTCACCATGGCGCGGATGGCGCTGCTTTCGGTTCCGCTGTGGCTGGTTTTCGAGGCCTACAATCTCCGCCTGCACAACTGGACCTACGTCGGGGTGCCGACGCCGCTGTGGCAGACGCTGCTGGGCTACGGCTGGTCGTTTGCCACCATCACCCCGGCCATGTTCGAGACCTCGGACCTGGTGCAGGCGCTGCTGCCGGCGTTGCCGTCCGAGCCGTGGAAAATCGCGCGCGGCGCGGAGAATGCGTGCATGGCGTGCGGCGCCGCGTGCCTGCTCTTACCGCTTGTGGCGCCGCAGCGCATCGCCGCTTATCTTTTCGCGCCGGTGTGGATCGGCTTCGTACTGCTGCTCGACCCGATCAATCGCCGCATGGGTCTGCCATCGTTCCTGGGCGATCTTTCGGAAGGATTCCGCCGGCGATTGTACGGATTTCTTCTGGCGGGCTGGATTTGCGGGTGGCTGTGGGAATTCTGGAACGAGTGGGCCGCGGCGAAGTGGCGCTACATCTTCCCGATGTTTCAGGAGATGAAAATCTTCGAAATGCCCGCGCCCGGCTTTCTCGGCTTCCTGCCCTTCGCGCTCGAATGCTTCGCCATGTACGTCACCGCGTCCTGGCTGGCGGGCTGGCTCGAGAGGGTCAAATGAAGCGATTTCGCCGCCGGGGCATGAGCTAACAGCTTGTTGAAAATCTCACGTTGCCCGTCATTCTGAGCGAAGCGAAGAATCCCTCTTCGGGAGAATGCTAGGAAAAAGAGAGATTCTTCGGGCT